>Ga0209169_10000354_pt1 | contig 27727 bp, 22 predicted proteins | sample HubBroMetageWRM4_FD_188346 | JGI IMG/M metagenome (GOLD analysis project Ga0209169, IMG submission 188346) | Warmed soil microbial communities from the Hubbard Brook experimental Forest, New Hampshire - Hubbard Brook CCASE Soil Metagenome WRM 4... | ecosystem: Environmental > Terrestrial > Soil...
CAGCATCGTACCCGCCCTTGCAAAGAACGCAAGGACGGGGCACCCAGAGTTCTGGAACGGGAAAAGTAAAAGGCGAGACGGAAAGCCGGGCCACCCGCCCATTTAAAGACCCTGGCTGTTCATAGGATTATATGAATACTCGTGGAGTGCTCTATTGGTCTGGGCCTTTATCGATTGCTTGGCTGTGGATGATGGAGACATTGGATCACTGGTTGCAGCGAAGCTGGCAGTCTCGCTTGGTCGAAGGAGTCGCAACCCGCAACCTTTGGATCGGCATCGTGGCCACATATTTTGCGGTGCTGGCGTTGGCCGCCCTCGCGACGCGCTTGGTATTTTTTTTGAAGCACAGCCAGAAGGGGAGGCGCTTCACTAGTTTGCTGCCTCATCTGCTGCTCTGCGGAGTTCTGTTGGGAACGAGTGTGGTGCTGGAAGGCCCAGGAGTGTTTAGCCAATTAAGCGAACTCAAGCTTGATTTTTTGGGTCGTTTTCTATTTTATGTGGCTTTGGTCTGGTCGGTCGTGGCGGTTTTGGATAGTCTCTCGCCGGTGTCCGCTACCCTACCAGAAAGGAAATAGTGTTGGGCATATTGCGGGGGGAATGGGCCGCCGAACCAACCGCGCCACGATCCAACCACTGAGCAGGGTGCCTGCTGCTGGTGTTTCTGGGCGGCCAGGGCTTCCGATCCGGGAGCGGGTGAGGGTCATAGGCGCTCCGGTTGCCGGATGTTCTGAGAGTTTTTTCTTTAGCCGTGGGTTTGGGTGTTGGCCGCGCCGGGGTGTGGCGCGGCCTTGCCGTCTGCGGGTGCCGATCCGGTTCCTGATTCCGGGGGGGTGATGAGCCGCCCGATCCGCGCTGTGGTAATCCGGGAGTGTGGCGAATCCGGCACGGTGAGGGGTGACGTTCTGGCGTTCGGGGGCGGGGTCCGATAGTGCAGATTATGAATGGAGCCAGTATGTTGCTCGTTAATGAGGATGGAGGTTTTGCGACGGCTTTCAGAGTACAACTGCTGCTTCTAGCCCTTTCGCCAGCTATTTTCGCGTCTGGCTGCCATAGCACGGAGACGATTTGGTCGGCACAGGCGAAGTCTCCAGACGGAAAAGTGGTTGCAAGCGCCCAAGCAGATCTGCGGAACAAGGGTTTATCGATAATAAGCGGCATCGACACCAATGTGTACGTGAATTGGGCGGGAGACAAACGACCCCCGATGTTGGTCCTGAATCTCGCCGATGGTTCAGATGCGCCTTCTGATATCACTGTGGACATGAGGTGGCTAGCTCCGACGCATCTTGAACTCACGTACAAGGGAAACCGCAGCATCGGTTTCCAAGCTCTCAAATGGGCTGGCATCGACATCTCTGTGCGCGACCTGTCGAATGCGGCATCTGGAGGTTCCCGGTAGTAACCGCAAACAACGGAACGAAAGTGTCCCGCGCTGCGACGCGATGACGGGAACAGTCGAACTGATTGTGACTGGGCCGCCCGCCACGTCGCCAAGATTGACAAGGGCCTCGGCCTTGGCTCCGATGACCACAGTCACCTCAGCCATGCTCAGAGCTTGAATGGGGATCTTTTGCTTAGGGGGCATCGTACACCGACCGTCCTTCAAATTATACCCTACTGAATAACTAGACAATAGAAAATCTGAGGAGCGGATGGACGCCTATCATGTTTCGTCTTATGTTCGCCTATCAGGATAACAAATCCACTTAGGGGATCGTCAGAGCAAGCTGACCGAATCAAGCAGATAGCGAAAGGCGCTGGGTCAATGCATCCGGGAATGCCGATTCGCGGTCCGGAGCATTACAATCCCCCGGAATCGTGCACTCTCAGTCGAGACTCGAATTGCTTGCGGTAACGGCGGCTCAGCGGGAGCTTGGCTCCACTCTCGAGCAGCACCTGGTATTCGCCATCCGGGTCGAGCTTTAGACCCTGGACGCGTTCGAGATTCACGATCGCCGAACGATGAATGCGGCAGAACACGCTCGCGGAAAATTCCTGCTCCAATTCAGCCATGCTCCGCCGCAGCAAGTGGGTTTTCGCACCCACATGCAGACACACGTAATAATCGGCCGCTTCAATCCAGTCAATCTCGGAAATCTTTACGAACAAAACTCTTCCGACACTCTTGACCACGATGCGCTCCGATACGGCCGGCGCCTCTCTAGCGTGCACGACCTGTTGTTTCGCGCGCTCGAGGGCGCGCTCGAAGCGGGCGTTGTCGAAGGGTTTCAGAAGATAATCGAGCGCTCCCGCCTCGAACGCGCGCAGCGCATATTGGTCATAGGCAGTTACGAACACGACTGCCCGCGGGAGATCCTGGCCCAGCATTTCGATTGCGTCGAAGCCGTCGCATTCCGGCATCTGGACGTCGAGAAAAAGCAAGTCTGGTTTTGCTCTGCGGACCTCTGCCACCGCCTCCCGGCCGGACCCGCATTCGCCGACGATTTCAATCTCTGAATCAAGCCGCAGCAGCACGGCGAGATTGCTGCGGGCCAGAGGTTCGTCGTCCACGATCAGGGCGCGTATTTTTGAAGGAGGAGTCTTGTCCGCGCCCACGCCTTACTCCTCAGCGCAGGGAAGCGCCACTGGCGGCAGGGAAACGAAGGGCACGGAAACGGACACTTCGACGCCGCCCGGATTCTGATTTTTCATATTGAACTCGTACTCGGCTCCGTAGAGCCCCCGCAGGCGAGTGCGCAGATTGGAGACGCCGATTCCGGAGTGAGTCTTTTCCCAATCCTCGGGCAGGCTGGGACCGTCATTATATACACTCAGGGTAAGCTGGCCGTTCGAGCGAAAACCGGCAATCCGGATGGCTCCTCCCTGTACGCGTTTCGCAATTCCATGTTTGACGGCATTTTCAACCAGAGGTTGCAGAATCAAGCTGGGAACTTGAGCAGAAAATAGCTCGCTGGGGACGTCCACGCTCAGTTGCAAGCGATCGGCAAATCGCACCTTCTGAATGTCAAGATACTTTTGCAGAAACTCCAATTCCTCGCCCAGCGGCACCTGCTGCCGGTTGGAATCCGCGATCGCCCGCCGCAAACAGTCGCTCAGGCCGGCAATCATACTCACCGCCGCATCGTTTCTTTGCTCGCGCACCAGGCCCGCGATGGCATGGAGCGTGTTGAAGAGGAAGTGCGGCTCAATCTGTCTCCGCAGCTCATTGAGCTGCGCTTTTGAAAGCTGCTCGCTGAGGCGCGCGGTCTCGGTTTCTTGACGGGCCAACCGGTCGCGAGAGTCGAGCAAATAACCGACTACGAGAATGAAGGCATATAGCATTATGGAGGTGAGGATTCCGTCATAGAACCTGTCCAACCACACAGGCAAAAACGGTGCTGGATACGGCGCAACCGCATATGGATTTAGCAGCTCTTCCAGCGCCACCGTCCAGGCGGAGGAAACCAGACGGATTACTGTGAAGATGCCGAGATGAGAGCCCCACGTGGAAAGGTGCCGCCACTGTGTTGGCGGGTATCGGCGGCTTAGACGCAGCACCACTGGCGTCGCGAATCCCCACGGCAGCCACGAAAGCAGCAGCGTCACGAACAGACGCGCCCAATTGTGATGCATGCCTCCCGATCGCATGGCGAACACCGTCTGCGTCGCGTCGAACAGCCCGAACCCAGTCCAGATGGCGGCTATCGATAGCCATAGCCATTTCGACGAGTGGCCTCTGGCCTGCCAGGCCGCTGCTTCGGAGCCGTTGCGGGTCGCGCCCATAAGCAGAATCGTACGCTACCTTCCGGCGAGAGCCAAACAATGCAGTCAAACAATGCAGTCAATTGCGTGTCTGGTGCAGGGAGCGGTATAGCATCCCAACGAGTGACGCTCGATACTGCTCCGTATGATGACCAAAATCACGATCGCACTGCTTCTCGGAATTACCCTTTTGTTCACGGTCGCGTTCCAGCAATACGGGGCTCCCATGAACTCAGGCGCGGAATATACCGGCGACGCTCAACTCAAGTTCCCCGAGAATTATCGAAATTGGATTTACCTGACCACGGGGTTCGACATGAGCTACACCGCAGCTGCGACACCGGATCACCACATGTTCGACAATGTTTTTGTGAATCCCGAGGCGTACAAAGCGTTCGTGGAGACGGGCACGTGGCCCGATAAGACAATGCTGCTGATTGAAGTGCGTGGCGCCGAAAGTAAGGGATCGATCAATCAAGCCGGCCATTTTCAGGGTACAGATGTTATGGCGGTTGAGGTCCACGTGAAAGACGAAGCGCGTTTCCCTGGAAAGTGGGCCTTTTTCGGTTTCGACGCCAACAAAACCGCGAAGATGGTCCCAACCTCCGCCGAATGCTATAGCTGCCACACCCAACATGCGGCGGTGGATACTACGTTTGTCCAGTTTTATCCGACGTTGCTGCCGATTGCCAAGAGCCACGGCACGCTGTCGGCGGCGTATCAGAAGGAGACGGCATCGCCGGCGCAGAAGTAGCGAGTAGCCGATCAGGCGCGAGGCAGGGTTATCGTGAGCTTGGCTTAGATCGAAATCCCAGGAGGAACCTATGTGTTCTCAAGAGTCATCCGGGTTGACGGCAAGCATCTGTGTTCTTCATTCTGAAAATCGAAAAGGAGATTGTGATCTATGAAGAGCGCGTTGTGTTCTGTCCTGGCTGTGGTTACTTGCCTTGCGCCGCTACCAGCCTACGCCCAGGACGCGTGCGAGCGGCTGACTGCGGCACAAATTCCGAACACCACCATTACGCTTGCGCAGACGGTTGCGGCGGGCACGTTCAACGGCCCTCCCGCGCCGAAGAGCGGCGGCGAACTCTCGCTTTTGTATAAGAGTCTTCCGGCATTCTGCCGCGTCGTTGCCGAGGTGAAACCGACCTCAGACTCCGACATCAAACTCGAGGTTTGGCTCCCGGTCTTGGGATGGAATGGCAAGCTAGAAGGGATCGGCGTTGGGGGATTCGCCGGATCGATTGACATTGTGCAACTCGCAACATCGGTGAAGGCGGGGTACACCGCAACGTCGAGTGACACGGGCCATACGGGGTCTCCGATCGATGCGGGCTGGGCGATGGGGCACCCGGAAAAGATTATCGATTACGGTTATCGCGGAATTCATGAGATGACGCGCGTCGCCAAGGCAGTAGTCGCGGCTTATTACTCCAAACCTCCGCAGCGCTCATACTTCGCCGGATGTTCCAACGGCGGGCGTGAGGCGTTGATGGAAGCCCAACGCTATCCCGAGGACTATGACGGAATCTTAGCCGGCGCTCCGGCGAACTACTGGACTTCTCTGATGGCGACTTTTGCTTACGACACCCAGGTGCTGACGATGGATTCGGCCAGCTTCATTCCTCCGGGAAAGATTCCCACGATTGCAGCGGCGGTGAACGCCGCGTGCGACGAGGTGGACGGCGTGCACGATGGGATTCTGAACGATCCGCGGCAGTGTCACTTCGAGCCGACGACGATCCAGTGCCAGGGAGAGGATTCCGACAAATGCCTGACGGCTGCGCAGGTCACTGCGCTGAAGAAACTGTACGCGGGAACGCCTGATTCCAAAGGGCATCTGGTTTACCCCGGCTATCTGCCCGGCGCCGAAGAGGGCCCAAGCGGCTGGGGACTCTGGATCACCGGCCCGGCGCCCGGAAAGAGTTTCGTGGCGTCTTTCGCCAACGCATTCTTTTCCGACTTTGTATTCGGGAAGTCCGATTGGGACTACAAGACGTTCAAGCTTGATGCGGACCTGAAAGCAGCCAATGAGAAAACCGCGCATGCCCTGAACGCCACAGATCCCGACCTCAAGGCATTCAAAGCCCGCGGAGGAAAGCTGGTTCTCTATCACGGCTGGAGTGATCCGGCGATCACACCGTTGAGCACGATCGACTATTACGAGAGCGTCATCAAGAAGATGGGGCAAAAAGATGTCGACTCTTTCGTCCGCCTCTACATGGTGCCGGGCTTTCAACACTGCTTCGGAGGCCCGGGGCCGGATTCGTTCGGAGCGTTCTATGATCTGAAGTTCGACGACCCGCAGCACAGCGTGGACGCGTCTTTGGAGCAGTGGGTGGAAAAGGCCACGGCACCGTCAGAAATTATTGCGTCGAAGTTCGAGGGCCAGGACCAGACGCACGCGAAGATGACGCGGCCTCTGTGTCCGTATCCGCAGACGGCGAAGTACAAGGGAAGCGGAAGCACCGACGACGCGGCGAATTTCGTTTGTAAGTAACGGTGAAGGCGAAGCGCCGGTCTGAAGGAGTCGTTGGCCTGAAAATCGCGATGTCGCTCACTATTCTGCCCTGCGCATCGCCGGGGGCAGGACGTTCCGACTCCCAAACCTATAGGCCCACTTGCATCGTGGGCTCACGACGGTGGCGATTGCCATAAATTCGAAGGGCCAAGTGAAGAAGATCATCACTGGCCAAGAGCCGTCAGCCATCGACAAGGTATGCTGGATTCTCGAAACCGAAGGATGTGAGGCCGAGTAAAACGCTGTTATGTTTTCACCCGCGCTACAAGAGACCCTACTCTCGTGCGGGCAGTAGGCAGATGCCGTGTACTCGTTTCCATTTACGCGATAGCGGTAGCCCACACTTCCGTGTTCGCGGATATCGGTGACAGCTGCTTTGACTTGGCGACCATCGCGCAACAGCCAGTAGTTCGTCCAAACAGTGCGGAACGGAGATACCAGGCAAAAACTGCCCAGTACCAGCGCAAGAAGCAGCGCTTGCAGGCGCTCGGGCATCATTTCAATGCCAAATCGCCGGAACCATTGGGTCTGAGTGACCTCATAGATGATCAGGTAGGAGGCGAGCACGGAGAGCACCATCCACGCCGCGTTCCATCGACGGAAATAGGAGAGAGCGAAGTCAGTAAAATCCCTACCGCCCACCAGGTAAGCTGCTCCAAGAACGGCGCCTGCAGCCGCTAAAACCAACCCAAGGAGTGGCAGATACTGCATAAGACGACCGCGCAGAGTGCGACTGCTTGCTCCGCCCGACTCGGGCGCATCGTTCGCAACGACTATTTTGCGGAGGTTTACCATCACATTCCGGCGGTGTTCGAATCAGTAGATTTCACGGCATACAGAGGCAACTCAAGGCCGTAGAACTAACCTCCAGCCGAAATCGTACAGGCGAATATCATGTCTCGCATTTTGCCCAGGGCCAAGACGAAAACAGGGGGACCGCAAACCAAAGTGTCGATTGAGGAAACATCGCCATTAGGCTTCTCGAGCTGGATCGGAACTGACAATTCAGGCTCCGGCGGAATCCCTGGAACGCATGGAGGCTTCTGGTTGTGTAGTCCTGGCAGGCCGGACACCGCGCGGGGCAGATTGACGCCGACCGTGATGGATGATCGACGGTGAGTACAAAGAAGAACGGCCGACACGAATGGCGGCCGTTCGTTCTTATCGCTCTTCCTTTGATTTAGTTCTTCTCAGGTTTCGCGGTTTTGTTGTTGTGCTTCTCGTTGTAGATCTGTTTGCTGTTTTTGTTTTCTTCCTTGTTGGCTTGTTGCTTCTCTTGCTTGGTCAAGGCGCCGCCGTTGGCAGTGCGCTCGTTGTGAACCTGCTGGGCAACCGCGGCCTGGTTCGCGTTGGTCTTGGCAGCTTCGCCGGAAGTCATCTGGCCGCTGCGCAGCCCTTCGGCGGTGCGCTGCTGCTGGTTGGCTTCCCGGTCATCGACTTCGTTCGGCTTCACGGTATTCCCGTTGTGCTTTTCGTCGTAGATCTGACGGCTGGCGGCGTTTTGCTCGCCGTTGATCTGTTGACGCTCCGCACCGGTGAGCTTGCCACCGTTCGCTTCACGATCGTTGTGCACCTGTTGGTCAATGTTCGATTGCGTTTGCTCGGCGCGAGCAGCCTCGCCGGAAGTCATCTGGCCGCTGCGCAAGCCGTTGGCGATGCGCTGGTCCTGATTAGCCTCGCGGGTATTGGGATTGTAGTTGCGCCCCACCGAGCGATCGGCCGCCGAGATGGGCTGTGACTGCGCGTGCTGCTGCGCCACCTGGTGATACTCGTTTACGTTTGCGCTCGCCATGGTCGCTGGACGTCCTTGATTCACCGACGCCAACTGCGCGCGGTCCTGTGAGGCAAAGTGTTCATGCTGTACCTGATCGGCAGTGGCCTCGAAGTGGTGCTCGTTGGCCGCCTGCATCTCCACTGCCGACGCGTGCACCTGAATGCCCTCGCCGCCATTGAAGCTTAGGTGATTGACGTTCACGACGGTGTTCTCCGTCACGATGGTTCGGTTCTCGTACACATTGGTGATGTGTACGCTTCCAAAGTTTGCGACAGCACTGTTATAGGCGAATACTCCACCACGCCATTCGCCGCCGACGAAGCCGACGCCGCCGAAGCCAAAGCCGTAGTTCACGCCACCGTAGAAGCCAACATGCGGGCCCCAGTAACCGCCGTGCCAGCCGTAGGCTCCGCCTTCATAGCCCCAGTAGCCAGGGGTCCACAGAAGACCGGCGACGGGAGGTTGCGCCCACACGCCCGGAACCCAGAAGTAGCCCGCATCCCCGTAGGACCAGTAGCCGGGAGTCCAGAGATAGCCCGGCGCCGGCAGCGCCGGCTGCTCATACACCGGCAAAACCGGAGGAGCAAGGTGGATGTTGATAGCGATGCCGACGCCGATTTGTGCCTGCGCGGTGGGCAGGTGAAGCATCGGCAGCATGATCAAAGCAGCTGCAAACAGATTGCGAAATGTTGAACGAAGAGACATAGTTATTTCTCCTTGTGCCGGGGCCCCAAAAACGGCAATATATCTCCCCGTCTGCCCGCACTAGACGGGCTGATTCATTAAAACCCAGAATCGCGACGGTAGTTGCAAACCAAAGTTCAAGCCTTGGGGGGGCACTATGGGTAGTGATTCAATAACAATATCGGCTATTGTGCTGCGCTGATTACTAAAGTTACCCAGGTCGCAAGCCCTCTCATCCGCTACAACATCGCCGTGAATGTTGGGCTGATGGGCAATATGGCTCTAGCTCACGGGGCGGAAGCAATACCAAAGTACAATGGACGTCCTTCACTAAATGCCCCATGATCTCGCTCATGAAGTTCCTTAAGGAAAGGGGCGGGAGTGGGTGTCCGCTTCTTTCCATAGTCGATGATGATGAGTCCATTCGCGAATCGTTGCCTGACCTGATTAAGGAGTTCGGCTTTGCGGCCCGAGCTTTTTCGTCAGCGGAAGAGTTTCTGTCATCCGGCTCTGTGGACGAGACGAGCTGCTTGATCCTCGACATTGCCATGCCGGGAATGAGTGGACCGGAACTTCACCAGGAACTAAAGCGTCGCGGGGAAGAGATCCCGACCATATTCATCACCGGTCAAAAAGATGAGACGATTCGTACGCGAGTGCTCGAGCAAGGGGCAAAGGGGTTTCTGCTCAAACCGTTCAGTGACGCAGCTCTGCTTGCGGCCATTAAGGCCGCACTTCAAGCCATTTAAGGATCCACCGGTCAGTCTTTTAGGGGGATACAATGAATGCAGCGCGCACGCTTAGTCGCGAAGTGAGGGCATTACCAGTGTTGAATCCTTCACCTATCGTGTTCATTGTTGACGATGATGTTTCCGTGCGCGAATCCCTGGAACTGTTGATCCGGGATGAGAACTGGAAGCCGGAGACGTTCGCCTCCGCACAAGAATTTCTCGACCATCCTAGAAAGCGCGTCCCGAGCTGTCTTGTACTCGACCTCTCGCTTCCGGGCCTGGACGGCCTTGAATTGCAGAAACAGCTTGTAGCTGAACACATCGGAATGCCAATCATCTTCATCACCGGTCATGGCGATGTGCCGAAATCGGTGCAGGCGATGAAAGCCGGCGCGCTTGAATTCTTAACCAAGCCCCTCGACAACGAGGCCTTGGTAAGCGCCATCCGGAACGCCCTCCAACGAAGCAATGCCGCGCTGGTTCAAGACGCGGAGATGGAGGAACTTCGGGGCCGTTACTCCTTACTTACTTCCCGAGAACGGCAAGTGATGGTTCTGGTGGTGTCTGGGCTGCTGAATAAACAAGTTGGCGGCGAGCTCGGTATCAGCGAAATCACGGTAAAGGCACACCGAGGGCAGGTCATGCAAAAAATGAAAGCGAATTCCCTCGCTGACCTGGTGAGGATGGCCGCGAAACTCCGGCCCTCGAGTCAGCCAATTCACCTGGCTTGACGGCGGCACAGCCCGGCTGACTCCGCGATAGACTCGTGGCTAATCAGACCTCCATCACTTGCGTTGATCCGCTGCGTTGATCTGCCCAAGAATACTCTGCTTGTTCTTCTGCTGACAGTCAGCCACGTTCGAAGAATCCAAGTTCCATTCAACGGTCAGGGTGTTTCCCTTCCGACGGAACGCAATCCTAGACCCGACTGATGCGAAGGTATTGATCGATACCATCGTGCAATGGATTGTCCTTCAAGCTTCTGGCGTAATCGCCTTGTCGACTGGATCCGGAAGAGAGGCGGCTTACGTGTCAGAGAAGAAAACAAGAATCGTGACGGAAGAATTACAAAGCGGGCGATACGCAGTAACGGAAATCCAACGGAACGACGGTTTCCCGAGGCGGCACCTGCGACACAGCGTGGGGATCACGGAAACTCGACGCATAGCATTTGCAACTCTACAGAGTGCTACCGTGGTCGGCATTCTGATGTTCCATTCCAGGAGCGTACTGGGAGCTGTAATTCGGGCATTTGTATGCGCTTAGTCGTTTCGAGTCGAGAGTCCGCCGAACGGATACGCGGACACGACGGGCAGGGACGTGCCCTTGCAATTTCTGCTACCATTCTCCCGTGCGCACGAGGAATCGATTGATGTGCGAGGAGTTCACGCTATCGCGTATTCCTAGCGTTGCAAAGGCGGCGAGAACTGATTCCCCTGTCCATCCGAATGGAGACGATGAATCGTCTAATGGGCTGCGCCGATCGGCGCCGGTTCGTATCTCATCGCTTCCGACACTTGGGGATCGCGGGAATCCTGCTGTCGATGTCTCTTTTATCCGCTTGCCGTAAGCCCGCACCACCCGTGACCATCACATTTTTCGATTCTGACGGCCGAGGTGTTCCTGGTGACCATCGGATGATTCCGGACGCCTATTTGCAGGAATTCACTCAAGAAACGGGCATTCACGTCAACGACCTTCCGACACCAGAGGACAACGGCTTGAAACTCGCTCTCGCCATGGATTTGCTCCATAGCGGCGCCCCATCCCCTGACCTTTATGGCGTGGATACGATCTGGGCCGGAACAATGGGTGAATACCTCGTCGACCTGCAGCCTTACTTTGCCACAGAGATTTCCTCGGAGAATCCCGACATCATCGAAAGCTACAAGGTTCAGGGGAAAGTCGTGGCAATGCCCAATCAGCCGCTGGGTGTGCAGGTTTTGGTTTACCGGACGGACCTTCTCGCCAGGTACGGCTACAAAACGCCACCCAGAACCTGGGATGAGCTGGAGAAAATGGCTGCCCGGATTCAGGCTGGAGAGCGCGCAAGAGGAAAAAAAGATTTTTGGGGATTCGTCTGGGCCGGAGCGATCGCGACGGACAGCGAACAACTTACTATGGAAGGATTGGAGTGGCAGGCAGCAGAAGGAGGCGGCCACATCATCGAATCCGACGGAAAGATCAGCGTCAACAACCCAAATGTCATCCGGGCCTGGGAACGCGCGGCACGTTGGGTGGGTTCGATCTCTCCTCCAAGCGTGGTTTCTTACACTGCTACGGACGCAGAAAATAAATTCTGGGTTTCCGGCGAGGCTGCGTTTCTGCTAAGCCACGCCATCGTGTATGAGGTTTTTGCACAAGATAAGCCGTTCCGCGATCAAGCGGGAGTGACCAGCGTCCCTGCTGGAAAGAGCGCACGAGTCGCCACCATAGGAGGCTACGCTCTGGGGATATCCCGCTTTTCAGCTCACCGCGCCGAAGCCGTTAAGTTCATCCAGTTCCTGTTTCGCAAGCACGCAGAACTCACGGCGACTCATCATGAAAAGCCGGGCCGAAAGGTGGAGTACTTTGAAGTTCCACCCGTGGCGAAGGAAATCTATCCCTGGTGGTACAAACCGGGGGAATCGGGAGGGAGTGCGATAGTTTCGCGCCCGTCGGCAGTCGCGGGATCGAACTATGAGGCAGTCTCCAAAGCCTATACCGACGCGCTGCATTCGGTGCTGACCCGGGAGTCCACAGCTCCAGCAGCGGCGGCGGGGCTCGAGAATGAGCTGGCTCGGATCATGGGGAATGACCGGGCTCAGCCTGACAGGAATCAACCTGACAAGGATCAAGCGGGAACAGGTTCGCACTGAGATGAATCGACTGCGACTCAATATTGGCCCACGCCTGGTTCTATGCTTCGCGCTGATCATCGTTTTGATGTTTGCCGGCGACGTAATCGTTCTATGGCAATTCCACATCGTGCAGGCGCAGGCAGAGCGACTTGATGAATATGATGCGGAGTTGGTAACTGTCTCGCGCGTCCACTCTGACGTGTTGAAGTTGCGTGACACGCTGGAGTCGCTGGCGAACGCGAGAGACTCCGAACGTCTGAAGGCGGAGACTCAATCGATGAATGAGGCCTTCGCGGAAGACATGCGACGCGCTAAAAGCGCGCTCTTGGCAGTGCATTCTGACAATGCCTCTGACCCGACGATTCTCCCCACCCTCGCGGTCGTCCAGTCGAACCTGCAATCGGAGACCGCCTCGGTCATCGAGTTAGCGGAATCGAATGATTGGAACGCCCTGCAAGTGCGGCTTGCCAATCAGCTACGCCCGCTCGAGTATTCCATCTCTGCCTTGGTGGAACGAGTCGATCGCGAGGTAAGGACGGAACATGCCCAAGCCGCAGCCAATATTCGCCAAGTACAGCACTGGATTTTTATTGTTGTGCCGGCCACGGTGGTTCTCACCTTATTGATTGCCGGAACGTTGGGACTGGTCATTACGCGGAGCATCCGACGGCCACTTGAACAACTGGTCGAAGGTTCAAAGATGCTGGCAGGAGGAGAGTTCAAACACCGGGTTCCCGTCCAGGGAGACGACGAGCTGGCGCAACTGGGACGGGTATTTAACGATACAGCGCGGCGATTGCAGGATCTTTATGAGAGCTTGCAAAGCAGTGAAGACCGGCTCCGCCGGGTGATCAACGCCATTCCTGCTCATGTGTGGAGCACACTGCCAGATGGTTCAGTGGACTTCATCAATCAGCGTTTGCTCGAATCCACGGGGCTATCGAGCGAGGCATTGCTTGGATCCGGTTGGCAATCGATCGTCCATCCTGATGATCGTGCGGGATATATCACTAAGTGGAGATCGGCATTGGCCGCGGGAGAGCCCCTCGAGCTTGAAGCGCGCATCTGGACTGCGGAGCGCGACTACCGGTGGTTGCTGGTGCGCAACGTGCCTGTGCGCGATGGTCTTGGAGGTATCGTCAAGTGGTACGGTACGGGCATTGATATCGAGGACAGGAAACGCGCCGAAGAGGGATTACGCAAGGCGCAGGCTGATCTGGCACACGCGAATCGGGTGACGACTATGGGCGAACTCTGTGCGTCGCTTGCGCACGAAATTAATCAACCCATCAGTGGCGCCATCACAAATGCTTCTACTTGTATGCGCCGGCTGGATCGCGAGCAGCCTGATGTCGAAGGCGCCCGGGCTGCGGCTGCATTGATAGTTCGCGATGCAAACCGAGCAGCGGAAATCATTAATCGAGTCAGGCTGTTCTTCAGAAAAGGCGTTGTGACGAAGGAGCGCGTCGATATCAACGAGATGATTCGAGAGATGGAGATTCTTCTGCGCAACGAGGCGACCCAGCACTCGGTGTTGGTGCAGACTAAGCTCTCCGCCGATCAACCGCTCATTGTGGCAGACCGCATCCAGCTGCAGCAGGTATTAATGAACCTGATGATCAACGGCATCGATGCGATGAAGGCTGTGGATGGCCCGCGTCAACTCACGCTCGGCACCCAGAATGATAGCGACGAACAGCTTCTGGTATCGGTGGAAGACACTGGCGTGGGACTTCCTCCTAACCAAGCTGGCCAGATATTCAACGCTTTCTTTACGACCAAGGAACACGGCACCGGGATGGGGCTTCGTATCAGCCGAACGATTATTGAGGCCCACGGTGGCCGGCTCTGGGCTACGGACAACCATCCGCGGGGAGCAAGTTTTCATTTCACGCTGGCTGTCTCCTCGGACGCCAGAGGCATGGACGCCGGAAGCATGGATGCCAGGAGCAACTGACCCGCTGCGGTTGCATGAAGAAGCCGCGATCGGCAGGGTTGACTTGCAGGTATGGCTCTCATAGTCTTCAAGGCCTCAGGCGGCTCTCCCTGACGGAGTTTTAGGAGCGATGCGTTCTGACCCGGTGACTTCTGGTGTAGTTCCGTCGGTTCCGACTTCATTTTATGCGCCGACCAAGAACTTGCGGCGGATTGGGCTAGCGCCGTTTGTTGCGGTGCTGTTCGCTTACTGCGCGGGTGGGCCGTTTGAGCTGGAATCCATGATCTCGACCTCGGGGCCTGGACTGGGGTTGACGTTTCTTCTGGTTGTGCCACTGCTGTTTTCCGTTCCGATCGCGCTGGCTACAGCTGAGATGACGACGCTGATGCCGGTGGAGGGTGGCTTCTATCGATGGACTCGTGCGGCGCTGGGAGATTTTTGGGGATTTCAGTGTGGGTGGTGGAACTGGACTGGAACCTTTCTGATGAGCGCCTCTTATGGCGTGGGCATGGCGGACTACCTTGAATACTGGTTCCCGATGCATTCCCGCGTCGAACACTGGGGCGTGGCCTTTGCGTTTCTGCTGCTGGTGGCTTATCTGAACATTCGCGGCATACATCTGGTGGGGAAACTCACTTTGATGTTGTTGCTGGTGATGGCGGTTCCGGTGGGAGTTTTCATCGTGCTCGGGTTTCATCACGCGCACTTCAATCCGTTTCATCCGTTTTTTCCGACGGACAAACCGTGGCAAGGGGCTTTTGGGGTTGGACTGGCGATTGCGCTTTGGTCGTATGCGGGTTACGAGCAGGTTTCCACAGTGATCGAGGAGGTGGAGAACCCGACGCGGAATTTTCCAATCGGACTGGCGATTGTGGTCCCGCTGGCGGTGGCAATTTATGTGGTTACGATGGCTGCGGGTCTGGCTGCGTTGGGAAACTGGCAGGAATGGCAGACCGGGTATCTGGTGACGGCGGCGCGACTGATTGGGGGTAATGCGCTCGGCACCTCGATCTTTGTGGCGGCCTTGATCTGCGGCTTTGTTCTGCTGGACAGCACGGTGCTTTCAGTGACGCGCATTCCGCTGGCGATGGCGGAAGATGGGTACTTTCATCCGGCGCTGGCGAAGGTGAGCGAACGGTTTGGCACGCCGGTGCGATCCATTCTGGTGTCGACGGCGTTTTGTGCGGCGCTGGCGGTGTTTAGCGTGCCTCAGTTGATTGGGGTGTATGCGTGGACGCGCATGGCGACGTCGATTCAGACAGTACTTTCGTTCTGGGAGCTGCGGCGGAAATATCCCGATGCGGCGCGAAGTTTTCGAGTGGCGGGCGGCGCGGCGGGAGCGATGGTGGTGGTGCTGGCTCCGACGCTGCTTTTCGCCTGGGCGATGATATGCAGTGATGCGCCTACGCGGAAATGGGGATTGGTGAATCTGGCTTCGGGGCCGGTTGCGTATTTGTGGATACGGTACCGGAGGGAGCGCGGGGTTATTGCTGAGTAGAGTTGGGGTGGGGAATGCTTTTGCCACGGATTTGCGCGGATCGGAGCAAAGGCTTTACCACAGAGGGCACGGGGGAGCACAGAGATCACGACATAGAGGCGCGGTGCTGATGATTTTCAAGCGCTCCAGTGCCGAAATTTCCGTTCCTTGGTGCTTTCGTACGGTGGTAGGATTATCGGCCTGATTCAGGATTCCGAACGTTGATGTTTAGGGATTGGAATTTGCGATGACGAGAGCTGCGCGAGCTGTGGCATCGCCGCGGGTTGTGTGCATCGAGGACTTCCGGCCGATGGCGCGCCGGAGGTTGCCGCAATCTGTATTTGACTATCTCGACGGCGGGGCTGAGGGCGAAGTCACGCTACGGGAGAATTGCCGTGTATTTAACGACGTGACGTTTCGTCCGCGGCATGCGGTTGCGGTTGGGGAGTGCGATTTGCGCACTCGGGTGTTGGGGTTCGATCTGGCTCTGCCATTTTTGCTTGCCCCGGTGGGTTACAGCCGGCTCATGCATCCGGGGGGTGAGGTGGCTGCGGCGCGAGCCGCTGGCCGGGCGGGTACTGGCTACATTCTTTCGACGATCTCGGGACACAAGCTGGAAGATGTAAAGGCGGGTTCTGCGGGGCCGGTTTTCTACCAGCTCTATCTGATGGGTGGGCGCGGGGCGGCCGAGGCTGCGATGGAAAGAGCGCGGGTGGCGGGATTCTCCGCGCTGGTGGTTACGATTGATACTCCCGTCGCAGGAATTCGTGAGCGTGACCATCGCAACGGGATGAAGGAACTGATCAGCGGCGGAGCGCTGGATAAAATTCCGTTTCTTTCGCAAATTCTCTCGCGTCCGGGCTGGCTCAGCAGCTATTTGATGGACGGTGGTTTGCCTGGACTTCCGAATGTGATTGTGCCGGGCAAAGGGCAGATGCGGCTGGTCGACATCAATGCGGCGCTGGCGGAGTCGGCGGTGACCTGGGCGGATTTCCGCTGGATTCGGGAAGTCTGGCGAGGACCGATTGTGGTGAAAGGCGTGTTAACCGGCGACGATGCGCGGCATGCGATGGATGAAGGCGCCGCGGCGATTTCGGTTTCGAATCACGGCGGGCGACAACTGGATGGAGTTCAGGCATCTTTGCGGGCGTTGCCGGAAGTGGTGGAAGCGGTGAAAGGCCGGATCGAAGTGTTAATGGATGGAGGGATTCGGCGCGGCACCGACATCGCGAAAGCAATCTGCATGGGAGCGCGCGCGGTGCTTTGCGGGAGGGCCTATGCTTATGGCTTGGCTGCCGCCGGGGAGGCTGGAGTGGAGCGGGCAATTGAGATCCTGCGGGCGGATCTGGAACGGACTTTGCGGCTGCTCGGGTGCGGGTCGGTGCGGGAATTGGGGCCTTCTTATGTGAATGTTCCTAGGGAGTGGGGTGTGGGCAGCGCCTGAAGGCGCGACCGTGATGGAGGCTTACGGTATGCCTGAAGGCATACCCTGATACGAAACAGACTCCTGGATACGAAACAGACTCCTGTTTGTTAGGAGGTGGTTATGCAGTGGACTCAGATCTACGATCCGCTCGGGCATTGGTGGCTTTCCACGCTGGTGGCGGGGCTTCCTATCATTGTTCTGTTCGGGCTGCTGGCTGGATTCCATGTGAAACCGCACTGGTGCGCCATGGCTGGAGCCGCGACGGCCGTGGTGGTTGCGATCATCTTTTTCAAGATGCCTGCGTCGCTGGCTGCGATGAGTTTTGGATATGGCGTGGCCTTCGGGGTGTTGAAAATCGCGTGGATTGTTCTGGCTGCGGTTTACCTTTACGACATTTCCGTGGAAACCGGACAATTTGAAATCATGAAGGAATCGATTGCCGGGATTACTGCCGACCGGCGGCTGCAGGTTTTGCTGGTGGCTTTTTGTTTTGGTGCGTTCATTGAGGGCGCAGCGGGTTTTGGGGCGCCGGTGGCGATTGCAGGGGCGTTCATGATTGGGCTTGGGTTCAAGCCGTTTCATGCGGCGGCGCTGAATCTGATTGCCAACACGGCGCCCGTGGCCTGGGGCGCGATCGGCACGCCGGTACACAGCCTGGCGGCGGTCGCCGGCCTGCCGGAGTCTGACATCAACGCGATGATCGGACGGATTCTTCCTTTCACTGCAGTGATCGTTCCTTTCTGGCTGGTGCGAACCATGGTGGGCTGGAGAGAGACCTTTGAAGTGCTTCCGGCGATTCTGGTTATTGGAGTTTCGTTCGCGCTTACCCAGTTCTTCTGGTCGAATTACGTGGACAGCAATCTGGTGGACATCATGGGAGGCGTAGTCTCGATTGTGGCGGCTTTGATTTTCCTGCGATTCTGGAAGCCGAAGAAGATCTGGCGATTCGATTACGACGATAAGCCGGTTGCGGTTCCCGAACCCACGGAGAATGTTGCTGACGGAATGGGCGGCGAATGGGCGGCGGAGCAGTTTGATGGATACGTGAAAGCGCGTGCCTACAGCGCTGGACAGGTGTTGAAGGCCTGGATGCCGTTCGCGATCCTGTCACTTTTTGTGCTGCTGTGGGGGCTGCCGAAGATAAAGCTGGCGATGAATCAGACCACTACGCCGGCATTCAAGGTTGTGCTGGCAAATGGGAAAGTGCGGCCGGGTCCTCCGGGATGGGATGTGCCTCTGTTGCATAACGCTATTTCACGGGCTGCGCCGATTGTGGCTAAGCCTACGCCGGAGGCGGCGCGATACGATTTCAACTGGCTGTCGGCTACGGGGACAGGTTGTTTCTTTGCTGCGATCGTTTCCGGATTTCTGTTGGGGCTGGGGCCGGTAAAGCTGATGAAGATCTTCTGGAAAACGCTGGTACGCATGCGGCTGGCGGTGATTGCGATCTCATTCATGCTGGGGCTGGGATATGTGACGCGCTACTCCGGTCTGGATGCCGTGCTGGGCCTGGCGTTCACGCGCACGGGATGGTTGTATCCATTCTTCGGGACTTTTCTGGGATGGCTGGGAGTCGCGCTTACCGGAAGTGATACATCGTCGAACGTGCTGTTTGGAAGCTTGCAGCGAATCACTTCTCAACAACTGGGCATTGATCCGGTGCTGATGTGCGCGGCCAACAGTGCGGGAGGAGTGATGGGGAAAATGGTGGATGCGCAGTCGATCACGATTGCGACTGCGGCGACGGAGCAGGTGGGGAATGAGGGAAAAATTTTCCGCTTTGTGGCCTGGCACTCGGTGGCGCTGTGTTCCATCGTTGGGATTATCGTGATGCTTTACGCTTATGTTTTCAAGTATGCGGTGCCGCATGGGCTGACGTTTGTGAAGTAACGGGGGCTGGCTCGGGGGTAGGGATCCTTCGACTGCGGTTGTGCTCCGCTTGCGCGAAGCACAGCCTTCGCTCAGGATGACAAGGCAATCCACGTGAGTCCGCGTTGTGATCCGCTGAATCGAAGATGATATGTATGTCATTAACCAATCAGAGCTTCCGTTTGTGGGAATGTCCCACGAGTTTGTTGGTGCGGACCATGATAGTGTCGGGATCTCGTTCTTTCTGGTGATCGGTGAGCCTGGCCGGGGAACGCGATTGCACAAGCATGATTACGACGAGATTGTTTACGTGATTGAGGGCCGGTCCCGGTGGAGAGTCGGCGATCAGGAGCGAGAAGCGAAGGCGGGTGACGTTCTCATTGTGCGTGCTGGAGAGCCGCACAAGTTCGTGAACAGCGGCGATGGACCTCTGCGGCAATTCGATATTCATCTGAACCCGGTTTTCGAGACTACCTGGCTTGAAGAGTAGTGGAAATCTTCTGTCACCTTGATGAGGTTTTCGCCGAGGTAGGGAAGGACTGCCGCCACCGGCTGGATGTTTGAGCGGGAACACCTGGCGGAGCCACCGGCAGTGCGCAGGGGGTGGGGGTCATTCGACTGCGGCTGTGCTTCGCCTTCGCGAAGCACAGCCTCCGCTCAGGATGACAGGCCTTTTACTTTTCTGGTTCTTTCGGCAGGGCCTTCTCGAGGGGCTTTCTGGGTAGCATCTGGTCTCGCATGGCGGCGTTGTAGACGAAGGCGGCTACGATTACGCTGATTTGCTTCAAGTCGTCTGGTTGCAGGCGATCGTAGACGTCCATGTTGGAGTGATGAGTTCGGGTGTCGTAGTCGAGAGGATCCTGAATGAACTGGAAGCCGGGGATGCCGACGGCGTCGAAGGATTGATGGTCGGTGCCGCCGGTGTTGCGCATGGTTAGAGTGGTCATGCCCAGATCTTTGAAGGGTTTCATCCAGGCTTCGAAGATGGGGGCTACGGCTTCGTTCTCCTGCAGGTAGATACCGCGAATTTTGCCGCTGCCGTTATCCACATTGAAATAGGCGGAAACTTTGGCCTGCTCGGGCTTGACGGTCACGTCTCCGGCTTCGCGGCGCTGGAGTGTGGGCATACCTTTCAGGAGCGGTTCGTCGATGGGGGGACGCGAGCCGAAGTGATGCTCGACGTAGAATTGCGACCCGAGCAGGCCTTCTTCTTCTCCGCTCCAGAGGCCGATGCGGATGGTGCGGCGCGGATGAATATCGAGTGCCTTGAGAATGCGAACTGCTTCCATCATGACGATGGTTCCGGCGCCGTTGTCTGTGGCTCCGGTGCCGGCGTGCCAGGAATCGAGGTGAGCGCCGAGCATGACGACTTCATCTTTCTTGTCGGTGCCGGGAATTTCGGCGATGGTGTCGTACTGCATGGGGTCGTCGTCGTAGAAAGTGCTTTGCACGTTGAGTTCGAGCGAGACATCTTTTTTCTGCGCGAGCAGGCGGGCGATTCGCGTCCAATGCTCGAGAGCCATGGTGAGCTGCGGCACGGTGACGGTTTCGCCGGTTCTGTAGGGGCCGCCGGATTGCACGAACACGGTGCCGCCGCCTGAGGTCTGACGACTGTGGTCGATGACGGCGAGAACTTTTTCGTCGGCGAAGAACTGGTTTTGATCTTTGAGGAACTGCAGCCGTTTGAGCAGGTCGGCGTAGCCGAAGTTGTGTTCGACGGCAACGTTGTAGTCGGAGAGTTTGGCGAGATCCTCGTCGGTGTTGCGGCGGAATGGCGGGTCGGTGATGGGCTGGGCGTCAATGTCGGCGCCGAGGATGACGATCATTCCGGCCAGCTTGCCCCGGTACTTGTCGAAATCTTTTTTGTCATTGAGGGTGACGCGAACACACTTTGCCTGCACTACGCCGTTGGTACCGGGCGTCCAAGCTTTCGGGTAGGCGAGCAGCGTGACGATGTCGGGTGAAGTCATGCGGACGTTGGTGTATTGGTTGGCCCAGCCGCGGCCGAACGGTCCCCAGGGTTCGAGGTGGGAGTTGGAGAGGCCGATGGCGGTGAGTTGGTCGCGGGTCCACTCATTGGCGCGCTTCATGTTGGGAGAGCCGGTGAGGCGCTCGCCGATGGAATCCATTAGTCCGGTGGCGAAGTCCATTACTTTGGAGTTGTGGAAGCCTTCGTAGCGGATGCGGGTCATGGTTTCGAGGTCGACCTTTTCCTGGGACCATATTGGGGATGAAATTAGTAATAGAAGGCAGGTCAGGCGGACTGCGTTCTTCATTGCTGGCTCCTTATTGGATCGAACGGGGATTATACCGGGTTGATGCGGTAGCATCGAAAATCTTAACCACAGGGGGCACAGGGTAAGACTTAGAGGCTGGATGGCACTTTAGGGACAGTGGAGTGGCACGAGAGTGCCATTTGCAAAATTGTGCGACAAGTTTAATTTGACCGGTGAGCAGTTCTGGGGGAGGGCTGCCCGGGCGCCTCGATCTCGAAAGAGATTTGAGGCGCTCGTTATTTTTGGGAGGAATTTTCCGGCGGAATCGGCTGCCTGGAGGTCTTGGGTGTTAGGTTCCGCGGTGGTCGTGCAGTTTGACTCGCGACGGCAGTGTGGACGCGGGAGATCCCTCGTCCCGCTGGAGAAAACGCGGGACTTCGGGATGACGCCGTCGAGGCGCAGCCGGCCCGAGATCTAGAATCCTTAGTTGGTTGAGATGGTAAAGTTTACGGTGATCTTGGCTTCGGTCTCGACGGCTTCGCTGCCTTCGACGTGAGGTTTGAAGTGCCATTGGCGGACGGCGTCCTGCGCGGCGGAAGCCAGGATGCGAGGGCCGCTCACCAACTGCAGATTCTGGATGATCCCATCCCTGCCAATCAGCGCCCGCAGAATTACTGATCCTTGCACTTTCATCTGCCGCGCAAGCAGCGGATAGTTGGGCTTTACGGGGCGAGCCACGATATCGGCGGCGTCGGCGGACATTTGCACGTGGCCGGGGGCGGTGCCGGTCGTTTTTTGGGCAATTTCTGTGTCGCCACTCAGCGGAGCATCGATTACCGGTTGCGCAGGGGTGCCGGGTTCCAAGTCCACGCGCACGGAACTGCTGCCGGGGCGGATGGTGCGGTGCGAATCGCCGGCGATCACCTCGATTTCCAGTGGGGGCAATACCGTACGTTTGATGGTTGAAGCCGGCGGTTCAGTCGGGGTGGGTGGGGCGGGAGTTTTATTTACGGTTGCGGATGCGGATTCGACGTGGTGTTTCGTGGTTGCCGCTTTGGTCCGCTTGGCGAGCGCTGCGGAGGGCTGCACTGGAGCGGCCTTGGCGGTGATGGGGTAGCTCTCCACCGGTTGGTCGGAGTCAGCGTCTGGTTCGTCCGGGAACCAGAAGTCCCGATCATGCCAGAGCACGATGCCCAAGGCCAGCAGAAGCAGGCAGAGCGACCCAATCATGAATTTGCGCTGGGTGGGATCCTGGGACGCGCGGCGTCCAGAATCCGCCAGGAGAGCGCGATTCGGCTTGGTTGCGAGGGTATCCAGATCTGACATGGTGGAAACCGGGGTAGCTCCGGGGGGTGGGCTAACGCTAATGCTAGTATGCCTCGAAAACGCTCCAAAGGCCAGCAAAAGGTGGCGAAAAAGTGGATTTTGAGGGGGGTGGGTTGGCTGCGGACGTGGTCTGGCTAAAGCTATGGATTTTCAGGGGTAATCCTGGTAACTGGTGGCCTGGCACTGTGACTTTGGGGATCGCTACTACGGAAATCAAGGGCTTCACCACAGGGGGCACAGGGGAACACGGGGTAAAGCCGACGGCGGTGGGCATCCCATTCACCGCCATTGTTTTGGCATTTTTTAATGGCTATCAGCAGGTTAGCTGGTCGCGGGAAATCTTTAAGCCGCTTAGATTGCCCAGGGCGGTTACGGCTACTGATTCGGTTTTGAAGAATTCCTGGGCCAGGTTTTGGAGATCGTCGGCGGTTACGGCTTCGATCTTTTCGATTAGTTCGTCGAGGTCCTGGAAGTGGTCGAAATACATTTCCTGGCGGGCGAGGTTTGACATCCGTGCGGTGCTCGATTCGAGCGAGAGCATCAGGCTGCCTTTTAGTTGATCTTTGGAGCGGCGGAGTTCTTCTTCGGGCACAAGCTGAGTTTTCAGATTGTGAAATTCGGTGACTACCGCTTTTACGACCTTGGCCGCGGATGCGAGCGAGGTGCCGGCGTAGACGGCCATGCATCCGGTGTCGCGGTAGGGATTGAGGTCGCTATAGATGGAGTAGGCGAGGCCTTGGCGCTCGCGAATATTCTGGAAGAGGCGGGAACTCATGCCTCCGCCGAGCAATGTGTTGAGAATGTAACCGGCGTGGCGCTTCGCGTGGGCAATGGGATAGGCCGGAACACCGATGCAAAGCTGGACCTGCTCGAGCGCCTTTTTGTTTCTTAATACGATGCGCGGGACGATCTTCGGTTCAGGCGAGTGGAAGCCGTTTTTCGCGGGCTTCAGGTGCTCGAAGTGCTTGACTACCAGGTCGACGAACTGGTTGTGGTCGAGATGTCCGGCTGCGGCTACGATGATATTGCCGGGGGCGAAGCGATGAGAATAGGTGTCGAGCACGGTTTCGCGCTCGAATTTCTTTACCGTTTCTTTTGTGCCTAAGATCGGTTTGCCCAGGGGATGATCCTTCCAGAAGTTCTGGGTGAAGATTTCGTGGACGAGATAATCGGGATTGTCCTCGTCCATTTTAATTTCTTCGAGAATTACGCCGCGCTCGCGGGCGATGTCCTCGGCGGTGAACGTGGGATGCAGGACCAGGTCGGTGAGAATATCGAGGGCGACCGGGGCGTGCTCGTCGAGTACTTTGACGTTGAAGCAGATGCATTCCTTGGAGGTGAAGGCGTCCATGTTGCCGCCGATGGAATCGACCTGGCGGGCGATCTCCTCGGCAGTGCGATGCTTGGTGCCTTTGAAAACCATGTGCTCGATGAAGTGGGAGATGCCGTTCGATTGCGGCGTCTCGTCGCGGGAACCGGTTTCAAGCCAAATGCCGATGGAGGCGGAGCGGATGTGTTCCATCTGCTCGGTGATTACGGTGAGGCCGTGGGGTAAGACCTGACGACGGATGTTGCGGACTTCTTTTGGCATGATGGTGTACTTGTCTATTCTTACACATCTGGGGGGGGTGGGGGCGGGTGCGGCGATCGGATGATTAGTTGTTTAGAATCAGCGGGTTGTGGGTGCTTCGCGGGTTTTGTCGAGGGATGCCGTTCCTACGGGACTTGGTTGCCATCATCGTTCTCTCCCCGGCACTGCCATGCCGGGCTTTCACGTGCCGCCCCTGTCGGGGCTGGGGTACGATGGTTTCGGGCGGCAATTTTTTCTTGAAAATTTGCTCTGAAAAGTCGCAGATGCTGCCCGGACGGGAATAGATCGGTTAAGTGATGGTTGAACCTCTGACATTGACGCTGCTGGGTATGGATCGTGAGGAGATTGCCGCTTTGGTACGCGAAGCGGGGGAGCCGGGCTATCGGGCTAAGCAGATTATGGATGCGGTTTACCGGCAGCGGGTGGAGACGTTGGCGGAGATTTCAACGCTACCGCAGGAGTTTCGGGAACGGCTGGCTGAGAGCGGGGTGTTGGTTGGGGCGGCTCGGATTGAGCAGAAATTTGTGTCCGTGGATGGGACGGTTCGGTATTTGATTGGATTTGGGGATGGGCAGAGTGTGGAGACCGTTTGGATGCCGGAGGGGGATGGCGGGGAAGCTGGGGATGGGTCGGAGGCTGGGGTGGAGGCTGAGGGTTTCGTTCCAAGTACCTCGGGGGCTAAAGCCCAATTCCTCGAGCCTGATCCTGACGCAGGCCTGGAAGGCCTGCTCCACCCTCCTCAACATCGCGGCAGCAAAGATCGTGGAACCCAAAAGCCGTGGCGAGCCTCTTCGGGGCGATCGACTATTTGCGTTTCTAGCCAGGTGGGTTGTGCGGTGGATTGTCAGTTTTGTTTGACTGCGCTGCTGGGGGTGAAGCGCAATCTTACTGCGGGCGAGATTGTGGGGCAGGTTTGCGCGGTCTTGAAAGATCAGGGGGTTTCGCCTCCGGAGGATCGCATCAACCTTGTATTTATGGGCATGGGCGAGCCGCTTCTGAACTACGAGAATTTTGTGAAGGCTTCGCGGTTGCTGGTGGAGGGTGTGGGGATTGCGGAGCGGCGGATGACGGTTTCGACGGCGGGGATTGTGCCGCGCATTCGGGAGTTTGGGGAAGAAAAAATCCGGCCGAAGCTGGCGATTTCCTTGAATGCTTCGAACGATGAGCTGCGCACGCGGGTTATGCCGGTGAACAAGAAGTGGACTCTGGAGATGCTGATGGCGGCGGCACGGGAATTTCCGCTGCGCACGCGGGAATGGATCACGTTCGAGTATGTGCTGCTGGGCGGTGTGAACGACAATCCGGAGAATGCCAGGGAAGTGGCTGAGTTGCTGCGCGGACTGCGCTGCAAGGTGAATCTGATTGCGCTGAATCCGGGGCCGGGAATTGACTTTACGACTCCCAGCGTGGAGCGGGTGGCGCTGTTTCAAAAGATTCTGCGGGAGGCGGGGATTCCTGCGTTTGTGAGGCGTCCGCGAGGACGGGATATTTACGCTGCTTGCGGGCAGCTCAAGCGAACGGTTGAGGTTGCCACATTACCGGAATCCCAGCTGCAGACGATTTCTCCGGCTCCCGAGAGATGACTGGGATCTCGACGCGGATGGTGGTGCCGATGTTGCGGTCCTGGCTCCAGAGAATCCGTCCATTGTGTTGTTGGAGGATGACCTGGCAGGCGCTAAGGCCGAGGCTGGAGAGAGTCTCCGGGGAAGCGAGATCGGGTGCGTCGTTTCCGAGAATCTGATGTTTGGCTTCGGCGAGGTCGGTATCGGAAATGTGGATGATGGCGGTGCCGTTCGCGCACTCCGCGGTTATGGTGAGAACTCGGCTGCCGTGCTGGCCCACCACATGCAGGGCGTCGTTGATGATTTGGACGCAGACCTGGAGAAGTTGGTTGGAATCTCCGCGGACGAGCAGCAGTTCCTGCGGATACTGAGTGCGGACTTCGATTTTTAGAGCTTGCCATTGAGGCTGGGAGAGTTTGACGGCGGTCCGCAATAAAGTGTTGAGATCGATGGGAGCCATGGCGACCGGGCCTTGTTTGGCGAAACTGAGCAGACTCGCCACCAGCGAGCGGGTGCGCCGGGCATGCTGTCCGATTCTTCCTGCCAATTCGCTCTGTTCCGGAGACAGAGGTGTCGACTGCAGCAGGTCGGAATAACCCAGCATGGCGGTGATGGGATTGTTGAGTTCGTGAGCGGCTCCGCCCAGCAGTTGGCCCATCGAAGCCAGTTTTTCAGATTCCGTGATCTGGACCTGTAAACGCTTCAGGTTGCTGAAGGACTCGCGCGAGTGGGTGATCAAGCGGAGCAATTCCCGGTCGAGCAAACGCTGCCGCACAAAAACCATAACGCTCATGAGAAACGCCGTGGCCAGAGTCAGGACCACGCGGAACGAACGGATGGGCGGGGGAACTGTTTCATCGAGCAGGACCCAGGCGGCAAACAGGGGAAGTGAAAAGGCTCCGATCATGCCCAGGCGAGCGAGCCAGACGCCGTGAGAGGTGGAGGTGGAGCGGACGCCGGCTTCCGGTTGGCGTTGGCGGGATTGGAGACCGATGATAGTGATCCAGGCCATGGAAGCCGCCAGGGGAATGTCGTAGAGGCTTCCGCTGTAATAAAGATGGCGGCCGATGGCCCAATTGGCGATGTGAGAACTGGCGGCGTAGGTGAAGCTGGCGCCGAACAGATTGGCGTAGAGAGTTTTCCATCCGCCCTTGCTGCCCATCCAGGCCAGGACCAAGATGGCCAGAAACGCGACTTTCTCGATGAGATACAGAGAATTCAGATCATTGTTGTACTCCGGGATGTTCGGTAGGACGTACTGCCAGGGAATGACGATGAGGTCGTAGAGATAAAGCCACCAAACCACCATCAGGGCAAAATCGAGGCGGCGCAGACGCGCGGCGTACTCGCCCTGCGGAGCATGCGGGCGGAGCGCGAGAGCAGCTATCAGCGGTACGAAATGCAGGAAAAGGATCATGTCGCCGGCGCACAGGTCCGGGACATCGGTGCGGAGCCAGACTTCGTAATAAATCCAGACGAACTGGTAGGCAAACCAGAGGCCCATGCCGGCAGCGAGGAGCGTCCAAAACAGGCGCAAGCGCCCACGCGAGCGCACGGCGTGAGGGATAAGGGAAAGCGTCCCGGAAAGCAGCAAGAGGGACTGAATCACGTCGCTGAGAGCGGTGAGGCGAAAGGATTGAGGCAGAACCAGCGCGGCCAGGATCAGAATAGCCAGACAGGCTGCGACTGCGGCGATCCAGACTTTGACATAGAGCTTGGCGTTGCTGGGCAGGGAAGTGATCCTCGGTGACATTCTAGACTGGGATTTGCGGGGGGGCGGGTTACGTAAGTAACCCGAGCGGCAGGGCGGTAGGGTGCCTCTGTTGGGGATGGCTCAAGGGAAGCGAGCCAAACGCGCGATTATTGCGTCGCAAAGGACGCGACGCTTCGCGCGGCTCGCCCGGGTCCTTCGTTCGCGCAAAGGACGCTCTCTCTCGGGATACAACTAAAAGTTTTGCTTGCTCTGAATCTTTCTTATCAATAGTATGCGGACATTCCCAAATATGCGGACATTCCTGTGATGGGTCTCTCTACGATGGGTCTTTCTACATTCGATCTTTCTACGTTGGATC
>Ga0209169_10000355_pt1 | contig 27716 bp, 20 predicted proteins | sample HubBroMetageWRM4_FD_188346 | JGI IMG/M metagenome (GOLD analysis project Ga0209169, IMG submission 188346) | Warmed soil microbial communities from the Hubbard Brook experimental Forest, New Hampshire - Hubbard Brook CCASE Soil Metagenome WRM 4... | ecosystem: Environmental > Terrestrial > Soil...
CGACCCACTTTATTGACTATCGCGAAAGAGCGCCTGCGGCGGCGACCGCCAGTATGTATCTGGACGCGCAGGGAAACGTGATCCCAGACGCCAGCGTGGTGGGGTACAAGGCGATTGGAGTTCCGGGATCGGTTGCGGGGATGGTTTATGCGGAGAAGAAGTACGGACGGCTTACGCTGAAACAGGTGATGGCCCCGGCTGTAAAACTCGCTCGCGAAGGATTTGCGCTGGCATGGGAGGACGCGCGCGATCTGCGAGCAGAAAAGAGTCTAGCCGAGTTCCCAGATTCACGGCGCATTTTTCAGCGTGATGGGAAGTACTACGAGTCGGGGGAAATCCTTCGTCAGCCTGAGTTGGCGCGAACGCTGGAGCGGATCGCGAGCAACCCGGAGGACTTCTATCATGGAGCGATGGCGCAGGAACTGGCTGCGTTCGTACAAAAAGGTGGAGGGCTGATTACCTTTGACGATCTGGATAAATATGAGGTGAAGGAACGCGAGCCGGTGCGCGGCAGCTATCGCGGATACGACATTATCAGTGCGCCGCCGCCTTCGGCTGGCGGGGCAGCGCTGCTTGAGATTCTGAATATCCTTGAAGGCTACGATCTGGCGAAACTGGGTGATCGGTCCTCGCAATCGATTCACCTGACGGTCGAGGCGTTTCGCCGGGCGTATTTCGACAAGGCGGAGTTTATGGGAGACCCGGATTTTTCGCGGATCCCGGTGGCGCAGTTAATCGACAAGAAGTATGGAGGGGCGTGGCGAGAATCCATCGATCCAAAACGCGCTACGGCCAGCAAAGACTTGAAGCGGCCGGCCATTTTTACTGAGTTGGAACAGTATGCGCGAAAGGATCCGCAGCCATTGGGGGTGCGCGAACCCGAGCACACCACGCACTACTCGGTAGTGGATGCAGACGGCAATGCGGTAGCTGTGACCACGACTTTGAATGACGGTTTTGGGTCACGAGTGACGGCGGGGAGCCTGGGATTTCTGCTGAATGACGAAATGGATGACTTTGCGGCCAAGCCAGGAGTGCCGAATCTCTACGGGTTGATCCAGGGACCGGCCAATGCGATTGCAGCCGGTAAGCGTCCGCTATCATCGATGACTCCGACCATTGTTTTGAAAGATGGCAAGCTTTTTCTGGTGCTGGGTTCGCCGGGTGGGGGACGCATCCCTACCACGGTGGCGAATATCCTTATGGGTGTGGTGGATTATGGTATGAACATTCAGGAAGCAGTGAATGCGCCGCGGTTTCATCATCAGTGGCTGCCCGACCGGGTGGGCGTGGAACAATGGTTTGCACCGGATGCGATAAAGGCGCTGGAACAGATGGGGCATAAGGTCGAGATTGGCGAGACGGTGGCGGGAGAATGGACACCCTATTGGAGCGATGGCGAGTGTGTTGCCGTTGATCTGACGACGGGCGAACGCCTGGGCGCGAGCGATGGCAGAAATAATGGGAGGCCGGTGGGTTATTAAATGTTGAAAGCAATGTCCACCTTTATTCACGTGAAGGAGCGCCTGCACCCGGGGCTGTTGGACGGCTTGGTGCGGGGCGGGGCGCAGTCGATCGAAATTTTCGCAGCGAGGCAGCATCTGGATTATGCGAATCGCAAACAGCACGTTCGCGAAATCGCGGATTGGTTTCGCAGCACGGCTACGCCGCTGAATTCGGTGCACGCGCCGCTGTTTGCGGATTACGAATGGGGACGCACCGGGGCTGCGCCTATCAATGTAACCTCTATTGACCGGGCGGCAAGAGTCGAGGCTATGGACGAAATCAAGCGTGCCCTGGAATTGGCGGAGCAGATTCCGTTCCGCTTTCTAATACAGCACATGGGAGTCCCGGGGGAAGAGTTTGACGACCGAAAGTTTGAAGCGGCCATGACCTCGATCGAGCATTTGCGCGCGTTTGCCAAGCCGTTGGGAGTGAGCATTCTGCTCGAGAATATTCCCAATGAGTTGAGCACGCCGGAGAAATTGGTGGAGTTCATCCACGTGGCACACCTGGGAGATGTGGGCATCTGTTTTGACTTCGGACATGCGCATTTGATGAGCGATGTGCCGCAGGCTTTCGAAACGTTGAAGAACCACATACGCTCGACCCATGTCCATGACAATGCGCGGGACCGTGATTCTCATTTGTGGCCGGGTGAGGGGTCGATTGACTGGAAGCAGGCGATGGAGTTGCTGCGGACGGCGCCGCACCAGCCGGCGCTGTTGCTGGAAATTGAGGGCGAAGAGAAGATCAGCCCGGAAGAGAAGATGGAAGCGGCATTTAAGAAATTGGAAGGGTAACCGGGAAGAGCTTTAACCGCCGGGGGGCACAGGGGACACAGAGTAGTAACCGAGAAGAGCTCTAAACGCCGGGTGCGCCGAGAAATACGAAAATACAAGAAATCTATGTCATCTCCTATCACTACGATCGCTGAAATCGGCAAGCATGAAGGCCAGACGGTGACCATCCGGGGCTGGCTTTACAACCTGCGCGAAAGCGGCAAGCTGTTGTTTCCGCAATTTCGCGACGGCTCGGGGGTGATTCAGGGAGTGGTGCCGAAGAACGCGGTGCCGCCGGAAGTTTTCGAAGCAATCAAAGGCCTGACGCAGGAGTCGAGCGTCATCGTGGAAGGCAAGCCCCGCGCGGACAAGCGAGCTCCGGGCGGATTTGAGTTGGATGTGTCCGCAGTGCAGGTGGTGCAGCGAGTTTCGGAAACGGACCCTTATCCTATTTCGCTGAAAGAGCATGGGGTTGATTTTCTGATGGAGCATCGCCATCTGTGGGTGCGAACGCCGCGGCAGGCGGCGATCCTGCGAGTGCGAGCGGAGATTATCAAAGCTGCGCGCGACTTCTTTGACGAGCGGGGATTTACGCTCACCGATCCGCCGATTCTGACTCCGGCAGCTTGCGAAGGCACCAGCACGCTGTTTCCGGTGGATTACTTTGATGAGCAGGCGTTTCTTACGCAGTCAGGACAGCTTTACATTGAAGCGACGGCGGCGGCGCTGGGCAAGGTGTATTCATTCGGACCTACGTTTCGGGCGGAGAAATCGAAGACCCGCCGGCATCTGACGGAATTTTGGATGGTTGAGCCGGAGGTTGCCTACGCGGAACTCAACGACATTATGGATTTAGCGGAGGGGCTGCTCACTTTCCTAGTGAAGCGGTGCCTGGAGAAGCGCCGCGCTGACTTACAAGTGATTGGCCGCGATGTTGCGAAGCTGGAGAAGATAGAAGCGCCGTTCCCGCGCATCACCTACGACGAAGCGGTGAAGATGCTGCAGGACGGTCACGCGAAGGGCGCGTTGGAAAATAATTTTGAGTGGGGCGGAGATTTGGGGTCACCGGACGAGACCTATATTTCCTCGCAATTTGAGCGTCCAGTGATGGTGCATCGTTATCCCGCGAAAGTGAAGGCGTTTTATATGGAGCCGGACCCGCAGCGGCCGGAGTTGGCGTTGTGCGTGGATGTGCTGGCGCCGGAAGGCTATGGGGAAATTATCGGCGGGTCGCAGCGTATGGCGTCTTACGACCTGCTGGTGAAACGCATTCACGAGCATGGTCTGCCGGAAGAGGCGTTCAAGTGGTATCTGGATTTGCGCAAATACGGCAGTGTGCCGCACTCGGGGTTTGGCATGGGGATTGAGCGGGCGGTGGCGTGGATCTGTGGACTGGAGCATGTGCGGGAGACGATTCCGTTTGCGAGGATGTTGCATCGGTTGTATCCGTAGTCAGACCGATTTACCGCAGAGCGCGCCGGGATGGTCGAGAAATCGAGAAAACGGATCAAGGGCGGGGCTCCAGACTTGGGTGAATGGCGTTTGAACCTATGACAACTATTACTGAATCATCGTCCAATATCACTCCCAAGAAGATTCGGGTGATTGGGGTTCCGCTTGACCTTGGACAGTCGCGGCGTGGGGTGGATATGGGGCCGTCGGCGGTGCGGGTGGCGGGACTTGAGGCGCGCCTGGAGGCTTTGGGCCACGTGGTGGAAGACGGCGGGAACGTGGCGGTGGCCATCCCTGAACAGAAAAAGGAAGGCGACCCTCACGCCAAGTATCTGAAGGAAATCACGGCGACTTGCACCAAGCATGCAGAGTTGGTGGTGAAAACGCTGGAAGCGGGGAAGGTGCCGCTGTCGTTGGGCGGCGATCACTCGATGGCGGTGGGCAGCGTGTCGGGTGTGGCGGAGTTTTATCGGAAGCAGAACCAGAAAATCGGTTTGATCTGGATCGACGCGCATACGGACATCAACACGCCGGACAGTTCGCCGAGCGGCAACGTGCATGGCATGCCGCTGGCCGCGATCATGGGGCTGGGGCCTCCCGAGCTGACCAACATTTTCGATTTCTCACCCAAGGTGAGGCCGGAAAACTGCGTGCTGGTGGGAGTGCGGGACATTGACGCCATTGAAAAGGAAAATGTGCGGCGTGCGGGCATTGGAGTGTTTACCATGCGTGACATTGACGAGCGCGGCATGCGCACAGTGATTGAAGAAGCCTTGCGCATGGCCGGACGCGGCACTGCCGGCTACCACGTTTCGCTCGATATGGACTGGATTGATCCGGAAGATGCGCCGGGAGTGGGAACGCCGGTGCGGGGAGGCGCGACCTACCGCGAGGCCCACCTGGCGATGGAGATCATTGCCGACCACGGCCGCATGGTGAGTTTCGAAATTGTGGAAGTGAATCCGGTGATTGACGAGCACAATCGCACGGCGGATTTAGCGGTGGAGTTGGCGTTGTCGGCGTTTGGGAAGAAGATTTTGTGAGGGGGTGGCATGTCGAAATTGGGCGTGAGGCAGTTCCATAAGTTCATGAGAGGTCCTTTCAGAGAATCAATTCGCAGGGCGTACAGGTCTCATCGGATCTTTTGTGAGGCAGATCTCCAGTCGTATGCGTGGCACGCGATTAGGCGATTCCTGAGGAGAAATGAGGAAGCGCCGGGGAAGTTTCGCGTGCTGAACAAGCCGTTCATGCGAGCCTGCCAGGGAACGTATCCTGACTTGGTAGTGTTTAGGGGCAGGAAGCCGTGGGCTGTTATCGAGCTCAAAGAAGGCAAAAGCTTACCGGAGCTTCGCGCTTCGACCGAACGTAAGAAATTACTGGATGCGAGGAGAGCTCTGGGCCTCGAGCCAAACGCGGCTACCTCGTTTACGTCGCCCGGTATGGCAGCAAACGCGCGTTGTCGGGCCCGAAGGCTGAGGGAGCACATTATTTTTTCGAAGTTCCGATCGTCCTAGAGTTGAGCATGACTAGGCCCGAGTTAGATGATTGGAAAAAGGAATTCGGGCTGTGGTCGAAGTACGTAAGGCACTGAGAAACCTGAATCGGTCAGACAGCCAGGCTGGGAATGTTCTTACGCCCCTCCGGGGCTTGATTGTCTTCCACTCTCGGACCCACGGCTTGCGCCGTGGGCTTTATTCTTGCGCCGCTCCGCGGCTACTTGGGCCCGCGATTTTGTTGTTTAGCCTCGGACACCCGATGGGCGTTTCTATTCTCGCTGCTACACTTGCTCTATGCTTCCCGGACGGGCTACTGCGCTCGGCACCTCAGAGTATCGCGAACGGTTCCCTGAATTGCGCGATGCGGGACACTTCCGGCGTCCGGAGCAGGCGCCGGGGCCTGCGGATCTTTGGCTTTCTTCCATCGGATTAGGTACCTACCTCGGCGAGCCGGATGATGACACTGACCGCGAATACATTTCCGCGATTGCGACGGCACTCCGGTCGGGCATCGATGTGCTTGATACGGCCATCAACTACCGGCATCAGCGCTCGGAGCGTAATGTGGGCGCGGCGCTGCGGCAGGTGGTTGATGCTGGTGAAGTGAAACGCCACGAAGTTGTGGTCTGCACCAAGGCCGGCTATCTCTCATTTGACGGCGATCTGCCGGCTGATCCGCGGGCTTATTTTCTGCGCGAGTATGTGGAGCCGGGCATCATTGATCCGGCGCAACTGGCCGGGGGGATGCACTGCATGGCGCCCGCGTATCTGGAAAATCAGATTGCGCGGTCGCGGCGCAACCTGGATCTGGAAACCATCGACGTCTTCTACGTGCACAATCCGGAATCGCAACTGGCGGAAGTTCCGCGAGAAGTTTTTCATGAGCGGTTGCGGGGGGCATTTGCGGCGCTCGAGAAGCAAGTCAAGGCGGGGAGCATAGCGTACTACGGCATGGCCACCTGGGGTGCGTTTCGTGTGGCGGAGGGCACGCGCGACTACATCAGTTTGGCGGAAGTCGAGGCGCTGGCGCGCGAGGTGGGCGGAGGGCAGCATCATTTTCGCTTTGTCCAGTTGCCGTTTAGTTTGGCCATGCCTGAGGCGTTTGCGCTAGCCAATCAGCAGGTGGGAAAAGAGAAGATGTCGTTGCTGGCAGCGGCGTCGAAATTAGGGCTCGCTGTGGTGGGCAGCGCGAGCCTGTATCAGGGACACTTGACCCACGGCGTTCCGGACTTTGTGCGCGGGATTCTGGGCTTGCGCAGCGACGCGGAGAATGCGATCCAATTTGCGCGGTCGGCTCCTGGGCTGAGCACGGCTTTGGTGGGGATGTCGCAGCGGGAGCATGTGGTCGCGAACTTGAAGGTTGCGTTGGCTGCGCCGACGGCGCTAGAAGAATGGCGGCGGCTGTTTGTGAGGAAATAGGATTGGGTTCGGTTGGGCTCGGGTTGGGTCCGGAGTGCAACGTTACAGCGGTTTCTTTCGCTCCTTGGGAGCTTGATGGTTCTTCTGCTTTGTACCCACGGCTTGCGCCGTGGGCTTTATTCTTGCGCCGCTCCGCGGCTCAAGATCATGTCATTCTTGCGCCGCTCCGCGGCTGATGAGGCACTCTCGCCGGAGACGGCTACTTCAGGTCGCGCAGCTTGGCTGCGGCCATTTGGGCGATGGGGGTGCCGGAGTTTTCCTTCTGCATCTGCTCGTAGAGGTGTTTGGCTTCGAGCGGCTGATTATTGGTCTGGTAGGTATTGGCCAGCTCCAACTGCGCACTGGCTTTGCTCACCGTGGTCGCAGGTTTTTGCTCCAGTTGTTTGTAGATCTCGATGGCTTGCGGGTTGCGGTTGGTGTTGCGGTACACCGATGCCAGAGCGAATTTCGCCAGAGCTGCTAGATCAGCGTTGCGGTAGGAAGCTACCGTCTGGAGTTCTTTTTCCGCAGCCGGGTAGTCGCCGAGGTCGACGAAAGTCAGTCCCAGAAAGTAGTGGGAGAAGTCGGCGGAATGGGTGTGGGGATATTTGCTGATGATGTCCTGAAACTGCTTTTGGGCGGTGGTGGCGCGTTCGTGGTCACTGGCGAAGCTGGGATTGTCGGGCTGCGGAGGCATATTGGGCGGCCGCACGGGCGTATCCAGAGTGCGGATGGCGACGCTGAGGTCGACGCTGGCCTTTTCGTCCTGCTGGTTCAGGTAATACCAGCCGCCTACGGCGAGGGCCGCAACCACCAGCACAGCCACGCCGATCAGGGCGAGCCGACTCTGATGCTCGGCTGACCAGTGGACGGTCTTCTCCGCCATATCAATGGTGGTTTTGCTGAAACGGTCTTCCTTGAGCTGATGACGGGTCTCTGCGCGCACGAACTCCCCTTCGGCTGATTCGGTGACAGCCTGACAATCTTTTAGTCTAACAGGCGAAAATCGAGAGCGTCAAAGAGGATAGAGGTGGGAACCTTTTAGTCTCCCAACCCGTACATAACATTGTGCAAGACGGGAGATAACGAAATTTGGGGTCGAACGTCTAACCTGCATAACCGGATGAGGAGCAACGAGATGGCTACCGAAAAGATAACGTACTGGGTGGCGGTAAGTTTAGTGGCGTTGTTCATGGGCAATCAGTTGGTCGGCAAACTGGATGACGGCAACTGCCTGGCTAACAAGGCCCGAGTGGTCGCTGAGCGGATTTCGGGACAGGCTACTCATCTGATGGCGATGGCCGAAGTCGCTATGGGTCGGACTTCGAGCCGGTTTGACCGGGCGCAGGCTGCCATGGCCATGGCCCAAATGCACATGGCCGCCATGCAGACCCAGTTCGCTCGCGGAGAAGCGGCTTGCGCCAGACTGGAAGCTGGCAGGGCGCGGATGGTGGTGCTCCAGGAATTGCGGGTGCCGGTGGTTCATCCACGAGTGCAGATGGTCATGCCGCAACCTCCGGCGGTCCCCGGTACGGACCCGATCTAGCGGCGTTTTCTCCGGCCCGGATTTTTCTCGCATCCTTTCGTCCTCGGCGCGGTCTAAGTAGTGTTCGAACTGACTCGCGGGAGGACGCCATGAAGGAAACGCCCCAGCAGTACATCCAACGCATTCTCGGTTTCGTCGAAGGCAAAGAGCCGCTGCAAGTGCAGCAGGAAACCGCCAAGAAGCTGCACAAGCTCATCAAACCCCTCAGCAAGAAACAGCTCTCAACCCGCCCCGAGGTGGGGAAATGGTCAATCACCGAAGTTCTGGCGCATTTGGTGGATGCGGAGATCGTCGGCAGCTGGCGTATGCGGCTGATTATTGGGAGCGATGGCGTGCCGATTCAGGCCTTCGATCAGGATGTGTGGGCCGAGGCTTTTGAATATGGGCGGCGCGATCCGAAAGTTTCGCTCGAGACTTTCCGCGTGCTGCGCGAGAACAATCTGCGCATGCTCAAGGGACTGCCCAAGAATCTTTGGGATAACCATGGCATGCATTCGGAGCGCGGGAAAGAGACGGTGGCGCATCTTGTGCGGATGTTCGCTGGGCATGATTTGAATCATCTGGCGCAGGTGGAGAAGATTGCGAAGAGTGGTGGGAAGCGGAAGAAGGCGGCGTAGCCTTAGAGGGCGAGGTCTGCCGAATCTGCCGATGCTCCGCGGTTTCTCCAACCAGCTAAGGCGTAATTTCAAAGACCTCGCCGGCACCGAACACTCCGCCGCCAGAGTCAGTGGTGCCATACATATTGCCGGCCTGGTCGAAAATCAGGCCGCCGTTGGGGTAGAACCCGTCGGTACCATCGAAGTCGAAGAAGCTAGTTTCGGTCCACTCGCCGTTCGATGGACTCAATTCGAAGATAGCGTCGTAAGTTTCGCCATAAAGATTACCGGATTGATCGAAGGTCAATGCCGATGTCGATGGATTCACGCCGTTGAAGTTGTAAATTATAGCCTTGGACCAGCCCTGCGCCGATTTGGTCAGCTCGAATACGGTGCCATCGTTGTATTCACCGCCGGAACTCGTGGTTCCGTAGAGATTCCCGGCTCTGTCGATGACGAGGCCGGCATACGGAGTAGATCCGTCGTAGCCCCCTTGAAAATAGTAGATGATTTTTTCTGTCCAGCCCGATGGCGAGTAGGTTAATTCGAACACGGTGCCGCGACCGTAGCCTCCGTTAGGCGTAGTTCCGTAAAGGCGCTCTCCGCTGCCCAGCACGACACCTGATTCAGGAGTTATTCCATCGGTTCCGTTAGCACCGAAGCTATACAGCGCGAGTTGCTGCCAGCCGGTTTGGGTGCGTTGCATCCCAAAAACGGTACCGCGGCCGTATGCCCCGCCGGCCTGCGTTGTTCCGAAGGCATTACCAGCCTGATCGCGGACCAGGCCTGAAGGTTCGGACCCGCCATTACTGAAGGTAGAAATCACGATCTCCCGCCATTCCGTCGCCGAGCGGCGTAGCTCAAACACCGTGCCCAATCCGTAGACCCCGCCTCTTTGAGTCGTCCCGTAAAGATTGCCTGCCTTGTCGATCAGCAGTCCTGAGGCCGGATACTGACCGTCAGCGCCGCCGGTGAAACTGTAAAGAACAGTCTCCGACCACGTTCCGTTTGACTGGCTGACCTCGAATACGGTTCCCTGGTCATAGACGCCGCCCGAAGAAGTCGTCCCATAAAGATTGCCGGCGTCGTCGAAGACAAGCCCGGCCAGGGGATATCCGCCATCGCTGCCGTCGGTGAAAGAATAGAGCACTTGCTCCGTAGCCGCTGCCCAGGCTGCGCTGGTGGTCATGAGAAGAAAGCCGATTGCGATCGCTAACGACAATGCTGTTTTGCGCATAGATCCATCCTGAATTGCGCTGTGGGAGGCCGAATCCGAGACCGGGACGTTCCTCCGAATCCTTTGAGGTTGACCATGATGAACCGCTGCCGCCTTCCGGTCAATCGAAAACAATGCCGTCAACATGGTCTTACGTCCCTATCCGACTGCGCAAGAGGCACCAAGATTTTCTCTATCCCAATCTCCTAAAAGCCGTTATAGTAGTCACGCTCACGCGATTCTTTGACGACAACTGTACCTGTATTGATGGCGAGAAAGTCTGGTTCCACCATCTCGCAGGAGGAGTTGTATCCACAGGCTGACGAGCCCTCGCGCCAGGAATTGGACGACGCGCAGCGGCTCGACTTGGATGTGGATGAGCAGTCTCCTTTTCTGCGCGGACAACGGCGGGTCTCTGTCCGTCGCGGTACCCTGCCCAAAAAGGCCGCTACGCGCCTGACCTGGGGCGCATTGGCTGCGCTGGTGGTGGTGGTGTGCGGATTGGCCGTGACGGCCATTTACCACTACGGCGAGCATTCCTGGCGCTTTCGGGTGGAATCTAGCGACGACATCGAAATCAGCCCCCTGGGCAACGTGACGCGTTCTCAAGTCATGGAGGTCATGGGCGAGGACATTGGGCGCAACATCTTCTTTATTCCGCTCGACCAGCGGCAGAAACAGCTGGAGCAGATTCCCTGGGTGGAGTCGGCGAGCGTGATGCGGTTTGTGCCTAACCGCGTCAGGATCGAAATTCGCGAGCGCACGCCGGTGGCCTTCGTGCGGATTGGCTCGAAGATTCAGTTGACCGATGCCAGCGGAACGCTGATGGAACTGCCGGTCGGCAACAAGAAGAAGTTTTCTTTCCCGGTGATTCTGGGGATGAATGCGGGAGAGCCGCAATCTACGCGGGCTCCGCGCATGAAGATCTATAACCAACTGATCAGCGAACTGGACTCCGAAGGCGCGCACTATTCGCAGAACTTGAGCGAGGTGGACCTCTCGGATGCGGACGATGTGAAAGTTCTGGCTAATGATTCTGGTGGTGAAGTGCTGGTCCATCTCGGGGCTTCTGATTTCCTGAGCCGATTCAAGGTTTATGTGAGTCATGTGCAGGAGTGGCGGCAGCAGTTTGCGCGACTGGATTCGGTGGATTTGCGGTATGAACATCAGATTGTGGTGAATCCGGATTTGCAGGGCCCGGTGAAGGAACCGCCGCTTTCGCTGTCGGTGGCGAAGGCTGCGGTGGCGGCGGGAGTGAAACCGGCGGCGTTGGTTACGCATGAAGCTACGGCGCCGAAGCCGGCAAGTGCGCCCGTCCTGGCTTCTACTACTAAACCCGCGGTTAAACCAACCGCCAACCCAAAGAAGCCTCCGAAGATCGAGGCTCCGACTGCGAAAAAGAGATCGGCGAAGGCGCACCATCACAAGTCGGCCGCGAAAAAGGCCGATGTGAAGGCCGACGTTAAGACGCATGCGGCTAACGCTCCGGCTCCGCCGCTGCAAGCGGTGAAGCAGACGCCGCCGCTGGCGAGCCATCCTACGAATTCGGTCGCGGCACCGGCGCCTCCGGCAGCCCATGCAACGAGTCCGGCAGCCGCACCGGCGAGCGACAATGCAGCCAAGCCGCAGAAACCGAGTGCGGGAATTCCCAAGGGGCAGGAGCCTTAAGCGGATGGCGAACCAGAATCAACATTTCGTGACCGCCATCGATGTAGGCAGCGCCAAGACCTGCGTGTTGGTGGCGGAAGTCACGGACAATGGTCTGCGCTACCGCGGGCATGGGCTGGCGGAGTCGCGCGGCTCGCGCAAAGGCGTGATTTGCGATCTCGATAAGGCTGTGGCGTCCATTCAAAAAGCGGTTGAGCAGGCGGAGGACTCGTCGGGAACGCCGATCGAGCGCGCGCTGCTGGGGGTTGCGGGCGGCCATGTGCGGGGAGTGAACAGCCACGGCGGGCTGACGTTTGGCACGCGGGCGCGCGAGATTGCCCGCGATGAGATCAAGTCGGCAGTCGATAAAGCGCGAGGCATTCCTCTGCCCGCGGACCGCGAGATTCTGCACCTGCTGCCGCAGGATTTCATTCTCGATGACCAGGGCGGAGTGCATGATCCGCTGGGCATGATGGCCACGCGCCTGGAAGTGCGGGTACACATGGTGACGGCGGCCTCGAGTGCCACGCAAAACGTGGTGACGGCCGTGAACCGCGCCGGAGTGCAGGTGGACGACACGGTATTTGAGCCGCTGGCCTGCGCGGAGGCGGTGCTGCGCAACGACGAACGCGAGTTGGGAGTCTGCCTGGTGGATGTAGGCGCGGGATCGACGGGGCTGATCGTCTTTCAGGAAGGCGCGGTGATTCATACGGCGGTGATTCCGATTGGCGGCGACCATTTCACCAGCGACCTTTCGGTGGGCTTGTGCACTCCGCTGACGGAGGCGGAGAAGATAAAGAAGACGTATGGCAACGTGGTGGTCACGCTGGTGCCGGAAGCCAACGAGGTCGAGGTGCCATCGGTGGGGGATCGACCATCGCGGCTGATTCCGCAGCGGATGGTGGGAGAAATCCTGGAGCCGCGGGCGCGAGAGTTGTTCGAGATGTTGCGCGACAACCTACGTCACAGCGGCACGCTTGAGGTTTGCGTCGGCGGAGTGGTGCTGAGCGGCGGGGGTTCGCGGCTGGCGGGGATTGTGGACGTGGCAGAATCGGTGTTGCGGCGTCCGCTGCGGTTGTCATGGCCGATGCCGCTGGCGAAAATGCCGTCGACATTGTCGGAGCCGGAGTTTTCCACGGTGCTGGGGATGGCGCTGTACGCGCACCGTTCGCGGATTGCCCGCGGAGTGCAGGACACACGCTGGAGTTCGCGATTGATGGGTTTGTTTGCGAAAAAGGGAGCGTAGGAGCAGTCAGCAATCAGCACTCAGCATTCAGTTGGGCACGGCTCTTGCAGATTCAGCAAAGACTTGATTGGCTGAATGCTGAGTGCTAATTGCTCGCAGCTAACACTGAGGTATAAATATGAAAAAAGACGACAACATTCGCATTAGTTTCAATGAAGAAGCACGTAACGACGCCAAGATCAAGGTCATTGGGGTGGGTGGAGGCGGCGGCAACGCGGTGAATCGCATGATCGATGCCGGCATGGAGGGCATCGAATTCATTGTCGCCAACACTGACTTGCAGGCGCTGCGGATGTCGCGCGCGCCCATGAAGATCCAGTTGGGAGTGAAGCTGACCAACGGTCTGGGCGCGGGGGCGAACCCGGAAGTCGGGCGCAAGGCTGCGCTGGAAGATTCCGACAAGATCATTGAGGCGCTCGAAGGTGCGGACATGGTGTTCGTGACTACTGGCCTGGGCGGCGGCACGGGCACGGGCGCGGCTCCTATTATTGCGTCACTGGCGAGTGAGATGGGCGCGCTGACGGTGGCGGTGGTCACCAAGCCGTTCGCGTTCGAAGGCAAACGCCGCATGCAGCAGTCCGAACGCGGCATTGCTGAGCTGATGGAGTCGGTGGATACAACGATTGTGATTCCTAACGAGAAGCTTCTGGCGGTGGCGCAAGATGCGGGCTTCTTCGAATCGTTCCGCGTGGCGGATGATATTTTGCGTCAGGGGGTGCAGGGGATTTCCGACATCATCACCATCCCTGGAATCATCAACCGTGATTTTGCCGACGTGAAGGCGATCATGGCGGAAATGGGCTACGCGGTCATGGGGACGGCAACGGCGAGTGGACCGAGGCGGACTACGGAAGCGGCGCAAAAGGCGATTGCGTCGCCACTGCTTGAAGCGGGGGCGATCGACGGCGCGCGCGGCATTCTCATTAATATCACCGGATCGAGTTCGCTCAAACTGGCGGAGGTGCAGGAAGCGTGCAGCATTGTGCAGAGTGCGGCCGACGAAGATGCCAACATTATTTTTGGAGCGGTGCTGGATGAAAAAATGAAGGATGCGGTGAAGATCACCGTGATCGCGACGGGATTCCGGGATTCGGAGGCGCCTCGGCGGCGGCGGGAGAGCCAGCCGGTGTTCATCAGTTCGCGAGAGCGTGACGATTTCGCGCAACCTGACCCTGAGCCGGAATGCGATCCGTTGCCACCACCGCCGCCAATGGTGATGGAGGAAGCTGCTCCTCAGCCCATGGCGACCACTTCGCGCGAAGTGACGGGAATTGATGCCATGCGGGATGCGATGATTGCCAACTTCGAGCAGGCTGACTTGGACGTGCCGGCGTTTCTACGGCGACGTGGCGAGACTATGTAACGCGTAAAGCCGGGGTTCTCTACGTTTGCTGGACTAACTTCCATTGTCCGCACTGTGGGAGAAAGTATTCCAGCCGGATTGTTTCCTCACCGCGAGTCGGCAGGGAATTCTTCAAATGTTCTGGTCGATCATGGGGAAGTGTGCAACTCTTTGCATCTTGACTTTATCGACTCCTGGCTCATAATGCTGTGAGTTTTTTGCAGGGCCTCTTTGTCGCTCACCCAGGGCCCATAGCTGGGAACGGCTTCCCAGGCCCTCGTTTTCAAGATCATCGGGATTGATTGTCAGTCCAGTGGTTCGGCTGCGGCCGCGGAGCCGACTCTTGCCACCGCAACCATGGAGGCAACATGGGACTAAAGATCACCTACACAAAATTCAGTAACGCACCTATTCAGGGAAGCGATCTGTCAGGCCGCAATCGGGGAACTCGCTGTGCAAGAATGGCCTGGCTAGGTCTGGTGTTCTGCGCCGCCGCCGCGATAGCCTCGCCGGCACAGACCTTCAATAGCCTGGTGAGTTTCAATACGAACGATGGCAGTAACCCTCTATACGTGTCGCTCGTTCAAGGTCTTGACGGCAACTACTACGGAACTACGCAATACGGAGGAGTCAGCGGTCAAGGCAACGTTTTCGCCGTGACTCCCGGCGGTACGGTAACGAGCTTGTACAGCTTTTGCTCCCAGCTGGGCTGTGCCGATGGCAAGTGGCCGCTAGCCGGTCTGCTGCTGGCGACCAATGGCATCTTCTACGGAACAACTCAGGAGGGAGGCGCGAACGGCCAGGGCACGGTGTTCTCAATCACCTCTGCGGGTACGTTGACTACGCTCTACAGCTTTTGCTCGCAGACCAACTGCAGTGACGGCAACTTCCCGGAAGGGGGACTTATACAAGCGAGCAATGGCAACTTCTACGGTTTTGCCTACGAAGGTGGGTCCTTTGGTTTCGGGACGTTCTTCGAAATCACCTCGGCAGGCAAGCTGACCACGTTATACAACTTCTCAGGCAACGACGGGGGCCAACCGATCGCGACGCCGGTTCAGGGCACAAACGGAAACTTCTACGGAACGGCGTACGCGGGCGGCGGAGCGCTTCACGGCACTATTTTCGAAATCACCCCTGGCGGAAAACTGACCACGCTGTACACCTTTTGCACGCTACCCAGTTGCGATGATGGCTCTTTCCCCATCGGAGCTCTGGTGCAAGCCCCCAACGGAACCTTCTATGGCACGGCGTCGGGCAACGGACTCAACGGTCAGGGCACGGTCTTCGAAATCACTTCTGCGGGGAAGTTCACCGTGCTGTACAACTTTTGCAGTCTGAGTGGCTGCGCGGACGGTGCAACTCCGCTCGGAGGCCTGGTGCTAGCCACGGACGGGAACTTCTATGGGACGACGGAGATTGGCGGGACAGACAATCAAGGGACGGTCTTTAGAATGACTCCGGCGGGCAAACTGACCACGTTGCACAGCTTCGACGTTACTGACGGATCTCTTGTGACTGGTGGGCTGCTGCAAGCCACCAACGGGAGCTTCTACGGTATAACCCAGAACGGCGGCGCCGGCAACGTCGGTTGCCAGCTCCCTCAGGGGTGTGGGACGGTCTTCAGCGTGTCGGTGGGCCTAGGCCCGTTCGTGGAGACTCTACCTTCTTTCGGCAAGGTGGGCGCTGGGATCACCATCTTGGGGAACAACCTGACCGGCGCAACCGGCGTCAGCTTCGGCGGCACGGCAGCGGCGTACAAGGTGGTCTCGGGCAGCGAAATCCAGGCACAGGTGCCAGCAGGGGCGACCACGGGCACAGTCCAAGTCGTATTACCGAGTGGCACACTCAACAGTAACGCGGCTTTCAGGGTGACGCCGCAGATTAAGAGCTTCAATCCGCCTAGCGGTCCGGTCGGGACCCAAGTGGTGATCACCGGGGTCAGCCTGACGCAGACGCTAGGAGTCGGTTTTGGAGATACAATACCCGCGCAGTTTACCGTGAACTCGGACACACAAGTGACGGCGACCGTGCCGTCGGGTGCCAAATCCGGCCCAATCGGAATCAAGACCAAAGGCGGCACCGCCATCAGCAAACAAGCTTTCACAGTCACACCGTGACAATTTGGAGAGGTGCCACCACGCTAATCGAGCCCGAAAGGGAGCGAAATCTACACCAACGGAAAACGCCGTTTCTCCATTTCTGGGTGAACCGGCACATGAACGAAGCCGGCCTGAGCGGGAAGCCGCCAATGTCTTTGACATGGGAGAGGTGCCTCGCCCCGGCAAGGAAAACCTTTGCCCCTTTTGAGGAGTATCGTTCCAGTAACCACGCACAGGTTACCAAAGCCGGATGCCCATACGGTCGGAACACAGCAACTCTTGTGTTCGCAGTGGGTTATAGCTATGAAGAATACTTTTTGCGCAGGTTACTTTTTGATTGCGTCTGGAGGCGAAGTTTCATAACATCGGCATAGGCAAGCACTTACGTGTGGGGTTACCAGTGGCATCTGCCGTGCTCCTAAAATAGGGCTACTTCGGAGATTCGTGTGGGGAGATTGTTGGCGCGCCTGGGCTTAATTTTTGTCTTCGTGATTCTGCTGCTGTCGGAAGCCGGTTTCGGCGCGACTGTGAACACGCACGGGTTAGTTCCGAAGAAATCCAAATCACAAAAGATTAGCGAGACTCAGCATGCGCGGAAGCGGATGCGGAGGTTGGCGCGCAGCCGGGTGGTTGCGACTCCGCGTATTCAGACGACAGCTTCACATCGCCGTCATCGCTATTACGAGCGTTTCTCCACCAGTTCTTTTGCGCAAGATGTCACGGAAGGCGACGTGATCACCGGCGAAGATCCGGTAGTGCGGCAGGCCGCGATCGATGCTTTGGGAAATCTGAACGGAACGGTAGTCGCGATTGAGCCTACCAGCGGCCGCATTCTGGCCATGGTCAATCAAAGGCTCGCACTCTCGAGCGGCGCGCAGCCGTGCTCCACCATCAAGCTTTCGGTCGCGCTGGCCGCATTGAACGAGGGATTGATCACCAAAGACACCGAAGTTCGCCTGGGGCCCGGCGCCAGCATGAACCTGACCACCGCGCTGGCCCACTCCAACAACGCGTATTTCGAAGCGCTGGGCCGCGAGTTGGGTTTTGAGAAGGTCAGCTACTACGCCCACCAATATGGTTTGGGTGAAATGGCGGGTTACAACATTTCTGGCGAGAATTTGGGCACCTATCCCGAGGAGGAGATTTCCTCGAAGCTGGGCGGGGTGGGCAAGATGTGCTCATTCGGCGAAGGCATTTCGATGACGCCGTTGCAACTCGGCGCCATGGTTTCCGCCATCGCGAATGGCGGCACGCTTTACTACTTGCAGCATCCCAGGTCGCCGGAGGAAGTGGCGAATTTCGAGCCACGGGTGAAACGCCGTCTCGACATTGCTCCGCTGATTCCCGAAATTTCTGATGGCATGGCGGGAGCGGTAACCTACGGAACCGCGCGCCATCTGCGAGTGAATTTCAGCGAAGAAGAAATTCTAGGCAAGACCGGAACCTGCTCGCACGCGGGCACGCGTTACGGATGGTTTGCTTCCTACGCCAACACTGACGTCGGCCGGGTGGTGGTGGTGATTTTCCTCGAAGGCGACCGTGCAGTATTTGGGCCGAGAGCCGCGGAAATCGCGGGCGTAGTTTATCGCAACCTCTATGATCACAGCTTCTTTGTGAGGCCGGCGTTGTCCAGCGACGTTTCGGCCACGAAGCCATCTGCCACGAACTAGCTTCGCCAAACCGCGAAACCCAACCACAGAGAGCACAGGGGGTACACAGGGGAAACCGGCCACGGATTTCCACGGATAAACACGGATCTGCAAGAAGAGTAATCGCGGAGACCGTGTAAAATCGTGTTTCTTCACGATGACAGGTTCCCAACCACGCAAGTTGATCATTGCCATCGACGGCCCTGCCGGCGCGGGCAAGAGCACTATTGCGTCCCGGCTGGCGCGCAAGCTGGGTTACGCCAATTTGGAGAGTGGAGCGATGTACCGGGCGCTGGCGCTGAAGGCGATTCTGTCGGATGTTTCGTTTGACGATGAAACGGCGCTGGTGAAGCTGGCTGGCGACTCCCGAATTCAGCTAGAGCCGACCTCGACCGGCAACCGGGTTTTGCTGGGCGGGACGGATGTGACTCAGCGCGTGCGGGAAGCGGATGTGACAGAGGGAGCTTCGCGGGTCTCGGTGCATCCGAAGGTCAGAGCGTGGATGGTCGCGCGGCAGCAGGAAATGGGCGCCGACGGTGGAGTGGTCATGGAGGGACGCGACATCGGGACCAAGGTCTTTCCCCATGCGGACGTAAAGATTTTTCTGGATGCCGATCCGGTGGTGCGGGAGCAGCGGCGGTTGCAGCAGCAGAATATTCGGGGAACGGCGGCACAGGCTACCGCGGCTGAGTTACGAGATAGAGATCAGCGTGATCGCACACGGAGCGTTTCTCCTTTGGAGCCGGCGGCGGATGCGTTGGTGCTGGATTCGACCAGCATGTCGGAAGACGAGGTGTTGCGACGAGTGGAGGAGTTGGTGCAGAGCAAACTCGGCGGGTGATGGGGACGGGCCTGAGCCCCGAGTCGGTTTGCCGCTATTCTTCTTTCGCCCCTGCGGGGCTCGATCATTTTGCGGCTCTACACCCACGGCTTGCGCCGTGGGCTTTATTCTGACGCCGCTACGCGGCTGAATCACTGCACCCGCGTTTCGCATTCCCGGACGAGTCTGAACGGCGGCACTGCCTCGCCGTCTTTTATCAGACCTTACGGCTCCACTTTGTACATGGTCGTCATGCCCATATCCATGTGCTCTTCGATGTGGCAGTGATACAGCCAGATGCCGGGATTGTCGGGGACCATGTCCACGGTTTCCATCTGTGCCGGCCCGATCAGCATGACGTCGGTGCGTTTGCCGTGGTCGAGGACGACGTTTCCGTGCCAGTGCGGGGTGTGGAAGTTTACGCCTTCTCCCATGGTCAACAGGTACCAGCGCACGCGTTCGCCTTTCTTCATGGTCATCAGCGGGCCATTGGCATAAATGTAGCCGTTGATTGTGCCCTTGAAATTGGCGGCGGCGAAGCCGGTGCCGGTGGGTGAGAAATTGCCGTCGGTGTCAACCGGGACGAATTCCGCTTTGTTCACGCCCTTGGGATCGCTGGTGTAGGCCTGAATATTGTGATCGAGGTACCAACTATTATTCTCGTCGAAGATCATGAAGAAATTGACGAACTCGCGGTCCACGTCTTTGGGCTTGCCGTCGGGCAGAGCCATGCCCCGCGCGGTAATGATGATGGCGCCGACCAGACCACTCTCCAGGCCCTTATTGCCATGCGAGTGGTAAAGCCAGACCAGCGAACTGGGATCGCCCGGCCCCGGCCCGGCACGCTCTGGAACCTGCCAGGTATAGACGTGGGTCTTTCCCGGCTGCACGTCATCATCGGCTTTGTCGTTGCCGGTGGTGCCGTCATCGTAGCTGGCGCCTTCTGAATCCTTGTTATAAAAGACGCCGTGAGAGTGAACGCTGGCGGGGTGCGTAGCGTTGTTCTTAAACGTTACGCGGATGGTATCGCCCACTTCGCCGCGGATGATTGGCCCGAGAATTCCAGCGTGCTGCCACTCTGGCGCACGCGGCTTCAGCGTGGTGAAAGTATCGTCGGTGTATTCGCGATAAATCGCTTTAAGGTAGACGGCGCCGATGCGATGAGGCCCCTTTTCGAAAAAAACATTGGGATAGCCTGAGAACTTCATGCCCATCATTTTGTTGATGCCGTCGGGCGCATAGTTCCATTCCACTTCGTCGGCGGCAATGTAGTAGGTGCGAGTCTTGCCTGCGGAAGTTGCGGTCTGAGCTTTACTAAGTGGTGTGATTGCAAGGCTCAGAACTGCCAGCCAAACTGCGGTCTTGCAACCGCCACCTATGATCCGGCGCATGTTTGTTCTCCTGATGTCAGCGGGGTTTGCGCGCAAGAAAGCTGCCAATAGTACCACGAGGTTGGTTCCGCATCGGGAAAAACAGAAAAGAATTGGTCAAGGCTCACAGACTCCGCTCCTGATACCTGCTATACAGGATAGGTCCGCCGTCAATGTGGGCTCACCGTATTAGAAGTCCCATGCAGGTGAGATTCCTATGGTGTGCGCTACGGGTACGGCTTTTCTCCTTCCTCTTGACATGCTGTTGGCGTCTTTCTCATTTCTTAAGACGCTAGCGGCGAGGGCGAGAACACTGACCGTAGTCTTCTTGGTCCTGCTGCTCGGTGGGGCATTTGCGCAGGATGCTTCGACTGGTGCCCTGCGCGGCACGGTCGTGGACAGCACCGGCAGCCGCATTGCCGGCGCGGTGGTGGTGTTGGTGAACCCTACTACCGGGCTTCGCAATTCGACCTCCAGCGATGCAAATGGCCAGTTTGTCTTTCAACTGCTTCCGCCCGGCGACTATTCCGGGCGGGCCACGGCAGCGGGCATGTCGCCGCAAGTCACTCCGCCGCTGCACGTGTCGGTAGACGGTACGACCGAGATTGAGTTCAAGCTGACGGTGGCGGGAAGGACGGAAACGGTCACGGTGTCTGGAGAATCGCCGTTGGTGGAGACTCAGCCGGTCGCGATTTCGTCTCTGATTGACCATCGAGCCATCGAAGAATTGCCGCTGGATGGCCGCCGCTTTACTGATCTTGCTTTGTTGACGCCGGGGGTGACCCAGGATCCGCGGGGAATGACGTCGGGCTCGAACGGCGATCTGGCGTTCGGCGGGATTCGCGGATATCAGTCGAGCTATCTGGTCGACGGCGCCGACGACAACAACGCATTTTTTTCGCAGGCCCGTGGCCGATACCGGGCGCCGTATCAATTCTCGAACGAAGTGGTGCAGGAATTCCGCGTGTCATCAAATACCTATGGGGCGGAACTGGGACGCGCGGGAGGGGCGGTGGTCAATGTGGTGACCAAGTCAGGCTCCAATCAAGTACACGGCAGCGGCTTTTTCTTTTTTCGAGATAGCAGCTTCGGGGCAACTCATCCCTTCCTCGATTTCAAGCCTCATGGCCAGCAGCAGCAATTCGGATTCACCCTGGGCGGACCGATCCGGCGAAGCAAGGCCTTTTTCTTTGGCGGTTTCGATCAGCACATTTTTCGGGTTCCGGTGGTGATGCGCTTTCTGAACGGAAGTTCGGTGGTGACGCCGCAGCCTCCATTGGGGCCGGTATCCCCCGGCGACTATGACGCCGGCGATTTTGCGACGGTGTTTGCGGCCGCGAACCAGCTCTCCACGCTCGGCGGGCAGTTTCCCGCGCAGATGTTAGGGAATGCCGGCTTTCTGAAGTTTGACATCGAATTAACGCCGCACGAATCGCTCTCCGCTCGGGTCAACACGTCGCGCTATTGGGGACAAAACAATGTTTTTCTCGACCCCGCCAGCCCGCTGACCACATACGCCATTAGCGACAACGGCCAGGAACAGGTGGCGACCGAGACGGGATCGCTGGCCTTGACCAGCAGCTTTTCGTGGAAGGTGGTGAGCCATTTGCGGGCGCAGTTTTCGCGCGACCTGGAGACTTCCAACAGCAACAGTTCGCAGCCTTTGACTACGATTCAGAGTGTCATCGACGGCTTCGGGCGCTCCTCGATTTTGCCGCGAGAAACCCGGGAACATCGTTTGCACCTGACCGAAACCGTCAGCATTGAGGGGCACCGCAACTCCTGGAAGGTGGGAGGAGATGCGCTGATTACGTGGATTTACAATTTCTTTCCATCGCTCTCTGGCGGGGAGTACATCTTCGATCCGATCAAGGTGGATCCGTTTACCTTCGAGCCGATGGAGGACGGGCTCGAACTCTCGCCTCTGCGTGCCTATGCCCACGAGGTTCCGAAATACTACATACAGAACTTTGGCAGCGCGGCGTCGCACCCCGACACCAATGAGTATGCAGCGTTTTTGCAGGACACCATCCGGGTTACCAATCATCTCGCGCTGAGCATCGGCGCGCGCTATGACTTGCAGACCTTCACCAAGAAAGGGCTGGTGACCAACCCGCTGTGGCCGGATTCCGGCAAGGTCCCAATTGACCCCTACAACTTTTCACCGCGTGTGGGTTTTGCCTATTCGATTGGAGATAAAAAGCCGTTGGTGGTGCGGGCGGGATACGGCTGGTTCTACACTCGCATTCCGCAGATCTATACTTCGACGATTGCCACCGAAAACGGCTTGTCCTCGGCGAATCTGTTTCTGGAAAATTCCAATTTCTACGATCATCAGATATTTCCGCAATACCCGAATCCGCTGGTGAACTGTCCAATCACGCAGAGCACATGTAGCTTGCCCCCGGGGCTGGCGCAGTACGCGCAGGGCAATATTTCATCATTCTCGCCGAATTTCAACACTCCCAAAGTCGAGCAAGCAAGCCTCAGCCTGGAACGCGAAGTAGCGCATCGCCTGGCCGTCGGCGTGACTTATATGTATGTTCACGGCGTGGATTTGATTCGGGCACGCGACGTGAACCTGCCTCCGCCGGTGAATGTGGAGTATCCCGTGTTTGACAGTACCGGGACCAACTTTCTGGGAACCTACTACGACGTGGCTTCGTTCTCGACCTGGCAGATGACGCCTTCCTTCACTTGCCCGTTTCCGCCGTGCATCAATCCGCTGGCGCGTCCCATCCCGCAACTGGGAGCGATCGATGTTTTCGAGAGCGCCGCATCCAGCGTGTACCATGGCGCAACCCTCTCGATCCGGCGGCAGATGACAAGCGGCGTCTATTTCCGTTTGGCTTACACTTACGCCCACGCGATCGATGATGGACAGGATGCGCTGGTCGCTGGACGGCCGTCCGTGGTGCAGAATTCTTACGCGCCTAATGCCGAGCGGGGAAACAGCGTCACCGATCAACGCCAGCGGCTGGCGTTTTCCTGGATTGCCGAGCCCCGGCCGTTTCATCGCGGCGAGGAGTTTCTCGGGAAGGTTTTCAACGACTGGAAGCTGGCGGGAGTGTTTACTTACGGGAGTGGCCGGCCCGTAAACGTCACGGTCGCGGGCGACCCCAACCAGGACGACAATGACAGTAACGACCGCCTGCCCGGCGCCAGACGCAATTCGTTCCTGGGGCCGAACTATGCCAGCACTGATGCTCGACTCAGCCGCCGGATCTACGCTGGCGATCGATTGAAGATCGACCTGGTGGTGGAATCCTTCAACCTGCTGAACCGCGACAATAAGCTGGTAACCATTACAGAAGACGGGTTGACGAGCAACTCCGCCTACTTTGTAAAAGTCAGTAACCAGATTGGAATCAATTACTTCCCTGGGCATTTCCAGGTGCCCGCCAACCCCGTGGCGGCCACAAATTCGTTCCCTCCCCGGCAGGTGCAATTGGCTTTGAAGCTGACTTTTTGATCCGGGGAACGGGCTGCTGGCGGGCGGTTTGGACGCTTGATCCAGCCGAGAGCCTCCCCGGCCCTTGACTTGCGCCGCGAACCTTGCAATAAATGATGAGTCCACGCTGGACAGGTTTGGGGGTGTCGTTTCATTGGCAGAAGTCAGGTTGCAAGAGGGCGAGTCCCTCGAAAACGCACTCCGACGCTTTAAGCGTAAGGTGCAACAGGAAGACATCATCAAGGAGGTCAAGCGCCACTCCTTTTATTTGAAACCCGGCGAGAAGAAGCGCGTGAAAGAAGCTTTGGCGCGCAAACGCAGCCGGAAAAAAGCTCGTAAAGAGGCGGAATAAATTAAGGACGAGGGTCGCGCCCAGTGCGGCCCTCGTTGGTTTCTCACTGGCATTCCTTGGGGGGAACGCCGCCCGGGTCCATCAAACTCGGGAGTTCGAATGTCTGACAGGAAGCTTGCCGGTTCGCGGCATGGCGGCCGAATCCAGCAGTAGTTTGCAACAAAATCGAGGGGGATGAAGAAACAATCTCGCGCACTGGCGTGCGTGGATGTCCTTGCATTTAGAGCGAGGGCATTCCACCGCGAGCGCAGTCGCAAGGAGAACATCCTCAATGGAATTTCAGGACAAGGTTTTGAAGTGTGTCGACTGTGAAACCGAATTCGTCTTTACGATCGGGGAACAACTATTCTTCCGCGAAAGGCAGTTCAGGAATGAACCCAAACGGTGCCGGAGTTGCAAGGGGAAACGCGTGTCGGTCATGGACTCCGCGTCCGCGAAAAACAAATTTCCCCGGGTCGAGACCCATGCCACCTGTTCGCGATGCGGCAAGGACACCACCGTCCCCTTCATTCCGACCCAGGGCCGACCGGTGTTGTGCCGCGATTGTTTCCTGTGGAAACGTACGGAAGCTTCTGCCTGAGAGAACGACCGCCCTGGCTGGGGGTCGGCGAAAGTTACATGCCGTCAGCGGGTGCTGACCCTTCTTTCGTTTCGCTTTAAATCGGCCAGTTATTCGCCCAGCGTACGCAGGATGGACGAATTCGCGCCTTCCTGTCTTCGCGCTGCCCGTCCGCGTTACTATAGAAGACTGTCATTCATTGGCGGGATTGTTCACGGTTCTCACAAGGCGATGGCCAGCTTTTACGTAGAAAATTTCGGGTGCCGGGCGACCCAGGCGGATGGAGCGTCGATGGAGCGCCAGTTCCGTGAGCGCGGGTTGTTGCGCGCCGATCGTGCGTCTGACGCGGAAGTGGTGGTGCTGAACACTTGCACGGTTACGGCCTCGGCCGATCGCGACGCCCGGGCCGCCATTCGCCGCGTACGGCGCGAGAATCCCGGCTGTCAAATTGTGGTGACCGGATGTTACGCCCAGCGCGCGCCGGAAGAGGTTGCGGCATTGCCGGGAGTGAGCCGGGTGGTTGGAAATTCTCACAAGCACCAGCTGGCGGAGATTGTGCTTCCGAGTTTGAGATCACCAGCGAGTGCGGGTGCATTCGTCCCACTCAGCAGCTTGTCGATCCGCCAACGACCAACAACCACCGATCAACGACCGATTTACGTCTCCGACATTTTTGCTCACAGCGAATTGCTGGCCGCGCCGGTTTTTGACGCCGCCAACGAACGTACACGTCCCAACCTTAAGGTGCAGGATGGCTGCGACAATCGCTGCTCATTCTGTGTCATTCCGTCGGTGCGTGGACAAAGCCGGTCGTTGCCGTTAGGCCGGATTCTGGGCGAGGTGAACACGCTGGTTGCTGCCGGATATCGCGAGGTCGTGATCTCTGGAATTAATCTGGGCCGCTGGGGAAGGGACCTGTCAGCCGAGCCGGCGCGGTTCGAAGACCTGGTTCGTGCCGTTCTCGAAGAGACAGCCTTAGAGAAGCTGCGAATCAGTTCTGTCGAACCCATGGACTGGAGCGATGAGCTGATCCGGCTCATGGCCGGATCCTCGCGGATTGCCCAGCATACGCACGTGCCGATGCAATCCGGGAGCGACCGGACTCTGCGTATGATGCATCGCAAGTACCGGCCCTGGCATTATCGCGAGAAGATCGAAAACATCCGTGCCGCCATGCCCACGGCGGCCATTGGCGCCGATGTGATGGTCGGCTTTCCGGGCGAGGCGGATGCAGATTTCGAAGAGACTCGCCGCATGGTGGAAGAGTTGCCCTTCACTTATCTGCATGTGTTTACTTATTCTCCGCGTCCGGGGACTCCGGCGGCGACGATGGGCAATCAGGTCCCGGCAAACCTGGCCCGGGAACGTAGTCAAGTCTTGCGGGACTTGGCAGGGGAGAAGAAGCTCGCATTTATGAAGTCGTTTGTCGGACGAACCTTGGAAGCCATCACCTTGAGTGGATTCGACGGTACGCACACCGAGTGCCTCACCGACAACTATCTGAAGCTCAAGCTAGCCGATAAGCACGAGTCGAACCGCTGGTTGCACGTTCGGGCGGTGATGTCAGATACTGATGCGCTTTTGGGCGAAGTGTCTGCGGCCTAGGCCGTACGGCGCCCATTTTCCTTCATTTTGGAGTAAGATTACCGGCCAGTCAGAGCGCGCCCCCAGGACGTATCCATGCAACTCGCCATACTGATTTCGCTTCTGCAACGATCTGCCGAGGTGCTGTTCTCAATTCCGAAGACGTGCTGCGCCATCTTCGTATTTTGTGCCGTGACCGCAATTGCCCAGTCCAACCCAGTGCCGCTGGTTTATCAGCCTCTCATTCCGGCTAGCATCGAACCGGGTCACGCGTCGTTCGTTGTGACCCTCCATGGAACTGGCTTTGTGCCAGGCGCGGTGGTTTTTGCCAGCGGAGAACCGCTGGACACTACCTTCATTTCCAGCAGCATTCTCAAGGCGAAGGTTCCGGCGACATACGTAGCGAAGCCGAAGACCGGCTTTGTGACGGTTGTAAACCCCGGCAGCATTGCCTCCAATGTCGTTTTCTTCCCCGTCCGAAATCCTTCTGCAACAGTGCAGTTGCGAGCGGATTCACTCTTCACAGCTCCATCGGGCGCTGTGGCAGTGGGCGATTTCAATAATGATGGCAGGCTCGATATCGCGGTTGGCCGGGAGAATGACGACGGATCAGGCTGGGCAATATCCGTATACTCGGGAAACGGAGATGGCACGTTTCAGGCTTCTATCGAGACCGATTTGCCAGAATACGAATTGGTATTCGGTGGAATGACAACTGGAGATTTCAACGGAGATGGCCTGCTTGACCTGGCCGTTTACTGGTATGGAGGTACCGACGACGGTGCAGTTATCTTGCTCAATAACGGCGATGAAACCTTTACTCAGGTACCTTCCTACGATGGCAATTTCACTGCCTTCGCCGATCTCAACGGAGACGGAAAGCTGGACGCAATCGAGACGGACGATACTAACGTTGGCTATGGCGCCGCGGTCTATTTAGGCAACGGTGATGGCACGTTTACAGTCGCTGACATCCTCCTGAACTTTATCAACTTCAGCCCCTCCGGGATGGATGTCTTCGGCGATTTCAATGGCGACGGGAGGCTAGACCTGGCAATGGCCGGCTATGAACTGTATCCGTCAGGGCAGGCAGTGGCCGTTTTTCTCCAGAATGGAGACGGGACATTCCAGAGCCCGGGAATTTATCCCGTGAGCTATGGAGGGAACTTATTGCTCGTAGCCGATGTCAACGGGGACAATAAGCTGGACTTGATCACCGACGCTTGCGTCTTGTTGGGCGAGGGGGACGGCACATTCGCGCAGGGTAGCTGTCGTGATGTTCAAGGCGATCTTGAATCTGCCCTTGGAGACTTCAACGGGGATGGCAAGCTGGATCTGGCAAATCTGTCCAGGGGACAGACTCTTCAAATATCCCTGGGGAACGGCGACGGCACATTTCAGGCACCGATTAGCTTCTCCGCCGGTGTAAACCAACCGTTTTTCTCTTACGGCCCGTGGCTGGGTGATTTCAATGGCGACGGGAAATTAGATTTTGTCGTAGGCGGTGTTACACCTTTGCTGGGCCTGCAGGTGCTGAAGTAGATCCGTGTTCTTGAGCCCTTGCGCATCCTGCCTCATAGACTGGCAAAGTGCACTCGCGACGCCGTC
>Ga0209169_10000356_pt1 | contig 27678 bp, 23 predicted proteins | sample HubBroMetageWRM4_FD_188346 | JGI IMG/M metagenome (GOLD analysis project Ga0209169, IMG submission 188346) | Warmed soil microbial communities from the Hubbard Brook experimental Forest, New Hampshire - Hubbard Brook CCASE Soil Metagenome WRM 4... | ecosystem: Environmental > Terrestrial > Soil...
ATTAGTAGACCAAGGGCAAACAAGACGGCCGGGAGAAAACGGCATGACGATCGGCAAGAAGCTGTACAAGAATTTCGCAATCATCCTCAGCATGGTGGTAGTGCTGTTTGTCGTAAACCTGGTAGCGGTGCTGAGAGAGCATGCCGCCAAGGACGCGGCCAAAGTGTCGCTCGACCTGGCCGGCGCTACGAACGACGTGCGCTCTCAGATGATGCAGAACAGCCTCTACTTGAGCAACTACCTGCTCAGTGGTGACACTCGGGAAGTTGAGCGCATGAATGAGGGCATGATCAAGCTCGACGAGAAGCTGCAACTGGGAACGTCGCTGGCCAACTCCGAGCGGGAGCGCACGGCACTGGCCAAGGTGGGGCAACTGGAGCAGGCCTGGGGCAAGGAGTTTGCTCAGCCCCTGATCGATAAACGCAAGGACGTGGACTCCGGCAACGCGACCGTCGCCGAATTGCAAATTTACTACCTCCAGAAAGATGCTTCCGCTTGGGTAAAGAATCTAACCGACGCGCTCGACACGGCCGATGAAGAAAACCATAATCTGGTCGCACAGCGGGCCAATTCGGATAAGACGGCGAGTACCCTGACCATTTTGTTCTCCTCCGTAACCCTCGTGGTCGCACTGGTTGTCGGCATTTGGGTCGCCATCACTACAGCCAAGTCGATCACCGAACCGCTTACCAACCTGATGAAGGTCTCGCGGCAAATCGGCGATACCGGCGATCTGGAGCACAACATTGACGTCACGCGCGAAGACGAGATTGGAGAACTGGCCCGAACCTTCGCCAAGATGGTCACTTATCTGAAGGAGATGGCGGGCGTTTCTGAATCGATTGCCGGGGGAGATCTGACGGTGCAGGTGAAACCGCGCTCCCCGCATGACACTCTGGGCAATGCCTTCGCCCGGATGGTGGAAGGGTTGGGACGGCTGGTGCGCAGCGTGCGCGACGCTTCCTCACAGGTGGCGAGCGCCAGCGGGCAGGTGGCTAACGCCTCCGACGATTCGGCCAAGGTCGGGTTGCAGGCTTCCTCCGCCATCGATGAGGTGACCAGCACCATGCACGAGATGAGCGTAAACGTGCAGAACATGGTGAAGAGCACGCAAGTGCAGGCTTCCAGCGTCAGTGAGACCTCAGCTTCCATCGACCAGATGGTGGCTTCGATCCAGCGCGTGGCAGATACGGCCAAGGTGCTGCTCGATATCTCGAACCGCTCGCGTGAAGAGGTGCACAGCGGCATAGCAACCATGGAAAAGGCCACCGACGGCCTGAACCGCATCAACACGACGATTACCAGCTCGGGAGAAATCATCGGAGCCCTGGGACAGCGCGCCGACGACATCGGCAAGATCATCGAAGTCATCGACGATCTGGCGGAGCAGACCAACCTGCTGGCGTTGAACGCGGCCATTGAAGCGGCCCGCGCCGGCGAGCATGGTTTGGGCTTTGCGGTGGTAGCCGATGAAGTCCGCAAGCTGGCAGAAAAGTCGGCGCAATCGACCAAGGAAATTTCCGAACTGATTCAGAGCATTCAAAAAGAAGCGCGCAAGGCGGTCGAGAACATGGATCGCTCAACCGGGATCGTGAACGAAGGTCTGGATCTGGGCGGCGAACTGAACGGGGCGTTGCGCAAGATTTCGAACGTGGTCACAGAAGTTTACAAGTTTGCCCAGGAAATCGGAGCGGCTACCAACGAACAATCGCATGGCTCATCGCAGATCGCGCGGGCCACTACCCGGTTGAACGAAATCACTCACGAAATCAATTCGGCGGTCGAGGAACAGGCTTCCGGGGCACAGGCCGTGGTGAAAGCCATGGAGCGGATGCGGGAACTGGTGCAGCAGTCGACCTCGGGATCAACCGAACTGGCGGCTTCGGCGGAGCAGATGTCGAAAATGTCGCGCGGGCTGCTCGAATTCATGGACCGCTTTGCACTCGAGGAAGCCGAGAGTGCGCGCCAAACCGGGGCTGAGGAAAAAGCACAGAATGCGCGCCGGGCTGCGGCTGCGTCTTCCCGTTACTAGGACAGTGAACAATTAACACTTAACGATGAGCCGTGAACTCCATATCGTGGGCTTCCAGGTCGGGCGCGAGACTTATGGCGTACCCATTACTTCGCTGCACGAAATCGTGCGCGTGCCGGAGATTACCGCCGTGCCCGACGCTCCCGATTATCTGGAAGGCGTGATTAACCTCCGGGGCAAGATCGTTTCAGTGATGGACCTGCGCAAGCGTTTTGGCGACAAGCAGGCCACGCTGAAAAAGCAGAACCGGATTCTGGTAGTCGAGCACGCCGGCAAGCTGGCCGGATTGATCGTGGACTCGGCGTCAGAAGTATTGAAGATCGCCAGCACAGACGTCGAAGCTCCGCCTGCCGTGTTCCAGGAAGGCGGATTGAACTGTGTCACGGGACTGGGCAAGGTTCGAGGCCGCCTGATCGTATTGCTGGACATGACCAAGCTGCTGGCTCCGGCCAACCTGCTGCAAGTGAGCGGGAACGCGGAAGTTAAGACCACCAAGGCGGAAGCCCGGGGAGCAGCGGGGCGTTAAACGCTGCGGCGGAAGTCGTTGGGGAAGGCGTGCCGCTGGCCTGCCCGACGAAGAAGAAATGAAACTCGGGCGCGAGGAACGAGAGAAAGCATGAGTACATTCGGAGCGGCACCAGCTCCTGTTTTGACGGAAGCGGAACTGCGGTTGCTGCAGGCGCTGGTGTATCAGGAGTGCGGCATGCACTTCGACGAGCGCCGCACCCACTTCCTGCAGGACCGCCTGCTGCGGCGACTCAAAGAATGCCACATCGATTCCTTCTACTCCTATTACCGATTGCTTATCAGCAAGGAAGGCAAGACGGAACTGGCCAAGCTGGTAGAGAACCTGACGGTCAATGAAACCAGCTTTTTCCGGCACAAGGCCCAGTTGGACCTGTTCCAGAAATATGTGCTGGAGGAAATGCTGAAACGCAAGCAGGCGCACCGGGAATATTCGATTCGGGTATGGAGCGCGGGCTGCTCTACGGGGCAGGAAGCTTACACGCTGGGCATGATGTCGGCCGACACGCTGGCCTACTACTATTTGCGCAATCCGCTGCCGGTTGAAGTAGCAATGCCGAAGCCGCTGATTCCCCCGCCCTGGCGAGTGGAGATCCTGGCCAGCGACATCAGTTACGCGGTGCTGCGAACCGGGCAGGAAGGGGCTTACAACGAGCACCAGATGTCGACGGTGGATTACAGCTTCCGCCTGCGCTACTTCGACAAGATGGGCGATCGCTATGCCGTGAAGAAAGCGCTGAAAGAAATGGTTCACTTCGACTTTCACAATCTCAAGACGGAGTACCTGCCGCAGCGCAATGACGTTATCTTCTGCCGCAACGTGATGATGTACTTCGACCAGGCGGAACAGAAGCGGCTGATTGAAAAGTTTTACCGCTGCCTGAACCCCGGCGGCTACCTGTTCGTGGGACATGCGGAAAGCCTGCTGGGCCTGACCGATAAATTCCAGATGGTGCATCGCGACAGCGGCACGGCTTACCAGCGGATTGAGGTGCGAGAGTGACGAATCCTCCCGATGAGCGCGGAGCGGAACTGCGAGAGCTGTTTTTTGAGACCTCGCAGGAACTGCTGCAGGCGCTGAACGAAGAATCCCTGAAGCTGGAGAATCATCCCGGCGACGAGGAGATCGTGCGTTCGATTCGCCGCACCGTGCACACCTTGAAGGGTGATTCGGCGGCGTGCGGGTTGCGCGAGTTAAGTGAACTGTCCCACTTGTTCGAGGATGCACTGACGCTGGAAAGCGCGGCCGCCCATGCGGCGCTGGCCGAAATCTCTTTTGCCGCCGCCGACGTTTTTGCGGAGATGCTGGCAGCCTACCGGGTCGATGGGCCAATGCCCGGCACGGAGAACCTCCGGAAAAGAATCAATGAGCTGACCGCTGCCCCGGAAGCGAAGAAATCCCGGAGCAAGAAAAAATCCGCCGCGCCCGCACGGTCGTCCGGCAAAGACTGGACTGAGGGGGAGAAGCGCGCTCTGGCCCAGGCCCAGGCTGCTGGCCTGGGAGTGTACGAGGTCGTAGTGAAAATCGATCCTCACTGCACTATGCCGATCGCGGCGCGGCAGCTGATTCAAAATGCGATCGGAGGGATCGGCCAAGTCCTGGTGGTGCGGCCGGATGCGAAATCGCCAGCTGCCTCCAAACAGGTGGAATTCGTGTTTGCCAGCGGTCAGTCGAAGGAACAAATTGCCGCCAAGTGCCATATCCCGACCATCGCGGGCGAAGTCAGCGTCACCCTCATCGAAGCGCCATCGGCAGCCAAAGCAGCCGCGAATATTGCCCAGCCGGCATCGGCGCCTGGGCTTGATGCCTCAGCTTCGGCGCTTCCGGAATCGACGCCCCAAGCCCTAGATCAGCCGACTCCCGCCGAGGAGCGAACTCCCGCTCCGGAACCGGGACTGTCGCAGGCTTTGGTGGAAAACATCCTGCGGGTGGAGGCCGGGCGCATCGACAACGTGCTTAACCTGGTGGGAGAACTCATCATTGGAAAGTCGATGCTGCAACAGGCGCTCGGCGAGTTTGGCAAACGATATCCGAAGGAACTGTTGCGCGGCAAGTTCGCCGATGCCATGGCGTTTCAGGCCCGTGTGCTGAACGATCTGCAGCGCTCGGTGATGAAGATTCGCATGGTGCCCGTGGATCAGCTGTTCCGCCGCTTCCCGCGCATCGTGCGCGACGTGGCGCGGCAGTGCGGCCGCGAAGTGGATCTCGAACTCTCCGGGCAGGAGACCGACCTCGACAAAGGCATTCTCGACGCCATTGCCGAACCCCTGACGCACCTGGTGCGGAACGCGGTCAGCCATGGCATTGAACCGCCCGAGCAACGCCGCCGGCTTGGTAAATCTCCGCGGGGAAAGATCCGGCTGAATGCCCTTCACCAGGGCAATCAAGTCGTGGTGGAAATCAGCGACGATGGCCGGGGCATCGATGCCCAGAAGATTCGCGCCAAAGCGCTTGAACTGGGAATGATGACAGCGGAAGAAGCTGCGCGATTGAACGAAGGCGAGACGCTGGATTTTATCTTCCGGCCCGGATTCAGCACGGCGGAGGAAGTCACCGAAGTTTCCGGACGCGGGGTCGGAATGGACGTGGTGCAAAGCGTCCTGCAGCGGCTGAAGGCCACGATTCACGTGGAGACTCACGTGGGCCAGGGCACGACATTTCGCCTGAAGTTGCCGCTTACTCTGGCGATCATCAAAGCTCTGATGTTCTGGGTGGAACAGCGCCTGTACGCCATCCCGCTCAACGCGGTGAGCCAGATTGCTCGCAGCATGGAATCCGAAGTGCACCGGGTCGACAACTACGAAGTGCTGCAATTGCGCAATGAGGTGCTCCCGCTGTTGCGCCTGGGACGCCCCTCCGCTCCGAACATTGACCGGAAATCGAGCAAGCTGTTCGTGCTGGTGATCACCGTCCTCGAGCGGAAGTACGGGCTGATTGTCGACGCTTTGGAAGGGGAAGAAGAATTAGTGATCAAAGCATTGGACGACCAGACTTTCTCCACCGATCTGGTAAACGGCGCTTCCATCCTGGGGGATGGCAAGGTCGTGCTTATCCTGAATCTGCCCGCAGTCGTGGAACATGTCGCGCGTACGCGTCCGGAAGCAGCGGGCATGGCCAATTGCGGAATTCTGCTGAACCATGCGGATCGTGCCCGGATGGCCCTGAGCACCACGGGAGGCCAGGCATGAAACCAGACATGAAGAAAGTGCGCGTGTTGGTGGTGGATGACTCCGCCTTGATGCGGAAACTGATTCCGCAGATGCTCGAGGCCGAACCCTCGATCGATGTGGTGGGCACGGCCATGGACGGCACGTTCTGCCTGAAGAAGATCGAAGAACTGCAGCCCAACGTGGTCACCCTCGATCTGCAGATGCCGGGCATGAACGGCATCGACACTTTGAAGGAGATCATGCGCCGGCACCCGCTGCCGGTCATCGTGGTCAGTTCCCACAGTACGGAAGGTGCTTCGGTCACCCTGAAGGCGTTGGGCTTGGGAGCCTTCGACTTCGTCACCAAACCTCAGGACGCTTCGGCGCACATGGGCGAAACGGCCGCGGAGTTGATCGCCAAAATCCAGGCAGCAGCGGACTGCAAGGTCGTTCGTCCCGGAGCTTTCCGCACGGGGGCGCCTGCGAAAAAGATCTCGATTGGAAAGTTCGCGCCCCCACCCAGCAAGCTCGTGGCGATCGGAATCTCCACTGGAGGGCCGCAAGCTCTGGAATTCCTGCTGGCGCAACTGCCCGCGGATTTTCCGGGAACAATCGTTATCGTGCAGCACATGCCCGAGGGCTTTACTGATATGTTTGCCCGCCGCCTGGACGAGTTGTGCTCGCTGCGCGTGAAGGAAGCTCAATCCGGTGACACGCTGGAGGCTGGGCGTGTTTTGATCTGTCCCGGAAGCCGCCACATGAAAGTGAAACGCCTGGGTATGGGCGACATTGTAGTGCTGAACGATGACGCGCGAGTCAATGGCCACCGGCCCAGCGTTGACGTTCTGTTCCAAAGCGTGGCCCAGGAATTCGGCCCGCACGCCGTTGCGGCGCTCATGACTGGCATGGGCGACGATGGCGCGGAGGGTCTGGGCGCGGTGAAGAATGCCGGCGGCATGACCCTCGCGCAGAGTGAAGAATCTTGTGTGGTCTTCGGCATGCCCAAAGCTGCCATTGAGCGCGGCTATGTCACGCGCGTCGTGGCTTTGGACGGGCTGGCGTCAACTTTACAGGCTCTTTGTGGTCGCAACGAGGGTCACGGGGATAGCGGCGGGGCGGGAAAAGCGTTCCGCGCCGGCCGCTAGAACGAAATGCTGACACAGGTCCTATGGCACCTGAGTCATCTGGCCAGCGGGAAACCGCTGTGATGGAATGATATGGGGAGGTTGTTATGGAGCAGTTTGCACCAGTGAAACGCAGCAAGGACGGCCAACCGGTCCGCTACTTGATCGTGGACGATTCCGTGTTCGCGCGCAAGAATCTGGCTCGCATGATCGAGAGTTTTGGCGGGCAGGTGGCGGCCGAGGCCGGTGACGGGCTGACCGCGATCAGCGAATTCGAGCGCACGCATCCCGACATCGTACTGATGGATATCACCATGCCGCAGATGGAGGGCATCGAGGCCGCCGAGAAGATCGTTCAGGCGCATCCCGAAGCCCGCGTTGTCATGGTGTCTTCAGTGGGCTATCAGGAAAACATCGTGGCCGCATTGCAGCGCGGGGCTCGCCATTTCGTGCAGAAGCCGGTGAAGCCCGAAGTGCTGTACGAGGTCATCAAATACGTGCTGGGAGAAGACGGCGCCGTCGCGGCGAATGCTGCCGGCGCGGGGGTCTAATCGCATGAAGATGGAGCTGATTCAGCCTTTCATCAACGCGGCTGATGCCGTCCTGTCGCAGGGCCTGCAGGGCACCACCAAAGTGGGCCACCTGGCGATGGAGGAGGAAGGCTATCGCCGGAAAGGCGTAGCTGGCATGGTGGCGCTCTCGGGCGACATCGAGGGCCGCATCATTCTGGACCTCGAGCCGCAAACCGCAGTGCGTGTGGCCAGCCACTATGCGGGCGCCGAACTGCCCGAATCCGACGGGCTGATCAAAGAGACCATCTTCGAACTCGCCAACCAGGTCGTCGGTAACGCCGTCTGCGCGCTCAATGACCAGGGCTTCCACTTCCGGGTGCATCCTCCTATGCTGCTCACCAGCGAGGAAGGCGACAAAACCAGCGAAGACGTCGAAGCCCTCATGATCTGCTTTGAAACCTCCATGGGCAATGTGTTCATGAATGTCGCGCTGCGCCACAACAAACAGCGCATGTCGGATCACGCCACGGCGGGCGCGTAAGTGGCCTGTCGTTAAGGGCTGGCCCCGAGGCGTCCCATAGCTACTGCGGCATCGTTCCTTCTCTTCCTCTATTTCCTGTAAAACATATTTGTCATCCCGAGCGAAGCGAGGGATCTTGGCGTCTGCCTCCCGCCGCGGCGGCGCGCTGCAGGCCAGAACCAAGATCCCTCGCTTCGCTCGGGATGACAAGCGTTTAGGAATGACAAGCGTTAGGGATGACAAGCGTTAGCCTGCCAGCACTGGGGAAACCGTCACGCGCGTAGTGGCAACCTCGGCCCCGAGTCATCTCCAACGTCCTCGGCAGGATCAGCGATTCTTCTCATCTCCGGATATTTCTCGATCAAGGTAGGGGGCGCCAGAACCCGCTTCCCGCTGATCATCGCCTTCAACTCCAGCGCATTCACTCCGGCCTTGCTCTCGAAGTGATTGTTCGTGATCACGTAAGTGGTTCTCGCACGCCCGGCGACGCTCTCGATTCTTTCCTTCCAGCCCGCGAGTTCGCGCTCCGTATAGAGATAGTTGTAGCGGTCGTTGCGATTGTCAGAGTCGGATCCCTGATCGGCAAACCAATGTTCGTAGTTGCGGCCGTGCAGGCGAATGTAACCAATCGCCGCAGTCACGTGTTCGGTGGGCGCGAGCGATCGTCCGAGCACGGGCTGATCGATGTTGCAGAAGCCGACATCCTTCTGGGCGAATGCCGCGAGAGTCGCCGCGTCGTTCCAGCTGGAATGGCGTACTTCGACGACCCGCGGATACTCGATGAACTGGCGGAGCAAGCGGTCGAGATATTCGCGGTTGAGAGAAGTATTCTTGAACGACACGGGAAACTGGATGAGCAGCGCGCCCAGCCGTCCTTCGCCGGCAATGGCGTCGAGGCCTTCGCGGGTGCGGATTTCGTCTTCGTCCGTGGGACGAATGGTCGCGGCCGAGGTGGGCTCCATGACTGCGATGGGCGAGTGGGTGAACGCGCGATAGAGCTTCGCCGTGAACAGGAAATTCTTGTTGACCGCGGCAACTTTGCGGCACCACAGTTTGGCCCACTCCGGCTTCAGCGGCCCGTAAAACGAGGTGTTGATCTCGGTGGTGTCGAAGAAGCGCGCCAGATACTCCAGCGGATGCTGCTTGCGCCGCGACATGCCCAAAGGATAGAAGACGCCCTCCCAGTCTTTATAAGACCAGCCAGCCGTGCCGATGCGGACGTCGTTCAACTGCACCTGGCTAGGCTGAGCCTGGCTCGACTGAGTCTGGGGCAAACGGACTTGTGCCGAGGATTCCATACAGGGAACCGCAGACGGAGGGGCAGGGCCAAGGTTAGCACAGAGGTTGGTTGCCAGTGTAAGATACGCTTTACGTAACGCATAACTTAACCTATACTGAATCGTGATTCCCGGTTACCGCGACAAGCAGCTTAGAGACTTCGCACTCGGTAAGCGAGTCAAGGCGCTTTCGGGCATCGAGCGGCCTGCGCGTCTGAAGCTGGACCGTCTGGAAGCCGCAGTCAATCTGCGGGATCTCGCGGTCCTGCCCGGCAACCGTTTCGAGGCGCTGAAGGGCTGCAGAAAGCGTCTGGTCCCTCGAATGTAGAAATTGTCGATTACCATTAGGAGAAATGCCATGCCAGTAACTGCAATTCATCCCGGGGAACATTTGGCCGAAGAGCTCAGTGAGCTTGGAATGAGCGCCGCCGCTCTGGCGCGGCAACTCGAGGTTCCGACTAACCGTATCACTGAAATCCTGAATGGGCGTCGCGCCATCACCGGCGACACTGCGCTGCGCCTGGCCCACTTCTTTGGCACGACTGCGGAATTCTGGCTGAACCTACAGAGTCTCTATGAAATCCGGCTCGCCCAGCGGAAGGCCGGCAAGTCCATCAAGTCATTGCCTAGGCTGAAGCATCTCGAACAGGTTAACGCCTAGGCCCCATTCCTGCCGCTCACTCCAGCGACAGCACTACCCAATACACGCCCGTAGGATACGTTTCGGTGCGCGAGTAGCAGGTACCCACCGAGAAGCTGCGCAGGTTGTGGCTGGCGATCATGTGGCCAGCGTTTGCCGGCAGCGTTTCCGGATGCACGCTGGTGTATGTCAGCACGCTGTAACGTTGCGCGAGCTGATGAACGGCTTCGGTCCCGAGCTTGTCTGCTCGCGCCATGGAGCAGGCCGCCGCATCTGCATTCGATAAATCGCTGCGGACGAGGTCAGGCTGGCTCGCCTGATGCCGCGCTTGCGCCACCGTGGCCGCAATCCGGTCCTTCACTTCCGCCACCGAGTAATTGGGGAGGGCATGGCCGAAGTCCTGCACAATGTAGAGCCGGTCTACGCCGCGGACCACGCCCAACCCGATCACGTTATAAGCCGGGTTCAGCAAGTTCGCCCGATGCGGAGGGGAAAGCATGAGATGTTGATGGCCCTTTTCAGCGTCGAAGTCGAGCGCCACGTTCTCGCCTTCCTGATCAAGTTGCATCGTGGTCGCCGTCGCCAGGCGTTGCGGTAGTGAGGGCTCACCCTCAAACTGGTGCGAAAGCTGCCGCGCCGCAAACATTGCTTCCGCGTGCGCCCGTGCCGCCTTACAAAGGCCGGCATCAAGCGTCAGACGGGGCACACCGGCTTGCGCTCTCGCCTGATTCGCCAGGTCCAGAAGCTGCTGTTCGGCGCCCGGATCGTAGTCACTGAAAGGAATATCGGGAGCAGTTGCCGCAGCTGGCTTAAGAGTCGCGTGCTGCGCGGATTGGCCCGCAGCAATCACGCGAGACGGCGGCACCAAGGCTGCTCCCGTCAGCAGAAGAAACGCCATCACAAATCTGCGGTCGAACGCTCTCTCGATTGCTCTACAGGCTTTTGGCATTGCTTGGCCTACTCAACTCGACCCTTGGGGGATCTGACTTCAGGCCGAAAACTTGCTTCTGGTGCTAGGCTAGAGCCTGGAAGCCAGCCTGAGAAGTTACCTTCGCTATGGAACCTTGGATCGCAGGGGTCATTGGCCTGTTGTTCGGCAGCATGTTCGGCGGCGTGCTGGCCTGGCTCGTGCTGGGCTCACGAACCGCCACGCTGTACGCGCGTTCGTCCCTGATGGAAAAGGAATTAGCGACCGCGCGGGCTGATCTGGCGCGGCTTCAGCAGGCCCACACGGATCTGGTGGCAGGCAAGGCTCGGCTGGAATCCGCGCTCGAATCGGAGCGGAAGACCAACAGCGAAAAGATGGAATTGGTGACTCGCGCCGGCGAGCGTGCCAACGAAGACCTGCGCAATGCCTTCAAGGCGCTGGCTTCCGACGCTTTGAAGAGCAATAACTCCTCCTTCCTGGTGATTGCCGAGGAGACGCTGAAGCGCTTCCAGAGCCAGGCTCGCGGCGATCTCGAAGCCCGGCAGAAAGCCGTGGCCGACATGGTCGCTCCGGTGCGCGATTCGCTGAATAAAGTGGATGCCCAGATTCAGCAGATGGAAGTGGCCCGCGGCGACGCTTACGGCGAATTGCGGGCCCAGGTGCAATCGCTGATCACGACTCAGAAAGAGCTGCAATCTGAGACCGGTAATCTGGTGCGGGCGCTGCGCACGCCCAACGTCCGCGGACGCTGGGGCGAGATTCAGTTGCGGCGCGTGGTCGAGATCGCCGGCATGCTCCCATACTGCGACTTCGCCGAGCAGGAGTCGATAAACACGGAAACAGGGAGGCTGCGTCCGGATCTGGTGGTAAAACTGCCCGGCGGCAAGAATGTAGTGGTCGATGCGAAAACCCCGCTGCAAGCTTTTCTCGAAGCCTTCGAAACCACCGATGAGGAAACCCGGCGCGCTTGCCTGGCCAATCATGCGCGGCAGGTTCGCGACCACATGAGGACCCTCAGCGACAAGAGGTATTGGGAACAGTTCGATCCCACGCCGGAATTCGTCGTCATGTTTCTTCCCGGAGAAACCTTTTTCAGCGCGGCGCTCGAACAGGATCCTGGATTGATCGAGCAAGGCGTGTTGCAGCGTGTGATTCCAGCGTCGCCGACCACGCTGATCGCGCTGCTGAAGGCCGTGGCCTATGGATGGAATCAGGAAAAGCTGGCGCGCAACGCGCAGCAGATCAGCGCTCTGGGCAAAGAATTACACGATCGCCTGCGCCTTCTTGCTGGATACATCACGCAGGTGGGCACCGGACTCGACCGCGCCGTCGAATCCTATAACAAAGCTGTAGGATCGCTCGAAAGCCGGGTGCTGGTTTCAGCCCGCAAGTTTGCTGAGCTGGGTGCTTCGGTAGCCGACGACATTCCGGAACTTGAACCCATTGAAACCACGGCCCGCGCGCTCTCGTTTGAGTGGGACGAAGAAGACGCCGCCCCCGAAGCTCCAGAGGACAAACGCAAGGCCGGATGACATCTTCCTTTAACGGCGCTTCCTGACGCGGAACCAGTTTCAAAACGGTCGTAAAATACTCATCTCAACGAGCAAAGGCCGTGGCGAAGGCATACACCTCGGTCTCTCCTGGCAGCCCGCCGATCCCCCGGTGCTGCGGGGCCCCGTCAAATCCTTCGCAGGGGACCTTGCCCTGCCTAGCGCCCAGGGTACAGGCGACGTCGAGGTTAGCCCTTCCCCCTAAGTGGCTCCATCCTATTCACATACAAGATTCCACACAAACCTCCATAAAAACGTACGTAGTTTCTGGAAACCCATCTATAATCTTGGAAGTCCCTTTAGATAGGGCACTTAGCAGTCCCGGGATGGGAAACGACATGGCAGCGAAGTTGCTCATTGACCCTCAGCCAGGCATTGATTCGCCGGAGGGTGCTCTGCGGCCCACCAGCCACCCCACTAGGGGGTCGCAGCCGAAAGCCATGAACCGGGAGAGCCAAGTTCGCTCCGTTGCTGTCCTCCTATTTCTGCTGACGGTGGCTGCGGTCGTCTTCGCTGGCTTCAATTTCGAAAAGGAAAGCGGATTCTCTGCCCCCGATGACGGCATTTCCTGGGTTGAGGATGGTGGCCGGCTAACAGCCGACGGGGTCGATCCCAATGGCCCCGGCGCAAAGGGTGGCATCAAGCCCGGCGACCAGTTGACCGCGGTCAACGGTCGCGAAGTGAAGGATATGGCTGGGCTCGAGCGCCAGATGTATGGCATCGGAGCCTGGTCGAAGGCGACATATTCCGTAACCCGCCAATCGGTCTCTCTCGATTCCACCGTGATCCTGGTCCCGGGCGACCGCTCCCTCAATAACTGGCTGCGGCTGATTGCCCTGATCTATCTCGGCATCGGTCTCTACGTTCTGCTGCGCCGTTGGACTGCTCCCGGATCCACACATTTCTATATCTTTTGCCTCGTGTCGTTTGTCGCCTATTCGTTCAAGTACACCGGCAAGCTAAACGATTTCGATTGGACGATCTATTGGAGCAACATTGTCGCATGGGTACTGCAGCCCGCACTCTTCCTGCACTTTGTATTGACCTTCCCGGAGAAGCGCCAGTTTGTGCGGAAGGCTCCGTGGCTGCTGGCTCTGGTTTATCTGCCCGGAACATTGCTCCTGGGAATACGCCTGGGCGCGATGCGGTGGTTGGAGGCAACCGGGCGGCTGAGCCGGAGCATGGATCGGCTGGATATCTCGTATGGCGCCGTGTTCTTCCTGTTTGCGGCGGCAGTGCTCTGGTACAGCTACCGCCTTGCCAGCACCACCATCCTGCGCCAGCAGTTGAAGTGGGTGACGCGAGGCACGATTCTGGCCATCGCACCCTACACCGTCCTGTACGTACTTCCCTACGTCTTTCCCCACGCGATGGGCTGGCTTCCCCAAGCCGCGATGAAAGTGTCGGTGCTTTCCCTCGGCTTGCTGCCGCTCACTTTCGGCTATGCCATCTTCCGCTACCGCCTGATGGATGTGGACCTCATCTTCAAGCGTGGCGTGGTCTACACCCTTGCCGCAGCCATCGTGCTGGGATTGTATTTCGGGTTGGTAACGGGTGTCGCCCTGCTAGTGCACAATTGGCGGCCCAACTCCGGTCCGGTGGGTCTGATCCTGGCAGTGGTGGTGACGGCGCTGCTGTTCGATCCGGTTCGCAAGTGGATTCAGGACCGCATCGACCAGTTCTTCTACCGCACTCGCTATGACTACCGTCGCACGCTCCTCGAGTTCGGCCGGGAACTCAGTTCGGAGACGAACCTCAATACTCTGCTGTCTTTGCTGATCGACCGGTTATCCCGCACTCTGGCGGTCGATCGTATGGCGATTTTCCTGGCCGGCGACCCAGAGGGACAAGATGCAGCGGGACAACAAAGATTGGGTCAGGAAAGACTGGGGCAAGAGAGATTGGGTCAAGAAAGACCAGGTCAGGAAAGACCGGGACAATTTGTGCTGGCCAAGTCCTTCGGCATGTCCGTGCCGGTCAAGATTGACCTCTCATTCTTAAGCGCGCCGCGGCCGGAACCCGCCGGGCATCTCTTTTTCGAGAATACCCACCAGGTCCCGCGCGAAACCCCCGAAGCTCAGCAGGCCATCGCGCGGCTCGATCTGAATTACTACATTCCCTGTCACGCCCAGGAGAAAACCATCGCCGTGCTCGGCCTGGGCAAGACGACGAAGGGTGACTTCCTCTCCAGCGAAGACATGGAGTTGCTCGAGACCCTGGGCGGCTATCTCGGCATCGCCATTCAGAACGGTCAGCTTTACGCCTCGTTGCAGCAAAAGGCAGCGGAGTACGAACGGCTCAAGGACTTCAACGAAAACATTGTCGAATCCATCAACGTAGGCGTGATGGCGCTCGACATGGAAGACCGCATCGAGAGCTGGAACGCGCAGATGGAAGTGATGTACGCGCTGCCCCGCTGGCAGACCCTGACCCAGCCCCTGAAAGCCATTTTCCCGGCGGAGTTCGTCGAGGAATTCGATCGCATACGGCAGGAGCCAGGCATTCGCAACTTGTATAAATTCCGCCTGAAGACGCCTGCCGGCGAAGTCCGCACCGTGAACGTGGCCATGGCACCGCTCGTTACCCGCGCTTTCCATGTCATCGGACGGCTGATCATCATGGACGACATCACCGAGCGCGTCGATCTCGAAGCCCAGCTTTCCCAGGCCGACAAACTGTCGTCTATCGGATTGCTGGCGGCGGGTGTCGCTCACGAAGTCAATACGCCGTTGGCCGTGATCTCCTCCTACACCCAGATGCTCGGCAAGCAACTGCAGGGCGATCCGCAAAAGGCCGGTCTGCTGGAGAAGATCACGCGGCAAACCTTCCGTGCCTCGGAAATCGTGAACAATCTGCTGAATTTCTCGCGCACTAGCGGCAGCGAGATCGGCGATGTGGATGTAAACAAAGTAATCGCTGAGACGCTGGCGCTGCTGGAACACCAGTTCAAGGTCGCCAAGGTCCAGGTGGAAAACGTATTCGAGCCCAAGTTGCCCCCCATTCAAGGCAATGCGGGAAGATTGCAGCAGGTGTTCCTGAATCTGTTCCTGAACGCCAAAGACGCTATGCCGGGCGGCGGCACACTGCGCGTGGCCACGCTCAATGGAGAGAGTGTCAGCGTATCGGTGTCCGACACCGGAAGCGGCATCGCTCCCGAGAACATTCAGCGCATCTACGATCCGTTCTTTACCACCAAGACTTCGCCTCGCGAAGGCCAGGCCCGCGGCACCGGTCTGGGCCTCTCCGTCACCTACGGCATCATCCAGGAACATGCCGGCAAGATTCGCGTGGAGAGTCATCCTGGCCAGGGAACCACTTTCACCCTGGACTTCCCCATGAGCCGGAAGGCAGTCCCCTCGAAGGCAGAATATGTCTGACGCCGCCGTCATCTCGCGCTCGCTGTTGAACGGAACGCCCGGCATGGCGGGCGCCGTCCTCATCATTGACGATGAAGCCGAGATTCGCGAGTCTTTGCAGGCTCTGCTCGAGATGGAAGGCTTTGCCGTGGAAACCGCTGCCAGCGGCGATGCCGGCCTGCAGCGCATCGGCGAACAGCCATTCGATTTGATCCTGCTCGACCTTGCCATGCCCGGCCGCGACGGCATGGATGTTCTGGCCGAGATTCGCGCCCACGAAACCCGCCTGCCAGTCATCCTGATCACCGCCTATGGCACGGTCGAGAACGCGGTGCGCGCCATGCAGTCCGGCGCTTCCAACTTCATCCAGAAACCCTGGGACAATGAAAAGCTTATGGCCGATGTGCGCGCTGCCGTGGGCTGGCGCCGGGCTGTAGAGGAAAACATCCAGCTCAAGCGCGCCCTCAAGCAGCGCTACAACTTCGAAAATGTCGTGGGCAAGAGCGAGCCCATGCTGAAAATCTTCGACCTCGTCGCCCAGGTGGCCAACAGCCGCTCCACCGTGCTGTTGCAGGGCGAAAGCGGCACCGGCAAGGAAGTCATCGCCAAGGCCCTGCATCTGAACTCGCCGCGCCACGACCGGCCTTTCGTCCCCGTGAATACGGGCTCCATGCCGACGGACCTGCTTGAGTCCACCCTCTTTGGCCACGTCAAAGGAGCATTCACCAGCGCCATCGCCTCCAAAAAAGGCCTGTTTGAAATGGCGGACCGGGGCACGCTGTTCCTCGACGAAATCGCCACCATGGGTCTCGATACCCAGGCCAAGATTCTCCGCGTTTTGCAGGATCGCCGCTTCATGCACCTCGGCGGAGTGCAGGAGGTTCAGGTGGATGTGCGCATCATCGCCGCCACCAACGTTGACCTGCGCCAGTCAGTCCGTGAGGGCCGCTTCCGTGAAGATCTGTTTTACCGCCTCAACGTGATCACTATCGACCTGCCTCCCTTGCGCCACCGCAAAGAAGATATCCCGCTTCTAGTCGATTTCTTCCTGAAGAAGTACGCCGAGGAAAATGACCGCCCAGTGCGCCAGATCACCCCGGAAGCCTTGCGTCCGCTCATGTCGTATTCATGGCCGGGCAACGTACGCGAGCTGGAAAACGTAATCGAGCGTGCCGTCGTCCTCTCCTCCGGACCCGAAATCAGCCTCGACCTGTTGCCCGACAATCTTTTGGGCCGGGGATCCGCCTTCACGTTGCAAGATCCACCCGCGGACGCCTCGCTGTTTGAAATCGTCGAAGACGTCGAGCGCCGCGTCATCATCGACATGCTGGAAAAGTGCAACTGGAATCAGACCGAAGCCGCCGAGCACTTCAAGGTCCCCCTCTCCACCCTGAATCAGAAAATCCGCCGCCTGAATATCGAGATCAAGAAAAAGACCCGCGGATAAAGAAAGCGGCCAGTGTCCAGTGATCAGTGGCGAGCACCCCACCTTCGACCGAATATGCACTTGACCTTTCTGACCACTGACCACTGGCCACTGACCACTGTTCTGTTATAGTTTCGGGAAAGCGCAGCAGCTCTTCGCTGCACTCTTTCGACCCGCATGGAACTCATTTCGCCCACCGATCTCGCTAAAGAAAACATCCAGACGGTTCAGGATTACGTTCTATTCTGCGGTCAGGCGATCGCCAATCTCTTCCGCAAGCCGCTGTACTTCGCGGACATGGTGCAACAGGCCGATACCATCGGCGTGGGATCCCTCCCCATCGTCGTGCTCACCGGAATGTTCACCGGTGGCATCCTCGCGCTGCAGGCCTCAAACACCCTCGAGCGTTTCGGTTCCATCACTCTGGTCGGGCAACTGGTTTCCACCTCCATGGTGCGCGAGCTCGGTCCAGTGCTGACCAGCCTGATGGTGGCGGGGCGCAATTCCTCTGGCATGGCCAGCGAGTTAGGCTCGATGGTCGTAACCGAGCAAATCGACGCCATGCGCGCCCTCGGCACCGACCCCATGAAGAAACTGGTTACGCCGCGCGTGACCTCCTGCGTGTTCATGCTGTTCTTCCTCACCATCATTTCCGACCTGGTCGGCCTGGTGGGAGGCCTGTTCATCGCCAAAGTGCTGCTCCGTCTCGATGCCCGCCAGTACTGGTACAACGCCTGGGAAACTCTGGTCTTCCAGGATGTATTTATGGGGCTGATCAAGCCTGTTCTGTTCGGCTTCATTATCGCGACCGTGGGATGTTTCTATGGCATGAATGCCCGCGGCGGCACCCAGGGCGTGGGCCGCGCCACCACTCAGGCCGTGGTCGCAGCTTCCGTTCTGATTTTGGCTTTTGATTTATTCATTACCCGTTTCCTGATGATCGTGCTTTCCTACCACTAGTCCTATGTCCGCGCCAACGTTGCCGCTTGATCGCACGCTCCCAACCACGAAAGACAACTCCGCGCCCGCCATTGTGTTTGAAGATGTGGCGTTAGCCTTTGACGCGAATAAGGTACTGCGCGGCGTCTCCTTCAGTTTGGCCCACGGCGAGACCAAGGCGCTGTTCGGCGTGGCCGGTTCCGGAAAGAGTTTGATTCTCAAGCTCGCCCTCGGACTTCTCCGCCCCGACTCAGGCCGCATTATCGTGCTGGGGGAGGACATCACCCAGATGAAGGAAAAAGAGCTGTTCCAGTTGCGGAGCAAGATCGGGATGGTCTTCCAGGAAAGTGCGCTGTTCGACTCTCTAACCGTAAAAGAGAATGTTGCCTACCGGCTCACCGAAGAGCACGGCATCTACGATGACGACATCGATCGCCAGGTGCGCGAAGTGCTCCGTTTCGTCGAACTGGAGCACACGCTCGATCTCTTTCCCTCGGAACTTTCCGGAGGCATGCGGCGCCGCGTGGCCATCGCGCGGGCGCTGATCACGAAGCCGGAACTGCTGCTTTACGACTCGCCCACCGGCGGTCTCGATCCCGTGACCTCAAACACCATCATCGAATTGATCGTGAAGCAGCGCGATGTCTACAAGACCAGCGCCCTGATGGTCACGCACCGCCTGCAGGATGCTTTCACCATGGCCACCCATCAGTTCGACAAGCAAACCAACCACATCGTGCCGCTGCCACCGGGCCAGCATTGCGAAGTGCCCATGAGCTTTCTGATCCTGCGCGACGGCAAGGTAATCTTCGACGGCGACCTTGATCAACTAGCTCACACCCAGGACGAGTACATCAAGGAATACATCTCGTAGCAGTGATCAGTGATCACTGGACACTGATCACTGGCCACTGGCCACTGCCGTCCCCATCAGTTTTTCCACCTCATCAGCCCCCGACGGCAACGCCCCGCTCAGTTTGACCAACTTCCCATCAGGATCGACCCAGAAATCGTCTTCGATGCGCACCCCAAGATTCTCCTCAGGAATGTAAATCCCCGGCTCGATGGTAAACGCCATGCCGGGACCGAGCGGAACCGTGTAGTCGTTGGCATCATGAACATTGAGCCCGATGTAGTGGCTCAGGCCGTGGATGAAGTATTGCCCCAGCGGCTGCCCATGCAGATCCTTGCCATGAGTGTTGATGTAGTCGAACGCCACCTGGTAAAGCGAATCCGTGCCGCCGCTTCGTCCCATGCGTGACTTGCCGGACTGGAAAGCCGCGATGGCCGCCTGTTGCGCTCCCAGGACAATGTCATAGATCTCGCGCTGCCGCGGGGTGAAGTGTCCGTTGATGGGGAGCGTGCGCGTGATGTCAGCGGCATACATCGAGTATTCCCCCGCCGCATCGATCACCACCACGTCCCCGGACTTCATCACATTATCGTCATCCGAATAGTGCAGCACCGTCGAATAATAACCAGAGCCCACGATCGGCGCATAAGCCACGCGCTCGCAACCACGTTTTCCCCACTCGTACTGCATGAGCGCCGAAATTTCACGCTCGTTGATGTTGGGCTTCACTGCCTTGAACGCGGCAAAGTGCGCCGCTACCGAAGCATCAACAGCCTTCCGGATCAGCGCCACCTCGCCCCCGTCTTTAGTGGTGCGCAGCGACCAGATCATCGACTTCACGTCCTGAAACGTCAGATACGAGTTGAACCGCTTCATGAATTGCAGAGACTTGAACGAAGTGGAAGGCTCATTGTCGGAATCGATATCGGTGTAGAGAACCGCGCGGGCGCCGGTTAAGTATTTGCCAACGTCATTGGGCAGTTGCCCCATATCTTCCACGTGATCAAAGCCGGTGATCTTCGGCGCTTCGGGATTCTCCGGACCGAGCTTGGGTCCGGTCCACTTCTCCTGAGTCAGATTGCGTGGAGGCAAAAAAAGTATCTCCGTATACGCACGCGCAGGCGTTTTGTCTTTCGCCTCGGTGGCCGAAGCAATCAGCAAAGCCATGCCCGGTTCGGACGAACCAGAAAGATAAAAGAAATTGTCGTCCTGGCGAAAACCGTAAAGGTCGTTAGGACCATCGCTCTCCGTGGCGGCGAACAGAACCACCACGCCTCCCACTTTCTTGGCAAGCGCCTCGCGGCGGGCGTGATAGTCAGAGTTGGGCTGGCGGTCGAAAGCAAAACTCGATTCGCCCGTGACTAAAAAGAAAAGGCCGGCAAGCAAACTTGCCAGGAGAAAACTCGCCCGAAAAAAAGAAGCCCGCTTTCGCATCGTGTAATCCATCCTCGCTTTGACGTGCGCCATCCCAGCCGTTACGTGGGCGGCGTTAGTTGTTCGACAACAATCTCCCGCGCTACTTCTGCCCGCCCGTCACGCTCTGCTTTGCCTGCAGGAACGAGTCGACGTTGCTCTTGTCGACCAGGGCAGAACCAGTATCCACGAAGGAGGGGATCGGCGCAAAACTATCCTTCGACCAATCCGTCACCAGCGATGAAGGCTTATGGTGATACAGGTTGTCGAGCATCTGCATGCCGACAAAGGCCATGGTGTAGGGTTTCTGGCTGATGGTAGCGGCAATGCCTCCCTTTTGGATCCACTCCAGCGTTTCCGGATCCGTATCCATCGCCATCACCACTTTGTCCGTGATGTGGTAGCTGTTGAGCACGCCGGCAATTTCTTTTCCCGCCTGCGCCTCCAGACACACGAAGGCGTCGACCTGATCTTTTTCCTTGCCGATGATCTGGGTTGTAGTATCGAAGGCAATGCGGGGATCGCCCTGGATGTCGACAACGCGCGTGATCTTAATGCTGGTGTGCTCGAACGCATCCCGATAACCGCGCAGGCGATCTTGCATATTGTGCTGATCGGGCATGGTGAATGCCACCACATTCCCTTTACCCTTCAACACCTGCGCCAGACGCTGCCCTCCCGTCAAGCCGACCTGATAGTTGTTGGTGCCAATGAAGAACAAGCGCTGGCTATCCGGCGCGTCAGAGTCCATCGTGACCACGGGAATTCCGGCAGCAATGGCCTTGTCGATGCTGTCCTTGAGCAGGACTGGGTCGGTCACGCCAAGTAGGATGCCGGTGGCCTTCTGTTGCACCGCCTTGTCCAGGGCATCGCGCTCGGCTTTCGGATCGTAGGTGTTGGGCCCTAGGAAATCAGCCCGCACTTTCATTTGCGCCGCGGCCCTTGCAAAACCTGCTCCTGCAGCCTGCCAATAAGGAACCTGAATGTTGGCTGCCACGAACACGTAATACTCGTCGGAATCGTGAGCCTCGCCGCAACTGAGAAGCGCACCCGCAAAGCATGCGAGAGCCAAAAGAGAAGCCAGCTTGGGGAAGCGGAGCATCGGAACCTCCTTCGAACCGCGAAGTCTTACACGAAGCAGAGTTCAACCAATCGCGTAGCGCCGGCAGCCTGCCCTGAGCTTGCCGAAGGGTCCCGCCGGCTGTCCTCCCTACACTCCGACCGGGAACGGTTTAGTGTGAGTCTCGCCACTCAGCCCAACACCCGCAAACCGCCCCTGCAGCAGCGACATCAATCCCGTATACCAATAACCCACCACGAACAGTAGAAGAAACGGAATCGTAACGTAGTTCTCGTTTTGGAAAGCGTAGTACACCGTGAGCGCGAAATAAGCACCGATCACCAGTTCGAGCCACGGCACCCAGCCCAGGCGCTTGCGGTATTTCGTAGCGCCGACTTTGTCTTTCTTCGATTCCACGTGGTACTTAGGCGTGCGGGCGAAGGCGCTCTCCTTGCCGATGAGAGCCTCAATCACCGCTTTGGTGTTGGTGATGGTCAATCCAATACCGAGAGCCATCAGAAACGGCAAGTACAGCAAAGCCCGCGGCCAGCTTTTAGGAAAGAGTTCGCGCTGCGAAACCAGGTAGAAGCTCGAAATAGAAAACGTTGAAGCCATGAACAGCGGCAAATCGATGAATAGCATCTGAAACCATCCCTGATAGAAGCGGATGATCATCGCGGGCAACATCAGCACCGAGAGCACAATCATCAGCGGATAGCTGAGGTTCGCCGTCAGGTGATACCAGGCTTCGATCTTGGTATGCAGCGGAGCATCGCTGCGCAGCACCCGCGGCAGAATTTTCTTTCCCGTCTGGATCAGTCCCTTGGCCCAGCGCGCCTGCTGAGTTTTGAAGGCGGTCATCTCCACCGGCAACTCGGCCGGGCACTCCACGTCCTGCAGATAAATAAATTTCCATCCCTTGAGCTGCGCTCGGTAGGAAAGATCGGTGTCCTCGGTCAGGGTGTCGTGCTGCCAGCCCCCAGCCTCGTCAATCGCCGCACGCCGCCACACTCCGGCCGTGCCATTGAAGTTAAAGAAAACGCCGCTGCGCGCGCGTCCGGAATGCTCGAGCACGAAATGCCCGTCGAGCAGGATGGCTTCCACCTCTGTGAGAAAGGAATAATTGCGGTTGATGTGCGTCCAGCGCGTCTGCACCATCCCAACCTTCGGATCGGTGAAGTGATGAATCGTACGCAACAGAAAGTCCTCCGGCGGAGTGAAGTCCGCATCGAAGATGGCGACGAATTCGCCCTTCGCCGTTTTCAGGCCCTCGGCCAGCGCGCCCGCCTTGAAGCCTTCGCGATTGCTGCGGTGGTGGTAGCTGATCGGATTGCCCAGCGCGGCATAGCGCTCAACCAGGTTGCGCGCGACTTCGACGGTTTCGTCGGTGGAATCGTCGAGCACCTGAATGTCGAGCCTCTCCCGCGGATACGTCAGCTTGCAGATGGATTCCAGCAGCCGCTCGACCACGTACTGCTCATTGAAGATAGGAAGCTGAACAGTAACGCGGGGCAAGTCCTCGAAGCGGGCAGCCGATTCCGTCGTGCGCTTTTCCTTGTGCTTGTAATAGAGGTAAACCAGAACGTAGCGGTGCATGCCGTACCCCGCCAGCAGAATCAGCACGATGAAATACGGAACCAGCAACGCTCGATCGAATGCGTCCGTGTGGTAAAGACCCTGAAAAGTCTTATCCAGCAAATGTTGGCGGAGATAGGGCCCAATGCCCCTAGGGGCGGCCCATGCAGCCAGGGTCGAAGATATGATGAGATCAGAACGCAGCAAGGGGTCCGGTGAAAACCTTTATTCTACCGGATTCGCAGCACCGGCATCCTGCCGGCCTGTCCCGAGAGCCTGCCTGAGCTTGCCGAAGGGGCGGCTCTCCTCGGCGCTAGCGGATGACGTGAATTCTCACACCCACTTTGAGCTTCTTCCAACTCTTTTCTGCCGTATATATCGGGACCTTGAGCGCGATCCCAAGCGCAAGGCACGCGCGGTCCCCCAGGGACAACCCAAGATGCCGGGTCTGAATCACAAGATCGCCGGCAATCCTGGCCTGTTCGTCGTCAAATGACACAACTTCTCGAAGCGGGCTAGTGGCGTCTTCCCATGCGTGCTCGGGAGTCCATCCGCGGCTTACCAGCTTGGTCTGCACTTCAGCAAGATTCACCGTGCTGGCGACCGCACGGGCCAGCAGATCGGGAGTAAGTTTCTCCACTCCCGGCTCATCGTTAATCACCGTAAGAATGACCGAAGCGTCGAGCACAATCCTGTTCATCTTTAGCTTGTGTTTATTCAGCTTTCACGATTCATGCCTGGCGGCCGCGCGGCGTTCCGCGAGCAATTCATCGACCAGCGAGGAGCCCTTCACGTACTTGCGGGCCCGACGCTGCGCTCGCTGGATGCGGCGCTGCTGCGTCGTAATGCGCAGTTCATCGTCTTCGATCCGCAGGACGACTTCATCTCCTACCTCGATACCAAGCGCCTTGCGGAATGAAGAGGGAATTACGACGCGGCCGTTCTCGTTCACACGCGTTCGGGTTTCTTCTGCCATGGCACACTCCAGATGTAATGACATAATTGTATCAAAATGTCATGAACGAAGCGTTTTGTCCGCTTCCGCTCCTAATGCCGCGTTGCCCAAGCCAAGCCATCGGGGTCGCGGCCGGCCTGGATGCGGCCAGCCACTTCGAGCGATTGAAGATTGATCACAGCGACATAACCATCGGGAGAACAGGCCACAAAGGCGCGCGCCCCGTCTGGCTGCATTTGAATGCCGGCCGCGCCGTGCCCAACCGCAATTCGTTTGACGGTCTTGTGAGTCGCGGTGTCGATGACGGTCACGTCTGAACTTCGCAAAGATGAAATCAACGCGAGCTTACCGTCAAGAGTAAACTTCAGCCGGTTCGCGCCACCGACGTCGGCGGCGAGCGTCTCCTTCACCTGCTTGCCCGCCACGTCAATGATCGAAACGGTTCCGTCCCCAGCGTTAGCCACCCAGATTTCTTTTCCGTCAGGAGAAACATCAAATCCCTCGGACCCGCTGCCGACGCGGACTACCGTCTCATTCCAATCGCCACCCGGAGAACCCATCGGGCCGCCTTGTCCCGGAGGTCCGCCAGCCACCTTCTCAAGCATGCTCACCGTTCCGGAACTGACGTTCGTGGTCACAATCAGCTTCATATCTGGCGAAACATAGATCATGTGCGTCCGATTCTGCCCGGTGCCCATGACCCAATCAACGCTCTTAGTAGCCGGATCGTAGCTGCCAATCGCCTTCGCAGCTTCCGCAGTGAACCAAGCCTTTCCGCCAACGAAAGTCAATCCATGCGGACCCCGCAAAGCTCCAAGGTCGACAGAAGGCAACACTTTTTGTGCGACCAGATCCACGACCGCGAGCGTGTTGTACGCCCCGAATCCGTAATTGGACGCGTAAGCAGTCTTTCCATCAGCCGATGCGATGACTTCGTGGGGATCATTGCCGACCGGGACGCGCGCAATCACCTGCAAGCTGGAAGGATCGACAATCAGGAGCATGCCGTCTTGTTTCGCAAGAATCAGCAACGCATTCGCCGGAGTGTCGGCAGCGTAAATCAGTACGCCGCCAGGCATGACGGCGAGCAGAATGAGGGAGGTCAGTAGGCGTCTCATAGTTCAAGAGGATACTCCACCACAAGTGGCGCCGGCATCTTGCCGGCCGCCGGGACGGCGGCTCTACTGCTGGTCTTCCACCGCGGGAATCGTCTTGAGCTGCATACTCGTGCGGTCGCCTTCAGTTACATGCAGCGCTCTTCCCTGCCCCTCGCAGCTCTTGAGAAATTCAGGATCGTAGTAAGCATCGCCGTCAACGCTCTCCCACGCAAAGACTGTGTAATCGCCCGGAGGCAAGCCGCGCAGGGTGAAGCGTCCGCCCTGATCGGTGGCCGCCTTGCGATAGCGATCGGGACGGCTGCGGAAGCGCGCCTCCGGTACAGCCACCACCACCGCGTCGGCGACAGGTTCGTCTTTCTGATTCGTTGCCACGCCCTCGGCGGTCGCTCCGTTAGCGCTCGCCAGCACATCGAGCGCGGTGGTGCCTCCGCTCACGCTGAATCCGGAGTCGGTCACCTCGCGCCCGCCCGCTGCCACCGATTTCAGAAACCAATCTGGCAGAGAAGTAGCGTCGGAAATCTGCACGTAATAATGCCCCGCCGATACGTTTCTCCATTCAAAGCTGCCATCGGCATTCACGTGAGCCAGGGTGGGAGAGCCTTCTCCGACTGTGATCGCACCCACCGCATCGTCGTCGCCGTCGGCGGAGCGCAGCAGAAGAAACATCTGGCTCGCATCAGGTTTCGAGACGCTCGCCGCCTCCATCCGAAAGCGGCCGCGAATCGAGCCACCAGCCTGCGGCGCGAGTTGCAGCCCGTCCACATTCGCCGACGTGACCTGCAATGCCTGCCGCGCCATCATGGGCGTCGCAGCGTTATCTACAGTCGCGAAAATCGTGTAATTTCCGGGAGACACGTCGCGAATCTCGAAGCTGCCATCCTTGTGCATCTCCGCCCCATTCAGCACCAGACTGAAATCTTTCGATTGCAGCATGATCGCCGCTGTAGTCCCCGGCGGCAGATTCACCACCGAGCCTCGGATGATCAAGCTGGGGCTGGGCGTGAGCGAGAAATTCGCCGGGAAATCATCGCCGGCATGTAACTGGATGGGCGCGGCCTGCGCGCGATCTCGCGTACCAGGGTAATAAGTGGTCTGGTAAGCGGCAGGCGCGGGCTTGCCCGGAGTTGCTCCACCGCGAGGCGCGGGAGCATTGCCGGTGGTTTCGATCAGACTTCGAAAGTCAGGCGGGGGCGTCACCGAAACAAAGTAGTTGCCTGCGGCAAGTCCTGCGATGCGGTAGTCGCCCAAATCGTTGGTGCGCTCGGCGCCGACCTGCTCCCAGTGACTGCGTCCCGCCACAAAAGTCTGGCGCAAGACGGCGACTTGCGCCTCCGCCATGGGATCGCCGTCTTCATCCGTCACGCGCCCTTCCACCACCGCCGCGGCCTGCAGACGAATGACTAAATCTTTCAGCTCCTGCCCCGCGCTCAGCGTGAGCACACGCCCTTCCGTCCGCCGCTGGTGCTTATCGACTTCCTGGAAGCCAGTTCGTTCCACAAACAGGCGGTAGCGCCCGGGCACGATGTTCTCAATGCGAAAGCCGCCGTCTACGCCGCTAAGGGCGGTGTAGTTTCCGCCATCGCTTTGACTCTCAGCAATCAGTTCGATCAGCGCCTTCTTAACAGGCTCGCTGCCGGGATCTTTGGTGACGATTCCGTTGAGAGTGGCCCGTGCGGACGACGAGGGCTGCGCAGATGAAGGCGCACTCTGCGCTGAAAGCGTGGCGGCTGCCACGACGATCAGCGACAACAGACTTGCGGGAAGAACCTTCATCTTTATTTCGAGTGCGGGAGGGACGCGGGGAGCACGTCGAGGCGTCGTCGCTGGGATCGATCACGCTCGCTTCGACCTTGTCATTCTAACCTCCAGGTGGGTCGTTAATCCAGATCAAAAAAATTGCAGATTCGCGCTTGTAAAACATTTGGAATCAGCAAGTTACGATTTTGGGGTCTGGATAAAATATTGACAGTAAACGACTTACTCGCAAAATATTACATCCAGAGGACTTAGGGGGGCTCGCCTCGGCTAAGTGGCTTGGAATCAGTGGATCTGATCGTAAAATCCAGTATTCACGGGACTTATCTCGTTGCTATTCGATTGTCAAAGATGGGGTGCGCTGGGCTAGCCGGTTTCATGGTCTCCGGCTTGATCATTGTCGGCTGGTGGGCTTGTGGCCGGCAAGGTTAGACGTCACATGGTTGCTGCGGAATCCACCCTTCAAAGGACGAGCGGAGCCCCGCACCCGAGCTTGTTCCAAAACGAAACTCTGCTTCAATAAATGCGGGCTAGAGGGCCGAAGCTATGCTCCGGCTAAAGTAAGCTTTGGGCCGTGGGCCCGTGGTGTAATGGCAGCACAGTACCCTGCCAAGGTAACGGTGAGGGTTCGAATCCCTCCGGGTCCATTCCTTCTTAGCCGAAGGATTGTCTCTCAGGGACGAGTGGAGGGTACGCTGGCAGGGTGCGGCCCTCCTTAAAGTAACTTGATTTGCTGTTGGATTGTTCCGATAATGATGTTGTTACCTTGGCGGGGTACCGATTATATCGGTTCTCGCGGACGGCCTCGGGAGTTTCCGGGGCCGTTTGCATTTTTGGCTTCAATTCGAAGTTAAGTCAAGGAATCAGAGTCAAAAGCAACGGACAGGAGTGTCGGTTCCACATGAGTATCGTGCCCTTCCCGGTCGTGCCGCCGCCACATAGAGAACAGCAGGTTCCTCACCGGGCTTGG
>Ga0209169_10000358_pt1 | contig 27399 bp, 18 predicted proteins | sample HubBroMetageWRM4_FD_188346 | JGI IMG/M metagenome (GOLD analysis project Ga0209169, IMG submission 188346) | Warmed soil microbial communities from the Hubbard Brook experimental Forest, New Hampshire - Hubbard Brook CCASE Soil Metagenome WRM 4... | ecosystem: Environmental > Terrestrial > Soil...
AGTCTGCGGCAATACCGTCCTGCGACGCGTGGGGTGATGACGCAACGCTGGACGCAACGGTGCCCGACTGGCGGCTGCGCGCCACCGGCCCTGAAGCAATCCGGGCCGAGTACGCGCGCTGGTTCGCCGATCCCGGCGACTTCCACGACTTGCGCCGCTGCGCGCTGAGCGATGGCACCGGCGAGGTGGTCGAATACACGCTGAGCTGGCTGGAGAACGGTGTTCCGCACGCCGCGCACCATATGCACCTGCTGACGGTCCGGGAGAACAAAATCGTGGCTGACACCGTCATGTGCGGGGGCCGGTGGCCCGCGTCCCTGCTCGCTGAGATGGAAGCGGCCGATGCCGGCGCCTGACGGGCCCGGTCTCGCCAGCCTGGTCGGCCAGGCGACCGAGCGGATCGCGCTGGACGAGGCGCCAGGCAAGTCCGGCGCGCGGCTCGAGCGGCTGGTGATCGACGGCGAGCCATATGTGCTGAAACGGCTGGACCTGGCCGACGACTGGACCATGCGGGCATCGGGATGCCTGCGCGGGGCCCCGCTGGAGCTGTGGGAACGCGGCATTCTTGCCCGCCTGCCCGGCTGCTTCAACCAGCCGATCGTCGCGGTTGCGTGGGAGCCGCGCACCGGCGCCGGTCCGTCTGGGGGGTGCGAGGTGCTGATGCGGGACGTGGCGCGGTGGCTGGTCCCCGCGACCGATGAGCCGATCGCAGCCGGCCAGCACGAGCGCTTCCTGCGGCACATGGCGGAGTTGCACGCGGCCTTCTGGGAGGGCGGAGACGAACTGGACGTCGTCCCTGCGGTGCACCGCTACCTGGAGCTGTCGCCGTGGATGGCGCAGGCCGAGGCGGCCATCGGCTCACCGCACCTCGTGCCCCGGCTGGTCGCGCAGGGCTGGCCGATGCTGGCCGAGGTCGCGCCCGCCGCGGCGGAGGTCGTCGTCCCGCTGGCGCACGACCCCGGCCCGCTCGTGGAGGCGCTGGCCGCAACCCCGCACACGCTCGTGCACAGCAACTGGAAACTGGACAACCTCGGCACCGACGACCAGGGGCGCACCGTGCTGCTCGACTGGGAGCAGCCGGGGCTGGGCGCGCCGCTCAGCGACCTGGCCTGGTACCTGGCGATCAACTGCCGCCGGCTGCCCGGGTCCAAGGAGGAATCGATCGCCGCCTACCGCGGCGCGCTAGAGGCCCGTGGCGTCGAGACCGGATCGTGGTTCGACCGTCAGCTCGCGCTGTCCCTGCTCGGGGCGCTTGTCCTGTTCGGCTGGGAAAAGGCGCTCGGCGGCTACGACGAGGAACTGCGGTGGTGGGAGAACCAGGCGGTCCGCGCTTCGGCTCTGCTGGGCTGATGGACGGCGGGGCGGCCGGGCCCGGGCTGACCAGCGGGCTGCGCGCCGGGTATACGGAGGCGGCCGATTCGTGGGCCGCCGGACCCGAACGGGTCTATGCGCCGCTGGCCGCCGCGCTGGTCGGCGCGGCCACCCGGCCGGCTGCCGGATGCCGGGTGCTCGACCTCGGGGCCGGCACGGGCGCCGCCGGACGCGCTGCGCTCGTGGCCGGAGCCCGTCAGGTGGTAGCGGCCGATCTGGCCGTTCCCATGCTGCGCTGGTGCCGCCCGGCGTTGCACCCGGTGGCCGCGGATGCGACGGCGCTGCCGTTCGCATCCGGCAGCTTCGACCTGGTGATCGCCGCGTTTGTGCTGGGCCATCTCGGCAGCCTCACATCCGGCCTGGCCGAGGCGCGCCGCGTCGGCCTGGAACTGGCGGCGAGCGCGTTCCCGGCAGACTGGACACACCCTGCCAAGGCCGCGGTGGACGCGGTCTTGGCTTCGTACGGCTATCGTCCGCCAGCCTGGTACGCGGTGTTCAAGTGCGGAACAGAGCCGCGCGCCAGCGACCCCGCCGTGCTCACCGCGCGGGCCCGCGCCGCCGGGTTCGCCGATGTGCGCGTCAGGACGATCGTCGTGCCGACCGGCGTGTCCGCCGCGGACCAACTGGCATCCTGGCGGCTCGGCATGGCCCACGTCGCCCCGTTCCTGGCATCACTGGACCTAGCGCGCCAGGCCAGCCTGCGCCGCGCTGCTGCCGCGGCGCTGACCGGATCCGCGCCGCTGACGGTGCCCATGGTGGTGCTCACCGCGCGCTGATCAGAGCCCGCCATTCGCCCATCCGGCGCTCCGCAGCCCTGGTGAGGCACTCTGCGTACCGGCCCGCGTTCCTGGCCAGCCTGGCCGTGCGCTCCGCCGAACGGTCCAGCAGCGCCGCGCTGCCTAGGTCGGCGGCCATGTCGCCGGTCCACCACCAGGCCTCGACCGCGACTGCCGCGTCCAGCAGGTCGAGGTCAGCGGCGACGTGCGCGGCGTCCACCGGCAGGCCCATGCGCCGGCGCGCCCGGTGCCGCAGCAGCCTGGCCACGCTGACGTACCGGGGCACGCTGAGAGCGGCCGCCCTCTTCTCCAGCTCTTCGGCGCTGCTGGCTGCCAGCTCTGCGTCACCGGCCAGCAGCGCGAGCCGCCCGGTCAGCAACGCCAGCTTGAGCTCCAGCCGCCAGCCGAACACCAGGTCGCCGCGCAGCAACTCGCGGGCTTCGCCAAGCCTGGACCCCGCGCCGGCGGCGTCCCCGTCGTCCACGCACTGTTCCGCCAGGTCCTGTAGCGCGGCGATGGTGACCTCGGCGGTCCCGTGGCTCCGCCCGGTCTCGAGCGCCTCGTGATGATGGTCGAGCGCTTCCTGCCGGGCGCCCAGGCTGCGCAGCACCCATCCCGCGAAGTTCACCGCCCGCCCATCGAACCGGGGCACCTGGCGCCGCCGCACCTCCGCCGTATACCTCGTGAACGCGTCGAGTGCCAGGGCGGGGTATCCCGCCAGCGCGTGGGCGTGCCCGGTGAACAGCAGCGCATGCAAGGTCGCCGACGTGTGCTCGGCCCCGATCTGGCCCCGGGAGGCCGGGCGCAGCAGCGCCAGCGCCTCGTCCGGCCGGCTCTGGTGTGCCCGCAGCACCCCCAGCCACGCGGCCGCAGTCACCCGGTCGGCCCCCTCGGCCACCGCCAGCGCGTCGGCAAGGAGCCCTTCTGCGCCAGACAGATCGCCGGCCGCGTGCCTGACCCGCCCGCCGACCGCCAGGCACCGGGCGCGGGTCGGCAGGTCGGCCGCTGCCAGCGCCCCGTCGTCGGCGAACTGCACCGCGTCGGCGAAGCTGCGGCCGAAGTAGGACGCCCAGGCGCCTACCTCGAGTGCACCTGGGCCGGCACCGGCGGTGGTCGCCCGTTCCACGTCGCTCAGCGCGGCGTCGTAATGGGTAAGGCGGGTGCGGACGCGCGCCCGGGCCAGCCACAGTTCCGGCCCCGGCCGCAGGGCGATCGCGTCATCGAGCAGTGCCTCCGCCGCAGCATGGTCGAACCGTTCGGCAGCGCGCGCCGCCGCGTCCCGCAGCGCGTCGGCCGCCAGTGCCACGTCCCCGCCGAGCCGTGCATGCTCAGCGACGGTCGCCGGATCAGTCCCGGCCCGCCGGGCCAGTACCCGCCCGGCCTGGCGGTGCAGCAGCGCCATGCGCCCGACGCTCGCGCTCGCCGCCAGCGCGTCCCTGACTAGCTCGTGCCGGAACCCGATCCGGCCATCCTCCGCTACCAGCAGGCCCGCGGCCACCGCGCGCTCGGCGTCGTCGAGCACCTCCACCGCGCTGCGCCCCAGCACCGCGGCGAGCAGGTCCACGTCGAGCTCAGGCCCGAGCACGGCGGCGGCACGCAACAGCACCCCCGCCGCGCCCAGGTCGTCGCAGCGCGCAGAGACCGACTCGACCAGCGACGCCGGCAGAGCGGACCCGGCTGACTGCTGAGCCAGCTCGGTCAGGAACAACGGATGGCCGCGCGACCGGGCGTACAGGTCACCGGCGCGCGTGGCGCCGACGAGCTCGGCAACCGCAGCCAGGCTCAGCGTGTCCAGGTGGATCCTGGCCGTGGACGGCAGCGGCACGCCTTCGCCCGTCCGGACCGCGGCGACAACCACCGTGCGCAGGTCCTCGCGGACCACGAAGCGCAACAGGTCAGCCAGAGCACGGCCGGCCAGATGCGCGTCGTCGACGACGACAACCAGCGGGCCGCGCTCGATGAGCCGCCGCAGCAGCCGCGCGAGCGCCGCGTACAGCACGGCAGGGCCGAGCATGCTGTCGGCCAGGGCGGGTAGCTCGCTGGGGCCAGCTCCGGTGCCCACCAGCGGATTGAGCAATGCCGCATCGGCCCCGACCAGGTCGGCGGCGGCCTGCGCGCCGAGCCGCCGCAGCAGATCACGGATCGCGTTAAGCAGCGCGTCGAGCGGCATGGCCTGGTCCAGCAGACCGCACGAGGCGAGCAGCACGAAGTCCCCGGCGCCCGCACGCCTGGCACACCACGCACGCACCAGGCTGGTCTTCCCGATTCCCGCCTCACCATCGACGATGACGACCTCTGTGGGCCCAGAACGCGCCCGGCCAGCAATCACGTCCAGGTGGTTCAGCTCGTCCCCACGGCCCACCACCTGGCCGGGCTCTGCTCGATGCTCCTGCGGCCCGGCTGACTTCAGCTCACCACGCAGAATCGCGGAGTGCAGGGCGGTTGTCTCCGGTGCCGGATCGGCGCCGAGATCCCCGGCGAGCCGTTCGGCCGTAGCGGCGTAGGCGGCCAGCGCCGCTGCCACCTGGCCGCCCATGACGTAGGCGCGCAGCAGCGCCCGCAGGGCCGCCTCGTCATACGGATCGTCCCGCAGCGCCGCGGCCGCGGCGTCGGTGGCGGCGGTCCAGTCGCCTACCTCGAGCAGTGCCCCGGCCGCCTCCCGGCGGGCGCGCCCGATCAGCCGTTCCAGGTCCGCGAGACGCAGCCGCGCCCACTCGCCCTGTGCCCCGGCAGGCGCGGCGCCGAGCGCCAGCGACAGCGCGACCCTGGCCGCCGACGCCGCACCGACGACGTTGCGCGCCGCACGGCGCCGGCCGATCTCGTCGACGAGCGCAGCCAGTTCGGCCGAGTCCAGCCAGTCGCAGCGCAGCAGGTAACCGCCGTCCCTGTGCTCGATCCGGTCCCGCCCCAGCACCGACCGCAGCCTGCTCAGCAGGACCGAAATCTGCTCTTCCGGCCTGGCCGGCGGCGCATCGGCCCAGAGCGCGTCGGCCAGCACGTCGGACGGCACGACCCGGCCGCCGGCCAGCGCGAGCAGGTGCAGTGCCTGGCGTCCCTTCCTGCTGCCCAGTGCTTGCGGCTCGAGCCCGTCCACGGCGAAGTCGCCGAGCACGCGCACTGCCAGGGACTTCATGGCAGCAATCAAACCCCGCCACGTCGATGGCCGCTACCTGGCCGCTGCAAACGCGCTGCAACCCCGGCCGGCAACGCTCGTCTCACAGAGCCCGCCGACGGGCCGGAAACAGGCCGACGGGCCGGAAACAAACTGTAAGGAGAGCTGTCATGAGCGGACAAGCGGAGCAGAAGAGCTTCAGCCAGCCCGACGAGACTCGCGCCTTCCCGAACGGGGACCTGGACCTGATCAAGATCGGCGGCGCCGACATCGGCCGGCTGACCCTGCGACCCGGCTGGCGCTGGTCCGAGCACGTCAAGCCGATCGCCGGCACCGACCTGTGCGAAGCACCGCACTTCCAGTACCACGTGCAGGGCACACTGCACGTGCTCATGGGCGATGGCACCGAGTTCGACGCCAGGCCCGGCGACGTCACCGCCCTGCCGCAAGGCCACGACGCCTGGGTCGTCGGTGACGAGCCAGTGGTCGTCGTGGACTGGTACGGGGCCAGCAACTACGCAAGGGACTGATCACCTCATCGTCAGCGACCCGCATTTCTCCCGCTGGTTCGCCCGGGCCTATGCGGGCGCTGGCGATGAGAGAATGTGAACCGGCCCATGCCCGATCTGACCCGGTTCACCCGAGTGGGTGTTCTCAGTCCTGATGCAGCATGTTTTGTGTTTGGGCGGTGTCTTCGGTGCCGCGGTAGAGGTAGATCTTGCCGTCGCGGAAGCGCCACCAGTGATGGATGTCCATCGTCGCGGATTTGCCGGTTGCTGGGGCGGTCGCGGCGAAGCGTGTCACCACCATGACATCGGTCTCGTTGGCGGCGAACGACAGGTGCGTGAATTCGGTGATGTTCAGGTTCTCGCCCAGCGCCTTGAAGAAGTTAGGAACTTCGGCTTTGCCCCGGTGGATCCCGTGCCATGGGGCGATGTCGCTGCCGGGGCAGGACGCCCAGTCCACGTCGTCGGTGAGCTGGTCGAGGATGAAGCCGATGTCTGCGCGGCCGAACGCCTCGTACACGCTCTGCACAGTTGTGATCTTCGGGTCCGTCATTGGTTGCCTCCGGTGTCGGCTGGTGGTTATCCCCGAGGCTCGCATCGGGCACCGTCGGCGAACATCACGGAAACTATGTATTCAGTCGGCCAGCCCGTGACGGTAGGCCCAGGCCGTCGCCTCGGCCCGGTTCCTGACACCGAGCTTGGTGAAGATGTTGGCGACGTGACGCTCGACGGTGTGCACGCTGACCCCGAGAGCAGCGGCTATCTCGGCGTTGGCCTGGCCGCAGGCCAGCAGGGTCAGCACTTCTTGTTCGCGCGGGCTTAGCGGCATCGCTGTGGTCGGCCGGCCGAGATCGGCAAGCGGGTGGCCAAGCCCCGCAGCCCCCCACTGGCGGTGCAGCCGCTGCGCGGTGGCCGCGGAATGGGCTGCATCGCTTCGCTGGCCGACTAGCCATTGCATGCGGGCGATATGCCATGCGGCCGCCCCCCATCCGACCGGGACGCCCTGGATCAGGTTCCGTGACGCATACGGAAGCAGCCTGTCCAGGATCGGCCGGGCCAGATCGGTTGCCTGGCAGGTCACTGCCGTCTCGCCAAGGATGGCCAGGCTTGCCAGGTAGAGCGAGTCTCGTGGCAGCGCGGCGAAGCTGTCCGCTGCCAGCGCCTCGATTTCCCCCACCGCGTCGGCGGTGCGCCCTGCTGTCGCGCGGGCCAGGGCGCGCATGCAGCGCAACGTGACCAGCCCAGGGAAGCGCATCAGTGCGTGCTCGATGTCGTCCTCCAGTTCGGCGAGCCTTCCTGTTGCCCAGTAGATTCGCCCGAGCTGGCCGATCCGGTAGGCGTCCGCGGCGGGCTGGCCAAGCCGGCGCCCTAGCGCCGCCGCCTCAGTCGCTATTTCCTCGGCGTGCCTGCCGTGCCCGGCGGATACCGCGAGAAGGCCCCGGTAGATCAGCACCCACCAGCGCTGCAGCGGGTTGCGCCGTGCTTCAGCGATCGCCGCCATGTGCTCCACATCGGCTGCCACCAGGCCGATCGAGCCGGTCTGGTAACGGTCGGGCACCAGCCACTGGTATGCGCGGAAGCGCAGATCCTCGTCGCCCAGGCGGGTAGCGATGTCGAGCACCGCAACCCCCGCGGCCAGCCGCTCTTCCAGAAAGTCAGGGCCACGCAATGTGAACTGCCGGGCAATGAGGGCTGCGCCCAGTGCCTCGGTGTCACCTGCTTGCTCGGCGAGTTCCACGGCGGCCCGGCTGGCTTGCCGGCTCTTGTCCCGGCCACCGGGCTGCCAGTACGTCGCGATCGCCCACCGGGCCGCCAGCCGCGCCCGCTGCCCGGCCGGGACACCCGGGTCGCGGCGGGCCTGGTCCAGCAGCGCCACAAGCTTGTGGTCCGCCGCCACTTCGGCGACCGTATCCCCGACCGCGAGGGCACATGCGGCCAGAGCCGGGCCGTCACCGGTCCTGGCCGATTCCGCAGCGGCGGCCTCAAAGCACGTCCGGGCTTCGTCAACGCGACCCGCCAGCAGCAAGCTGCGGCCCAGCCGCATCTGCAGGCTGGGGTCCTGGCAGTCCCGCCGGGCCAGCCCGATAGCCATCTGCCACCAGGTCGCCGCGTCCTCCCAGGCCAGCAGTTCATCGGCAGCCTCAGCGGCGGCGCGTGCGGCGGCAGCGGCAACATCGTCGCTGACGTTAGGGCGCGCCTGCACAGCGTGGTGAGCCAGGTCAGCGGGCTGCCCCCAGCCGGTGTCGCGCAGCGCGGTAAACACGCGGGCATGCAGGCGCGCGCGCCTTGATGGGGCAAGCTGCTCCTCCACCGCGTCGCGGATCAGCGTGTGAACAAACCGGTAAGCACCCGCGCGCCCGTCCTCCGGAGACACCAGCCGCGCGTTCACCGCGGGATCCAGCGCCGCCACCGCGCGAGCCGGGCTGACCCGCAATGCGGCAGCCAGCGGCGGGTATTCGAAGTCGCGGCCCAGGACCGAGGCCACCTCCAGCGCTTCCCGGCAATCGGCAGGGAGCGGCGCCAGCCGCTCCCGTATCACCTCCGCCACGCTGCGCAACGGCGTCCCCGGCCGTGAGCCCGCAGCGAACAGGCGGATGCTCTCAGCGATGAACAGGGGGTTCCCGCCGGTTCTCGCGTGCAGAACGCCCGCGTCGACGCCCTCGACCGCCGCGGACGTAAGCCACTGCGCGACGCTCTGCTCGCTCAGCCCGGCCAGCTCACACCTGGAACTGCCCCCCGCACGGGCAAGGCTTGCGATCACGCCGGCCGCCAGCGACCCGGCCGGCACCTCGGTATTGCGGTACGTCACGATCAGGCCCAGCGGCGCGGGCCACAGCGTCTCGCTCAGATAGGCCAGCAGCCGGAGCGACGTCTCATCGGCACGGTGCAGGTCATCAACTACCACGAGCCGCGGAGCAACCGCCGCCGACTCCAGCAGTGCACGCAAGATCCGCTCGAAGAGCTGGAACCGGGCAGCACGCCCCTCTGTCACCCCCGCAGTGGCTGCCTCGCCGCCGAGCCAGCCCAGCACCTGCATCCATGGCCACAGCGGAGGCGCCCCCTCACACTCCCGGCACGCCCCCCACGACACCACCACACTGCCTGCCCGCCCCGCAGCCTCCCGGGCCAGCCGGGTCTTGCCGATGCCCGGCTCCCCGCACAGCAGCACCGCGCCGCCGGCCCCCACGGCCGCCTGCGCGATCAGCGAATCGAGAACAGCAAGCTCGGCGTCCCTGCCAACCAGCACGCCCGCCGCGGACGACCCCCCCACGGCGCCACAGTAATACCGCCGAGCCCAATACCGCCACGACCCAGATCGCGGCGATGACCTGGGATGGCATCAACGAGATCGGCGGGACTGCAGTTGAGTCCTGGGGGGTCCGTGCCAGGATGTGACGGTGCGGCGGCTAAACGGACACGTCATGAGGTGTCGGATGGGCCGCCGCGTCGTCGCGATCGCCGCCGCCGCGGCCTTCGTCGCCGGTTGCGGAGCCGCATCCACGACCAGCGTGCACCGCAAGGTGCAGGAGGCCACGCCGCAGGCGGTGCCAGCCAGCACAGGAACGGCGCGGGCCACGGTCGGAACGGCGCCGCACGCGACGACCGCACCGGTCATGGCAACGGCTGTTCCCGGGGCGCCGAACTGTCCCATGTTCCCGGCCAACAACGTGTGGAACACCAACATCTCCAAGCTGCCGGTGGACGAGCACAGCGCGGCGTGGCTGGCCAGCATGGATTCGTCGACGACGTTCCTGCACCCTGACTTCGGCCCGAATGCGGGGGGCTATCCGTTTGGCATCCCGTTCACCGTGGTCGGCAGTTCGCAGCCGCTAGTCAAGATCAACTTCCAGTATGCGAGCGAGAGCGACCAGGGTCCTTATCCGTTCGGCCCGGATACACCGATCGAGGGTGGCGCGGAAGCTGGCGGGGACCGTCACGCCATCATGGTGAACCCCAGTACCTGCACGCTGTATGAGCTGTGGGATGCGCGTTACTCAGCGAACGGCTCGACGGGGGGCTCGGGTGCCATCTGGCACCTGCGGTCCAACCGGCTGCGTCCCGCTGGCTGGACGTCAGCGGACGCGGCGGGCTTGCCCATCCTTCCCGGCCTGCTGAACTTCGCGCAGGTCCAGGCCGCGGTGCGGACCGGAAAGCCGATCGAGCACGCGATCAGGTTCACCGCGCAGGTCACCCAGGCGGCTTTCCTATGGCCTGCCCGCCACGACGCGAGTTCCGACCCGAGCCCGGACGTGCCGCCGATGGGCGCCCGGTTCCGGTTGAGGGCAAGCTTCCATGTGGCGCGGTTCTGCCAGGATTCCGAGCCGTACTGTCGTGACGCCAAGGCGATCTTGGTGGAGATGAAGAACTACGGCCTGATTCTCGCCGACAACGGAAGCAACTGGTACTTCCAGGGCAGCGCATTCCCGCAATGGCCAGACGCTCTGGTGTCCCTGCTCAAGGGGATTCCGGCGGGGGCGTTCCAGGCTGTTGATGAGTCCTGCCTGAGGGTAAGGCCTAACTCTGCAGCGGTGAGCGCGAAGCCGGACTGCCCGATCGGATGACGCTGGCCTTGCCTTCGCGCGCCGTGCCCTTTCTGTCGGTGGCGTACGTCACGATGTAGTGGTGGTAATCGGAGCCACTGAGCCGGTGCATGGCCAAGCTGAACCAGAGCCGTTCACCCACCTGAGCGTCCCCAACGCCGACCTTTACCGGAGCGTGCTGCGTACCTTCGCGCGGGCCAAGGAGCGCTTCATTGTGCATCTGCGGCCGGAGGACGTGGCGGCTGACTTGCGGATCGGCGCCGACGAGCAGCTCAGCCAGGCGCTGGAGCAGCTCACGGCGTGGGGAAACCTGCGCGCGGATGTCGACACCAGCCGCGTCACCACGGTGGAGGACTTCCACCGCAAGCGATGCCTTTACCAGCTCACCGGTGCCGGGCAGGCGGCCGAGCAGGCCATCGCCTTCTACGAGGAAGCCATCGGCCGGCGCGGCCAGCTCCAGTCGGTGGCCCTGGCCGACATCGCCGACAGGCTGCGATCGCTTCGGGTCCTCGCTGCGGACCGCGATCCTGACCCGGCCAAGGCGCACTTGCTGCTGCTGTCCGTTGCGGAGCGGTTCTCCTCGCTGGCCGACAACGCACAGGCGTTCATGTCCGCGTTGCGGCGCGCGATCGACTTCTCGGACGGAGACGTCGACGGATTCCTCGCCTACAAGGAACGCCTGATCGACTACATCAACAGGTTCATCGCGGACCTGGCTAACTCCGGCGCCCAGATCGCGGTGCTGCTGGGCGACCTGGAAGCCGTCGGGCATGACCGGCTGCTCGAGCTCGCCGCGCGACGCGAGGCGGCCGATGCGATTCCCGAGGGTGAGGACACCGCCGAATCCCTGTCCAGGGCGGAGAAACAGTCGCTGGATGCGTGGCGGAACCGGTGGCGCGGGCTGGACGACTGGTTCACGTCTCGCGACGCGGCGCACCCTTCGCAGGCGCGGCTGCTGCGGCAGGCCGCCGTAACCGCGATCAAGCAGCTCATCGACGCGGTAGGCCTGCTGAACGAGCGGCGCTCGGGGCGGTCGGATCGCTCGGCGGACTTCCGGGCGCTCGCCCGGTGGTTTGCCGAGGCGCCGGACGACGACGCGGCCCACCGGCTGTGGCGGGCGGCGTTCGGCCTATGCCCGGCACGGCACCTGTCCGTTACTGGCGAGACCGCCGATGCCTGGCAGGGCCTTCCGGCGGGGACGGCGTGGCGAGACGCGCCGCCGATTCACATCTCGCCGCAGCTCAGGAAGACCGGGGCCTACGAGCGGCGTGGCAAGCCCAGCCAGGTGCGGGACAGGTCAGCAGAGCGGGAGTTCTTGCGCAGGCAGGCGGAACGTGAGGCGGCCGAGACCGCCGCTGCCCGGCGGCGTCTAAACACGACCGGCCCGACGCTGCTGTCCGATCTCGGCGTGCTCGACCCGCAAGCGTTCCGGCTGTTCCTGGCGCTGCTCGGGGACGCACTGGCGGTCCGCACGCCAGGTGACACCGAGGTGAAGACCGTGACGAGCGACGGCACGATGGAAATCCGGCTCTGCCTGGTCCCGGACGCCGCCCAGGCGACGATCCGCACCGCAGATGGCACGCTCACCGGCCCGGAGCACATCATCGAGATCACGGACCTTGCGCCATGAGGCTGTCATGATCCCGGCTGAAGAGCGCGCGCAACGCCGGGCTGCGCTGCGCGCCTTGCTGGCCAAGCCGTTGCTGATTGCTGACACCGACGGCGAGACGCTGGTTCTGGTCCGGCGGCACCTGACCGAGCTGCGGGACTGGCTGAACCGCGAGACCGGATGGCGTCTCGCCGCGGACTCGGAGACCGCCCGGCTGTTCAAGACCGCCGCGACGCTGTCGGATGCGTCTCACCCGGCGCGCGGGCACAACAAGGAGCCATTCGGCCGGCGCCGGTACGTCACGTTGTGCCTGGCTCTTTCTGCTCTCGCCCGCGCCGATACGCAGACCACGCTCGGCAGCCTCGCCGACGACATGCTGACGGCCGCCGCCGAGCCGGAGCTGGCCGCTACCGGGTTCACCATGACCCTGGACAGCCGGGCGAACCGGTCCGACCTGGTCGCGGTCGTCCGGCTGCTGCTCGGCTGGGGGATGCTGAGCCGGGTCGCCGGGGACGAGGACGCGTACCTGTCCGCCGGGACCGACGTGCTCTACGACGTGCACCGGCCGGTGCTCGGCGTGCTGCTGTCCGGCGCCCGCGGGCCGTCAACCGTGGCGGCCGAGACCTTTGCCGATCGGCTCGCGGAGCTGACCGCGGAGCCAGTCGCCGAGAGCGAAGAGCTGCGCAACCAGGCGCTTCGCAGGCGGCTCACCCGGCGGCTGCTTGATGATCCGGTCGTGTACTACGACGAGCTCGACGAGGACGAGCGCGCCTACCTGCTGTCGCAACGGCACGCGATCACCCGGCGGATCGAGCAGGCCAGCGGGCTGATCCCCGAGATGCGGGCCGAGGGGATCGCGATGGTCGACCCGGAGGACGAGCTGACAGACGTGCGGATGCCCGAGCAGCGCACCGACGGGCACGTCACGCTGCTTGTCGCGGAGTACCTCGCCCGCCGGGATCAGGCCACCTTCGGCGCGCTGCACGCCTTCGTAAGGCAGGCGGCCGCCGAGCACGCCTCGTTCTGGCGCAAGGGCGTGACGGAGCCGGGTGCGGAAACGGAGCTGCTCGCCACCGCGCTGGAGAAGCTGCTGGCGCTGCGCTTGGTCGAGCTGGACAAAGAGACGGTCCGCAGTCGGCCGGCGATCGCACGCTTCGCCTTGGCCGAGCCGACCATCCGGGAGACGAGAAAGGCGACAGCCGATGCTGCCCGTGCCCTCTTCTGACCGATGGAAGCCGCTGCGGGCGGGCCTGGTCGACGTGTTCTATTACGACGCCGAGGAGTTCTGGTTCCACGATGGCCGGCTCTTGCTGCGTGGAAACAACGGCACCGGCAAGTCAAAAGTGCTCGCGCTGACACTGCCGTTCCTGCTGGACGGCGAGCTAGCCCCGCATCGGGTGGAGCCAGATGGCGACCGGCAGAAGAAGATGGAATGGAACCTGCTGCTCGGCGGCAAGCATCCCAACTCAGAGCGCCTGGGGTACACCTGGCTCGAGTTCGGCCGCCAAGCTCACGACGGCAACGCAGAGTTCCGCACGATCGGCTGCGGGCTGAAAGCCGTAGCGGGCCGGGGCATCGCGCGGCACTGGTTCTTCATGACCACGCAGCGCGTCGGCGAGGACCTCCATTTGCTACCCGCCAGCCGGGTGCCGCTCACCCGGGAAAAGCTGCGCGAGGAGATCGACGGGTGCGGGCTGGTGTACGACCGGGCCACCGACTACCGGCGGGCCGTGGATGAGGCCTTGTTCGGGCTCGGCGAGCACCGCTACGAGTCGCTGATCAACCTGCTGATCCAGCTCCGGCAGCCGCAGCTGTCCAAGAGGCCGGACGAGAAGTTGCTGTCCCGCGCGCTCACCGAGGCTCTGCCACCGATGAGCCCTGGCCTGGTGACAACGGTGGCTGAGGCCTTCCGCGGCCTTGATGAGGAACGCGACGCGCTGCGGGCGCTCCGCGAGGCCCATCAGGCCGCGGACGATTTCCTGCGCTACTACAGCAGGTACGCGATGACCGCGGCCAAGCGGAAGGCCGCGCGGCCCCGGCAGGCGCAGAGCCGGTACGAGCAGCTTGGCAGGGAGCTGGTCGCGGCAGACGAGGCGTTCAGCGCCGCGGAAACGCAGCTGCGGATGGCGCGTGCAGAACTTGAGGGTCTCGAGCAGCGCCGGATTCAGCTTGACGCCCGGCGCGAGGCGCTGCAGCAGGACCCGGCGATGCGTGACGCCGAGCGGCTGGATCAGATGCTCGGCGAGGCCCAGCGCCGGGACCAGACGGCGCGAATCAGGGAGCACGACCGGGACAGGCTCGCCGCCGAGGTGGGGAGGCGCTGCGACCGGGCCGACCGGGCGGTGGCGCGGGCGGAGGCGGCTCAGGAAACGCTGGAGGCCGTGCACGCCCAGGCCGCGGCGAACGCAGGTACGGCCAGGTGCGAGCAGGGGCACCGTGCGGCCGCCGACGGCTGGGAGCGGGATCTGCCGCGCGCGCGGCGCGAGACCCAGGCTGTTGCCGACCGCCAGGCGGCCGCCGTGGGCCAGCTCGAGGGGCTGCTCGCCGAAGCCGCGAAACGGCACCGGGAGCTGCAGCAGGCGCGGGCCGAGGAGACCCGGCTTGCCGCTGAGCTGCAGGCCGCGGCGGAACGGCTCGCCAGCGCGGAGCAGCAAGCCGGGCGGCGAGCGCGCGACCTGGCCAGCACCTACCGGTCCTACCTCGCTGATCTGACCGAGCTCAAGGTTGCCGATCCCGACGACCTGATCGACGCCCTGGAAGCATGGGCCGTGACCGGGGACGGCGCCAACCCGGCGTCCGCCGCCATCGACGACGCGGCCCGCGCGGCGGGAGCCGAGCTCGGTCGCCTGGAGGCGAGCCTGTCGGCGCGTCGCACGATCCACGCCGAGCATGCCTCCGGCCTGGAGGCGGAGATTGAGCGGCTGCGGGCGGGCGGCCATGATGCCCCGCCAGTTCCGCACACCAGAGCGCCTGGCGTCCGCGACGATCGTCCCGGCGCCCCGTTCTGGAAGGTCACCGACTTCGCCCAGGGCGTGCCGGACGAGCATCGGGCCGGGCTCGAGGCCGCGCTGGAGGCGGCCGGGATCCTCGACGCCTGGGTCACGCCCGACGGAAACCTCGTCAACGGCGACGTGACCGTCGTGTCCGGGCTCGCTCCCATGCCCGGCCCGTCGGTCGCGAGCGTCCTGGTACCGGCGATCGACTCCGGCGACCCTTCGGCGCGGGCGCTGCCGACGGAGGCTGTTGACGCCGTCCTTGCCGCCATTGGGCTTGGCGGTCCGGGCGGGACCTGGGTGGCCGCGGACGGCCGCTGGGCGAACGGCGTGCTGAGCGGCGCCTGGCAGAAGGACAGCGCCGGCCATATCGGCGAGGGATCGCGTGAGAGCGCGCGCCGCGCCAAAATCACGCGGCTCTCCGATGAGCTGGCGCAGGAGCGGACCGCGATTACGGAACTCGACACGGAGCTGGCCGAGCTGGCTGTGCGCCGGGACCGGCTCGCGGACGAGCATCGCGCGGTGCCACCGGACGCGGGGGTACGCGAGGCGCACACCGTCGCCGCTGGGGAGCGCCGACGGCGCCGCGAGCTGCGCGAGCAGCACGCCGACGCCGTCAACGTCTCCGGGCAGCGACAGCGGGAACACGAGGCCGCGCTCGCCCGGACCGCGGAGTTCTCCCGGGATGTCGGGCTGCCCGCCGAGCCCGGGGATCTCGCCGAAGTCAAGGCCGGGGTGGATGCCTATCGGCTGGCACTCGCCGGGCTATGGCCGGCTGCCGAGGTGTGGCAAGGGGCTGTCCGCACCGCGGGCGAGCTTGCAGCGGAGCTGGCCGAGAGCCGGGAGCGCCTAGACGAGGCGACCGACGCCGCCGCGACCGCGCAAGCGGAGGCGTCGGCTGCCCGGGAGATGCACGAAGCGCTCCGGGAGACCGCCGGCACGGCGGTCGACGAGCTGTACCGGCAGCTTGCGGAGGTCCGCCAGGAGATGGGACGGCGGGCCGACGCCGAGAAGGCCGCGCGTGCCGTCGAGCAGCAGGCACTCGGCGACCGGGGCAAGGCCGAAGGAGCTCGGGACACGCTGCGCGAGCAGATCGACGAGGCCGGGCGGCTCCGGGACGCCGCCGTCGCGGAGTTCCAGTCGTTCGCAGCCACCGGGCTGCTGGGGGTCGCGCTGCCATCCATTGACGTCCCCGACCTCGCCCAGCCGTGGGCGGCAACGCCAGCCGTGCTGCTCGCCCGGGCCGTGAACGCAGGACTGGAATTGACGGACGACGCGGACGGCGCCTGGGACCGGATCCAGAAGCGGGTGACCGAGGAGCACAAGCTGCTCGCCGATGCGATGGCCCGGCACGGGCATTCCGCCGGGTTGACCCTGAGCGAGGGCATCATCGTCGTCGACGTGGTTTTCCAGGGCCGCAGCCATGACATTCCCGGGCTCGCCGCGGCGCTTGGCGAGGAAACCGAACAGCGGGCGCGGCTGCTGTCCGCCAGGGAGCAGGAGATCCTCGAAAATCACCTGCTCAATGAGGTGGCGGGCACGCTGCACGAGCTGATCACGGCCGCCGAGGCCGAGGTAAAGCAGATGAACGGGGAGCTGCAGTCCCGCCCGACGTCCACCGGGATGAAGCTGCGGATGATCTGGCAGCAGGCGCGAGATGCGCCGGACGGGCTGGACCGGATCCGTAACAAGCTCCGTCAGACCATCGACGCCTGGTCCGCCGACGACCGGGCGGCTGTGGGGGCCTTCCTGCAGCAGCGCATTGCCGCGGAGCACGCAGACAATGCGGCAGCCGGGTGGACCGATGCGCTGACGACGGCACTGGACTACCGGAGGTGGCATGAGTTCGTGATCCAGCGTTTCCAGGAGGGGCAGTGGCGTCCGGCGACCGGTCCGGCGTCGGGTGGCGAGCGGGCACTGGTTGCCTCCGTCCCACTGTTCGCGGCGGCCTCGTCGCACTACAAGTCGGCAGGCAATCCGAACGCCCCACGGCTCATCGCGCTGGATGAGGCGTTCGCCGGGGTCGACGACGACTCGCGTGCCAAATGCCTCGGCCTCCTAGCCACGTTTGACATGGACGTGGTCATGACCAGCGAGCGCGAGTGGGGCTGCTACCCGGAGGTACCCGGACTTGGCATCTGCCAGCTTGCCCGGCAGGACGGTGTCGACGCGGTGCTGGTCACCCCGTGGCGGTGGGACGGGCGCGAGCGCCGCCCGGCTGGGTGAAGAGAATTGGAGAGGGCAGGGGAGGTGGGCGGGTGTGCGGGTGTGACTGACGCCGACGACAGGCTGCGCCGCCTGCTCGGCGGCGAGCCGGTCGCGTGGCTGGTGCGGCGGGCACGCGACAGGCTCGAAGCTGGCCGTCCGTTGACTGGGACGGTCACCCTGCCCGCAGCGACACTCGAGCAGAGGCACGCGGTTGAGCGGCTGACCGGACGGGCAGCCCGTTCCGGCACGTCGCTATCGGTATCGCTGACCGAGGTCGACCGTATCCTGCGCGACAGCGGCACAGCGCCAGGCGGGCTGGCCGAGGCGGTGACGCGCCTGACGGGTCCACTCCGGGACCTGGGCCGCGAGCGAGCCGACCTGGCGGCCGCGTGGAGCGCGGCCTTCGCGTCACTGGATGCCGCGGTCAGCAGCCGTCATGAGCTGTCGCCGTGGCGGAAGTGGCTCGACGCCACCGGTGTCGTGCGTCGTCTTTCTCCCCAACCCAGCCAGGCCCAGCTGCTCCTCGACCAGGTCGCGACCGTGCTGCTGCGGCTGCCCTCACGCAGCATCTCCATCGGCCGGCTCGCCGCCGAATGCTGCGGTGACGCACACGCCCTGGACGACGGACGCCCGGTCGCCACGCTCGTGCTATCGGCGGTCCGCGCGCTGGCCGGGCTGCCATTCGCGGCGGAGGGATCCGCCGATTCCCGCCGGGCAGCGTGGGCATCCGCCGGAGTCCACCTCGACGAGCTGTCGTCGCTGGCACTCTGCTTCGGCCTGCCCGGCGACACTCGGACAGGTCTGGGCCGGGTCCTGGGGTCATGCCGGGAGGCGGGACAGCCCACGGTGCTCACGCTGCGCCAGCTGCGCTGTCATGACGAGCCAGTGCGCGTCCCCAGGGTGTGGATGTGCGAGAACCCCGTAGTGGTCGCGGCTGCTGCTGACGAGCTCGGCGCGCGATGCCAGCCGCTGGTCTGCGTCGGCGGCCAGCCCTCGGCAGCTGTGTGGCGGCTGCTGGAGCTGCTGACGGCGGGTGGCGCCCAGTTTGACTACCACGGTGACTTCGACTGGGGTGGCGTCCGGATTGCCCGTGCTGTGCTGCAGCGGGTGCGCTGGTCGCCGTGGCGGTACGGTCACCAGGCCTACGAGGCCGCAGTGTCGGCGGCACATCCACTGACGCCGTTGGCCGGCGAGCCCGTCGCGACGCCATGGGACACGGAACTCGCCCCCGCCATGAGACACCGCAACGTCCGCATCGAGGAAGAGCTCACGCTCGATCTTCTCCTCCAGGACCTCGGGCGCTAAAGGGCTCTGGCGGGCGAAAAGATCTGCCGGACCTCCCGGACGCCATAAAAGACCAATACGTAGCCCGCGGCAGGATCGGCCCACCACCAGCCCAGGGCAGCGTTGAGTATCAGTCCCAGCAAGACGGCAGTGGCCAGGATGCCGTCGATCATGGTGACCCGGCCCTCGGTTCTCAGCACGGGGTTGCCGAGCGCACGGCCGGTGCGGGCCTTGCCGGCCGCCAGGGCGAACATCGCGACCGCGGTCATCGCCGTCCATGCGATCCCCAGCACCGAATGTCGCGGGCGATAGCCGGTGGCCAGCACCAGGGTCGACTGGATCAGCAAGTAGGCGGCCAGGGCGGCGAAGGCATATCCGATCAGCCGCAGACCGCGTCGCTGGCGTTCCGGGCCGGTGCCCGAGAGCTCCCACAGCACGACGGTGGACGCGCCGATCTCGATCAGCGAGTCGAGACCGAAGCCGGCCAGCGCCACCGACCGGGCCGCAACCGCCGCAACGCCGAGCACGGCGATGCCGACCACGTTCCAGGCCAGTGTCACGTACTCCAGGGCGAAGCCCCGTAGCAGCAGAACCCTCCTGGCCCGGTCATCGGCGGGCTCCGTCAGAGGCGAGGGCATACGCTCCTCCACGCGGCAGCCTGGTTCGCCGGCTAGTTGCGGCAGCCATCACCGCCAGCACCGCACCAGAAGGATGTCACGGATGAATGCAAGCGACCCGGGGCACCAGTGAGCTCTCAGTCGGCTGCGGGCGGAGAGCCCGGAGCGGCCGCCATGTCGGCTGCCGGTTCTGCCAGCTGGTAGGCGACCTCGCCGTGCTCGCCGAGATCGAGGCCCTCTGCCTCTTCTCCTGGGCTCACCCGCAGCCCCACGGTGTGGTCGGTGACCCACAGGATGATCCAGGTCATGACGAACGGGTAGGCGATCCCGACGACGGCGAGCACCGCCTGGCGGCCGAGCTGGGTCCAGCCGCCAGCCTCGCCGGCCGCATTCACGGCGAGGCTGGCGAACACGCCGGTGAGCACGACCCCGATCGCGCCGCCGACCATGTGCACGCCGACCACGTCGAGGGAGTCGTCGTAGTGGAATATGTCCTTCAGGTGGACGGCGCCGTAGCAGATCAGCCCGGCCGCAGCGCCGATGATGATCGCTGCCCACGGCTGCACGTAACCCGACGCCGGGGTGATCGCGGCCAGCCCGGCGACGGCGCCGGTGGCGATGCCCACGCCCGAAGGCTTGCGCTGGCGCCACCACTCGATGCCCATCCAGACGAGCATCGCCGTGCAGGCTCCCAGCTGGGTGTTCACCAGCGCATAGCCGGCCACCTGCCCGGCGGACAGCGCGCTGCCCGCGTTGAAGCCGAACCAGCCGAACCACAAGATCCCGGCGCCGAGCAGCACCAGCGGCACGCTGTGCGGCCGCTCCAGCTGGTGGCTTCGCTTCAGGTAGATGGCGGTGGCGAGCGCCGCCGCCCCGGCCAGCTCATGAACGACCGAGCCTCCGGCGAAGTCGATCGCGTGCAGGCCGCCCGAGCCGAGAAACCCCCCGCCCCACTCGGCGTGCGCGAACGGGCTGTAGACGATCAGGGACCACAGACCGATGAAGACCAGGTAGCCGCGGAAGCGCATCCGCTCGCAGAATGCCCCGGCGATGAGCGCTGGGGTGATGACGGCGAACTTCATCTGGAACGCCATGTACACCAGCGACGGAATCGTGGGTGCATAGCTGTTCGGTGTGCCGTTGACGCCGCGCAGCAGCACGTTCTGCAGGCTGCCGATCACCCCCCAGTGATCGGCGCCGAACGCGAGCGAGTACCCAACGATCACCCACAGCAAGCTGATCACACCGATCGCCACGAAGGACTGGACCATCGTCGCGATCACGTTCTTCGCGCCTACCAGCCCCCCGTAAAACAGCGCCAGTCCCGGCATCATGAAGAACACCAGCGCCGTCGAGGTCAGCATCCAGGCGGTGTCACCAGCATTGATGTGCATGCCAACCTCCGATGACGGCGGCGCCATTGCCCCGGCATTTACCGATGATCACCGTAGCCCATCGCAGGCGCGCGCACCTGAGATCACTGCGCCTAGCGTGACCGGCAGCAGGCAGGCCCCTTACGTTCTCACTGAGGGTGATGACGCGGTCGATTGCCGTAGCAAATCGCCTTCTGAGCCCGGCAGCACGGCGTGGATCCGCGCGGCAAGGTCGCGCCAGGTGAAGGGCTTGGTTACATAGTCGTCGGCGCCAAGCTGGAGCCAGACTGCCTTGTCGAGCGCGGTGTCCCTGGCGCTCATCATGATCAGCGGCACATCCGAGCGCTCGCGCAGTTTCTGGCAGACCTCGGTGCCGGGCATCCCGGGGAGCATGAGGTCAAGCAGCACCAGGTCGGCGCCCACGCGGTCGAACGTGTCCAGGGCCTCGGCAGCCGTGGGGCAGACTGCGACGTCGAATCCCTGCTTGCGCAGTCTGTAGGACAGGGCATCGCTGAACGATTCGTGATCCTCAACCACAAGCACCAACGCCATGCGGCTGCCTCTCTGACCGGCCCTCGTTCCGTACGATACCGGTCTGAGTTTGATAGGCCAGACCTGAGGCAACTGCTAAACGTTTAGATCCTGATCACGTACCAGTCGCCCGGAAGTCACCACCGCCAGAGGTGCCTGAGCGCAATACCGCGCTCTTCTTTCAAGAGCTTTGCGGTTCTCGTCGTCGAATCGCCAGGAGGCGGGTGCCCGGTTTGGGGAGGCTGACGCGGCCTTAGCTCAGGAAGTCGAATATGTCAGCGGCGAACTCGGCATGATGCTGGAACAGGAAGCCATGGGCCGAGTCCGGGTAGATCTTCACGTGTGCTTGCGGGACCAGGCCGGCCAGCAGGTAGGAGTAATGCGGCAGGATCATGCGGTCGCTGTCGCCATTGGCTACGAAGACCGGCATCTGGAGGGCCTTGACCCGCTCCAGCGCCGAGTGGTCCGGGATACCCCAGGCGCAGACAGCGTCGTACTGTGCCTCGCGGGTGGCCCAGTCTGTCATCTCATCGCGGTCTTCGGTCCGCGCGAAGATGCGGCCGAGCGTCTCCTTGCCGGCTTGCTGGCTGGCGGCTGACGGGGCGAAGAACACGCTCAGGTACTGCTCAGGGCTGGTTTGCGGAGTGCCGACCGCTCCGATGACATCTGGCGCCCAGCCGTGCATGCCTGCCGCGCCCTTGGGCGCGGACGAGGCGAGGATGAGGCGCCTGACCAGGGCTGGCCGGCGCAGCGCTATCTCCTGGCCAACGAAACTGCCGATGGAGAACCCGAGTACGTCCACGCGGTCGGGGCCGAGGGCTGCGACAAAGGCGATCGCGTCCCTGGCCATCTGCTCGACAGTGTCCGGCGTGACCCCGGTAGAGCTGCCAACGCCGGCGTTGTCGAAGGTGATGACCCGCCGCGACTGGGCCAGTGCGTCGATCAGCGCGGGATCCCAGTAATCGAGATTGCCGCGGAAGTGCTGAAGCAGGACGATCGGCACGGATCCCTCGTAGCCGCCGGTGTCCCGGTAGGCAAAGGTGGCGCCGTTCGCTCCGCGCACGGTGCCATTCGGCAATTCGGAATATGGCTGCTGCATCGCCCTAGCTTGCGCACCGGCCGTAGATCTGGGGTATCCACATGTTGACTGCACCAGGCGGGCCAGCACGCGGCTTTCTGCTGGCAGCGGGTCGCCCTGGCTATATTTGACGGGGTGCGGTTCGGTGTTTCCGAGGTGACGGGCTCCGCGACGGCAGGCAATGATGCCGCGCTCGTGGGCCGGGAGGAAGAGCTGGCCCGGCTCAGGGAACTCGTTGCCCCGCCGCATGCGGAAAGCCGCACGCTGCTGCTCCTTGGCGAGTCCGGCACGGGCAAGACCATGCTCGTTGCGCAGGCCGTGCACGCGGCCAGGGCCGCGGGCATGCGGGTGCTCGCAGCCGCCGGCCGGGAGTCAGAACAGGACCTTGCGTTCGCCGGGCTGCATCAGCTGCTCCGGCCAGTGCTGAGCCGTCTTTCATGCCTGCCCGCACGCCAGGCTGACGCGCTGCGCGCGGTATTCGCGCTTTCGGGTGTTACCGCGCCCCCTGATGCGCTGCTGGCTGGGATAGCCGTGCTCACCCTGCTGTCCGTGGTGTCGGACGAAGAGCCACTGCTGGTAGCTGTCGACGATGCGCAATGGCTGGACCAAGCCTCACTCGACGCGCTCTCCTTCGCCTCGCACCGTATGGCAGAAGAGCGGATAGTGCTGCTGGTCAGCGCGCGCGGCGCAGTTCCGCCGGCGGGCTTCGAGCGAGAGTTCCCGCAGTTGCTGCTTCGGCCGCTGCAGCTGCCGGACGCGGGTCGTCTGCTCGACACGCAGCCCAGCCCGCCGCGCGGCCGGGCCCGTGAGCAGGTGCTCGCGCAAGCGGCCGGCAACCCAATGGCGCTTGTCGAACTGTCCGGCCTGATCGCGTCCGACCCCGACGCGGGGCACCGCTGGGCTGCCGAGCCGCTCCCGCTTGCCGGCCAGCTCACTGCCATCATGGCCGCCCGGTACGCCGCCCTGCCGGGAGCAGCGCGAACCGCGCTGCTGCTCGCCGCGGCCGCCGACAGTCCGGACTTGTCCGGGTACGTCGCCGATCTGACCATTGAGGCGCTAGCCCCCGCGGAAGCTGCGGGACTCATCCGGCTGGATAACTCGGGCTTGCAATTCACTCACCCGCTTGCGCGATCAGGGGTCTACTACGGAGCTTCGTTCGAGGAGCGTGCAGCGGCCCACATGAAGATCGCTGCCAGCCTGCGCGGAAGTCCTGACCGCTACGCCTGGCACCTGGCTTCGGCGGCGCTCGGACCGGATGAGCAGGTGGCGTCGCTACTGGAAGACAGCGCAGCCGAGGCGCAGCGCCGCGGCGGGGCCGCAGCGGCGGCGCGCACGATGGAGCGCGCCGCCCGGCTCAGCCCCGACGACCGAGACAAGGCCAGGCGGCTGCTGGCTGCCGCGGATCTCGCCCATGCCGCCGGGCAGTCCGACTGGGTGCGGGAGATGGCGAGCAGAATCCCGCCGCTGACGTCGGATCCGGACCTGCGTATTGCTGCCCGCCAGAAGATCGGCTGGTCGCTGGTGTGGTCGAACCAGCACGCCGAGGCTCTTGAGACCCTGCTGTCCGTCGCCGCCGACGCACGCGTCAGGCAGCCAGCCTTCGCCTGGGATGCCGCCGGGATAGCCGCGACGATCGCGCATCAGACCGGGCTTCCCGAAGCGCGTGCAAGGGTGCGCGCTGTTTTCGACGACCTGGAGGCCGCACGCGCAGCAGCGCCGGGCACTCCGGACCCGCAGGCCAGTCGCGCTGACGAGGCCCGGCTGTGGATCCGGGCATGTACGGACCCGTTCGGCGGTCGCGCCGACATACTGCCGGACCTGCACCGGATCGTCGCCGGGCCTCTTTCTGACCCGGCCAAGGTAGGCGGCGCGGCCTGGACGCTGGACGAGACAGAACTCGCCGTGCAGGTGCTGCGTGAGGCCATCACCGAACTGCGCGCCCCTGGGGTCCGCGGCTCTAGCGGTGCCGTCCTCTCGGTTCTGGAATGGGCATGTCTGGACAGCGGACGCTGGGACGAAGCACTCTCTGTGGCCCGGGAGGCCAGCGATATCGCGGCCGCCTACAAGATGGAGACCGTGGCCGCGAGTGCCGACCTCGTGACAGCTACCGCACTGGCCCTGCGCGGCGAGCACACACAGGTACCCTCCCTGCTGGCCCGCGTGCCCGCCGCCGTCGATGAGACCGTGTACCGCGGATTCGCCGCGAGGGTCCGGCACGCGGCCGGCCTGGCCGCGCTCGGTCAGGGCCGTCATGTCACTGCCTACGCGCAGCTCAGCCAGGAGTTCGAAGCCGACGGCACTTCGCTTCATTACCAATTCTCCTACTACGCGATGGCCGACCTTGCGGCTGCGGCCGTCCGCGCCGAGCGGCGCCTCGAAGCGAAGACCCGGCTAGAGCACGCGCTGGAAGACGTCGGACCCCCTCTCGCGCCGCGGCTGGAGCAACTCGCCGCCCGCGCACGCGGGCTCCTGGCTGACTCCGCCGAGGCCGAAGGCCATTTCGCCGCTGGCCTGGCAGATCCGGCGGGCAAGGCATGGCCGTTCGAGCGGGCACAGCTAGAGCTGGACTACGGCGAATGGCTGCGCCGCCAGCGGCGGATCAACGATGCCAAGCCTCTGCTCGGATCCGCGCTTGAGGCATTCAGCCGCCTGGGTGCGGAGCCATGGACACGCCGCGCGGAGTCTGAACTGCGCGCGTGCGGGGTAGCCGCCACGGCCAGGGCTGCCCCATGGGGGCCACTGAACGGGCTCACGCCGCAGCAGCGCGAGGTTGCCACCCTCGCCAGCCGCGGCCTGACCAACGGCGAGATCGCTGACCGGCTATTCCTGTCTCCTCGCACGGTCGCCTCACATCTGCACCGCTCCTACCCCAAACTCGGCATTGCCGGGCGCCACCAGCTCCGCGACCTCATCGAGCAAGCAGGGACGTCGCAGGGAAACGGGTAAGGCCTGACGCTGCTTGTGGTGTGCAGTCATGTTGTGGATACCGGCCGGCCGCCCTCCGGCGGAAAGTAGCGGAGTGGGCGACAATCGTTTCGGGCGGCCGCGCGGGGTTCCGCGATGCCTTTCGTCACCGTAGGCCGGGAGAATACCGGCGACATCCGGATCCACTACGAGGATCACGGGGCGGGTCCGGCCGTCGTGCTGGTCCACGGTTACCTGGCCGATCTGCAGTCCTGGGAGAAACAGGAACCAGCCCTGCTGGACGCTGGTTACCGGGTAGTTAGCTACGACCGTCGCGGTTCTGGATTTTCCAGCCGTCCGGCCACGGGCTACGACTACGACACGCTCGCCGCCGACCTCAGCGTCCTGCTCGCAGAACTCGATGTCCAGAACGTGGTCCTGGTCGCGACCGGCTGCGGGACTGGCGAGGTGATCCGTTACCTCGGAACCCGCGGCCAGCACCGGATCCGCGCAGTGGCGCTGCTGGCGCCGATGCCGCCGTTCCCGTCCCGGCCTGACGCAACTCAGGACGGCGCCGGGCCCGGCTTTTTCGGCAGGTTCCTCGCCGAGCTCACCGCCGACCGCCCGGCGGCCGTCAAGACCTTCCTTGACCGCTACTACAACCTCGATCTGCTCGGGGGCAGCCAGGTCAGTGATCAGGCCTGGCAGAACAGTTTCCACGTCGCTATCCGGGTCTCCCCGGCCGCCGCACTGGGCTGCGCGGCGGCGTGGCGGGAGGACTTCCGCAAAGACCTGGCCCGCATCTCTGTCCCGGTCCTGATCGTGCAAGGCACCGAGGACAGGATCATGCAACCCAGCACCGCCGGGCACCGCCTCGCGGAAGCACTGCCCCGTGCCCGCCTGGTGGCGATACCGGCCGGCCCGCACGCCATCATCTGGACGCACGCCGCAGAGGTGAACCAAGCGCTCCTCGGTTTCCTGCGGGCGCTCTGACCGGACCAGCGGGCAGTGCTTAAGAGCTCGCCATCAGGTCTTGGGGCCGAGGAGGTCGTAGGCAGCGACCCACAGCGTGTACGGGTTAGCCAGGTCCGGGTAGGCGGCCGTCATCCGGTCGATGAGCTCGGCCGGGGCCGTGCTGCGTTCTAGCGCGGCTTCGAAATCGGCGATGTAGCGGCGGCATTCGCCGATCTGACGGCGCGCGTCGTCGTCCGGCGCCTGCGGGCTGCGGTGGCCGGCGATGATGATGTCCGCTTCCAGCGCAGCGACGGCATCCAGCGCACGCACCCAGCTGGCGCGCGTGTCGGGCGTCGACCGCATCAGCCACATGTGGGTCTGGTTGTAGACGGCGTCGCCTGAAACGACCAGGCTCAGGCCGGGAACGTGGACAACGGATGAGTGCCCGGTGTCGGTGGTTCCGACCGGGATCACCATGGCCTCCGTGCCGCCGATCGGGATAGCGGTTCCCGTCAGTGCCGCAGGCACGACGGGCTTGCTGGTCAGCTGGCCGGGGAAGAACCCGCCCCAGACCTGCATGAACGCCGCGGAGACCTGCTCTTCCATCGCAGGGATCGACTCGGCCAGCGCGACCGGCCTGGCTCGCGGGAAGGCTGCCAGGATCTGCGGCAGCCCGAGGAAGTGATCCGCGTGGGGATGCGTGATGTAGACATAGCCGGGATCGGCGCCCCGGGACTTCACCCACGCCGCCAGCTGCCTGCCCTCCTCTTCCGTGATCAGGCAGTCGACGAGCAAGGCGCCGTCGTCGTCGCTGATGAGAGTCGAAGTGGATGGCGGCCATGTTGCCGGGCCCGCCGCCTGCTCAAATCCGGGTACCGCGCTCGGGATCGGCTTGGGGTCGACAGCGAAGACGTCGAAGTCAAGGCTCATTGATCCATGCTTGCAGGAGGCCACGGTGGCCGGTATCCACAGGATGACTGCAGCTGATGCAGCCGGCTTGGCGGCGCAATAACTTCCGCGGCCTAGGTGGCCGCGGGGCTGTCCTGTTCGCGGATCCAGGCAGCTGCAAGCGTCGTCCAGATTTCGGCCTCTCCGGCGTTGCGGGCCAGGCCGAGGCTGTGCGGGCCACGCGCGAACATGTGCACGGCGTGGGAAATATTGCTGGCTGCCAGGGCGGAGGCGAGCAGATATGTGTGCTCGGGCAGGACATAAGGATCTTCGGCCGTGTGCCAGATGAAAAACGGCGGAGCGCCGGGCGTCACCAGTGCATCTAGCGATGTCGACCGGCGCAGCTGCGGGCTGGCATCCTCACCGAGGAGAATCAGCCGGCCGGGACGGTAGGTCTCTGTCTCCATCGACGTGATGGCGTAGCAGAGCACGGCGAACTGGACGCTCTGATCGTTAGCTGCACCTGGTGAGAGCGCAGCCAGCCCGGCCAGGTGGCCGCCCGCGGAGAACCCGATGAGCCCTATACGCTCGGCACCGTCGGCGCGGCGGCGGCTTATTTCTGCGCGGAGCGCCTGAAGCGGCGCCGGATGCCGG
>Ga0209169_10000359_pt1 | contig 27296 bp, 21 predicted proteins | sample HubBroMetageWRM4_FD_188346 | JGI IMG/M metagenome (GOLD analysis project Ga0209169, IMG submission 188346) | Warmed soil microbial communities from the Hubbard Brook experimental Forest, New Hampshire - Hubbard Brook CCASE Soil Metagenome WRM 4... | ecosystem: Environmental > Terrestrial > Soil...
GAAGATTGTGCGACTTCAACAAGGTGGAAATCGTCGATTGCAGCTCGCCGCGCTGCAGCTGCGCCGGGGCAACATTGAGGGATACCGGCACCAGGGGGATGCCGGCTTTGCGCCACGCGCTCATGGTCTGCAGGGTCCGATGTAGAACGAAGTTGCCCATCGGCACGATCAACCCGGTCTCCTCTGCGACCGGAATGAATTGATCGGCGGGAATCATGCCGTGCACCGGATGCGACCAGCGCATCAATGCCTCGAGGCCGACTATCTTGCGCGTGATCAGGTTGTAGAAGGGCTGATAATGCACATCAAGCTGCTTCAAGCGCAGCGCCTCGCGCAGCGACGCCTCGACGGCAACGCGATGTTTGAGCTTGCGGTTCATCGCATGACTGAACATTTGCACATTGTTTCGCCCGCGATCCTTCGCTTGGTACATCGCGGTGTCCGAATGCTTGAGCAGCTCGATCATGTTGGCGCCGTCGCGCGGATACAAACTGACGCCGACGCTGCCGGTGGTTTGCAGCGAATGCCGATCGATGATGATGGGGCGATTTAGAGTCTCGATGATCCGGCCCGCGCCGAGCGTAACCTCGTCGTAATTCTTGACATTGCGGAACACGACGACGAATTCGTCGCCGCCCATGCGGATAACCACGTCGGAATCCCGCACGCAGGTCCGCAGTCTGGTCGCCACCTCCTGGAGCAGCTTGTCGCCGGTCTCGTGGCCGCGGGTATCGTTGATGTGCTTGAATCGGTCCAGATCCAGAAACACCACGCCCAGCATCGTATTCGCCGCTTTCGCTTCCTCGATTGCCTGCGGCAGGAAGGCGGTAAGGTAGTGACGGTTCGGCAGCCCGGTCAGTTGATCGTGATGCGCCATCTTGTCGAGCCGCTGCTGATTTTCGATGAGCTGCTGTTCGGCCTTCCTGCGCAATGAGACATCGTGCGTCACGTAGGCCAGCACGTCGCGGCCATCCACATCGAGCGCGTTGCATCGCACCTCGGTGTCGAAGAATGAACCGTTCTTGCAGCGCTGCTGCATGTTGAGCGCCATTTGGGAATCTGCCTCGATGAGCCGCGCCAGTACGCTGTCGGGCGTGGCATCGCGATCGGCGAAAATGTCCGTCAGGGTCAAGGACTGCGCTTCCTCGTTGCTGTAGCCGAGACGGTTCAGAAAGGCCGGGTTGGTATACAGCACTTGGAACGTATGGGAGTCGACGATGACAATACCGTCGTTGGCCTGGTCGATGAGTGCCTTATAGCGCGCATCGACCGACCGTTGATGCCGAAAATTGCGTCTTATTACGAAGGTGATGATGCCGACGATCACCAGCAGCATGAGCAGTCCGGTGACTAGGTAGCCGCTGGATATCCCACCGTGCTCCGGTGCACTGTATGAGGCCCCGTCTGAATTCGCCGCCCGTGCCAGCCGCAATACCCGAACCGCGCGGCCACTCGCGTCGCGCAGCACCGCGAAACCCGAGGAATCCTCGCTCGACAATTGGGTTGTCACAGCAAATGCGCCGGCCGCCGTGGCCGGGGCCGAATCGAACGCCTTGGTGGGCTGCACGCTCAACGTGCCCCCGACGGAACTGGCTAGGTGAGCTATCAAGCCGGGCGACAGTACGCGGGTCGCGACCACCCATCCTAAGACCGCGGGCGACGCGTGCCCGATGACCGGCCGCACAACGAGCCACCGATCGTCGCTAAAAGTCATCAATTGCGAGTTGCGAGTAGCCGTCTCCGGAGAAGCGGCGAGCGAGTCGACCAGCTGCATCAATGCCGGCTCGGGCGGCTGTTCACTCAACTGACCATCGGTAACGGTGATGCTGAAACGAACGGCGCGCGGCGCGCTGAGCACCAGCAAAGCGTCCAAATCGCGCCGCGACACGTCGGCAAGTTCCAGGCGGTCTGCCGAGGGGTCGGTAGTCTCCTGCACCAAACGGATGACGGCGTCGGACTCGGCCAGCTCACGAGTGCGATCGGCAAGATGCTCGGATTGCGCGGTCAATTCACGCGCCAATTGAGCGAGTTGCAAGCTTAAGTTCTCGCGCTCCAGCGCTGCGGCGCGGTTGCGCCAGCCTCGTTGGCTCAGGGCAGCCGATGCCAACAGGACCAGGAACAGGAAGGCGACCCCGGCCAGCCACACTGATCGCCGCTGCAACAGCGTTTGAATCCAGGCTGCCTTAGCCATGCTAAGCCGGCGCCCCTGGACAATCGAGTCGCTCACACGGTCCGTTATTCGACATAATCACTTACAGATTTAGTTACTTAGCCGCAGTATCTGCGATACCGAGTGAACTAACCGATATGGGGTCCACAATCCGACGTAGGACTTGTGGATGATGGGTAAGGTTATGGGGCGGAACCGGCCAGCCAGTGCGCCAGGTTCAAAACATAGCGGTGGGTGTGACGTAACGCGTTGGGCTCTTGCGACATGCGCACACCCGGCGGCTCAGTGACAAAGCTCGGGCTGCCTCGGCTGACATCCCAGTTGTAGTCGGCAAAATGATGAAAGCTGCTCTGCGCGATGGCCGGTCCCGCGTTTGAATCCGGCTCGAACGCCACCGCGATATTAAACGGCCGGCCCGTCGCCTTGCTCGTGCCCTCGGCGACGACCCGCGCGCGCTGATTTTTTGGCGCGCTCACATCCCCTTCGTGTGGATGCGACGGCAAAAACCGAATGGCGCCCCCGGCAGCATCGGGATTCGCCAGCACGGGATGCAAAGGTGCGACCGCACGAATTTCTTGATAATCGCCGTTTGCGCCGGAATGAAAGTTTGGCCAGGAAATACTCGTCGTGATGGTATCGTCCGGCGCGCGGCGCGCCGCGTCGATGTCGAGGTTTCGGCTATGAAAGTGGTGAGCCTCGCCAATGCCTGCCAAATCGCAGATCGAGGAGCCCAAATCCATGTGATCGCGGGTGATCAGGAGCCCGCGTCCCTGACGCCGAAAACGCGCGATCCCCTCGCAATCCGCAGCGGTCAATCCGTTGCCCACATCCGCGGCAAACAACCACATCTCGTCAAACTCGCTCTGATCGAGCGTGGAGAGCACTGAATCGGGGGCACCGAGACTTTCGCGGTCGCGCATCGTCACTTCAAACAAAGGCGCGCCGTGCCGCCGCTGCTCGCGCAAGAATTGTCCGAGCAGACTAAAACGCGCGATACACCAGTCGTCGGCTGTGGTCGGGATCGTGGTCTGCAACAGCACTTTGATCGGCGATCCCCGCATTGGCCGATTATACGTCGCTTTGCGGCGATTCTCTGTGGAACAATAGGCGCCATGGAAGTTCGCCTTGATACCAGTCTCGAGCTCTTATTGGAGCGCGCGCCCAGTGCGCACGCATCCCGTGTCCTCGCAACCGTCGTCGCGACCGCGGGGTCCACCTATCGGAAACCCGGCGCACGCATGTTGCTCATGGCAGACGGCAGCTTTATCGGGTTGTTGAGCGGCGGCTGCCTCGAGTCGGACCTACAGATCCATGCGCGCGGAGTGTTGGAGAGCGGTTCAGCCCGTGCGTTCGAGTACGACACGCGCGGTCCGGACGACACGCTATTCGGCGTGGGCGCCGGCTGCGAGGGCACCATGCGAGTGTTGCTCGAACCCGCGGGCCCGATGAGTCCGGCCGAAGCGGCGCTGGCTGCCGTCGGCGACGCCACGCGCTCGGGTAACTCCACATCCCTGGTGATGGTGCACAATTCTTCGCAGGTACGCCTGGGCACTTACCGCAACGATCAGGAGCTTCCCGCCGAGGAGCGGTCACGCGCATTCGTGCAACGCCTCGCTCCGCCGCCGCACCTTTTGATCTGCGGCGCGGCCCCGGATGCCCAGCCCGTCGTGAGCACTGCGCGAGCCTTGGGCTGGCGTGTCTCGGTGGTGGACCATCGTCCGGCATATCTGATTGCGGCTCGCTTCGCCGGCGCTGAATTGCATATCGCCAGTCCCAAGAATTTACGCGCAACCATCGATCTGGCGCGCTGCCACGCGGCCGTCGTGATGAGCCATCATCTGCCCTCCGACGAGGTGTACTTGCGCGAACTCGCTGAGGCGGGTGTGCCCGCCTATGTGGGGTTGCTCGGCCCCAAGGCGCGCCGCAGCCGCCTGGCGCAGGAATTGGGCCCGCTCATGGAAAAGCTTATCGGCCGAATTCGCGGACCGGTCGGCCTCGACATCGGCGCCGCAACGCCCGAGGGTATTGCGCTGGCCATCGTCGGACAAATTCACGCCTGGCTGGCAGGCCGCGCTTACAGCGAGGCGGTTTTGAGCTAGCCTGTTCCCTTCGGGCCTCGAGTCTTCTCACCCTCCCCGGAGAGCGCCACACTCAAGTTTTGCGCGCCGGTGCCGAACTGGAAGGGCTTATGCCAACTGTGACAGCCCCCACTTATCGCTCCGGTGCAGAATCCGTCCCCGCCGGTGATGCCGCCGCAACGCTCGAAGAGCGCGCCAACGCACTGGCATTCCTGCAGAAGTTGGCGACTGAAGTCTCCAAGGGCACCGTTGACCTGCCCTGTTTTCCTGACGTCGTCGTCCGAATAAGTCATGCGCTCGCCGACCCCAGCACCACATCGGATCGAGTGGTCACCATCGTCGGCGCCGAGCCGCGGCTCGCGGCGCGGGTTTTGCAAACCGCCAATTCCGCAGCCTTCAACAGTTCGGGCAAGCCGCTGACCGACTTGAGATCCGCCATCACGCGGCTCGGTCAGCAAATGGTACAGAGCACGGCGATGTCCTATGCCATGCAGCAGATGAAGAACGAGGCGTCGCTGCGTAGCATTGCTCAGCCGCTCACGGAGTTGTGGAACAAAAGCATCGCGGTGGCCTCCATCTGCAAGCTCGTGGCGGCGCGAACCAAGCTGTCCGCGGATGAGGCATTCCTGACGGGTCTGCTTCATGGCATCGGCAAGCTCTACATCATGGCGCGCGCAGTGAGCGCAGCCAACGGCCTCGGCAGCGAGCAAGCATGGATGGAACTCATCAGCGGCTGGCAGGCCTCGATCGGCGAAGCGGTGCTGCAGAGTTGGGGCTTCGCAGAACAGATGTGTGAGGCGGTGGGCCAACAGGACGATTTCGATCGGCGCTGGAAGCATGAAGCGGGGCTCGTCGATGTGCTCATCGCCGGCCTGGTGTTGTCCGATGCCCGCCATTCGCCCGAGCCGAGAAATATTGCGACCGAAGGCATCAATGCATTCCTCAGTATCGGCGTGACGCCGGCGGATTGCAGCGCCATTCTTGAGCGGGCCGACGAAGAAATCCGCCTGATCCATGAGGCCTTGGCGTAAACTGCCGGCATGCGCAGATTTGTCGGATCGTTGCTCGCCGCACTCTCGGCCGGTGCCGTGCTTGCCGCTGCAGTTCCAGCCGCAGCCTCAGCAGCCGCGCCGCCTGCGCAGGATTGGCGAGCGAGCGTGCGCGAACTGGCATTGAGCCACTTCAAGAATCCTGCGTGGGGTTACTCTCACTGTCTGCGCGACTACGCGTTGGCCAAAGAATTGGCCGCTGCGGACCACGCCGCGATCGACGATGATGTGCTGTTCGCCGCGGCGTATTTGCACGACATGGCCGCATTCCCGCCCTGGGAAGACGTCAAAGTCGATCACTCGGACGTGGGCGCGCGCTTGGTCGACACGGTACTGAAAGGCACCGGTTTCCCCATGGAAAAAATCGAGGCGGTGCGCGGCGCGATCCGCACGCACATGTATTATCGCGATCCGGTCGGCGCAGAGGCCCTCTATCTCCACGACGCGGACGCGCTCGACTGGCTCGGCGCGATCGGCGTGGCGCGCATCCTGGCGCTCGTTGATCCGCACGGCGGCAGTCCCGATGCGCCGAAGGCGGTGGCCATGCTCATCGACAATCTGAACAAGGTGCCATCCCGTGTGCTATCGCCTGCCGGCCGGGCACGCGTTCCGGAGCGCCAGGCAGAATTGGAGAAGTTTCTTTCGGACCTGAAGCGCGAGACGGACAACCTGCGCACGCTGTAGCGGCCTTCAGAGGCTAGCGAGGCGGCGGATGGATGGGATCGATCCAATAAACTTCTTCGAAACGTTCGGCGGCATCAATGTTCAAATTGACAACCACCGATTCGTTGTCGCTGCGCACCAACACACATTCGAGCGGCGCATCACTCAGCGCATTGATCTCCTGGTGAGGCACATAAGGCGGCACGAAGATAAAGTCCCCTGCATCGGCTTTGGCGGTAAATTCCAGTCGCTCGCCCCAGCGCATCCGCGCAGCGCCGCGCACCACATAAATGACGCTCTCGAGCGCGCCATGGTGGTGGGCGCCGGTCTTGGCGTTCGGTTGAATGATCACCGTGCCGGCCCATAGTTTTTGCGAGCCGACGCGCGCAAAGTTCACCGCGGCAGCGCGCAGCATGCCGGGTGTCTGCGGCGTATTGCTGTCCAACCGGTCGCTCTTGATGACCCGCACGCCCTCGGTGCGCCAATCGCGATCTGTCTTCACCTATTAGCCCCCAGAGGTTATAACTGGCCGGCGGCCCTGCGCTTCAAGACCTAGAGAATAACCGAATCTTATGAACTCAAACATTCAAACTTCACCGCGCACCTGGCTGGCTGATCTGCCCCTCTGGACCATTATCGCACCCGTCATCGCGGGCATGGTGCTGGCGGCGGCCAGCTTCGGTCTTGGCTCGAGCGGGATTTTTGTGGGCGTCATCGCGCTGGCCCTCGCCGGAAGCGTGTTCGCCGCCGTGCATCACGCCGAAGTCGTCGCGCATCGGGTGGGCGAACCCTACGGCACCCTGGTGCTCGCGCTCGCAGTCACGCTGATCGAGGTGGCCCTGATCGTCTCCTTGATGATTGCCGGCGGCACGGAAGCCGCCTCCTTGGCGCGCGACACGGTGTTTGCAGCCGTGATGATCATTCTCAACGGCATCATCGGTCTGTGTCTGCTGGTCGGCGGCCTGCGGCATACTCAACAGACCTTCAGCCTCGACGGGGTCAGTGCGGCGCTGGTCGCGTTGGCTGCCATCGTCGTGCTCGCCCTGGTCTTTCCGAACTACACGGTCGCGAGGCCCGGCCCGGTTTACTCGCCGAGTCAGCTCACGCTCATTGCGGTGGTATCACTCGTGATTTACGGGGCGTTCGTTTTCGCGCAGACCATCGGCCATCGCAGGATTTTCCTCTCGGAAGAAGTGCCGCCGGAGTCGCCCCACCACGGGCCGCCGCCGAGCAATGCCGTTACTGCCGTGAGCGCGCTACTACTGATGGCTTGCCTGACGGCCGTGGTATTGCTCGCGAAGAAACTGGCACCCAGTCTCGAATCGGCGGTGCAGCGTGTGGGTGCTCCAAACGCCGTCGTCGGCGTGATTATCGCGGCCATTGTCTTGCTGCCGGAGGGCTTGGCCGCGTTACGCGCGGCGCGCGCCAATCGCCTGCAGACCAGTCTGAATCTTGCGCTCGGATCCGCGCTGGCGAGCATTGGATTGACCATTCCCGCGGTCAGCATGCTGTCGCTGTACACGCATACCGACTTGGTGCTGGGCATCAACACAGAATCCACCGTGCTATTGATTCTGTCGCTGTTCATCACGGTCATCGCGTTGCGCACCGGAAGAACCATCGTGCTTCACGGCATCGTGCTGCTGGTCATTTTTGTGGTCTATTTGTTCACGACCGTCGTTCCTTAGGCCGCAACCGGTTTGAACGCGAACGCGACCACCACCGCGGCGATCAGTAGCGCAAATGACACGGCATAGTTCCAGGCCATTTTCTCTTTGAGATAGACGACGGCAAACACCAGAAAGACCGTCAAGGTAATGGCCTCCTGGATGATCTTCAACTGAAAGCCGGTAAAGGCACCGAAGCCCAGGCGATTCGCGGGAACGGCCATGCAGTACTCGATCAACGCGATTCCCCACGACACGAGAATGGCCCTCCACAGCGGCCAGTCATGGCCGTACTTGAGGTGCCCGTACCAGGCGAAAGTCATGAAAATATTGGAACCAAACAGCAGCAGGATCGTCGTCATCGCTTGAACCTCTTAGACTTTGGCGGCGATTTTCGCCGCCAACCCGGGGCGTGTACAATCTCACACATGCTAAGAATTGCGTTCGCTGCGTTTGCCTTGAGCGTTGCCGCGTTGACTTGGGGCGCGGAGCCCGTCATTGACAACGACCGTGTCGTCGTCTGGGATACGACGCAGCCGCTGCCGCCGGCCCAGCATGACTTCGTGGCGGTCTCGTTGTCCCGCAAAGGCACGGCCTATTTCGGGCATGCGGGGAGCTCACCCGGCAAAGCCGGCGCACGCACGGTCGTCATCGAACTCAAAGACCACGCGCTGCCGCCGCTGGCGAATACCACGGGTTATCCGCTCGCGTTTCCTCGTCCGCACGTGAGAAAACTGCTGGAAAACGCTAAGGTCGTGGTGTGGGACTATGCGTGGCGTCCGCACGAGCCGACCCCGATGCATTTCCACGACAAAGATACGCTGGTGGTGTTCGAGGCAGACGGCCCGTTGCAATCGACGACGCCCGACGGCAAGTCCACCGTCAATGACTATCATTTTGGCGACATCCGCTTCAATGGCCGCGATCGCACGCACAGCGAGTTATTGATCCGCGGCACCCAGCATGCCGTCATTACCGAATTGAAATAATTTTTGGGAAATTCATGAAAGCACTGATTGCTGCTTACGCGCGCTCGCCCCAGACCTTCGCCCGCAAGGGGCCCTTGGCTCAAGTGAGACCGGACACCATGGCGGCACAAGTCGTCACCGGGCTGCTCGAGCGCACCCGGCTCGATCCCGCGCTCATCGAAGACGTGATCTTGGGCTGCGCCTATCCCGAGGGGCCGCAAGGATCGAATATCGCGCGCATCGTGGCGTTCCTGGCGGGATTGCCCTTGGAAGTCGGCGGCATGACGGTGAATCGTTTTTGCGGCTCATCCATGTCCGTGATCCAAATTGCCGCGGCGCAGATCGAGGCCGGCATTGGCGAGGCGTATCTGTGCGTGGGCGTGGAATCGATGAGCATGGTGCCGCAGGGCGGCTTCAACCGATCGCCCAATCCGGAGTTGCTGAGCCGCTTTCCAGATGCCTACATCAGCATGGGGCAAACCGCCGAGAATGTGGCGCAGCGCTACAAGATATCGCGCCACGATCAAGAGGTCATGGCGGTCGATTCGCACCGCAAGGCCGCGCAGGCTCGCGAGCAAGGCAGGCTGCGCGATGAAATTGTGCCGATTCGGCTGGAGTCCGGCGAATTGGTGTCGGAGGATGGCTGCATTCGCCCGGCGACCTCACTCGAGGCGTTGGCGGCGCTCAAGCCCGCCTTCTCCGAGAACGGTGTGGTGACCGCGGGAACGTCCTCACCTTTGACGGATGGGGCATCGGTGGTGCTCGTCACCCACGAAGCATTTGCCGCGCGCCACGGCTTACGGCCGCTGGCGCGTATTCGTTCGGCGGCCACCGTCGGCTGCGATCCGGCGGTGATGGGGATTGGACCGATTCCGGCCACGCGCAAGGCGATGGCGCGCGCCGCGCTCCAGGTCGATGCGCTCGACGTGATTGAGATCAACGAAGCATTCGCTTCGCAAGCGCTTGCCTGCATTCGGGAACTGAAGCTCGATCCGGCCAAAATCAATATTGATGGCGGCGGCATGGCGCTTGGGCATCCTCTGGGCGCAACCGGCGCGCGCATCACCGGCAAGGCCGCATCCTTGCTCGCGCGCACCAAGGGACGCTATGCGCTTGCCACGCAGTGCATCGGCGGCGGGCAAGGCATCGCCACGGTCCTGGAATCGCTCTAGAAAACTCGGTTTAGAAACTCGCGTCCAGCGTAATACTGACGGGGCAATGATCGCTGCCCATCACGTCAGCGTGGATTTCCGCACGCTTGACCGCGCCGCGCAGCGCGGCCGATACCATCAGGTAGTCGATTCTCCATCCGACATTGCGCGCCCGTGAATTGGCGAAATGGCTCCACCACGAATAGTGGCCATTGCCCTGGGTGAACAAGCGGAACGTATCGACGAAACCGGCATCGATGAATGCCTGAAATCCGGCCCGCTCCTCATCCGTGAAACCCTTCTTGCCGCGATTGGGCTTTGGATTCGCGAGATCAAGCTCGGTGTGCGCGACATTCAGGTCGCCGCAAAATATGACAGGCTTGGTCTTTTCCAACTGTTTGCAATACGCGAGAAAAGCAGGATCCCATTGCTTGTAGCGCAGCGCGAGCCTGCTCAAGTCATCTTTGGCATTCGGTGTATAGACGGTGACCACAAAGAACTTGGCGAACTCGGCCGTTATGACGCGGCCCTCCTCCGCGCTGTCGCGCTTCAGTTCGTCGGCGAAGCTGAAACGCTTGGCGAATTCACTTGGAAAACCGTTGATGGTCTTCAGCGGTTCGTGTTTGGAGAAAATCGCGGTCCCTGAATAGCCCTTCTTGACCGCCGAATTCCAATACTCGTGGTAATCCGTCAGGTCGATTTCGATCTGACCGCGCTCAGCCTTGGTCTCCTGCAGGCACAGGATATCGGGCTTATGCGCCTTGAGAAATGCCAGAAACAGCCCCTTCTTATGCACGGCGCGAATGCCATTGACGTTCCAGGAATAAATTTTCATTGCGGTGGAATCGATTGCCAGCCCGCGCCCAGGGCCTTATATACCGCAATCAGCGATGTGGCGGCATCGGTGCGGCTTTGCGACAGCAACAATTCAGCACTCAATGCCGTGCGCTCCGCGTCAAGCACTTCCAGGAAATCGATGAGACCGCCTTCAAAGCGCTTCTGCGCCAGATCCGCCGCCTTGTCGCTCGCCGCCGCCGCCACTTGCAGGGCATCGCGTCGGGTTTGCGACCGGCCGTAGGTGATCAGCGCGCCTTCGGTGTCCTCGAGCGCGCCGAGCACCGCGCCTTCGTAGGCCGCCAGCGCCGCATCGGTCTGCGCTTTGGCGCTGCCGATGCGTGCGCGGACTCGCCCCAAGTCGAAAGCCGCCCACGAGATACTCGGACCGAATGAGAAGAAGCGCGAGTCGCTGACGCCGAGCTCGTTGAAGGTGGGCGCGAAATAGCCCACCTCGCCGATCAGGGTGACCTTGGGAAATAGATCGCCCACTGCAACCCCAACGCGCGCAGTCGCGCCCGCCAGCCTGCGCTCGGCCACGCGCACGTCCGGCCGCCGACGCAGCAATTGCTCGGGCGTGCCAATGGCATTGATCAGCGGCAGTGCCGGCGACGGCGCCTGTGGAGTGAGGGTTGCATTCAAGGCCGTTGGCTGGCGTCCGGTGAGCACGCTCAAACGATACATGGTGGTGGCGATTTCCGCCTCCAGGGTTGGAATGGACGCCAACGTAGTTTGCCACTGCGCCTCGGCCCGTGCCGTGTCCAGCTGGTTTCCCCGGCCGGCCTCGAGACGGGTGCGCGTCAGCTTCAGGGTGTTGAACTGGTTTTCGGCATTGCGTTGCGTCAGCGCCAGCTGATCCTGGAGGCCGCGCAGGATGAAATAGTCGCGCGCAACCTCGGCAATCACGCTGACCCGCGCATCGCGCAAAGTCGCGGCGCTGACACCCACGTCGGCGCGGGCCGCTTCGACGTTGCGCCTGACGCGGCCGAACAAATCCAGTTCCCACAGGCCGTCGAAGCCGGCCTGGGCGGCATCGAACTCGCGGTCATGCATATCGACGCCCGGCAGCTGCTCGGCCGCATCCAGGTTGCGTGAGTAGCCGCCGCTGAACGTCACGGTTGGGAACTGATCGAAACCGGTCAGTCTCCTGGCCGCGCGTGCCGCCCGAAGATTCGCTTCCGCGAGCGCAAGATCCTTATTGTGCCTCAGCGCATCGTCGATCAAGCTGGTCAGCTTGACATCGGAAAATCCCTGCCAATAATTGTCCACCGCATCGCCGACCGCCAGGCCGGGTTCCGCCGAATTGGCAAACTGCGCATCCACCGGCGTGTTGGGACGATGATAATTGGGACCCACGGCGCAGCCGGACAATGTTGTGATCGCGAGTGTCGCGATCGCAGATATTGCGATCGCCACGGCGAGCTTCAGCCGACTACGCACGCGGCGACTCCTTGGAGGAGGACAGCGGCGGGTAGTCCGGGTGTTCCTTGTACCGTGCCAAAATCGTTTCGATGGTGACGAAAAACACGGGCGTCAGGAATAAGCCGAAAGACGTGACGCCCAGCATGCCGGCGAACACCGCGATGCCGATGGCCTCGCGCATCTCACTGCCGGCGCCCGCGGCGGTCACGAGCGGAATCACACCCATGATGAAGGCAAACGAGGTCATGAGAATGGGACGCAGCCTCAAGCGGCAGGCCTCGATGGCCGCCTCGACCGGGGCGAGGCCATGCTCGACGCGCTCGCGCGCAAACTCCACGATCAAAATGGCATTCTTACAGGCCAGGCCCACCAAGACGATGAAACCGATCTGTGTGAGCACGTTGTTGTCGGAGCCCTTCAGCCAAACACCCATCATCGCCGACAGCAAGCACATCGGCACGATGAGAATGACGGCCAGTGGCAGCGCCCAACTCTCGTATTGCGCCGAGAGGATCAAGAACACCAGCATCACGCAGATGGGAAAGACGAACAGCGCGGTGTTGCCCGCCGATTTCTGTTGAAAGGTCAGGTCGGTCCACTCGTATCCGAATCCATTGGGCAGCGTGTCCTTCAACACGCGTTCCATCGCGCTGGTTGCCTGAGTGGATGACACGCCGGGTGCGCCCTGACCATTGATATCCGCGGCCAGATACACGTTGTAATGCGAAACCCGGTCCGGCCCCGCCTCGAAGCGGATGTCGGCCACCGCGCCCATGGGCACCATGTCGCCTTTCAGATTGCGCATCTTCAGGTTGGCGATGTCTTCGGGCTGATCGCGAAATTGCGCCTCGGCCTGGGCGTAGACGCGAAAGGTGCGTCCGAATTGGTTGAAATCGTTGATGTAGGTCGAGCCCAAATAAGTCTGCAGGGTATCGAATACCGAGGACAGCGGGACGCTCTGCCGCTTGGCTTTCACCCGGTCGACATCCGCAAACAGCTGCGGCACGCTGTTTTGGTAGGTCGTGTAGGTCGCATACGGATTCAGTTCGCGCTGCTGCCTGGCTTTGTTGAGCACTTCGTTGGTGACGCGCGCCAGTTCATCGTAGCCGTGCGCTGCGCGATCCTGCACAAACAACTTGAAGCCCCCGGTGGTTCCCAGACCCTGCACCGGCGGCGGCGGCACTGCGAAGATGGTCGCGTCTTGGATGGTCGAGAATTTCTTGTTGAGCGCCTGGGCGATCGCGCCCGCGGACAAATCCTTGGTTTTGCGCTCCTCAAAGGACTTCAGCGGGAAGAATAGCACCGCCGTGTTGCTCAAGTTGACGAAGCCCTGCACCGACAGGCCGGAAAATCCGATCACATGATCGACGCCGGGCGTTTCCTTGGCCATGCCGGACATTTGCCGCACGACTTTTTCGGTGCGATCCAGCGAGGCGGCGTCCGGCAGTTGCACGATGCCGATCAGATATTGCTTGTCCTGCGCGGGAATAAAGCCGCCCGGCACCAGCCGGAAAAGACCCCAGGTGCAAACCAGCAGGCCGACGAAAATGCACAGGACGACCACGCGAATTCCGGTGATCCGCCGCACCCCATGACCGTAGCGCTCGGACGCACTCTCGAAGCCGCGATTGAACAGTCGGAAGAAGCCTCCCAGCACCTTGTTGATACCGCGCTGGAAAACATCCGGCTGCGCATTGCGCGGCTTGAGCAGCAGCGCGGCGAGCGCCGGCGACAGGGTAAGGGAGTTGAACGTCGAGATGAGGGTGCTCGCCGCAATGGTGACGCCGAACTGCCGATAGAACTGTCCGGTCAGGCCCGAAACGAAGGCCACGGGAATGAACACCGCGCACAACACCAACGCGATGGAAATGATCGGCCGGGTCACCTCCCCCATGGCGGCATGCGCCGCCGCATGCGGGTTCAAACCCTCTTCGATCTTGCGCTCAATATTCTCCACCACCACGATGGCATCATCGACCACGATACCGGTGGCCAGCACCAAGCCGAACAAGGTCAGCGAGTTGATCGTGAATCCCGCCAGCAGCAGCACCGCGAGGGTGCCGATGATGGCGACCGGCACGGCCACCAACGGGATGACGCTGGCACGCCAGGTCTGTAAGAACACCACCACGACCAGGACGACCAACAGCACTGCTTCAAACAGGGTATGGATGACCGACTCGATCGAACTGCGGACGAACACGGTCGGGTCGTAGTCGATCTCGTAACTGACGCCTTCCGGAAAATTCTTTGCCAGTTCCTTCATCTTGACGCGCACGGCGTCGGACAACTGCAGCGCATTTGCGCCGGGAAGCTGGAACACCGGGATGGCGACGGCGGGACCGCTATCCAACATACTGCGCAACGCGTAATTGTCCGGACCCAGCTCCAAGCGCGCGATGTCGCGCAAATAAGTGGTCTCGCCGTTCGCGCCGCTCTTGACGACGATGTTGCCGAATTCTTGCTCGGTTTGCAGACGCCCTTGAGCGTTGACGATGTATTGAAATTGCGTCCCGGGGAGGGCGGGCTGACCGCCGATCTGTCCGGCGGCAACTTGCACGTTTTGCTCCCGTACGGCTGCCAGTACGTCATCGACGTCCATGCTGCGCGCCGCAATCTTTCCCGGATCCAGCCACAATCTCATGGCGTAGTCGCCGGAGCCGAAGACACGCACATCGCCCATGCCGGGGATGCGCGCCAAGACGTCCTTGATTTGAATGACCGCGTAGTTGCGCAAATACAGCGAGTCGTAGCGGCCGTCGCCGGACTTCAAGAACACGACCATGGTCAGGTCCGGCGACTGCTTCTGAGTCACCAAGCCGATTTGCCGTACCACGTCCGGCAATCGCGTCTCAGCCTGCGCCACCCGGTTCTGGGTTTGTACCTGCGCAATATCCAGATCGGTGCCGAGCTTGAAGGTCACCGTGATGGAAAAGGTGCCGTCCGGCGTCGCGGTGGAGTTGGTGTAAATCGCGTTTTCAACACCGTTGATCTGCTGTTCCAACGGCGTGATGACAGTCTCGGCAATGGTTTTGGGCGACGCGCCGGGATACTGGCCGCTGACCACTACCGTGGGCGGAACGATCTCGGGATACTCGCTGATCGGCAGATTCGGCATCGCGAGCAAGCCCGCAACCGTGATCAGAATCGCGAGGACAGTCGCAAAGATCGGCCGTTCGATGAAGAACGAGGAAATATTCATGCGGAGCTTAAGGCGCGGCCGGCGCGCCGGCCGCGGCGGGCGCCGCGTCGGCCCCCATGTTTACGCGCTGCGGCGTAACCGTGATTCCCGGGTGCACCCGCTGCGCGCCGTTCACGACGATTACATCGCCGGCCTTGAGGCCCTCGCGCACGACGCGCAGGCCGTCAATCACGCGGCCGAGTTTCACCTTGCGGTATTCGATTTGATTGTTGGCGCCGAGCAGCAGCACGTACTTCTGACTTTGATCGGTATTCACAGCGCGATCATCGATCAGAATGGCCGAATACTCTCCGCTCCCCAGGAGCTGCACGCGCGCAAACAAGCCCGGCGTGAACTGACCGTCTTTGTTTTGCAGCACCGCGCGCGCGCGAATGGTGCCGGTCTGCGGATTCAATTGATTGTCGACGAAATCGACCGATCCAGGATGGGGAAATCCCTCCTCGTTGGCCAACCCGACCCGCACGGCATTGCCCGAGTCGCGCGAACTTGGCTCGCCGCCGCGCGCCATCTGCGTGTATCGCAAGTAGCTCTGTTCGTCGGCGTCAAAATAAATATAAATCGGGTCCATGGAGACGACCGACGAAAGCAGCGTGCCGCCGTTGGTACCGCCGGTCACCAAATTCCCGCGCGTCACCTCCGCGCGGCTGACGCGCCCGTCGATGGGGCTGGTCACCCGGGTAAAGTTCAGATTGAGCGCGGCGGACTCGAGCGACGCCTGGGCGCCGGCGACGTTGGCCTCGGCCTGCGCGACGGTGCTCTTGCGTTCGTCCAACTCTTCTTGAGACACGGCGCCGCTGTCCTTGAGCTGCTGCACCCGCTTCAATTCGATTTGACCCAATTCCAGCGCCGTCTTGAAGCGCTTTACGTCCGCGGCGGCGCGGTCGTTTTCGGCTTGATAAGGCCGCGGGTCAATGACGAAGAGCAAGGCGCCACGCTTGACCAAGCTGCCCTCCGTGAAGGCGACCTTGTCGATGTAGCCGGACACGCGTGGGCGGATCTCGACCGTCTCGATTGCCTGCAGCCGCCCGGTAAACTCGTCCCAGTCCTTGACGCGCTTCTCCAGGACCTGCGCGACACTGACTTGAGGCGGCGGGGGCGCTTGGGGTCCTGCGGACTTCCCGCAACCGGCGAGGGCCGCTGCTGCGCATAGAGCGCAAATAATTCCCAAGCTATTGATTTTTAGCACTTTAGCATCCCGAAGCATTCCTTTAGTCAGGTGATCGGGCGTCGCCCGATCCCGATCATCCCGTTCTTTAGATTCTCACTTAGACATAATCAGGCTAGCAAAGCCACATTACAGCGCCAGTGCGAGATTATGGTATTGACAATCATTCGCATTCGCGTTCACAATACCGACATGATTGTATGTGTATGCAAAGCCGTTTCGGACCGCCACATCCGCACCGCCGTCAAAGGTGGGGCGGCATCGCTGCGCGACCTGACCCGCGACTTGGGGGTCGGAACCTGCTGTGGCAAGTGCTTGCCTGAGGCCAAATCGGCATTAGCTGCTGCCCTTGACGCATGTGAGTCGGGACGGCCCGGCCTCTTCTCCCCCGCCGCCACCGAGTTCGCGGTCTAAGCAATATTCCTTGAGTCTGGAGTTCGGGCTTACAATCCGGACTCAAATTCACGCGCTATCGACAAGGGGACCATCGTGCAAGGTGACGCCAAAGTATTGGAATTCCTCAATCAAGCGCTCAAAAACGAACTCACCTCGATCAATCAATATTTCCTCCATGCGCGGATGCTCGACAACTGGGGCATGAAGCGGCTCGGCAAGCTCGAGTACGAGGAATCCATCGATGAAATGAAGCATGCCGACCGTTTGATCAAGCGCATTCTGTTTCTCGATGGCCTGCCGAACCTGCAGGATTTGGGCAAGCTGTTCATCGGCGAGGATGTGCAGGAAATACTGCAGTGCGATCTGCGCCGGGAAATGGAAGCGCATCCCATGTACACCACGGCGATTGCGTACTGCGAGACGGTCAAGGACTTCGTGACTCGCGACTTGCTGGTGCACATTCAAAAGAGCGAAGAAGAGCACATCGACTTTATCGAAGAGCAGCTTGGCTTGATCGAAAAAATGGGGTTGCCGAACTACGTGCAAAGCGCGGCCGGCGAACTGGAAGAAAGCAGCTCGGGATAATCCGCGAATACTTGAGGGAGTACCGTGATGATAAAAAAAATATTCATCGGTCTCATCGCCCTGCTGGTAGTTCTCGCCGTCATCGGCTTGATCCTGCCGCGCCATGTGGTGGTGAAGCGTTCCGTCTCGATCAATCGACCGGCAAGCTTGGTGTACGCGACGGTCAATTCCTTCGTGCTGTTCCCCAAGTGGTCTCCCTGGCAGGATCTCGATCCCAACATGAGCCAGTCCACGGAAGGCCCGCGTGACGGTGTCGGTGCAAAATTGGTTTGGAAAGGAAACGACAAGGTAGGTTCGGGAACACAATTGATCACCGCCTCGAGCGCCGATCAATCGGTGGCGAGCGATCTTAACTTCGGCGACATGGGCACGGCGAAATCGCTGGTGACGCTGACGGCCGACGGCAACATGACTCGCACGACCTGGACCGTCGAGGTCGACATGGGCGCCAACCCGGTCGGACACTACTTCGGCTTGACGATGGATGGAATGCTCGGCAAGGATTTCGCCTCAGGCTTAAATAAGCTCAAGACCTTGGTCGAGAGCATGCCGAACACGGACATCGCGGGATTCAGTGCCGAGCCGGTGCAACTCACGGCCGTCCCGCTGCTGGTGGTGACCGAGACGGCGCCGCTCGAGGGGATCGCCAAGGCGTACGCCGACGGCTTTGGGCAAATTGCGAAATTCATGGCCAAGAACAAGCTGCACCAGGCCGGCGCGCCGCTTGGCATCGATGACGAGATGACGTCCGCCAACTACAAGTTCGACGCTGGAATTCCCGTGGATCGCGGCGATGTCGTGAGTGCCGAACCTGTCCGGGTTGTACAAAGCTACGCCGGCAAGGCGCTCAAAACGACGCACGTGGGCGCCTACGATGGTTTGTCGAAGACGCACGATCAGCTGCTGGCGTATATCGCGGTGCATGGCTACACGCCAAAGGGACCGACATTCTCTTGGTTCGTCGATGATCCCGGCAACACGCCGGTGGAGAAATTGCGAACGGAGCTATACGCACCGATCGAGTGATATTGATCGGCTGGGCTAGCACTCGTCCTTCGTCACCGTGAGTGCCGAAGTCTAGAGGCGAGTGCCGCTGAACGTCGCCGTCCCCAGCATATGCCGCGCCGAGCCGCTGATGCGGTCCTCATCGACGATCGCGGTAAATTTGAAGCTCAAGCGCATGGGCTTGGTGATCTTTGCCTGCCAGCTCAAGCGGTTGCCCTCGATCTTGCCGTCGCTGATGGCGACGTGGTGCTCGGCATCCGACAACGTCCCGGTGAGCGTCTGACCGGTGACGAGCAATTCGAGCACGCCCGACCTCTCGCCCATCGGCGTGTTGATCGTGATATTCCATTTACCTTGCACCATGCAATTACCTTGAGTTCAAGCGCAGGCGCGAGGATGCCTCGGACAGGCACCGCTGCGCGGGCAAATGACGCTTGCCTTGGCTCCCAGCGCATCCGCGATCCACGAAATATTCAATACCTGCGACGCTGCGCGAATCGCGTCGGACGCAGCCGCCGGAATCGCGCCATCGCCTCCGCCGCGCCGGCAGGAATCCGCCACGGCAGACACAATCTCTTCGCCGTCAAATCCCTGTGCATCCAGCGCGGGCAGCAGGTCCACGCCCACGGATAATACATGTAGCTCATCCAAAGCATCGCGAGTCAGCAGCGAATGACAACAATACAGGCGCGCACGCTTGCCATCCTGCATGACTGAAATCTGCGATTTGGGCGTTTGCACCGAGGGCGCATCCGGCGTCTGCAGCAGCCGGAATACGGCCCAGCGCGGGCAGGGATCGGACACCAGGCTCATGTTGCCCCACGGCAGCGGAATGCCGTTGCCGCGGTAAACCGCACGCAGGTAGCCGGGCGGATACGCATCGAAAAAATGCCAGTGCCGATACGGCGATACGGCCGTCATGCGCCGCATCACCAGCGCCGGCGTTACACCCACTTTGTGGCAGGCGTTGACGCTATGCGATTCACGAATCAAGAATCGGCGAAACGGAATGCGCGGACAGAGCAGCGCACCCGCAAAGAAGCTGCACTCGAAATCTCGCCATGCATACAGTACGTCCTGCGCTCCCATCCCGCCGGCGGAACCCGGCGATTCTCCATCGCCGGTTTGAGCGGCGCTGTGCGGGGATATCATGCCGTCGCCGTTGTGAAGAATTTTGTGGCCGACGAAAAACGCCAGTTCGTATTTCAGCCGCTCCTCCTGGCCGCGCAAACGCTTATTGAGGAGCACGGTGGCGGGCGCCTCGAAACGGGATCGCACCAGTGCGCCGCTGGGCTTGCGGCCATCGCCATCGAACCATTTGATCTGCAAACCATGACGCTCGCAGATCGCCATGACGGCATCCAACGTCAAGGGCATCTGCCGATTGCCGCACTCCTCGGCGGCGCGCTCGATATCGGGAAAATTATTGTGCCGCGTCTCCTGCCATACCCGAATCAATAGCTGTGCGAATTGCCGGCCGGTTGTGCCGGTCTGCGAGAGCAGCTCGGGCAACGCGTTCTGCAGCAACTCGTGCGAAAACAAGAACGCCGGTTCCAAGGGCATGGCCTCCAAGCCGCCCCGCTGGCGCGGCGTGGGTGCGGCCTCGATGGCCGTGTTCTCGTCCAAGAACCAGCGTGCATCCTTGCTGAAGATTCCCGCCAGCATCTCCAGCATTTCTGCCGAGGGCATCCGCTTGCCGGTCTCCACCATGCTCAAGTAGGACACCGAGGGGGCGCCCCCTGCGTCGATTTGCACGCATCGGGCCGACAGCTCATCGAGGGTCAAGCCATTGCGCTTACGGAGCGAGCGCAACTTTGCCCCGAGAAAGTGTCCTTGTCTGATCAGGCCGGCCATTGCTGCCCCGTGTGAAATTCACACTGTTAAATTTCTAATGTGTAAATCCGCTCTTTAAACACTCTAAGCTTGTCGCATCCCATTACGCAAGACTTGAGGAGAATAGCTTTGAACGCACATGTGAACAGCCGTTGGCAAGGCGTGGAACGCCCGTACAGCGAGGCCGACGTGGCCCGCCTGCGCGGTTCGGTCAAAATCGAATATTCGCTGGCGCGGCTGGGAGCCGAGAAATTTTGGCGGCTTTTGCAGAGCGAACCGGTGGTTGCCGGCTTAGGGTGCATGTCAGGCAACCAGGCGATCCAGACTGTGCAGGCGGGCTTGAAAGCGATCTACTGCTCGGGCTGGCAAGTCGCAGGCGACGCCAATTCCGCCGGCGAGGTCTATCCCGATCAAAGCCTCTACCCGGTCGATTCAGTGCCGAAAATGGTCGAGCGCATCAACAATGCGCTGCTGCGCACCGATCAAATTCATCACCTGGAGGGCAAGTCGGACATCGATTGGCTCGCCCCCATCATCGCCGATGCCGAGGCGGGCTTTGGCGGCAACCTCAATGCGTTCGAACTGACCAAGTCGCTCATCCGTGCGGGCGCGGCCGCCGTGCACTTTGAAGACCAACTGTCGTCTGCGAAAAAATGCGGTCACTTGGGCGGCAAGGTATTGGTCTCGACCTCAGAAGCCATCAACAAACTGGTGGCCGCCCGACTCGCGGCCGACGTCATGGGCGTACCGACCGTGATCATCGCGCGCACCGATGCGGACGCGGCCGATCTGCTGCTCACCGACCATGATCCGCGCGACAAAGCCTTCGTGACAGGGCAACGCTCCAGCGAAGGATTTTTCTATGTGCGCGCCGGCATCGAGCAAGCGATCGCCCGCGGCTTGGCGTACGCACCCTATTGCGATCTGATCTGGTGCGAGACCTCGAAACCCGACATGAACGAGGCGCGGCGCTTTGCGGCCGCGATTCACGCCAAATTTCCCGGCAAGCTGCTGGCCTATAACTGTTCACCGTCCTTTAACTGGGCCGCAAAACTGAACCCCGCGGCGATGAAGAAGTGGCGCGAGGAACTCGCGGCGCTGGGATATCGCTTCCAGTTCATCACTCTGGCAGGTTGGCATGCGCTGAACCTGTCGATGTTCGAACTGGCTTCCGCGTACAGCGCGGACGGCATGTTGGGCTACTCCCAGTTGCAGCAGCGCGAGTTCAGCCAGGAGGCCTCGGGTTATCGCGCCACCAAGCATCAAGCGTTCGTCGGGACCGGCTACTTCGATGCGGTGCAAACTGCAATCAGTGCCAAGAGTTCGACCGTCGCCATGGCGGGCAGCACCGAGACGGAGCAGTTCCATCAGGACACGCCCGAGCGCGTGGTGGCATGACGCGTGGCGGCAGAGCACAGCGTCGAATTGCGCAAAGATCTCGCCGCCGATACGGCGGCGCAGATCGCCGAACATTTTCGCCTCTATAACGAGGAGTTCGGCCGCATCACGCGGTGCGCGGCAAGACATTTTCTTGCCGAAGATTGGCAAGCTGCGCAAGCCGACGCCGTCGCGCGCATCGAGCTGTATGAGCTTCGCGTCGCCCGGTGCTTGGCGGTCGTCGGCAGTCGGCTCGCGCAGCGGCGCACCGATGTGTCGCTTTGGGTCGAGATCAAGAGCGCCTTCGAAACGCTGGTGGCGCGCCGTCCGGACAGCGATTTTTATCACACGTTTTTTAATTCCGTCACCCGTGATCTGTTCGGAACGGTCGGGGTAAACCAGGAAGTCGAGTTCTGTGCGACAACCGCCGGCCGCGCCTCCGGGTCGGTGCCGATCCGCGTCTACCGGGTGGGTGGCTCCTTACCCGTGGCGGTGCGCGAGATTCTCGTCGACCTGCCCTTCAGCGCTGCCCTCGGCAATATCGACGCCGCCGTACACCGCATAAGTGCGGAAATCGGCCGCTATTTCGCAACCGGACGCAATAGCGGTGCGCCCGAGTCCATCGAGTTGATCGAGCCGGTGTTCTACCGCGGCATGCAGGCGTTCGCGGTCGGCCGGGTGATCGGCGACGGCGCGATCACGCCGCTGGTGCTGGCCTTCACCATCCTGCAGAAGACTGTGCAAGTCGATGCGGTGATGCTGTCGCGCGCCGATGTGGGATCGCTGTTTGGTTATGCGCGCAGCTACTTTCACGTGGACCTGCCGGTGGTCAGCGCCGCGATTACGCTGTTGCGCTCCTTCATGCCGCGCAAATCGGTCGATGAGCTTTATACGGTGCTGGGCCGCGCCAAGCAGGGCAAGACCGAGCGCTACTTCGCGCTGCAACGCCACCTGGAAAAATCGATCGACAGTTTCGTGCATGCGCCCGGCGACCGCGGACTGGTGATGATCGTATTTACCCTGCCCTCGCACGATTTGGTGTTCAAAGTCATCCGCGACAAATTCGGCGCGCCCAAAACCACAACCCGCGCCGAGGTGATCGAACGCTATCAATTCGTGTTCCGGCACGACCGCGCCGGGCGCTTGGTCGATGCGCAGGAATTCAAGCGGCTGCGGCTGCCGCGCGCGCGCTTCATGCCGGATCTGGCTGAGGAGTTGCTGCGCGAAGCAAGCGAAAGCTGCCGGGTCGAAGGAGAGGACCTGATCGTCGAGCACTGCTATATCGAGCGGCGCTTGCGGCCGCTCAATTTGTTTCTGCGCGAGGCCGAACCTGCCGCCGCCGAATCGGCCATCATCGATTACGGCGCCGCGCTGCGCGACCTGGCGGCCAGCAATGTGTTCCCAGGCGATCTGCTGCTGAAGAACTTCGGCGTTACCAGCCACGGCCGCGTCATTTTCTACGACTATGACGAAATAGGCTTGGTGTCCGATTGTGTGTTTCGCGACTTACCCCGGGCGCGCACCGAAGAGGAGGAAACCAGTGCTGAGCCCTGGTTTCATTGCGGCCCCCGCGATGTGTTTCCGGAGCAGTGGTTGCAGTTTCTTTCCATACCGGCAGCCTTGAGCGAGGTATTCATCCGCGAACATGGCTGCCTCTTGACTGCGGCCTGGTGGCGCGCGCAAGCATCGCTCGCGCCGGCGGCCGCTTCAGCGTTGGCCGCCTCCGCGCTGTCAGCTCCGGCGCCGGCCGCATCGGCGCTATCCGCATCGGCGCTATCCGGGTCGGCGTTGTCCGCTCAATCGTCGAACGCCGCGTAGACTAAATCGCGGAACAAGGTTCGGAAATAATCGCGCTGACCTGGCGCCTGAATCATCATGATGGCGAATAACTGCTCCATCGGATCGACCCAGAATGTCGTGCCGGCAAGACCACCCCAAAAATACTGGCCCACCGAACCCGGCACGTGAGAAATCCCGGGCTGCAGCCGAATGGCAAAGCCCAATCCGAAGCCATAGCCCGGCAATAACAGATCGGGGGCGCCGGTGATGGGACCCAGATGATCGGCCGTCATGAGCTCAATGGTCTTGCGGCTCAGGAATCGCACGCCGTCGAGCCGGCCCAAATTCAACATCATCTGCAAGAAGCGCGCGTAGTCAGCCGCGGTCGACACCAATCCGCCGCCGCCCGATTCGAACTTCGGCGCGCTTTTGACATTGACCAGTTGCACGCCCGTGTGTGTATCCGGATCTTTGGCAAAGGCTTCCGCCAGGCGTGGTTGCTGGGGCAGAGGTACATGGAACGCCGTGTCCGTCATTCCCAACGGGGCGAAGATCCGCTGCTGCAGGAATTGTCCGAGCGGCATGCCCGACAAGACCTCCACGAGCCGGCCCACCACATCGGTCGAGCGGCTGTACTCCCACTTCGTACCCGGCTGGTGCAGCAGCGGCAACTTGCTCAAGCTGGCCACCTGATCGGCATTGCTTTGGTCACGGCTGTAGATTCTCGCGGCGTTGTACAGCTTGTGGACGGGGCCGTTGCCGCGGAATTCATACGTCAGACCGGACGTGTGGCGCAGCAAATCTTGAATGGTGATCGCCCGATCGGCGTCGACCTGCCCCAATTCCGCGCCCTGCGCGACCGCCACTTTGACATGGCCCAGCTCGGGGAGAAATTTAGCGACCGGATCGCTGAGCAGGAATCGTCCTTCCTCCCATAGCATCATGGCCGCCACCGAGACGATGGGTTTGGTCATCGAATAAATGCGAAAAATGCTGTCGAGCGCCATGGGCGTATCGCCCGCGGGGTCCTGTCGGCCGAAACTCTCGTAATAGGCCAGCTGACCGCGACGTGCGATGAGCGCCACCGCTCCCGGGACTCGGCCGCGTTGAACTTCGTCGTGCACCACTCTGCCCAGGCGGGCGAGGCCGGCAGTGGAAAGGCCGACATCTTCGGGCGTGGCACGCGGCAGAGGGAATGAGCTCATGAAATATCCTGAATGTTGCTTGGCCGGAACTTGCACTTCATTATAATTGAGCGGGCCATCAGTTACCTTGCGTCGCGCCCATGAAACTCTACAACGAACACAATCCCGCCCCCAATCCGCGCCGCGTCCGGGTGTTCCTGGCGGAAAAGGGCATTTCCATACCCTTTGTACACGTGCCGATGCGGCAAGGTGCGCACAAGAGCGCGGAGTTCATGGTGAAGAACTCACTCGGACAAGTGCCCGTGTTGGAGCTTGACGATGGCTCGACGTTGTCGGAGAGCATCGCGATTTGCCGCTACCTGGAGGAGCTGCATCCGGCACCTGCGTTGTTCGGCAACGACGCCTGGCAGCGGGCTCAGGTAGAAATGTGGATGCGTCGAGTCGAGTTCGCCTTGATGAGCCGCATCGGCGCAGTGTGGGTCAACACCCACAAATACACGGCGCATCTGGGCACGCAGTACAAGGATTATGGCGAGGCCAGCCGCGTCAGATCGCTCAAGGCCATGCATTGGCTCAACGATGAACTAAAAGGGCGCGAATTTCTGGCGACGGACAGTTTCTCGATGGCCGATATCGTGGCGCTGACCACCATCGATTTCGCCACTTTCATCGGCATCGAAACGCCCGCCGAGTTGACGCATCTGAATGCGTGGCATGCGCGGGTGTCGGCGCGGCCGAGTGCCGCTGCTTAAGATCACCCGTTCAAAGACCGGCCTTTATAAGATCGGCCGTGCATAAGTGGACGGCAGGCTATCGCCTGCCGTCCTCATCACTCCAATGCTTATCTAAATCTGCGCCTCACGGATTGCTCGGCGTGCCCGGCGCGCCGGCCGCGGGAGCGCCCTGCAACTGCAGGAAGTTCTTAACATCGAGCGTGCTGTTGCCCAGCACTTCGCTGTACGCCTGACCCGGCTTGACCGTAAAACCATTGTTGTTGCCGGAAATATCGCGATGGAAGTATTGCAGCGCCTTCGGTGCGTTGGCGCCGCCGAAGATGCTTTGTACCGCCGACAAGGAATAGATCAACGGATTGACATTCCCCAAGCGGCCGCGATTCAGCTCAACCGCCAGAGCCAGTACGCCCGCCATCTCAGGCGATGACGCGCTGGTGCCGATCAGCAAAAACGGATCACCGCCGATCCACACGATGACCGCGCTGCGCGGCAGCTTCGTGCAGTCTTGCACGGCCAGATCCGCATCGCCCGGACATCCTCCCATCATCAACGAGACGTCGGGCACCGAACGGTGTCTGTTGCTGCCGGTATCGACGAGGAATTGATACAAGGGCTTGGAGAAGATCTGGCTGAAGCCGCCGCCGGAACCCCAGGTGTTGTTACCCACCGTCGCGGTTTCGCTGCCGTCTGTAAACACCGCCGGGAGCCGCGGATCGAAATCGGCGTTCTCACTGACGCGGGTGACATCGTTCACCGTCGGCGTGGCCGCCGATTGTAGGTTGGTGCCGCCCACGGCCGTGATATTCGGGTCACTCGCCGGATTCTCGACACCCAGCACAAAGTCCGTGCCGTTGATGACTCCGGGGGCATCGGCGAATGCCTGAGAGACACAGTCCGGTGCGCCATTGTCGCCGGAGCTCGCCAGGAAGGTGATGCCTTGCGCATTGCCCTGCTGGAACAGGGCGTGGAAGGTCTTCGGAATGCTGGTGAAATCCGTGCCGTTGTTATAGGCCGCGGTGAAGTCCAGCTCGCATTGGCCGAAAGAAGAGCTCACCACATCGACTGCATTGTCCTCGTCGACCAGCGCATACGCTTCCGTCACGGAATCATTGGACAGGTCCGGCATGTCGTAGAGCGTCTCTTGTGCTCCCGGTGCCGTACCCAACGACATCTGCGTGTCGAGAGAAGCCTCGGCTGCACCGCCGTTGTTGAGACTGAACGCACCGCTGCCGGCGCCGACCTCACGGAAGGTCACCGTGGGCACGGGCAAGTTGGAATTGGCTGAGTAATTCTGAACATCGAGGACGGGTCCCACGCTCACCGTGGAGTTGAAAGATGCCGCCAGATCGGCGGGATCGATCTTCGATGAAATCACGATCCCGATGTGTGCGCCGACGCCGGCGACCTGCAATTTCTTGCGCGAGAACAGGGGCGTGACTTCGGCGTTGAACGCGGGCAATTGATAGGCCTCATTCAAATCGTTTGCATAGAAGAAGCTGAAGTCGTTCGCCAAGCGGTCTGCAGGCGTGCCCGAACCCCCTTGAACGAGCTTCTGTGTTGCGCGGGTCGCCAGCACCCTTGAATGCACATGCGCCGCGAGATGCGGCGTGAATTCAGGAATGACCGCGCCCATTGCGCTCAGCGCCTGCGGCAGATTCAGATGCCCTTCGGCAGCCGCGAGTTTGGTGTTGCCGGACTTCGTCTGCACGCGCTCGATCGGCGTATTGAACATTCTTTCGACGGCCGAGACGGGGCCCTCGACCACGAGATTTTGCGTTCGCTCCGCGACAATCGTGAACCCGGCGGATTGCAGCAGGGATTTCGCTTTCGCCACATCCGAGCGGCTCGGTCCGAACTGCTGTTTGAACTGCGCCGGCGTCAACCATTGGTGGTAGTTGGCCGAGGTCGTGTCGGTCTGACTCTGCAACAGTTTTTCCAGAGCGTCGGTATTGGTCAGCGGTAAGTAAACGTTGAAATGCGCGACCGTGTTTTGATCTGCAGCGCCCATCGATTGGAGACGATGCATGGCGGATGCGCTTTGCATCAGCGCAAGACTGGCGAAAGTTAGGGCGC
>Ga0209169_10000360_pt1 | contig 27277 bp, 22 predicted proteins | sample HubBroMetageWRM4_FD_188346 | JGI IMG/M metagenome (GOLD analysis project Ga0209169, IMG submission 188346) | Warmed soil microbial communities from the Hubbard Brook experimental Forest, New Hampshire - Hubbard Brook CCASE Soil Metagenome WRM 4... | ecosystem: Environmental > Terrestrial > Soil...
CGCAGTACATGGTTCAAATCGAGAACGACGTCTACGCCCAGATCGGCCTGGTCATGCTCATCGGCCTGGCTGCGAAAAATTCGATTCTGATCGTCGCATTTGCAAAGGAAGACTATGAAAAACGCGGTATGTCCCTGGTGGATGCCGCACTTTCCGCGGCGAGGCTTCGCTTCCGGCCCCTCATGATGACCGCTCTCGCCTTCATTCTCGGCTGCGTACCGCTCTGGACAGCGTCCGGAGCAGGTTCGGTAGCCCGCCAGATCATGGGCACGGCGGTAATTGGAGGCATGATAGCGGAGACCTTCATCGGCAGATTCTTTGTTCCCGCGATCTTCTACGTCGTTGAGAAGGTCTCCGGTGCTGAGCGGGTACACACGCCGCAACTTATGCCGGCCGAGGCACCCAGTCAGGGGGACTGATTTATGAAAAACACTGCACTGTCAGGAATTCTAGTTGTACTGGTTCTGGAGGCCGGCTGCATGATGGGGCCGAAATACAAACGGCCCGCGGTGAATGTGCCCCAGGAATATCGTGCACCCGCTCCGCAAGAGGCTTCCCAAGCCTCGTCGCTGGGCAACGAGCAATGGTGGCAGGTGTATCAAGATCCGGTGCTCACGCAGTTAATGCATACCGCCATTGCACAAAATTATGATGTGCGCATCGCCGCCGCGCGCGTGCTCGAGGCCCAGGCGCAAGTTGGCATTACTCGCGCCAACCAGCTCCCCTCGGCAAGCGTCGGGGCCGATATTTTCAGCCAGCAAAACGCCAAAGTCACAAATCTCTTTCCCGCTTACCAGGTTAATGCCGGCCAACTGAATTTGTCGGTGATCTGGAATCTGGACTTCTGGGGAAAGTATCGCCGGCAAACCGAGGCGGCTCGCGCCCAGTTACTTGCAACCGAGTGGGGGCGGCGCGCGGTGATTTCCTCACTGGTTGCTAACGTAGCGACCGCCTATTTCCAGCTTCGCGCGCTCGACAGCCAGCTTGAGATCTCGCAGCGCACGCTGGCTTCGCGGCAACAATCCCTTAAGTTAACTCAGTTCCTTGAGAGCCATGGTGGAGCCTCGGGTTTAGACGTGACTCAAGCCGAACAACTCGTTTATACCGCCTCTGAGACGATTCCCGATCTCGAGCGGCAGATTCAACAGCAGGAAAACGTGCTCAGCGTTCTGCTCGGCGAAAATCCACAATCCATTCCTCGCGGACGCGCGCTGACCGAACAGCCCGTCCCCCAGAACGTTCCGGCCGGCCTTCCATCGGAATTACTGGAGCGCCGGCCGGACGTCCACCAAGTAGAGGAGAACATGGTCGCCGCCAACGCACAAATTGGCGTTGCGAAAGCCTCATTCTTCCCCAGCCTGTCAATCACGGGACTCGGAGGGCTGGAAAGCAATGCCTTGCAGAAGTTCATCAGCCAGCCATCTGAGACGTGGTACGGGGCCTTCAACGTGAGTCAGCCCGTCTTCCAGGGTGGGGCGCTCCGCTCGCAACTCAGGCTTGCCCGCGCAAACTGGCAGGAAGCCATGCTCGCTTACCAGCAAACCGTCCAGAACGCTCTTGAACAGGTTTCCAATTCACTCGTCGCTTCTCAAAAAGACCGCGAATTCCGCGAGCAACAGGAACTGCTCACGCAAGCAGCGGAGCAAACCGACCAACTGTCCGAGGTGCTTTACAAGAACGGAGGCGCGAGTTACCTCCAGGTGCTGACCAGCGAGACAAATTACTTCTCAGCGGAACTCAACCTGGTGCAAGCCCAGCTCAACGAGCGTTTGGCGCTCGTTCAACTTTACCAGGCGCTGGGAGGTGGGTGGCAGCAATAGGTGAAAGGTACAAAGATGTTTAAGAAAATTCTAGTTGCGTATGACGGATCTCCTGAAGCGGGACGTGCATTAATCGTCGGCATTCAGCTTGCCAAGATCCTGAAGGCCGACCTGAGGACGGTCTACGTTTACGAGAAGCTGCCCGCCTATGCTACTGGGTATATGGATTTCGGAGTAAGCGGCGCCAGCATCCTGCTACCCAGGCAGGCTTCTCAGTACTTCCGAATGCTGCAGGTTAATGCCCAACAAGCTGCTCACGGACAAGGCATAGCTCTGAAGACCGAACTCGCCGAAGGCGATGAAGTAAAGGCGCTTGTGGAGAGTGTGCTGAGGACTGAGAGTGATCTCCTGGTATTGGGCATACCTCGACGTTACGGGCTCTTCAGCCGCCTATGGAGCCATACAACCCACGATCTTTCGCAACAGGTGTCTAGCAGCATCCTGGAGGTTCATTGAGCCGCGAGTTGATCGACGAAGTCGGGGTCTGGTACCGGGTTGTCGGCCCTGCTGTTCCTAGGACCCTGGATTCGCTCATGGCGGTCACCTCCCAGCATCTTTAGATATGCGTGGCACCATCAAAGACTTGCCCGGGTCGACGCCTGCCCAGAAAATAACTGTCGACCGTGCGCTTCGATATCTAAATGTCGTCTACAGTGATCGGTACCTCGCGAAAGCTGGAAGAGCCACCCAAACGGGTTTTCCTGCCACCATTCACTCGTAGCGCAACGCTTCCACGGGATCCAGGCGCGAGGCTTTCATCGCTGGATAAATGCCAAAGAACAGCCCGATGCTCATGGAAGCTGTTACAGCAGCGATAATCGACCAGAGCGGCACTGCGGAAGGCAAACTTGGTAATAGCTGATTGATCAAGAAGCTGATCGCCGCTCCCAATGAGACGCCGATGATTCCACCCGTGCCCGTCAGGGTAATAGCTTCGATGAGGAACTGGCGAATGATGTCCCGGCGTCGCGCTCCAATGGCTTTTCGCACTCCAATTTCACGCGTGCGCTCGGTGACCGACATGAGCATGATGTTCATCACGCCCACTCCACCGATCAGCAGTCCGATGGAACTGATCACAACCACGGCAATGGCAATGGCCCCGGTGATCTGGCGGAACTGGCGCGCAATCTCCTCTGAACTGGAAATCGCGAAATTATTCGGTTTGTCGATCGCGACCCCTCGCCGCCGCCGCATCAGGCCGACGATTTCGTCCTCCGCCTGGGCCTTCCTGCCTGGGTACGCCTGGGCGCCCACAAAGTGTTCATCGTCCTGCGGATTGTGTTTACGATAGGCCGCGTAGGGCACGACTACAACCTTGTCCGCCGACGCATCCTTGAAGAACTGGCCCTTACGCTTCTCCAGCACGCCGACGACCTGGTAGAAAGCGCCTGCGACTTCGATCGACTTGCCTAACGGGTCTTCCTCGTGGAACAGTCCCTCAGCCAGGTCGTGACCGATTACGGCTACGTCCATGTGATGTAAGTTTTCTGCCTCGGTAAAGAAGCGGCCCTTCTCCGGATTCGCGTTGTAGACCCACTCGTAGGACGGAATGGCGCCGGTAAATTGAATCCCGTATACCTCGTTTCGCTTATAGCGTGCCGGTACCACCGTGATGGGTTGGCCGGGTTCCAGCCGCGGCGAGACCTCCACCGTCACATCCTTGACGTCGGGGCACTCATCCAGAATCGCCATGGTGTCTTCGTAGGTCAGCGGCTTGCGATTGCGTTCCTCCGCTGTGAGCGTGCCTCGAAAACCGAAGTCCCAGCGAAACACGAAGAGCGTGTCGGTGCCATATTGATCGAGAAATCCGCGAATGTCCCGGTCCAGGCCCACCATGATCGAGGCCACGGCCACGATGGCCATGATCCCGATGACCACGCCCAAGACCGTCAACAGCGATCTCATCTTGTGCTGGCCCAGGGAATCGAATGCCAGGCGCGTGCTTTCGCCGAGTTCAATCTTCAAAGTCGAACCTCTTTATCCAATAAGCCCTAAGTCTCAAAGCGCAGAGCCTCGATGGGATCCAACTGCGAAGCCCGATGCGCGGGATACAACCCAAAGAACAATCCCACGGTCGTCGACACCGCAAGCGCCAGAATCACCGCGCCGATTGGCACCTGGGATGGCACCGGCGTGAGTACCCTCACCAGCGTGGAAAGAAGATAGGCGATGATAATGCCGGTCGCGCCTCCTACGGCTGCCATCACCGCGGATTCCACCAGGAACTGCATCAGGATGTCACGCCTTCGCGCTCCCAGCGATTTGCGCACGCCAATCTCACGGGTACGCTCGGTCACGCTGGCCAGCATCACATTCATAATCACCACGCCGCCGATGACGAGGAACACAGAAACGACTCCGACCATGGTGGCGGCGATGGCGCCGGTCAAGTTCTTCCATAAGCCCATAATGGTGTCAGACGCCAGGATGCCGAAATTGTCATCGGCGTTGGGATCAAGGTGGCGACGGCCGCGCATCATGGTGCGCGCTTCATCCTCGGTCTGCTGCATCCACTCCGGGCCGCGTGCCTGGATGTTGATGGCCAAATCCAGACTCTGCCCGTGTTCGCCATACCGCTTCAGGAACGTGCGGATCGGGATGTAGGCAAAATTGTCCTGGGATTGTCCGAACACAGTTCCAATGGGCTTGGCGACGCCGACCACCTGAAAGGCACGCCCGTCGATGTAGATCGTCTTCCCAATGGGATCGACCGAAGGAAACAGCTTTCCCGCCACTTCTTGTCCAATGAACGTGACCTCGACTCTGCCTTCGTTGTCCGCATCCGTTATGTAGCGGCCGGTTTCGGGTTCCTCCACATCCATGTCGGCAATGTTGGCGGTCACCCCACGGATATTAATGTCGTTCAACGCTTCTGATCCCAGCCGGACCTTGCCATTGGTCCGCGTCTCCAGCCCGACCTCCCGAGGCAGCTTCATACCGTCATGCAGAGCCTGGAAGTCCTCCCAGGTGACGTTCCGGTTGCGGCGCATGGCTTTCAGGAAGTCCTGCTGATTGGTGATAATCGGGAAGCGGAGCACCAGAAAGACATTGGATCCGAGGTTGGCAACCCGATGCTCAATGTAAAGGTTGGCCCCGGTGATAATCGACACCACAAGAATGAGCACCGAGACCGACAAAGTGACGCCCAGCAGAGTCAGCGCGGAACGCAGTTTGTGGGCGCGTAATGCCGCCAGGGCCTCGACCGCAGGATCCCGGAACGCCATCCCGTGACGCCTGAGCTGTTCGCCAACTCGAGAGACAGCAAACTTCCGCCCACTCGCGCGCGAAACTGCGTCTCCCGTCGTTCTGGGGTCAGTGTGGTCCACACTGTAATCGTATACGAGGCTGGGCCGGAAAACGTTCCCAGCTGAGGTTGTCGGGCCCTCAGGATGCCGGTGAACGGAAGCCGTCTTGATGCACGTACTTGATGACCTCCACGTCAGACATGGCAATCAGACCCTCGCTCACCATCTGATCCAGCGCGGGCAGCAGCCTGCTGATGTTTTCCTGGGTATCGACAACCGACACCATGATGGGACGGTCGGAAGACTTCAGCAGATGGGCGCGGTGAATCAACGTGCTGGCACCATAGCCTTCAATGCCCCGGTAAACTGTGGCTCCGGCAATGTCCAGTTCTCTGCACTTCTCGACGATCGCCCGGTAGAGCGGCTTGCCTTGCCATCTGTCGTCCTCGCCAAAATGAATGCGCAGCATCTTGGCCTTGCCTTCGAGTTTCATGCCCGTGTCTCCTGCCGGCGTTCACTTTTCTCGTAATCGTGGGCGTACTTGATGACATCCACACTGGAGAGCACAACCAACCCCTGCTGCACCATCTCGTCCAGGATGGGCATGAACGCCCGGAGTTTGTCTTCCGTATCGACGACGGAAAGCAGGATCGGCCGATCGTGGGAGAGGCTGAGAGCGGCATCCTTGTGGATTCTCCGGTTCGCGCCGTAGCCCAGGATGCCGCGATAAACGGTGACCCCGGCGATATCGTGGGCCCGCAAACCGCCCACAAGCGCCTGATATAGAGGCTTGCCATTCCACTTGTCGTTCTCGCCAACGTAAATCCTCATCAACATGGCCTTACTCTCACTCTTCAGCGGAGGCTTCTCTCGCACAGCCGCTTGCCCTTTCTCGGCCGGCTTCACGATGGTGGTATCGTGCATCTCAATCAGCCCGGTGCCAGCCATGGTCTGCAGTTTGGGCAACAACTCTTCCACCTTCTGAGCAGTCTCGATGAACTCAACCTTGATCGGCAAACGCGTCACCAAATCCACCAGTCGAGTCGTGTGCATTTTGTGGTCAGAACCAAAGCCGGCGATGCCTCGCGTCACGGTTGCGCCCGAAACGCCCCGAAAGAACAGAAAATCCAGGATGGCCGCATATGCCGTGCTCCCGTGATACTGCTGGTCTTCTGCAACGTAAATAGCGACCTTCTTAGCAGGTCCAGATGTGAGCACTTTTCCTCCTCCGGCCGACGATCCGCGGCTGGCTGACAACCAATCCAGCTGCCCGTCCTAGTATCCCACTACCGCTGCATTGTCCTGACACATCTGGCTTCATGCAATGGCCCTTCCTGCTACGACCCCGACCCAGACGGCAAACAATCCGACCACGACGCTTAGCGTGACGTTGAGCATTGCGATAAGCGGCTGACCATCTTGAATGAGGCGAAGGGTCTCATACTCAAACGTAGAGAACGTCGTGTATCCTCCGATGAAACCAATGGGGACCAGATATCGCCAATTCGGACTCCAGTGTGCCTTGCTGGCCAGCAGCGTGACCACCACGCCGACCAAAAAAGAACCCGTGACATTGATCACAAAAGTGCCGTAGGGAAATCGAGCACCCAGTCTCCCTCCGACGTAGCTCCCCAGCCAGAAGCGCAAAACCGAACCTAGAAATCCTCCGATTCCAACCATCCAATACTTGATCACGTGGGCGTTCCTTTCGCGATTAGAGACGCAAGAACCCAGACGTTCCGCATGGCGCGACACCTCGACCTCTGAACTTTTTCTGCGGATTCTTGCCGGCTACCATGACTCCGCGACAAGGCCCGCTTGTCAGGAGTCATCAGCTGTTCCCGGCTCAAAGATGGGGCAGCGGTTGTGCGGTGAACTCCTTCACCGTTTACTGCTCACTAGCATCATGCGTTTTAGCGCCTTCGGAGTCAAGGCTCTTTAGTCACATCTGCATCAGAACATCGCGTAGATAAACGGAGAGACGTCGCCGGTGTTTTCGTCGGGAGCCGGCCTTAGACTTACCCGCATTTCCAGAAGCGAGGCCGCGAGTTCAGCCAGTTCGGGCAAGCCTTCCTTCTCCCACATCTGGCGAAGAGCTTCTTCGTTGATACAGGCTGACCCTTCGACCAGTTCAGGAGCATCGGTGGGATAGGCGACGTAGCAACTCGGCGCATTGGTCACATCCGGTACCAGGCTGGCTCCGCGCTTTCTGCACTGCTCTGCCGCCACCAGCAGCTTCTCTCGAAAGAAGGCACGCAACTGTTGCTCCTGCTGCCGTGCGGTGTCGTTTCCGCCTTCGGCAGGGGTGGGAGGCGCTGGATTTGGCGAAGATTCAGTCAAGTTCGAACTCCTTCTTCCAGTCAGATGGGTCTTTCCACGCGGGCTGCGCCGCTTTCGACAAAATGCAGTCCTCAAGCACCAGCGCGTCCATTTCCGTTCGCATGAAACAGCGATATGCATCTTCCGGGGTGCAGACCAACGGTTCCCCGCGAACATTGAAAGATGTATTGACCACGACCGGGTAACTGGTCAATCGCCCGAACTCTTCAATGACCGCGTAGTAATCGGGGTGATCTTCCCGGCGCAAGGTTTGAATACGTGCGCTGTAATCGACGTGAGTTATGGCCGGCAGGTCGCTGCGCTCCTGGCGAACCACTTGCAGAAGATCATCGTCGCCTGGCTTGGGCCCACTTCCATTTGTAGCGCGCCGGCGTTCCTCGCGAATCGGCGCGACTAGAAGCATATAAGGACTCTCTTCCTGCAATTCGAAGAAGTCGCTGCAGCGCTCCGCAAGCACAGTGGGCGCAAAGGGACGGAAGGATTCGCGAAACTTGATCTTCAGATTCATCGTCGCTTGCGTGTCCGCACGTCTCGGATCCCCCAGGATCGAGCGGCTGCCAAGAGCCCGTGGACCAAATTCCATCCGCCCTGAGAAAAACCCTACAACCTTTCCGGCAGCTAACTCCTCCGCGATCCGCCGCGCACGCTCCTGGCGATCCGTGATTTGCTGGTAAGGCAAGGCCAGCCGGTCCAGGTAGGCGCGAGCTTCATGGCTGGAGAAGGCCGGGCCCAGGTAGCTGGCCTTCTGGCTGTCGCGATCGGGACCACTCGGCTTTCTCTCCACGCCGAACACGCGGTAATTGCCAAGGAGTGCTGCGCCCAAAGCCCCACCGGCATCGCCCGCTGCCGGCTGAATCCAAATATGTCGGAAGATTTTTTCCTTCAAGAGCTTCCCGTTGGCAACGCAATTCAGCGCCACTCCACCGGCCATTGTCAGGTTCTCTTGCCCAGTAATCTCGCGAGTATGGCGAGCCAAACCCAGTACCATCTCTTCGGTTACCTGCTGGATCGACGCTGCCAGATCCATTTCCCGCCGTGTAATCCGGGATTCCGCCTTGCGCGGCGGCCCTTCGAAAAGTTCATCGAAGAGTTCGTTGGTCATGACATTGGAGTCCATGAACCCGAAGTAGCCTGTGCTGAGGTGGAATGAGCCATCCGGCCTGACGTGCACCAACTTTTCCCGGATGCGATCGGCGAAGCGTGGCTTGCCATAGGGCGCCAGCCCCATGAGCTTGTATTCCCCGGAATTCACTTTGAAGCCGCAAAAATAAGTGAAGGCACTGTACAAAAGGCCGAGAGAATGCGGGTAGTGAATCTCCTTATGGATGCGGATCTCGTTTCCTTTGCCCTCCGCGATGCTGGTAGTGGCCCACTCTCCAACCCCGTCGAGCGTCAGGATAGCCGCCTCTTTAAATGGCGACGGGTAAAAAGCTGAGGCGGCGTGCGAGAGGTGGTGCCGGGCAAACATCACCCGTACGTCGCACTGCAACATCTCCCGGATTTGCTCCACCACATTCAGCTTCGTGCCCAGCGTAGAGGGAGCAGCTTGCAGCCACTGTTCCTCGCCCTTTGGCGCCACAGACAGCAAAGACCGCATCACCCGATCAAGCGTAAGCAGGGGATGATCGTAGAACACCACGGCGTTCAGGTCCCGCGGATCGAGGAAGGCCTCCTCCAGGCAGTAGTTGACCGCGTGGCGCGGAAATCGAGGGTCGTGTTTCTTACGGGAAAATCGTTCCTCTTGAGCCGCTGCGACAATTTCGCCATCGCGAACCAGTGCCGCTGCTGAATCATGGTAAAAGGCCGAGATGCCCAATACGTTTACGGGCATGTCTTGACCCTTTCCCTCACCAAAGGTTGAACGCATGGAACCAAAGACTCCGCCAGTACGCGATGGAAACCGGCTGCGGGATGAAGGTCGGTCTTATAGCGAAAATTTCGCCGTTCCGACATCGAGAGCCGCAAGAAGTCGGGAAGAGGATCGTGGAAGATCGCTCCCGTTTCCGCACATAACTCGCGGAAACGTTGCTGATAACTGCTGGGATCGGTGGTCTCTTCCACATGCTGATAAGCCGGGACCGGGCAGATCACCACCGGCGTGGATGATTCCCGTATCCAATGAACCAAGATTGCGCGCAGCATGCGCCAGCCTTCGCTGTTGGGATCGTCGTAAGCGGGAAATGGCTGATAATGGGTTAGCTTCTGGACCATATCCTTCAGTCCCAGGTTGGTGAGTCCCTCACGTATCATCTGGAGCGGCCCTCCCCGGTCGACTGCTTCACGCTCATTCGGAGGCAAGTCCGCTTCATCGAGCGGTTCCCTCGGTACCGGAAAATGATGACGCACCAGTTCATCATTGGGGCCCAGTGTAAAATAGGGCTTGGCGAAAATGGGGCGGGCATCGCTATTAATGCCCATCATTTCGATGTACTGGCGCTTGCGGAACAACCGGTAGTGGGCGACGACTCTTCGGATGTTCTCAATGTAGATTCCAATGATTACCAGGTCATGCTCATAGCGTGGAGCAAACTCCTGGAAGATTACATACTGTTGGTCGGTGCCGGTGCCGTCTAATCCCAAATTGTAGACTTCCACATCGGGGATCAAGGTTTGCAGCAGATCGGAGTAGCGCTCCTTGTTGCTGATGGGCTGACCGGCGGTAATGGAATCTCCAAATACCAGGGCGCGGAAACTGCCGTTAGCCTTCCGTGCTTCAAACTCCCGGTCGCTGCGGAATCCTGCCTGGTTGGCTTGGACCAGGTATCCGCCGTTCTCGTGAGGAACTCGCATCTTGAGGCCGGGGACGTACAAGTGCCCGATATTAGGGTGATACTGAAAGGTTTGGCGATATGATTGCATTAGTAACTCCGATTTGCGTGCTCAGGGACTCGCTCCAGGCTGAAGAAGAACAACACCAGCTACCCGTCGTTTAGGGGCTGCCCGAAGCTCTCATTGCGGGCATCTTAGCACGGGAACACGCGCCGGAGCTATCAAATGGCGCAGGATGGGGACGAAGGTCTCTATGCGGTTGGTTTCCCTTGACACCGGCCTGCGCCGGGATGGATAATCCGCGCACTTTCTTGGGTGAGCCTCGCCCGCTTCCAGGAGTGTGCAATATCTTGCACTTGGTATGGAGGTTTTTGGCAGTGAAGGTAATGATCGTGCACAATGCGAACCAGCAGGTGGGTGGGGACGACGTGGTCGTCGCCCACGAGAGTAAATTGCTGCAAAGTGCCGGTCATCAGGTGGTCTTTTTCAGGCGAGACAACTGGGCTGCCAAGCACTACACCGGGCTGCGGAAGTTCGGATTGGCCAAGCAGGCCGTTTGGGCGTCGGACGCCAAGCGCGAACTGGCACTCCTGTTGCGCGATGAGAAACCTGACGTCGTGCACGTCCACAACACCTTCGTCATGATTTCTCCTTCCATCTATTCGGCATGTGCCGAAGCAGGTGTGCCGGTAGTGCAAACTTTACACAACTATCGCCTGCTCTGCCCGGCGGCGACGCTATTCCGCGACGGCAAAGTCTGCGAAGAGTGTATGCAGCACTCACTTCTGCGCAGCATCCAACATGGCTGCTACCGGGAGGCCCGATCCGCAACCGCGGTTACGGCTGCGATGCTGGCCTTTCATCGCTTTCGGGAAACCTGGAGCCGCGAGATTACCTGCTTTGTCGCGCTGAGCGAGTTTTCGCGGAGCAAATTCATCGAGGGAGGCCTGCCCGCGCACAAAGTCGTGGTCAAGCCCAATTTTATTGATCCTGACCCGAACAACCGCGTAGGGGATGGAGATTATGCCCTGTTCGCGGGAAGGCTGTCGCCGGAGAAGGGTGTGGACACCCTACTGAGCGCCTGGAAACAGCTGCATACTGACATTCCACTGGTGATGGTTGGTGGCGGACCGGAGGAAGCACGGCTGCGGGAGCGAGTAGCCCGAGAGGGAATCAAGAATGTCGAACTCAAAGGCAAGCTTTCACGCGAGCAAACACTGGCCGCGTTGAATAATGCCCGCTTTATGGTTTTTCCCAGCGTATGGTATGAGGGTTTCCCCATGGCATTAGTGGAGGCCTTTGCCTGTAGCGTGCCCGTGATCTGTAGCCGCATGGGAACCATGCCAGAGGTTGTGGCCGACGGGCGAACCGGCTTGCACTTTACGCCAGGCGACGCCGACGATCTGGCGCGGAAGGTCGAATGGGCTTGGACCCACCGAGACGAAGTGCGGACCATGGGCAAAGAAGCGCGGCATGATTTCGAATCCAAATACACGGCGGAAAAGAACTATCCCCTGCTCATGGGAATCTATGAGCGAGCCATGGAAGTCCCGTCTCGAGCCTGGGACCTCCGTGCCGAGCTAACCGTCTGACCGCCTCGAATCCCACTCACTCTTGCGGTTTTTCGGGCCCTTCGGAGTAATCTCCAGACCACCGCGACGCAGCATTTCCTCCCGCCAAAATCACAGCGCACCGAAATACGCCGGTCGGCATTGTAAGTTGTGATTCGAGCGCTTCTGCTAAGCTTATCGGTCGCTTGCAGGGGTGTGAGATCTTGGTTCGAATGAAGAATCCATCTGGCCGGAAGACCTTGGGGTGGGTACTGGGCATCGCACAGCTTGTCATACCACACGCTGGGGCAGCCGCGCCGGACGAGCAGAAAGATCTCCTGCTAGCCACCATGCAGCACGAGTTGCAGCGGGCGCAGGTCAATCTTGGCAAATTGGACCCGGCGCCGTACTTCCTGAGCTACTCTGTCTACGACCAGAGTGTCGCCACCGTAATTGCCAGTCAAGGGGCGCTCGTCAGCTCGACCCATACCCGCAGGCGCTCAGCCGACGTCACCGTGCGCATCGGAAGCCCCGCGCTCGACAACAGCCATGGCAACGAGCGGAAGTCGGCGATCACTTCCGGTACCCTGCCCCTCGAAGACAATCAGGATGCCATCGCGCACGAGTTGTGGCGGCTGACCTTCGAGGAATATCGCAAAGCCTCCAAGGCCTTCGTCAACGTCAAGACCGGAACCCAGGTACACGCCCAGGAAGAAGACCCATCGCCCGACTTCTCGCAGGAGAAACCCCAGACCCATGCCGATTACAGCGAGCTGGCCGCCTGGCCCGATCAGAGAGTGCTGGAGACGATGGCGCGGAACTATTCGTCCTATCTGCGCAATTATCCCTACATTCTTTCTTCTTTTGCCATCATCACGGCGGAGAAGTCGCGCCTGCACTTCGTATCGAGCGAAGGCAGTCAGGTGGTGGTGCCCAGCGCCACCATCCGCGTGGTGGTGGAGGCGGGAACGCGTGCCGCCGATGGCATGGCCCTGATGCGGGTAGAAACGTTCCAGGCACAAAGCATCCAGCACCTGGCGGGGAAGTACGAGATTGCGGATCGCGTGGCGAAGATTGCGACCGATTTGAGGGCGCTGGCGAAAGCTCCGCCCGCCGAGCCCTACGATGGCCCCGCTCTGCTCTCCGGACGCGCGGCCGCTGTGTTTTTCCACGAAGTGCTGGGCCATCGCCTCGAAGGCCATCGCCAACGCGGTGAGGACGAAGGGCAGACCTTCACCAAGAAGGTGAACCAGCCGGTGCTGCCGGAATTCCTCAGCGTCACCGATGATCCCACCCTCCGCACCCTGAATGGAATGGACCTGAGCGGCTGGTATGAATATGACGACGAAGGTATACCGGCCGCGCGCGTGGAAATTATCAAAGACGGGGTCCTGAAGAACTTTCTTATGTCCCGCATTCCGGTCCGAAATTTCGGGTCTTCCAACGGGCATGGGCGCTCGCACGCCGGACTCATGCCCACCGGGCGGCAGGGCAACCTGATCATTACTTCAACCCGCACCACCAACGACGCTGATCTGCGGAAAAAGCTGATTCACGAGGTGAAGAAGCAGGGCAAACCCTACGGACTTTATTTTGAGGACATTCAGGGAGGCTTCACGCTTACTCAGCGTTCGCTCCCGCAGGCGTTTGAGGTTCTTCCGGTGATGGTGTGGCGCGTATATCCCGACGGGCGCCCGGATGAACTGGTGCGCGGTGTGAATATTGTGGGAACGCCGCTGGCGGCTCTGAGTCGGATTGAGATCACGGGCGAAAAGACGGATGTATTCAACGGCATTTGCGGCGCGGAATCCGGCTCCATCCCAGTCGCTGCGGCGGCGCCGGCAATGTTGTTCTCGGAAATCGAAGTTCAAAGACGAGCCAGTTCGCTCACCCGTCCACCCACCCTCCCCAAGCCCGAATCCCCGTTGCCGGCCCCGCCGCCTGTCGCGCCGTCACCGGAAGCACCCGCGGCTCCGCCCGCCACGCCGGAGAAAGAGCCGGACCCATCATGATCAACCTGCCCGCTAAGGTTGGAAGGCTCGCTGTGCTGGTTTGCCTGCTCGGAACCGGACTGGCTGGTACGCTTTTCGCGCAGGAAAAAGACTGGCGGGTGCAGGTCGACGAAGACCCGGTATTGCAGGCGATGCAGGCCGAGTTGAATCGTACAAGGTCCATGAAGCTGGACCGTGTGGCGCCACCTTACTACATCGAATACCGCGTCCTCGATACTGACGAGTACTCTGCGGATGCGGAGTTCGGAGCCTTGCGTACCGAGTCGCGCACCCACGTCCGAATGATTCGGGTCGGCATTCGCGTGGGCGATTACCAGCAGGACGGCAACTCCGGCAACGGCGAGGCTCCCCTCACCATGATCGACTTCATGCCCCTGGATGATGATGTCCAGGTCCTCCGCCATCAACTCTGGTTGGCAAGCGACCAAGCCTACAAGAAGGCAGCTGAGGCGCTCGCCGCGAAGCAAGCCCAACTCCAGCAATATAAAGTTGACCAGCCGGTGGATGATTTCGCTCACGCCGAACCCCTGCACTCGATTGCAGCGCTGGCTAAACTCGATTTCCAATCCGAGCCGTGGACCAGGATGCTGCAGGACGCCTCCACTCTCTACAAGAGCGATCCCCAGATCGAGACTTCGGACTCGAACCTCAAGTTCCAGGCCGTGAACCGCTACTTTGTCAATTCCGAAGGGACCGTGCTGCGCAGCGGACGAAGTCTTTACCAGATGGATGTCTCCTGTAGCACGCAAGCCAGCGACGGCATGAGGCTGCAACGCAATAATAATTTCCTCGCACTGGACATGAAGGACCTGCCCTCGGCCGTTGAGTTTGTCGCGCGTGGCACGAGCCTGGCGGGATCACTAAAAGACCTGCGGGACGCCCCCGTCCCCGACGAGGAATATCGCGGTCCCGTACTGTTCTCGGCGGACGCCGCGACCAGCGTGTTTGCGGATCTGGTGGGCGAGAACGTTCTGGGACGCCGGCCGGACCTGGGCAAGAATGAGCGCACCACCGGGGCATTTGCCACCAGTTATAAGAGCCGCGTACTCCCTGATTTTATTTCCGTGATCGACGATCCTACGCTTTCGTCCTACAACGGAAAATCGCTGCTCGGGCACTACGAGTTCGACGATGAGGGCGTTCCGGCGCAGCGCGTGGCTGTAATTGAAAAAGGGACCCTGGTGAACTACTTGATCGGCCGCGAGCCCATCCGGGACTTTCCCTCGTCGAATGGCCACGCCCGCGCCCGTATTCCTGGCTCCTCATCCGGTCCCACCGTTCCCATTCCTCAGATGGGCAATCTGATCATCGGCTCTGCGCAGTCCATGGCTCCCGCCGTGCTGAGAGACAAATTCCTTGATTTGTGCCGGCAGCGTGAGCTCGCCTACTGCTACCGGGTCGAAACCTTCGGCCCCAAGCTGACGCCTCGCCTGCTCTACAGGGTTTGGGTCAAGGATGGGCACGAAGAACTGGTGCGTGGCGCCAGCTTCGGAGACCTCGATACTCGTGCGCTGCGCAGCGATCTGACCGCGGCCGGCAACGACGTTTCCGTCGCCAACTATCCCCTGCCTGTGCCCCATAGCGTCGCGGCCCCTTCGATTCTCTTCGATGAACTGGAAGTGAAACGCTCCAACATCAACAAGGAGAAGCTGCCGGAGTATCCTGCGCCGGCGCTACAAAAGTAAGCCGGCTCCTTGCCGCCCGCAGTCATTGCTGCCGAGATCGATGCGTTCGGCTACCGTAAAGAGAGTTTTCTTGTTTGGTTATCGGATGAGTGGGCGGAGTCAATTCCCGGGAGCACGCGAGGGATCGGTCAGGGCGATTAACTTTCCTGGCGGATATTCTTCGGCACTGAGGGGCGTTCCAGGCTCGGGGTTGACAATGGTGAGCACTTCGCCGCTGACCACTCCTCGCACCAGCAGGCGGTCGCCCTCCACGGCGACTACGCGATATTGCTGGTCGAAAATTGAGTCATCCGGTGCTTTCATCATCCAGTTAGATGCGCTATTGTATGTCCGCGATTCCCATATAGAGGGAATGCCGGGTCGCCGGTTTGCCGGATTTGGGAATCGCGGAGTCACTCTCAGGGTTCCACGGCAACTCCGGGCGGCCAGTGACTTTCGGCCGCATCTCGAAACCACCAGCCGGTCAGAGACTCAGCCGCAACGAAGAGAGTAGGCCGATGAACACGAAGGTGAAAACGGGGAATCGCGAGGACCCCAAGAGCTGCTTCCTTCGACGTACGGGTTTTGTTGGCAACCTTAGTCAGGTCTAGAACATCCGTGGTACGTCCGAAAACAACGCATGGCTCCTACCGTTGATTTCGGCGTTATCAAATTGAATACGGGTTGACACGCGAAAGTTTCTCGTGAAAAACTCCTTTTTCTTGGTAACTTTTAGGCAGTTATTTTCATCTCGGTAAAAAGCAGTAATTTCATCCTGATAAAAAGGAGAACACATGCCTGCCCTTCAGGAACAGTACGATGAGAAAAATCCCTCTCCATCGTTCCGACTTGATGTGCAACTTCACGATCTGCTGACCAAATCTCCGGCTCCCCGTCCGCTGCTTATGCCCAGCACCGGCGATGGTAAGTTTCCCGAGCCGGTTTTTCCCCAACATCCTGATCTGCTGGCGCAGGACGACAATTACTTTGAGAATCTTTCCCGCGCTAAGGCAGGGAAGCGGCATTGGACCGCGCCCTACGTGTATCGCGCCATGAACGGCTGGCTCTTCCCCTACATGAAATCGCGGGTTCTGCCTGGGCCGTTTCATCCCATCATCGCCTACCTGTTCACCGAATGGAAATGCAACCTCGACTGCCATTACTGCTGGGCCTTTGACAACAGCGTGAAGGGCATGACCGAAGAGGTGGCCAAGCGCTCCATCGACTGGCTGCATTCCACCACCTGCCGGGTGCTGGCGTTTATGGGCGGAGAACCGCTTCTGCGCCCGCAGTTGATCCACAAAGCGGCCTACTACGCCGCCAAGAAGGGTTTCTGGATCTATCTGCCGACCAACGCGCGCCTTTTGCGGCCTGACGTCATTGACCGCCTCGCCGACGCCGGAGTGGCGATCTTCAACTTCGCGGTGGATGTGGTCGACGAGAAGCCCGGACTTGCCAAAGCCCTGACTCCCGTGCGCAAGTACTTCGACTACCTCATCCGCAAACAGTACAAGTACGGCTATGCGGTGTTCTTCAACATCAACATTTGCCGCAACAACCTCGAAGACGTGAAGCAATTGACCGAGATCGCGCGCGACCACGGCATCGCCACCGATTACCATCTCAACGAATCTCCCATGATCGAGCAGAACCACTTTAAGCACTACGACGAAAATGACACATTTATCCACCCCGAAGACTTCCCCAAGGTCGATGAACTGGTGGACTGGCTGATCGAGAAAAACAAGTCGGGCTACAAGATGGTGAACTCAGTCAAGCGGCTGCAAGATATGAAGGATTTCATGCGCGGCAAGGTGGAACCCTGGAATTGTCGCGCCGGGCAGAACTCCATCATCATCCGCGTCGACGGCACTCTGGCCCCTTGTTTCCCCATGTATTCGGCTACCCACGACTGGGGTGTCATTGAGAACCACAAGTTTGAAGTTCCCCAGCTCAACGAGATGAAGAAGTCGTGCCAGACGCACTGCTTCTCCACCCTAAACCACAATCTTGGCTTCTGTTACAACGACACCAGGGTCCTGAAATGGGTCATGAAGCAGGCCTCGCATGGCTTCCAGGGCGTCAGTGGAAGTTTTGCGTAGAGTTTTGTAATCGGTATTTCATTTGACACGCGTTTCAGGATAGAATACCGGAATTATTACCTCTGTTTGCTGAGTGCGGCGCCGCGTAGATCGCTCTGAGCGATCTTGTCGGTGTAAGACATCAAACCTCCTTTGGGCGAGCCGTAGGAGTTCTGATGCGTTTCAATCGCCGGATGAATGGCCTCGACTCCTCAATCGAGGGTGCACACCGGATATCCCTGCACCCACCCACCCGCTGTCCAGCTTCTTGTTTTTCAACTGTCAACAACCCATCCCCCGGAGGAAGATAATGGCCACACACCTCGTTCAAATTGAAGACGACGTAGAAATCAAGCAGCGATTGGCTGCCGAACGGGCACGCCTGCGCAAGATTGCGGGCCTCGATGCTCCCGACCATTTTCACCGGCCGGTGGAGCGTGCCTTCACTGCTGAAGAGCGCAATAAAGTGACCATTCTTTTCGGCGGATTCACCTGGAAGCACGAGGACCTTATCCGTGCAGTCTTCCAAGGGTGTGGCTACCGCTGTGAGAAGTTGCCAGTGCCGGACGTGCCAGCCTTTCAAATCGGCAAAGAGTACGGCAACAACGGCCAATGTAATCCCACGTACTTCACCGTGGGCAATCTGGTGCAATACCTTCAGTTCCTGGAGAAGGAAGGCATTCCGCGCCAGCAGATTCTGGACAACTACGTCTTTTTCACCGCCGGCTCTTGTGGCCCGTGCCGCTTCGGTATGTATGAAGCCGAGTATCGCTTCGCGCTGAAGAACGCCGGTTTCGATGGCTTCCGCGTGCTGTTGTTCAAGGACAGCGACGGCATCAAGGCGGCATCCGGCGAGCCCGGACTGAAGTTCACCATTGATTTCGGGTTCGGCATGTTAAACGCCATGCACCTGGGCGACGTGTTCAACGACCTGATCTATCAAATCCGCCCCTACGAAGTGAACAAGGGCGAAACCGATCGTGTCTTCCATGAGACGGTCGATGGCTTATGCGAAGACCTGCGCAATCGCAAGAGCTTCGAAATCGAGGAGCGGGCGCCCAACTGGGCCAAGCCCAAGTTCAAGAGCAACAAAATTCTCCGCAATACTGCCAATGTCTTCGGAAAATGGCATGAGCACATGTGGGGCAAGGACTACCTCGGTGCCCTCGACACCGCCCGCAAGCGCATGGATTCCATCGAAGTCGACCGCACCAAAGTGAAGCCGATGGTCAAGATCACCGGCGAATTCTGGGCGCAGATCACCGAAGGCGATGGCAACTTCCACATGTTCGATTTCCTGGAGCGCGAAGGCGCGCAGGTGATCGTCGAACCCATCGCCACCTGGGTCGCGTATCTGATGTATCAGGCCAAGGCACACGCCATCGCCAAATGGCCGGTGAACCGGCCGCATCGCAATACCGAGTGGTATGAAGCGAAGAAGAACTTCGCCAATTACATCGGCCTGCACAAGAAGCTGTGGGGCATCGGCTTCGGTGAGAAGGCGTGGCGATTCTTCTATCACCGCACCATCAAGCACCTGGGCGGGATCACTCACGAATTGGTTCCCCAAAAAGACCTTGCCGACCTGGCAAACCCCTTCTACAACCAGTTCGCGCGCGGCGGCGAAGGCCATCTCGAAGTCGGCAAGAATGTTTACTACACCATTCACAAGCTGTGCCACATGGTGCTGGCGCTGAAACCGTTTGGCTGCATGCCATCATCGCAGTCGGACGGCGTTCAGTCGGCCGTGGTCAACAAATTCAAAGACATGATCTTCCTTCCGATTGAAACTTCGGGCGAAGGCGAAGTGAACGCTCACAGCCGCGTGCAAATGGCGTTGGGCGAGGCCAAAGTGAAGGCCAAAACCGAGTTCGAACAGTGCCTGAAATCCACCGGCAAGACCATGGAACAGATTCGCGAATACATTGCCGAACATCCTGAGTTGCGGCGTCCCTTCTATCACGTGCCGCATCGCGAAGGTGTGGCTGGAACTGCGGCCCAGTTCATCTTGCACGTGAATGATCGCATCAAGAAAGATACACATCTGTGGAAGCGTTCACGCGTTCCCGTCGCAGTACCCGCGACGGCCAGCGGAGATTAGAACTGAGAACTGATAACCGGGAACTGAGAACTGGTTTTGTTCAGCAGTTCCCGTTGGTTTCTACCGGAGAGTAGAAGGGAACCCAATGCACGATCATTCGGGACAAACGGCAAAGGCTCCACTGCTTCAGATAGCTCCTGCGCCTCCACAAAAGCCGCATGACCACCGCACCGAGTTCATGGTCGGGCTCGACGTGGGTTCGACCACAGTCAAGGCCACGGTGGTCGAGGCCGCGACTGACAAGGTTCTGTGGCAGGACTACCAGCGCCATGAAACCAAGCAGCCGGAGAAGTCGCTGGAGTTTCTCCGCCGCATGGAAGCCGAAGTCGGCATCAATCGCCACAACACCCGCATGTTCATGACCGGCTCGGGCGGCGGTTCCATTGCCGACCAGATCGGCGCCAAATTCGTGCAGGAAGTCACTGCGGTTTCCCTGGCGGTCGAGAAGATGCACCCCGAGGTGTATTCGGTCATTGAACTCGGTGGTCAGGACGCGAAGATCATCGTCTTCAAAGACGACGACGAAACCGGCCGCAAGAAGAAAATTCCGTCGATGAACGACAAGTGCGCCGGCGGCACCGGCGCCGTCATCGACAAAATTAACGCCAAGCTGAAAATTCCCACTGCCGAGCTGGCCGTTCAGGGCTACAACGGCATCAAGCTGCACAAAGTGGCCGGCAAGTGCGGCGTCTTCGCGGAAACCGACATCAACGGCCTACAGAAAGTTGGAACCCCGCCAGACGAGTTGATGGCTTCGCTTTTCGAGGCCATAGTCCTGCAAAACCTCAGCGTTCTCACCCGCGGCCACACCTTGCGTCCTCATGTTCTGCTGCTGGGTGGTCCCAACAGCTTCATCAAAGGCATGCGCGAAGCCTGGCAGGCCAACATCCCGCGCATGTGGCAGGAACGCAAAGTTCAGATCCCCGACGGGGCCAAGCCCGAGGACCTTATCAAGGTCCCCGAAAATGCCCAGTACTTCGCCGCCATGGGCGCGATCGAATTCGGCAAGAGCGAGGAAGACTGCGTCGGCTGCTATCGCGGCTATGACCAGTTAGTCCACTACATTGAATTTGGACGCCAGGAAGAAAAAGCCAAGTCCGGCGCCAAAGGCTTAACCACCAGCGACCACGAACTGACCGGATTCAAAGAATCCTATCGCCGCAAGAAGTTCATCCCGGCCACCTTCAACACCAACCAAACAGTTGGCGGATTCATCGGCATCGACGGCGGCTCAACTTCTACCAAAGCGGTGCTGCTCAACGAAAACGGCGACATTCTTTGCAAAGCCTACCAGCTTTCGAACGGCAATCCGATCCAGGATACGATCGAGATGTTCGAGAACCTGCGCGGCCAGGTAGAAGCGCAAAAGGCGAAGCTGGAAGTGCTGGGTGTCGCCACTACCGGCTACGCGAAAGATATTCTCAAAGATGTCCTGCACGCCGACGTGGCACTCGTCGAAACGGTAGCTCACACCGAATCCGCGCTCAAGTTTTATGAAGACCCGCACGTCATCGTCGACGTGGGCGGCCAGGACATCAAGATCATCATCCTTCACAACGGCCGGGTGAAGGATTTCAAGCTCAACACTCAGTGCTCCGCGGGTAACGGCTATTTCCTGCAATCGACCGCCGAAGGCTTTGGTCTTGGCGTCGAGCAATATGCTGACTTGGCCTTTGCCGCTCAATCTATGCCGGTTTTCGGTTACGGTTGCGCCGTCTTCATGCAATCGGACATCGTGAATTTCCAGCGCCAGGGGTGGCGGGCGGAGGAAATCCTCGCCGGTCTCGCTGCCGTACTTCCCAAGAACGTGTTCCTCTACGTCGCCAGCATTCCCAATCTCGCCGCGCTGGGAACTCGTTTCGTTCTTCAGGGCGGGACGCAGAACAACATGGCGGTGGTGAAAGCGGAAGTCGATTTCATCAACAACAGCTTCCGCGCGGCCGGCAAGAAACCGGAAATCATCGTCCACGAATTCTGCGGCGAATCCGGGGCCATCGGCGCGGCGGTCGAATCCGTACGTCTCTGGAAGAACGGCCTGCAGACTTCGTTCGTCGGACTCGACGCCGTTCGCAAGATCGAATACCGCACCACTCGCAACGAATCCACGCGCTGCAATTTCTGCAAGAACAATTGCCTGCGCACCTTCATCGACATCCGCACCGTTCCCAAGGATGAGAAGAGTTTCGTTCCCATCCAGAAGGTCACCAAAGTCCCCTTGATGCACGGTGAGCAGCGCCTCATCATTGCCACCTGCGAAAAAGGCCTGGTCGAAGATGTCAACGACATGAAGGACATCAAAGCCGGCCTCGACCAGATCAAAGAGAAATATCTTAACTTCGTGGACATCGCGGCCCACGAAGTCTTTCGCTCAATCAGTCCCAAGAGCGTGGCCGATCCCGTTCCCGCGGCAGTCAAGTTCTGGAACAAGGAAGCCAAGGCCCGCATCCCGCTGATGGAGAATCGCAAGAAGCTGCGCGTCGGCATTCCACGCGTGCTGAATATCTACACCTACGCGCCGCTCTTCAACGGCTATCTGGAGAGCCTGGGTGTGCAGCCGGAAAACGTCATTTACTCCGACTACACCAGTTCCGATCTTTATCGCGCCGGCGCCAGCCGTGGCGCCATCGACCCCTGTTTCCCAGCGAAGATCGGCATTTCGCACGTCTATAACCTGATTCAGGAAAAGCATCGCAAGAAGCCGCTCGACGTGATTTTCTTCCCCATGTACGATGTGCTGACTTCGCCGCTGGTGAAGATTGTCGGCGCCAATGCCTGCCCAACCGTTACCGCAACGCCCGAAACCGTCAAGGCTGCTTTCACCAAAGAGAACGATGTTTTTGCTGAGCACAACGTCAAGTACGTCGACCCAGTTCTGAACTTTGCGGATCGCAAACTCTTCGCCCACCAGATGCTGCAAGCCTGGCAGCCCATTCTCGGCTTGTCACAAGAAGAGAACGACCGCGCCGTCGAAGTCGGCTACAAGGCGCTGGCGGACTACGAAGCTAGCATCCGCAAGCGCGCCCGTGACGTAATGGACCAACTGGAACGGGATGACAAGATCGGCATCGTCATGCTGGGCCGGCCCTATCACCACGATCCCGGTCTGAATCACGAAATCATGGAGGAGTTCCAGAAACTCGGCTATCCCATCTTCTCGCAGAACACGCTGCCGCTCGACGAGGACTTGCTGGAACGTCTGTTCGGCGATGAAGTGCGTGCTGGGGTCATCACCCACCCACTCGATATCACCGACGCCTGGAAGAACTCTTATTCCTGTAGCACCAACCACAAGGTCTGGGCTGCGAAATTCACCGCGCGGCATCCCAACCTGGTGGCGCTCGAGATTTCCAGCTTCAAGTGCGGCCACGACGCGCCCATCTATGGTGTGGTTGAGGGCATTATCGAGGAGTCGGGCACCCCGTACTTCTGCTTCAAGGATCTCGACGAAAACAAGCCCACCGGCTCCATAAGAATTCGTGTTGAGACCATCGATTACTTCCTGCGGCGCTACCGCGAAGAGGTCATCCGCAAGCGCAAGGCCAATGACGAGATCGAGTCCCAACTCGCGGCCCTGGAAGCCGAACTGCGCGGACAAGCGGTGTCCCAATCACCTCAGTTGGAGCCGGAAGCGCAACAGATGGCCGCCGACTAGCATCCCCGTAGGGGCGGACGCCCTCGTCCGCCCCACGAGATTTCCCCCTTGGTGTATCCTCATACGCTGATTGGGAATTTCCATGGCCACACCGAAAAAAGCCTCTGCCCCTTCCGGCAACGAAGTCCTCTATGACCAGCTGATCGCCACCATCCCTGCGATCGAACGCAAAGGCGCTGCCAATCCTTACACGTCGCTCAACGGCAATATGTTTACCCTTCTGCATCAATCTCGCTTGGCTATCCGGCTTCCCGAGGACGCGCGGGAAGCGTTCCTGAAGAAATACAAGACTAACCTGTTTGAGGCTTACGGCGCCGTCATGGCAGAGTATGTGGCGGTCCCCGATGCCCTGCTGAAGAACACAAAAGAGCTTAAGAAGTACCTGGCCGTGAGTTACGAATATGCCAGGACATTGAAGCCCAAGCCCACGAAGAAGAAGTAGCCCTGGTTGCATTCCAAGGCCGCTCGCGATGTTAAGATGTTCAACGAAACATCTCATCGACCGATGACCAACGTTGGCGCTCCCCGCGTCGTCTGTATCCAGGACTTCCGGCCTCTGGCACAGCGCCGCTTGCCCAAAGTTGTCTTCGACTATCTCGACGGCGGCGCTGAGGGCGAAGTCACGCTGCGGGAGAACTGCCGAGTATTCGAAGACGTCACGCTGCGCCCGCGTCACTGCGTCGCCGTCCCGCAATGCGATCTGCGGACCCGTGTCCTCGGTCTCGATCTCGCCCTGCCATTTCTGCTGGCCCCGGTTGGCTACAGCCGCCTCATGCATCCGGGCGGTGAAGTCGCCGCCGCGCATGCCGCCGGCGTCGCCGGCACGGCCTATATTCTCTCCACCATCTCTGGGCATCCCCTGGAAGACGTCAAAGCCGCTTCCTCGGGCCCCGTCTTTTATCAGCTCTACTTGATGGGTGGTCGTGGCGCGGCTGAAGCATCTATCGAAAGGGCCCGCAACGCCGGCTTCTCCGCATTAGTGGTCACAATTGATACTGCCGTTTCTGGCGTCCGTGAGCGTGATCTGCGCAACGGCATGAAAGAACTCATCAGTGGCACGGTGCTTTCCAAACTGCCATATCTGCCGCAGGTGCTGGCCCGTCCCTCATGGCTGGCCGGCTTCCTGCTCGATGGTGGCCTTCCCAATCTCCCGAACGTTGTCGTTCCCGGCCAGGGCCCCATGCCACTGGTGGATATCAACGCCGCCCTGGCTGCCTCCGCCGTCACTTGGGCCGACCTGCGCTGGATCCGCGATGCCTGGCGCGGTCCCATGGTGATCAAAGGTGTCCTCACTGGCGACGACGCCCGCCATGCCATCGACGCCGGAGCCCAGGCGATTGTCGTATCCAATCACGGTGGGCGCCAACTCGACGGAGTTTCCGCGTCGCTGCGGGCCTTGCCGGAAGTAGTGGCCGCCGTCGACGGCCGCGCCGAGGTACTAATGGACGGTGGCATCCGCCGCGGTGCTGACATAGTTAAAGCCATCTGCCTCGGGGCCCGCGCCGTTCTCTGCGGCCGCGCCTATGCCTATGGCCTCGCCGCAGCGGGTCCGGCTGGAGTCGCCCGCGCCATCGAAATTTTGCGCGTGGATCTGGATCGCACTCTTAGACTCCTCGGTTGCCCCTCGATTTCCGCACTGGACAAGTCCTACGTGAACCTCCCCAGCTGGGCCACGACCCGGTCGTGAGGTATTATTGCTTTCTATGAAGACCGTGAAATGGGCTACCACCCCTTCAGTGGATGCCTTGGCCAGCTCAGATGCTATCGATCTCGAACTCATTAATGCGGCTGAGCAGCGCCTCAATGCCGAGGTCACCGACGTTCTGGAATATCAGGCACCCTGCCGAGACTAGTTCCCCTGCAGCCTCTCCATCGCCGCTCCCAACACCTTGCCTTGATGCGCTTCCTGTACCAACGCAATCACCCGCAGATTGTCCCGCGCCACGCCAGCCTCGAGCTTGATCTGCGCATCCTGCGCAAAGCCCTGGCCGCGCGGTGCGGTTCCTATTTTAGTCATCGTTCTTACCACCGCGGTGTGTGTCAGAGTGCGTCCGCCATTCTCTCCGTGTAACACTCGCGATTCCGCGTGATTCAGAGCGACCACCACCACTACATCCGCGTTTTCCGGCGCAGCTCCGGTTTCCACATGTACATTTAGCGTGTTTCCGGGGCCAATCGAGATCGAAGACAGATGCACCGCAATCTTCCGGACTTGGAATGCCTTATCGAAGGCTTTTCGCGCCAGTTCCTGATCGCTACCCACAAACTCGCTGCTTCCGTCTACTACCATCTGCGGAGTGTAGGGAGAATCCAGATCGAATCGGTTCGCATAAGTGCTCTGCCGGTCGCTGTAAAAGCGGGCAGAGTAGGGATCCTTCCAGCCGATGTGGTTCCAGTAGTCCACATGCTCGCTGAGCACGATCATTTCCGCTCCCTCCACCGGCTGCCGGTCGAGCTTTTCAAGGAATGTGTCTGCGGGCGGGCAACTGGAACAGCCCTCAGAGGTGAATAACTCCACCAGAATCGGAACGCCACTGGTCGTCGTCTTCTCGGACTCCGGAGTCTTCGCCATTGCGGTCGCAAAGAAGGCAAAGACCAAAAGCAAAGAAACTTTCATAAGCTCATTCACCGATACTCAGTGGATGCTCGCCCAGCCGGAAAGTTGCGCGTCTCCCACTTCCATCGGCCAATCAGAGATTTTACAAAACCTTAACCTTCCCGCAACCTCTCCGCAACCTTCTTTCGCTACCGTCAAACCAGGGAGGATTACTCCAATGACCATCCTTTACAGCGAGCGCCGAAGGATCCTGCTGATTGACGATAACTCCCGAAGGCTCAATTTGCTCGCGACGGTTCTGAGAAATCATGAGGTCGAGGTGCACCTGGCCAATCGGCTGGTAGAGGCAAACTCGCTTTGGAAAAACATCCCTTATGATCTGGTGTTGTTGGCCGCGTCGGAGAACTCCGAACAAGCCACGCTGGCCTCGTTGCAGATAAGGAAGAGCAACCCTCGCCAGCGCATCGCCTTGCTGGTAGGCCCTCCGGCTTACATTCGCGAAATTGCCCGGCCAACGGCCAAGCCCAAATTCGATCCGCCGGTTTCAACCCCCGCAGCTTCGGATGAAACTTCCTCAAGAGCCCAGTGGCCGGAGATCGTTCAAAAAGTGGTGAGCGACTGGTACGTGGATCAGAGCGCTCGCTTGCGTTGGACCAGTTAGCTGCCTCGATTACCGGCGAACCATGCTTCTCCGCTGAGTTCTCTCGTTAGCTGATCTCGGATCCCGCGATTGAGGAGGAATCCGGACGAAAGGTTCCGCCCTTGGATTCGGCCGCCATCCGGTTTTCCTGCTGGCGGGCTTCGTACCACAAGGCTAGTTCGACCCGGTTCCAGAGCCCCAGTTTGTCGTAGATGGTCCGAAGATGGTTCTTGATGACGTACTCGGTGGTTCTGAGCTCTCCTGCGATGTCACGGTTGGTAAGTCCCTGGGCAACAAGTTCGATGATCTGTTGTTCCCGCCGATTGTGAACTTGTTCGTTCCCACGCTGTTTTCTAAGCATAGCTGTCTCCGGTAGAGAAGAGTTGCCAGCTTGACCCGTTTGATCCCGCCGCTGATCCCAAATTTCGCGAACAGGCGATTGAAATGTGCCTTGACCGTCCGGCGATTCATCCCTATGACGCTGGCAATTTCGGTGTTGCCGCAGCCCTGTAAGAGCAGGTCAACAATCTCCTGCTCCCGCGGTCCCAGCCGTGGTGGCCGTGTCGGCCGTGTCTCACCCATTGTGCCCCCCAAAAGGATATCCATCAACTATTAACCCCGGCCCCGCCGCAAATGTGCGTCGGTTCGATGAATTATTTGTGAAATCCCGCTACCCCTGGATTTGGGCGCGGGAGGCCTCTTTTGGAGGAAATCGCCTCCGATAACTGGCAACTGGAGTGCTCCCAGATGGAGTGGAGGCGCAATCCGGCCCGCTCAGCGTCCCCCGGGAGCGCGTCCGGCGCAGATATCAACCCGTGCTAACTGGCTCTGGTAGCGACATTT
>Ga0209169_10000362_pt1 | contig 27227 bp, 23 predicted proteins | sample HubBroMetageWRM4_FD_188346 | JGI IMG/M metagenome (GOLD analysis project Ga0209169, IMG submission 188346) | Warmed soil microbial communities from the Hubbard Brook experimental Forest, New Hampshire - Hubbard Brook CCASE Soil Metagenome WRM 4... | ecosystem: Environmental > Terrestrial > Soil...
CAAGAGTCACCAGTTCCGCGGCCCCGGGCTCCGGCGTGCCCGGTCCCGCCGCCCCGGGCTCCGGCGTGCCCGGTCCCGCCGCCCCGGGCTCGGGCGTGCCCGGTCCCGTTCCCTCCAGCTGGTCAGCCATACGTGAAACAGTACTTTCGAAGTAAGTGTTTCACAATATGCCGATTGGTCACGGTCCTGTCACGGCACCGGCCGGGTTACGATGCCCGTGGAGGACTGCGATGCGGCGGGAAATCTTTACCGAAGAGCACGAGGCGTTCCGTGACATGGTGCGTGCCTTCATCGCGAAGGAGATCACGCCCTATCACGAGCAATGGGAGCGGGACGGAGTCGTGTCCCGCGACGTGTGGCTGGCGGCAGGCCGGGCCGGCCTGCTCGGCATCCACATCGACGAGAAGTACGGCGGCGGCGGCGATCCCGACTACAGGTACTACGTCATCCTGAACGAGGAACTGGCCAGGGCGGGCGCGAGCGGCCCGATGTTCACCCTGCACAACGACATGATCGGGCCCTACCTCGACCGCTTGTGCACGCCGGAGCAACGCGAAAGGTGGCTGCCAGGCTACTGCTCGGGGGAGCTCATCGCGGCGATCGCGATGACCGAGCCGGAAGCCGGCAGCGACCTGCAGGGCATCCGCGCCACCGCCGAGCGCTCCGGGGATCATTACCTGCTGAACGGGCAGAAGACGTTCATCTCGAACGGTCAGCTTGGCGATATCGTGATCGTGGTCGCGCGCACCGATCCGGGTGCCGGGCACCGCGGGATCAGCCTGCTCGTGGTCGAGCGTGACATGCCCGGGTTCTCCCGCGGCCGGAACCTGGAAAAGATCGGCATGCACGCCCAGGACACCTCCGAGCTGTTCTTCACCGACGTCCGGGTGCCCGCGGCGAACCTGCTCGGCGAGGAGGGCGGCGGATTCGTCGCCCTGATGCAGAACCTGCCGCGCGAGCGCGTCACCATCGGCGTCACCGCCCTGGCCATCGCGGAGAAGGCGTTCGAGGACACGCTCGCCTACAGCAAGCAGCGCCAGGCGTTCGGGCAGCCCATCGGGAAGTTCCAGCACAGCAAGTTCGTGCTGGCCGAGATCGCCACCGAGCTGGCCGTGGCGCGCGCCTTCACCGACCGCGCGATCACCGAGCACTGCGCGGACCGGCTGAGCACCGACGAGGCGTCGATGGTCAAGTGGTGGAACACCGAGCTGTGCAACCGGGTCACCGACCGGTGCGTCCAGCTGTTCGGCGGATACGGCTACATGCGGGAGTACCCCGTCGCCCGCGCCTGGGCCGACAGCCGCGTCCAGTCCATCTTCGGCGGCACCACCGAGATCCAGAAAGAAATCATCGCCCGCGGCCTCGGCCTATAGGCGCGGGCGCGAGCCTTTCTTCGCACTCGGAGACGGCCGGGAAGTAGGCCCGGCCGTCTCTGGTCCTCCTGGTCCTGCATTACTCGCTGAGAATCACCAGGGTTTCGGGGCGGACGCCGTCGTGCTTCATGGCCTCCGCGGCCTCCTCGGTCTGCATGATCTGCTCGAAGACGGCGAAGTCAGGGATCTCGACGATCATCCCGACCCGGTCGGATCCGCCCGGGTCGCGGAAGGTGCGGGCCGTGATGCCGTGCGGTCCGAAAAACTCTTCCCGCTTCCCGGACTTGAGCCAGTGCTCTACGTCGTCGACCTCATGAAAAGCTAGATACGTGGCCATGTTGCCTCCCGATAGGTAGTTGGTCGGACTGTGCCGCGGTGGGTCACATCGGCGGTCCGGAGCGTTCTCGAACTCCCCGCAGACGATCCGGTCGGGATGATCGTGGCACGGGGCCGGCCTCAGGGGCGCATCACCGGCGCATCACCTCGACGGTCGCGAGCACTCCCGGCAAGCCGTGCGCCTCTACGTAGCCTCGGCTTGCAGGACTTCGGCGGCCGGACGGCGGGTGCCGGCCTGGGCCGGGATGCTGGCCAGCAGGGCCACCGCGGCCAGGGTGGCGAGTACGGCGGCGGCCAGCCACCAGGCAGGCGGAACGGTCAGCGGACCGGGGCTGGCGGCCTTGAACAGCCCGAGGCCCAGCGGGATGCCGAGCAGGGTACCTGGCACCGCGGGCAGCACCTGGGCCCACGCCACCCCAGCGCTGACCTGACGCGGGGACGCGCCGAGCGCGCGGGCCAGGGCCGCGGAACGCCGGAAGTCCAGCACCGTGGCCCAGGCGGTGCAGATCGCGTTGAGCACGGCCAAGGCGACCAGCACGATCGTGATCACCAGCAGCATCTGAGTGTCCCGGGTGACCACGGGGTCGCCGACCTGGCCGGCGGTCGGTCCGAGGTCGTGATCGACGGTGGCGCGGAAGGTGAGCAGGGCGACGATCCCGGCAGAGGTGACCGCGATGCTGGCCGCGCCGAGCACGGCGCGGCGCAGCCGGCCGGCGGCCATCCGGATCCCCAGCAGCAGCGGCACCGGCAGCCGGGCGGACAGCGCGATCAGGGCGGCGCGGCGGCGCGGCGGCCGCGGCGTGTCGGCCAGGGCACTGACCGTGCTGCTGCGCGCGGCCTTGATGGCGGGCACGAGCGTTGAGGCCAGCGCGACCGCCAGGGCCAGGGCGACGGTCAGGCCGATCGTGGCCGGGGTAATGGAGGGCGGGCCCGCGGTGCCGATCAGCCCGGCACCGGGGTTGGTGATCAACGGGGCGGCGGCCCAGCCGATGACCAGCCCGGCCGCCGCCGCCACCAGGGCGAGCGCCAGGTTCTCGGCCACCAGCACGGCGGCCACCAGGCCCGGCGTGCTGCCTACCGCCTTGAGCAGGCCGACCCGCCGGGTCCGCTCGGCCATCCGGCCCCCGGCCAGGACCGCCACGCTGGCCACCGCCAGCAGCACGGCGAGCAGCGAACCGGCCTTGAGCACCGACTGCTCGTCTTGCACCAGCTCGCCGGCCGCGGAACTGATGGCCTGCCAGGTGTTGATGCTATCGATGCTCTGGCTCAGCGCGCCGCGGACGCCACCGTACGTCGACAGGAACTGGTTTTGCAGGGCCGGCGCCGTCGCCGGGTCCTTGAGCTTCAGGTTCAGCACGTAGCTCAGGGGTGCCTGCGGCGAGGCCATGGCGCGGGCGTCCGCCTCGGTGACCCAGGCCAGGCCAACGTTGAGGGTCGACAGGCTGCTGGCGCCTGCGCCCATCTGGGGCCCAGTGAAGATGCAGTTCGTGAGGGAGCAGTTCGGGTACGGCGCGGCGGCGGCGGTGACCGCGATCCCGGCTACCGTGAACGGCTGGCCGTTCAGGGTGACCCGGTCGCCGACCCCGACGCTGAGCGCGGTGGCGAAGGTGCGCTCGATCACCAGGCCGCCGGGACGCACCCAGCTGCCAGCGGTCAGCTTCGGCTGGTCGACTGCGGCCGGCGCCTGTCCGCGGCCCTCCGCCAGCACCGGGACGGTCAGGCCGCGGGTCCGCAGGATCACCGAGGCGACCGGGTAGGGCCCGGAGTACTCGGTGACGCCGCTGAGGTGGGTCAGGGCACTGGTGTCAGCCTGGACCTGCGCGGCGCTGACCGCGCCCGGGCCCGAAGCGTTGAGGTTCACGCCGTACCCGGCCACCAGGTCGGGCCCGTTGGTCAAGGCCCGGGTCTGCTGGTAGGGGTGGCTGGTCACGCCGTTGAGGGCCAGGCCCAGGACGAGCGTGGTGGTGGCGGCGGCGATGGCAAGCAGCAGCAGGACGGCCTGGGCCTTGCGGCGGCGGATGTCGCGGGTGGCCAGCCGGATGACGAGCACGATCTTGCCCATGGCTCAGCCCTCCAGCCCGGCCAGGGTGCCCAGGCGGCCGGTGGTGCCGCCGTGCAGCTTGGTCTGGTCGGTGAACGACCCGTCGCGCATGGAGATCATCCGGTCGGCGGTGGCCGCGACCCGGGGGTCGTGGGTGACGATGACCAGCGTCTGCCCGGCGGCGTGCAACCGGTCGAACAACCGCAGAACCTCTATGGTCGCGGCGCTGTCCAGGTTCCCGGTCGGCTCGTCGGCCAGCACCACCTGCGGGCTGGCGACCAGCGCCCGGGCGATCGCGACCCGCTGGCGCTGGCCCCCGGACAGCGCCGTCGGCAGGAACCTGGCCCGGTCGGCCAGCCCGACCCGCTCCAGCAGTTCGGTGGCCGTCTTGCGGGCCACTCGCGGCGAACGACCGGCCAGCAGCGCCGGCAGTTCCACGTTCTCCACCGCGGTCAGCTCGTCCATCAGGTGGAAGGCCTGGAAGACGAAACCGACAGCGTCGCGGCGCAGCCGGGCCAGGCCACGTTCGGACAGCTGGTCCAGGCGCTGCCCGGACAGCCAGATCTCGCCGCTAGTGGGCCGGTCCAGGCCACCCAGCAGGTACAGCAGCGTCGACTTGCCACAACCGCTGGGCCCCATCACCGCCACCGTCTCCCCGGCCATGACGTCCAGGTCCACGCCGTTCAATGCGTGGACTAGGCCCTCTTTCTTCCCGTACTCCTTACGCAGCCCCCGAGTGCGCAGCACGCAGGTGTCCCCGTCGGTAGCGTTCATGACCCGTCCTTCTTCTGGTTTGTCCAGTTCTGCTCGCATGCCTCCAGCCAGGCCAGGTCGGCCTGCAGCCGGAGCGCCAAGCCCTCAAGCAGCAGCGCGGCCTCCGAGCCGTCCGGCTCGGCCATGGCCGCCCGCTGCACGTCGCGCAGCTGACGCAGCAGTTCGCGCCGCTGGGCGTCGATGATCCTGATCGGGTCGGCCAGCCCGGCCGCCGCGGCCGCGATCAGCTTGAGGTGAAATTCCGCCAGGCCCGGTCCGGGCCAGCTCACGTCCGCGATCCACTCGGCGACCCGCTGCTGCCCGGCAGCGGTCAGCGCGTACACCTTGCGGTCCGGCCGGTCCGGCAAGCCGGGCGCCCGCTCGCAGCTCACCTGTCCCGCCTTCTCCAGCCGGGACAGCGTGACGTAGATCTGCCCGGCGTTCATCGCGTCCCCCACCGAGCCGAGCGCCTGCTGCAGCCGGGCCCGGAGCTGATACCCGTGGGCCGGCTCCTTGGCCAGCAGCGCCAGCACCGCTTCCTGCTGCACAACCTCTCCTTACCTAACGGTTATCCTTAAAGATAGCGGTTAGCTATGGGGCTGTCAAAGGTGGATCAGCCCGCCTCGGCGGCCGGCCAGGCACTGGCTGGTCAGGCCCGGGTTGATGCACCTGAAAGCCAGCGCGGAGCTGATAACATCGCCGCGGTGGCAACCGAGACATCTCTCCAGGAGCCGCTGCTGCGGTTCATCCTGGGAATTGCCGCCGAAGAATCGGCCGACGGGCCAGGAGCCGAGATCGCGCCTCTTCTGGCCGCCGCTCCTGAGCTGAATTTCGGACGGCTGGCAGCAGAGCCCGCGCCGCGGGTCTTCGTCTCCGGCTGGGGCGAAGTCGCCGGCGTGCTGATGTACCGCCAGACAGTGCCCGGGCGGGATACCTGGCAGGCAGTCGTTGCGGCCCGCGATGAACGTGCCCTTCGCGACCTGCTGCTCGGCTGTCCCGGCCGCGGTAGCGGGGTCCTGTTCCTGTGCCAGCGATGGATGCTCGCCGCCGTCCGGGACCTGTTCACGGGAAAGGAGCTGCCGGAGCGGGTGGGTTACTATGCCACGCCGGGCACCTTCGTACCCTCCGGCACGGCGCAGGCCCGTCGACCCGGAGGGCCTTCATATGCCGTCCGCGCTCTCGGCGATGGCCTGTACGAGGTCGTGGTCCCCGAGCACGCCGACGCCGACGCCGACGCCGACGCGGTGCGGACCGCGACCGCCGACGCGCTCGCCGATGGCAGGGCTGCCCTCGCGCTGTCGCTGCGCGCGGACCGATCGGGGACCATCGCCGTGTTTGAGGCGCTCGGCTACCGTCCCCTCTACCGCCTCGCCGTCTTCGCCGGGGCCAGGCGAGGCGCCCTGCGCGCGGACGCATCGGATCGTGATGCCAGGATGGCCGGTCCGCAGCTGGCCGCCAAGGACACCCCGGCGGTACAGCGCCTGCGGGCCCTCAGGGAGCCCGCGGCGCGGCGCGCGGAGGCGAGCTTCGTGGCGGAGGGTCCGACGCTGGTTCGGCGGGCGATACACGACAGGCTGCCGGTCGAGGCGGTGCTCTGCCTTAACGCGTTCGCGGCGGCGCCGGAAGGCCGCGAGATAGCCGACCTGTGCGGCCGCGAGGGAATTGCGTGTTACCGCTGCTCGGACGGGCTGATGGGCACGATTACCAGTACCCGCCCGCTGCCCGCGGTGATGGCCGCGGTCCATTTCAGGCTGGGCGACGTGGGCATGCTCCGGCTGCCTCGTTCGTCGGTCCTGCTGGTGGCCGAGAACCTGCAGAACCCGGACAATCTCGGCATGGTGCTGCGCACGGCCGATGGCGCTGGCGCGGGCGCGGTCGTGGTCACCGAGGACGGCGTAGACCCGCTGCACAAGAACTGCGTGCGCGCCGCCCGCGGCGCGGTCGGCCGCATCCCGCTGTACAGCTGCGCCGATCTTCCCGGCTGGCTGGGTGAGCTGTCCAGGAACGGGTTCGCGTCCCTCGGCGCGACTGCGCACGCCGATGCCGATCTGTACGTCCAGACCCTGGACCTGCCACTGGCGTTCGTGGTCGGGAATGAGGAGACAGGCCTGCGTCCCGAGACGCTGGCGGCCTGTACCAGCCGGGTCCGCATCCCGATGGCTCCGGGCCAGTCCTCCCTGAACGTCGGGGTGGCCGCAGGTGTGCTGCTCTTCGAATTCGTCCGCCGGAGCGGCCGTACCTAATCAAGACCGGCACCCGCGCGACACGTAGAGCTACCCGCACGGCCGCAATCCGGCGCCCGCGGGCCACAGGCCGGCGCCCACACCACAACCGTCCGGTACCCGCGGGCCACATACCGATCCCCACCCGGCACGTACCGGCGCCTGCACCGTAGCCGTCCGGTACCCGCGGGCCACATACCGATCCCCACCCGGCATGTACCGGCACCTGCACCGTAACCGTCCGGAGCCCGCGGCGCACCGCGTGACAATTAAAGAGGCGACTGGGAAAATTGGGCCAGATGTGGCAGCGGGAAAGACTCGAATCGCTTTGGTGCATGCCCCAGCCGTAGCGATAGGTCTGTCGATGAAATCGCAGGCCCCTGATCGGGCGTTTTCTTGATCTGCGATTCACAATCTGGGTACTATGCGCGAAGTGGGGGGCACGGCTGGTACCGCCGTGATGTTTGCGTGCGCGAAAATCGTGCATTCCCCAAGCCTGCGCCCCGCGGACCCGGTAGTGACCGGGAAACGCGTCGCGACAGCGCAAGGGAGCTGGCTGGTGAGTTTCAACGAGGACTGGCGGAAGACGTTCAGGCCCGACATCCCCAGCGCGGCTCGCGTCTATGACTACCTGCTCGGCGGCAAGGACAATTACCCGGCGGACCGGGCGGTCGCCGAATCGCTGATCGAGCAATTGCCGAACGTCCGGCTCGCGGTTCAATGGAACCGGGCGTTCCTGCGGCGGGTCGTCCGCTACCTGGTCAATGAGGCCGGCATACGGCAGATCATCGACGTCGGGGCGGGGCTGCCCACGGTGGGCAACACCCACGAGATCGCCCAGGCTGCCAGCGCCGCGGCCAGGGTGGTCTACGTCGATCACGACCCGGTGGTCCTCGCCCACGCACGGGCGATGCTCCAGGGCGTCCCGAACACCGCGATCATCGAGCAGGACCTGCTTGAGCCCCACAAGATCCTCGCCGACCCGGCCCTGGAGAGGCTGATAGATTTCGGCGAGCCCGTGGCCTTCCTCTTCCTGTCCATCCTGCATTTCGTCGCCGACGAGGATGACCCGGCCGGGCTTATCGCCCGGCTGACCGACCCGTTCCCGGCCGGCACCCATGTCGCGATATCGCATGCGACACCCGATACCGTCCCCGCGGTCCGCGGCGCCGAGCGGGTCTTCGATCACGCCACGGAGAAGGCCCACGTCCGGACTCGCGCAGAGGTGCTGAGGCTCGTCGCGGGACTGAAGACAGTCGAGCCCGGCCTGACGTGGCCGTCCGAGTGGCGGCCCGACCCCGGCGAGGTAGTACCCGCCAACGCCGCGGATGCGTATTACTGCGTCGTGGTGGCACGGAAGCCGTGATCGTCGGCCGCCCGGGTCGGCGGACTAGGCGGTGCCGGGGTGGCGCGCCACGAGCGCGAGGATTTCCTCGGCGACCAGATCGGGTTGCTCGGCCGGGATGAGATGCCCGCTGGTAACCGCGACTCGGAGGACTGAGTCCGGTGACCGTGCGGCCAGGTCACGCTGCAGCGCTTGCCATGCCCGCTCGCAATGGTCCCGTTCAGCCGGTCCGAATCCGAACCCGGCGGGTATCCAGTCAGCCCGGCCGTGAGTGATCACCGTTAGCGGCATGCGGGCCAGATCGTCCCGCCCGGCCTCGGTGGTTAGCCTCGTTATCACCTCGTCGGCGCGCAGGCCCTGCTCGGCGTCGTAGGCGGCGAGTTCCCGCAATCGCGCAATCCATTCCGGCAGCGCCTCGGCCAGGCGCTCGTGCCGGGCATCGATCAGTACCATCCCGGCCACATCGCCAGGATGCCTGGCCGCGAACGCCCGGATGATGTGCCCTCCGAACGAATGACCGACCAGCACATACGGTGGATCCACAGCCAGGGCGGCGAGCCAGGCCTCCAGGTCGGCCCGCCATCCGTCCAGCGTCCACGGCCCGGCGGGGTCGCTCGCGCCGTGATCGGCGCGGTCATAGCTATAGCTGGCGGTTACCAGCGATATCCGTTCCTGGACGTCTCGCCAGAGCTCGGACGAGCAGCCGAACCCGGCCTCCAGCACCACGACCGGACTGCCGCGGCCGCCCTCGACCACGTGCAGCCGCCGCCCGCCTACTTCCACCTTGCGTTCGCGAAGGACTCCCACGCAGTCCTTCGTACTCCTCGCCCCGTCTCGCCGCTCGCTTCCCCGCCAAAAGCCGCGAGCGCGTCACCGGCCGCTGTCCTGAGGCGGCGAGGAGTACCGGGGGAGTAGCGGGCTTACAGGGCGATCCAGCCGGTGGTGATGGGAGTGCCCAGGTGGCAGCGCAGGCTGACCGCGCCCGACGGGATGGAGTCGGCGCTGAACCGCCCGAGCGTGTCGGCCTCGACGGTGACCACCCCGGCGCTGTGCCTGATGTCAACCACCGCCGACTGGCGCGGGATCAGCTGACCGGTCAGCCGCCGCGACTGTGCCGTACCGGATATCTCGAGCTGAATGGATAGGCCGCTGGTCCGGAACGACAGTTCCCGCCGTTCGGGCGAGCCGTGCGCCGCGGAGGCATCGGCCGTGGGCTCCAGGGGGTCCCCGGGTTCAGGCACCACCCCGGTCGGCCCGGCGTCGTGTTGTATCACCTGGTCATCCTTCCCGGTGTCGGCCGACATGGAACCGCTGCAGGTCCATCCGTGCTCCGATTACTCTACCCTGCACGACCACTGACGACTATCAGGTTAGCAACGTCTCGAGGCGTACCGCACAACGCCCCGGCCCGTACCTGCACGGGCGCGGCAGTCAGGGAAAGCGCAGTCAGGGAAGGCGCCGCCAGGGAAGGCGCCGCCAGGGAAGGCGCCGCCAGGGAAGGCGCCGCCAGGGAAGGCGCCGCCAGGGAAAGCGCCACCGGCGAAAGCGCGGCCAGGGAAAGCGGCTAGGGGAAGCGCGGCGAGGAGGCGTGCGGCAGCGGACGCGGCGGACGAGCCGGGCTGTGCAGGTGTGCCGGATCTGACCTGCGGGTAATCCGGCGGGCGAGCAGGAGCGCCGCGGCCGTGGCGATGGCCAGCGCGACGGCCAGGATCTCCGCGATCGTCACCGCTCCCAGGCGGAAGGCGATGCCCGACCCGATGCCGCTTGTCTGGCCCTGCATGTTGATCAGCCGCGGCGCGATCACCACGCCGACGGCGGTTCCCATGGTCACCCCGATCGCGGTGAGGATCGTGGTGTTGACCACGAGGGTGGCCATCACCTGCCTCGGCGTCAGCCCCATCGCCGCGAGCACGCCGACCTCGTGCCTGTGGTCGCGGACCCCCACAGCCGTCGCGGTCAGCAGGTTGGCCAGCCCGATGATGGCCAGCACGACGACCGAAACCGCGATCACCACGCGGACGACCCCGAGCCCGCTGGCCGGATTGGTCACGGTCTGCACGTCGAGCTGATCGTGCGACGCTTCGAGCAGCTTGGCCCGGGCCGCCGCGGCCGACACCCCGGGCCTCAGGACCAGGCTGTATTGCAGCTGCGGCGCGCTGCCCGCCTCGGTCAGCGCGTCAAGCCCGAAGTCAAGGACGTCTCCGTTGTTGTCGGGCTCGATGGTCCGGCCCACGATGTGCAGGATCACCGGTACGCCGTCGATCGTCGGCGATATCCAGGCGCCGACGCCGATGTGCATCAGCTCAAGGAAACCCTGGCCCGCGACCGCCTCGTTCGCCGCCTCGAACATCTGCCCCTGCACCGCCTGGAACGGGTAGGGCCGCCAGGAGTACCCCATGGCCCGGGCGGTGAAGGTGCCGTTGGCGCCTGGCAGCAGCGTGTCGAACTGGGCGCCGGGATAGTACGCAAGCACCTGGTCGTCGTGACTGATCAGGGCGACGGTCTGCTTGTTGTCCAGGCCGCCCTGGCTGACCGTGACGGCCGCCGCCAGGCCGATCCTCCCCGGGTCCTTGGTGAACCCGTCGATGGTCGACCAGCAGGTCAGCGCGATCGTGATCATCACAAGCGGGATGGCAAGGCCGACCACGGTGAGCGCCGCGGGCAGCCGCCGGGTCAGCGAGTCCCTGGCCCCGAGCACGAGCGCGGCCGGCAGGTGGACGAGCAGGCCCAGCCGGGCGATGAGGGACAGATGCCCGCGCGGCGGGCTCGGCTGGACGGCGGCGACAGGTGATACCTTGCCCGCCCACCAGGCGGGGATGATCGTGGCGATCGCCACGGTGAGCACGGTACCGACGCCGATCAGCGCCACCCACGCACCAGAAAGCGGGGCCAGGCCGACCGGCGTCCCGTCGGGCGGCCTGACCAGCTCCGATGAGGTGATGATCCGCGCGGCGACCAGCCCGAGGCCGGCCCCGGCCGCCCCCAGCAGGGTCTGCTGGGCGACCAGCATCCCCACCACCTGGCCGGGGGTGAACCCGAGCGCCTTCAGCATCGCGATGTCCTGCCGCTGCATGAGCACCCGGCCCGCGGTAACGTTGGCGATCGCGCACGGGGCGGCGACCAGGGCGATGATCCCGAACAGCGCGAGCAGCAGTCCGAGCAGCCGGTCGTTGTTTGCCATCGAGTTCTGCACCTGCTGCCAGGTGGAGTAGCGCAGCACCGCCGAGTTCTCATACGGGCCGTTGTAAAGGTTCCAGATGGTCTGCACGACCTGGCCGGTGGCAACGGCGGAGTTGTCGTGCAGCCGGAGCCCGACGACCTCCTGGGTCTCGCTCGGATACGGCTCGACCCGGGTCAGCAGCTTCGGCTGCACCCAGATAAGTCCGGGCGTCCACTGCGGGTAGAAGCCCTGGTCAGCGGTGTCCGCGATGCCTATGACCCGCATCGAGACCGAGGTGCCGTCGATGCCGTCGACGACGATCTGGTCGCCCACCCCGGCGTGTACGGCCGCGGCGAACGAGGCCTCGAGAACCGCGCCGTCCTGCTCCGAGGACCGCAGCCAGGTGCCGGCCACGACCAGCGGCGTCGACATCGCCGGGGGCACGGGAGTCATGCCGCGGAGTTCGACCGGCGACTTCACCGCCCCTTGCTCCAGCGTCGCCGACGCTGCCTGATACGGCTGGGCTACCGCCTGGACGCCGGGCAGCGAGCGCAGTTCCTTGGTGTTAGTGCCGTTCTGGAAGTAGATCAGCACGTCCGCGCCGCGGGTCCTGGCAAAAAGCTGCTGCCACGGGTTGACGGCTCCCTCGAGCAGCATGGTCGCGACGAAGAGCGCGGCCACCACGCCCGCGACGACCCCGATCGTGAGCAGGGCCTGGCCGCGGCGGCCGCGCAGATCCGCGCGCGCCCACCGCAGCGTGCCTCGCATCGAGTCTCAGCCCCTAAGCTCCATGACACTCCGGACGCCGTTGACCCGCGGGACGGGGACGATCCTGGCATCGTCGGCCACCATCCCGTCGAAGAGGTTGATCACCCTGTCGGCCAGGCTCGCGACGCGGGCGTCGTGCGTGACCATCAGGATCGCCTGACCTCGGTCGTGGGCCTGACGGAGCAGCCTGAGCACATCGCGGGTGTTGGAGCTGTCCAGGTTGCCGGTCGGTTCGTCGGCAAGCAGCAGGCTCGGCTCGTTGGCCAGCGCCCGCGCCAGCGCCACGCGCTGCTGCTCTCCGCCGGACAGGCGGGCCGGGGCCACGCCCGCCTTGTCCGCGATGCCCAGCTCCGCCAGCAGCTCTTCCCTGCGCCTTCTCGCCTGCCGTGGGGTGGCGCCCGCGAGCAGGGCGGGCAACTCCACGTTGTCGGCGACGGTCATGTTGGACAGCAGGTTGAAAAACTGGAAGACGAATCCCACGTGCCGCCGGCGCAGTATCGCCCAGCCGGCCGTGGACAGGCCGTCGACACGCTGCCCTCGAAGCCAGATCTCGCCGCTGGTGGCCGGCTCGAGCCCGCCAAGGACGTGCAGCAGGGTGGACTTGCCCGAGCCGGATGGGCCCATGATGGCGACGAACTCGCCCGAGACGAGCTCGATGTCCACGCCTCGCACGGCCTCCACCGTCACCCCGTCGGCCCGGTACACCTTGACCAGCTTGCGGGTCCGGAGCAGGACCGCCTGGCTTGTCCCCGCCGAGGGCGGGCTGGGGAGATGGCTCCCCTCGGGAGCGGGGGGCGCCGGCACTCTGCGGCTCACACAAGTTCCTCCAGGCATCGTTCCAGCCAGTCGAGGTCCGCCTGCAGGTGCAACATGGCGCCCTCGATCAGCAGCCGGGCTGTCGTATCCGACGCGTCGGTGTCGGCGTGCAATTCGGCCAGGTTACGCATTATGCCGAGATAATGCCTGCGCTGGGAGTTCATGAGCTCCATCCGGTCCGCAAGTCCCGCCATCGGGGCCAGGATCAGCTTGATGAAGAACTCATCGCGGATGCGCGGTCCGTCACTTGGCTCCTTGACCCACGCGCGCAGCGCCTCGCGGCCCATCGCCGTCAGCTCGTACACGCGCTTGTTAGGCCGGGTCGTCTGCTCCACGTCCTGGCTGCGGACGAGCCCGTCCTGCTCCAGCCGCTTCAGCGTGACGTAGATCTGCCCGATGTTCGGTGACGGGTACGCCTCACCGAAGGTCTGTTCGAGCGCCAGCTTCAGCTCGTAGCCGTGAGCCGGCTCCTTGGCGAGGAGCGCCAGCAAGGGCTGCCGCACGGTCCCGTCACCTCCATGGTCCTCTGAGGGCCACCGCGCTCAGAGTATCGCTGTACATAACAACTAGGTAGGCCTCACGCCCGATGAACTTCGCAGGTCGCCTCGGGTCCCGTGGTTGCAGGACTCACGGCAGGACTCCCGCAGGCCGCCCCGAAACATGTCGGACTCGTTATGTGATTCTGTTGACATATACCTAACAGCCGTGCATAACATGCATGTACGAATTTACCGGACGTGGGTGGAATGGTGGCCTCCATGCGACGAGCGATGACTGGTATCGCGCTCGTGGCTGCGGCCCTCATGCTGGCGGGGTGTTCGTCGGGCGGCTCTCCGTCGGCCAGTTCGGTGCCGTCGACGAACGGGATCGGCCCGATCACCTTCGCCATAGGCAAGGACGACATCGGCTGGCTGACCGGCGTGATCGCGGGCTGGAACAAGAAGTACCCGCAGCAGAAGGTCACCCCGCTCCTGCTCCCCGAGGCCTCCAACGACCAGCTAGCCCAGCTGGTGGCGAACCTCCAGGCCAAGAGCGACGAGTACGACGTCATCGACATGGACGTCATCTGGACCGCGGAGTTCGCCTCGAACGGCTGGATCATCCCGCTGCCGGAGAGCAAGTTCCCCGAGCTCAGCGACTTCCTCAGGCCGGCCGTCGACACGGCCATGTACCAGGGCCGGCTCTACGCCGTGCCCGACTACAGCAACGCGGATCTGCTCTACTACCGGACGGACATCCTCGCCAAGGCGGGCAAGCAGCCTCCCAAGACCTGGGCCCAGCTGGCCGAGCTCGCCAGGACCGTGGCGCCGAAGTACGGGCTGTACGGGTACGCGGGCACGTTCGCCCCGTATGAAGGCCTCACCGTCAACTTCGCCGCGGCCGTGCAGTCGGCCGACGGGTCGATCCTGTCTCCGGAAGGCACCAAGGTCACGGTGAACTCTCCGCAGGCGCTCCAGGGGCTCGAATTCTTGGTAGAAGGGTTCCAGCAGGGCTGGATCCCGAAGGTCGCGCTCACCTACGAGGAGGAGTCGGCCCAGGCCGCGTTCGAGGCAGGCAAGTTCCTGTTCCTCGATAACTGGCCGGACGTCTACCAGGCCCTGTCCGTGCCGGGCCCGGATAACAAGGTGTACGGGAAGTTCGGGGTCACGGCGCTGCCCGGCCTCGATGGCCCGGGCTCCAGCTCGCTCGGCGGCGCCAACCTCGCGATCAGCTCGTATTCCCAGCACCAGAGAACGGCGCTGGACTTCATCCAATACATGACAGATAAGGCCAACGAGGAGGAGATGTTCGAGCAGGGCTCATTCCCCCCTGTCTTGACTGAGCTCTATACCACGCAGAGCCTGGTCAGCAAATATCCCCATCTCCTTCCCGTGCTTGAGAAGGCCATCAACTCAGCACAGCCGCGTCCGGCAATCACCAACTACGACCAGGCCAGCCTGGCCATTTCCAGCAACGTGTACCAAGCCCTGACAGGTCAGAAACCTCCGCAGCTGGCCCTGGCCGAGATGGCCGGGCAGCTGACCCAGATAATCCGCGACGGCTTAACAGACCAGGGCTGACCGTGCGGGGGCCGGCCAGCCCTATCGACCACACAAGTACGCGGATGACTGCGAAAGGCCCGGACAAACCCGGATGCCCTCGCCTCGCCGGTACCGCGGTTAGAAGCTTGCCGGCACGATTGAACACGCAGAGTTATATAGTGACTACTCATTCGAACATGATCATGCCAACGAATCCCGGGACTAGACCGGACTAGAAAGGAGTCCTAGATGGGTTCCATTAATGCATTCAGCAGATCCACGCGCTGGCGGGTCGGCGCGATCGGGCTGACCGTCGGCCTGGTGGCGCTGTCCGCCGCGTGCAGTAGCGGCTCGGGCTCGACCAGCGCGGTGTCGGGCAGCAGCAAGCAGACGATCACCTTCGCCGAGTCGGGTCTCGGCACCGAGGGCGCGCAGACCCAGAAGGCGATCAACGCCTTCGAGGCGGCCAACCCGAACATCAAGGTCAACGTCCAGGTGCTGTCGTCGGACTCGACGACGTACCTGTCCCAGCTGGAGCACGACTTCATCTCCGGCTCGACCACGCCCGACGTGTTCGAGTCCGACGTGACCTACCCGGCGAAGTTCGCCCAGGCGGGCTGGGTGCTGTCGCTGGCCCAGTTCAACCCGAACATGAGCCAGTTCTTCCCGCACGAGGTCGCGGCAGGCACCTACAACGGGACGGACTACGCGGTCCCGTGGTTCGACAACCCGGAGGGCCTGTTCTACCGCACCGACCTGATCAAGACGCCGCCGACCAGCCCGGCGCAGGTGGTGAGCGACGCTGAGGCGGCATTGAAGACCGATAAGCAGCTCAAGGAGGGCATCGCGTTCGAGGCGGACAAGTACGAGGGCGCGATCACGGCGTTCCTCACCGTCGACTCCGCGTTCGGCGGCTCGCTCGACCCGGAGAACGTGAACACGCCCGGCAACGTCGCGGCGCTGAACTGGCTGCACGCCGCGATCTACACCGAGCACATCGCGCCCACCGCCGTCACCGGCTGGCAAGAGGGCCAGGTGGAGCAGGAGTTCGTATCCGGCTACGCGGCGTTCGCGATCAACTACCCGTTCGTGGAATCGCTGGCCACCGCGGCGCCGGTGAAGGGCCATGTCGGCTACATACCGTTCCCGGCAGGCCCCGGCGGCACGCCGGGCTCCGCGCTCGGCGGCGAGATGCTGGCGATCAACGCCAAGACCGCGCACGCGCAGGCGGCGTGGAAGCTGATCGAGTACCTGACCAGCGCCCCGGTTGAGATCGCCAGGGCCATCGCGACCGGCGACCCGCCGTCGCTGCCCAGCGCCTACACCTCGCAGCTGTACTCAGCGGCGCCGTACTTCGCGGCGGTCAAGACGCTGAACAGCTACTCCGCGGCCCGTCCCGTGAACCCGAACTACCTGGCGGTCTCCGCCGACCTGCAGACGCTGTTCTCCTCGGTGTACGCGAACTCGGCGTCCAACGCGGCACAGCAGGCGTTCGCCTCCAACGCGGCCACTATCAAGTCGGCCGCGAACGCGACCCCGGCCGGTTAGCGCCGAAGGCGACTGAGGCAATGGCTACCGAAGCCAAGACTGTGGCAGGGCGGCCCGCGCGCGCGGGCCGCCCCGTCCCGGTGGGGCACGCGCGGGAAACATCCGACAGGCGGCTCGGGTACATGCTGGTGGCGCCCGTCCTCGTGCTGCTGCTCGCGATCACCGCGTACCCGCTGATCTACAACATCTGGAACTCGTTCCACTTCGACAACCTGTCCTACGGCAACCTGCCGCACAGCTGGGTCGGGTTCAAGAACTTCGGCAACGTGTTCGGGTCGTCGCTGTGGCGGGCGGCTCTGGAGCGGACGCTGATCTTCACCGTGGTGACGATCGTGTTCGACGTGGTGGTGGCGCTGGCTCTGGCGCTGATGCTGCACCGCAAGTTCCGCGGCCGCGGCTTCCTGCGCGCGGCGGTGCTGGTCCCGTGGGCGGTGCCCACCGTGGTCTCCGCGCTGTTGTGGAAGACGATGTTCGACCCGCGCGCGGGCTTCGTCGACTACTTCCTTGGCGCCTTCAACGGGTCCTGGGGCAACATCTCCTGGCTGGGCGCCAGCGTCTGGCGGTCCTGGATCGCGATCTTCGTCGCCGACTCGTGGAAGAATGTCCCGTTCGTCGCGATCATCTTGCTTGCCGGGCTCCAGGTCATCCCCAACGACGTCTACGAGGCGGCCAAGATGGACGGGGCGAGCTGGTGGCAGGCGTTCCGCCGGATCACGCTGCCGATGCTCAAGCCCGCGATCTCGGTGGCGCTGATCTTCCGCACCCTGCAGGCGCTGCTCGTCTTCGACGTCATCTACATCATGACCGGCGGCGGTCCCGGTAACTCCACCGAGACGCTGTCGTTCCTGAGCTACCAGACGTTCATCGTCAACACCGACTTCGGCACCGGCGGCGCGCAGTCCATCATGCTGGTCATCCTCGCGCTCGCGGTGTCCGCCGTCTACGTCCGGACGTTCCGGACCGAGAACACCTGAGGAGGGTGAGCGCATGACTGCCGCCGTCGCAGACGCGGGCGCCACGCCCGCCGCGCATGCCGCGCACGCCGTACGCCGCCCCAGGCGCTACGGCCCGGGAAAGGTCATCAAGGAGACGCTGTTCTACATCGCGGTGATCATCGTGGTGCTGATCGCGCTGTTCCCCTTCTACTGGATCCTGCGCACCGCGCTGGAGTCCAACAGCCAGGTCGCGGCCGGGGTCGGCGGGGCCAACGGGATCATCCCCTCGCACCTGTCCGGCACCGCGTTCAAGGACGTGTTCACCCAGCAGAACTTCGGTACCCCGCTGCTGAACAGCATCATCGTCTCGCTCGCCTGCACCGTGGTCACGGTCATCGTCGCCTCGATGGCCGGCTACGCGCTGGCCCGGCTCAATATCAGGGGGGCCGGGGCGATCCTCGGGTTCATCCTGCTGGCCGGGTTCTTCCCCGTGCTGGCCATGATCGGGCCGCTGTTCCTGCTGCTGCGCTACCTCGGCGCGCTGAACAACATCTACCCGCTGATCATCATCTACCTGGTCTACACGCTGCCCATCTCCACCTGGCTGCTGAAGAACTTCTTCGAGCAGATCCCCACCGAGCTGGAAGACGCCGCGCTGACCGACGGCGCCACCCGGCTGCAGACCCTGTACAAGATAATCGTCCCCGTCGCCATCCCCGCGGTGTTCACCGCCGCGATCCTCTCCTTCATCCTCGCCTGGAACGACTTCGCGTTCGCGGTGTCGTTCCTCAACACGACCAACCACTTCACCGCCCCGCTGGCCATCACCACCTTCGGCCAGAGCGGCTACCAGACCTTCTACAACCTGATCGACGCCGCCGTGGTCATCGTGTCGATCCCGATCGCGTTGCTTGTCTTGTTCGCCCAGCGCCGCATCGTCTCCGGTCTCACCGCGGGCTCGTTCCGCTGACCGGACAGGCCAACGATAAGGAGACGGATACGACGGATACGGAGCCGGCGTCCACGGAGGTGACTGCGATCGGGCGAGACTACCCGGAGTGGCACGTGTGGCGTTCGCAGGCCGGCCGCTGGTGGGCGACCCGGCTCGGGCATATCTACCCGACCAGCGAACGCGACCCGGAATTCGCCATGACGGTGGACGCCGACACCGTCGGCGAGCTCCGCGACGCGCTGGCCGTCCAGCGGCGCCGTTTCGGCTAGCCGCCTATGCTGGATCGAGTCCCGGCCATGCCGGAGCGGCCACGAACCGCTCCGCGCGGCCGGGCCGATCACTGGCGAGCCCGCCTACCAGGCGTGCACGAGGCGAGAAACGGAGCCGGCGATGGCTGAGCAACCGCAGGACGGCCTGGTCATCCCGGAGGAGGGTTTCTGGCCCCCGCCCGGCATCCCGCAGCCGAACATCTACCCGATGGAATGGCACGTCGACACCCCCAAGCTCGCCGCGATCTACGAGAAGTCCAAGCGCACCCTGTGGAATCCTGCCGACCTGCCGTGGGACGGCCTGCGGCCCGAGGACTTCACCGACGAGCAGCGGCTCGGGATCATGTACTGGTTCGCGGTGCTCGCCAACTTCGACGCATCCGGCCCCGCGGTCTTCGCCCGGGCCACCATCCACGCCTTCGAGCAGCACGAAGAAGACCCGGTCCGCAAGTGCTTCTTCTCTATCACCCGGGACGAGATGAACCACGAGGAGTGCTGCCAGCGGACGATCGCCAAGCTGTGGCCGGGCGGCCCGCTGGACTGGACGCCGCGTTCCGACCTGGAGCAGGCCGCGCACAACAACATCGGCTGGCTCTACCACAACGGCGGCCGGTACTGGAACGGTTACAGCCTCGCGGTCGGCAAGTACTCGCTGGCCGTGCTGTTCACCAGCTTCATGATGGGGGAGATGGCCGCGTCCACCTTGTTCCGCGGCATGGCCTCGGGCACCACTCACCCGGTGTTCAGCGAGATGTTCCAGCGGATCGGCCGCGACGAGTCGCGGCATCTGCAGATCTGCATGACGATCCTGGAGAACGAGTGGCCCGGGCTGACCGAGGACGTCAAGGGGCTGATCACCCGGCAGCTGCGGGCCGGGTTCGTCTTCCTTTCCATGATCTTGTGGGAGCCGCCAGAGGGCGGCGGCTTCTGGGACCTGCCGCCGTACTTCCTGCCCAATCACCGGGTGCTGATGGCCCACGCCCGCGAGGCCGGCCTCGGCGTGCTGTCCTTCGCCGAGCAGGCGGATAACTGGCGGGTGGCGATGGCCAGGGTCCGCGTGATCGTGCAGCGCTGGGGCATCCAGTTCCCCGCCATCCCCGAGCTGGACATCGAGGGCGTGGACGTGTCCGACGACATCAACCCCGAGGACATCATCCCGGTCTTCTGACCGGCCACCCCGTCACCCGGTGCCTTGCCGTCACGGCGCCGGTGACGGTGCCGAGCGCGGGCCACGGCCGGGTGGGCATCGAGATGACGGCCTCGAGCGTGGCCAGCCGCCGCAGGAACGCATAGGCGAACCAGGTGGGCATCCACAAGATGGCGCGCCAGTGCCCGTGCTTCACCGCCAGCGGCAGGCTCACCGCCAGCGGGACCGCGCCGCCGACGATGTACAGCAGCACGAACGTGGCGACGTTCTGCCGGTAGCTGGGATGGGTGAGTACGAGTTCGAGCAGGAAGATCGGCGCCACCAGGCCGACCTGCAGGGAGAACCAGGAGAAGCCGCGGCGTACGGTCCAGAACCACACCCGGGGCCCGGCGAGCCCGCTGCGCAGCGGGACGTGCCTGGCGTAGACGTGGAAGCTGGCCCGCGCCCAGCGGGTCCGCTGCTCGACGAACTCGCCGATGGTGCGCGGCACGTCCTCGTAAGACCTGATGCGCGGGTCGATGACGACCCGGTACCCCAGCCGCCCGATCTGCATGGTCAGGTCCGAATCCTCGCCGTTCATGCCGACGGGGAAGCCGCCCGCGATGATCGCGGGATCCCGCCGGAAGGCCGTGAATGTGCCGGGTATGACGACGATGCCGTCGACCAGGCTCTGCCCGAGCCGGGCGAACCTGAACTGGAACAGGGTCTCGAGGGTGCGCAGCCGGTGGAACCAGGTCGCGGTGTCCTTCCTTGGCTCCTCCATCGCGCCGACGCTGCCGACCCGTGGATCACGGAACCACGGCACGGAGTAGACCAGCGCGTCCGGGCCCATCACCGAGTCCGCGTCGATACGGACGACGATCTCCGCGTCGGTGATCGCAAGCCCGCGGTTGAGCGCCGCCGCCTGGCGGCCGTTCGGCGCGGTCAGTACCCCGCCGGTGGCGTGCCTGAAGGCCGCGATCTCCGCCTGCGCGATCAGCGCGGTGTCGTCGGTGGAGCCGTCATTGGACACCAGGACGCGCACCGGCCCGCCGTACCGGCCGGCCGCGATGTCGATCGAGCGCAGCAGCCTGGCGACGTTGTCCGCCTCGTTGTACGCGGGCACGATCACGTCGACAGGCGGCAGGTCGCCGCCCGGCTCCGGCAGCCCGCGGTTGGTCCACCACAGCAGCCACAGCGGGGCGGACAGCAGCACGAACAGGATGCTCACCGCGTACAGCGGCACGAATACCTGCCACGCCGACGTCAGGTTGCCGGGCTCGGCGAGAAACGCGTAGCTGACGACGAGCAACGCGATCACGGCGACAAGCGAGCAGCCGGCCAGCACGCTGTCCCACATCCAGCGCGGCCGCTCCGCGGGCACGGTGGTTGCCCGGGGCAGCATGTAGCACGTGAACGTCATGCGGGTGATGACGAGCCCGCCGACCAGCAGGTTAGCCAGCGTGGCCTCGATGCCGAAGGGTGCGATCAGCCATCCGGTGGCGAGTCCGGCCACGATGAGCAGCGCCTGCAGCAGCACCGATATCGCCAGGTAGAGCACGCCGTGCCCGAGGATCGCGATGCGCCTGGCCAGGCTCGCCCTGGCGACCGCGGCGATGCCGACGATGTAGGCCAGGGCGAAGTACTCCGTCGCCGGATGCAGCCGGACGACGTACCCGTTCACGCTGGCCGGATCCCGGGTGATCGCGACGGCCACGTCGCGCACGGCGCTCGCGTATGCGCCCGGCAGCGACGGCCGCTGCCAGCCGAGGAACAGCAACCCGCCCGCCGCGGCGATGCCGAGAAAGAGCCAGGTGCGCGGCCGGTAGGTCGGTGTCTTCACGTGACGCGGAATTACCACCTGTGCCCGGCCGTCGCCGCCGTCGTCCGTGCTGTCCGCGCTCACCGGCAGCAGACACGCGGTGATCAGGGTCGTGAATATGCCCATGGTCGCGAACAGGAGCCGTATATCCATGGAACTCCCGTGATTACCCGCTGTACGCAGGTGAGAGTAGCGGAGGCCCAGGAAAGCCGTGCGGGCTTCCCGGGAAAATTAACCCGGAGAATACAACGGAATTCATGCAGTATCACGTAGCTCATTCGTCCATATAGCATCAAAAGAATAAAAAACCACACAATATTTCATCCGCCTCCACAGGCCCAGGGATCCCAGTACCATCGGCAAGAACACGGACTTGGATGGGACCCGGGCTGGTCGCCCTATGGCGCGCCCGCGGGCCCTGCCGGACCGCGCGCGGGATCTGACATTTCTATTACGGGCGGGGGCATCTGGGTGCAGTCATACGCGAATTTCCTGGTCGCAGCGCTGCACCGGGGGTCGCCAGGGTCGCGGCCCAGTTAAGGGACCTAGGCCGAGTGAAGTACCTTCGTTCGATGTAGCACCTATGGTTACCAACACGTTATGTGCGAAGACCTTGGCGATGTCCGCGATCCGGCACGCGGTGCGCGGCCGCGATTGATGAGTTGCTAACCCATCCGGCGACGGTGACGGGAACGGGATGGATACTCAACAGACCTATCACGGGGCGGCGGCCGAAAGGTACCCGGCGGAGAGCGGCGCCCGGCCCGCGCAGCAGGCCTACGACGACGCCGATCCGCAGGCGTCCTATCAGGTCCCGCGCTACTACCGGCCCCCGCAGCGGGCGCCCAGAGACCATCCACCGCAACAGCAGCCCTACCCGACCAAGCCTTACCAAGCGCAGCAGCACCCGTACGCGACGCAGCAGCCGTACGCGACGAGAACACAGCAGCAGCCCTACCCGGCGCAGCGGAGTTACCAGTCCCCGCAGCCGTCCCGCCCGTTCTCCCTGCTATCGCCAGGCACCCAATCCGTCTCGCCCAAGCCGGCCGGGAGCCTGGCAGAACAGCCGGGGCCGTACTGGATCCGCAGGCCCCGGACCTGGCCGCAGCGGGTTGGCGGGCTCCTGATCGCGGGCGCGTTCGTCATCGGGACCGCCTGGTACGTGCCGCGGGTGATGAGCGACGACCGTCAGCTGCTGACCGGGACCGTCACGAGCAGCGGCGTCATCGCCCTCAACTTCACCGACTCGGGGCAGATCAACAAGGTCGACGTCCGGCTCAACCAGCCGGTCCACAAGGGGCAGGTACTGGCAGTCGAATACGACCCCAATGCAGACAACGTGCTGTCAGCGGACAAGGAGACGATCTTCGCGGAGCAGGCAAAGATGGCCGAGCTCCGGGCCGCGCAAGCCGCCGATCCGGCCGCGGCGGCCGCCGACAACGTGCAGCTGGCCGCCGACAAGGCCGAGCTCGCGGTGGACCAGGCCCAGCTGGCCACCGACCGGATGAAGATCGCCGCGACGCAGATCGTCGCGCCGTCGGCCGGGATCATCGTGGCCGCCAACGGCGAGCCGGGCGAGACCGTCTCCGCCGCGGGCATCCGGGACTACGTGGCCGACTCCGCGCAGGCTCCGGCCAGCCAGCGGCCGGCGTTCTCGCTGCTGCCCGAGGGCCCGCAGTCCGCCCGCGCGGGCTCGGCGGGCGGATCCGCCCTGCCCGTGATCGCGCTGCGCGTCTCGACCACCTGGCAGGTTGTCGCGCTCATACCGGAAGGCTCGGTCTCGACCGTCAGACCCGGGCTCAACGTCATGATCAGCGTGCCGGCCGTTCACGTCGCGGACGTGCGCGGTCAGGTCGACGAGGTGCTGCCCACCCCGGTGTCCACCTCGCAGGGCATCTTCTATCAGGCCGTGGTCGCCATCACCGGTCACGCGGCGAACCTGCCGCTGAACGGCATGGCGGCCGACGTCCAGCTTGGCTCCTAAGGATGTGAAAGCGCAGGTGAGCATGGACTTCCGGCGCGAGCGGCCCCCGGCCAGGCCAAGAGGAGCCGCGCTGGCCATCGCAATTACCGCGGCCACCGCCGTCATGATGCTCACCGCCTGCTCGACCGCGGTCCCGCCGGGCCGGGCACCTCAGGCCCCGCGCGCCAGCGACGCCTCGGCCGACGGCGACGCCTACGCGCCGCAGTCGGGCCGCCTGATCTGGATGCTCACCCGCGCGGCGCTGGCTCAGCTCGTCGCCGACCCCTCCACGCTGGTTCAGCTGGCGGGCGCGCAGGTCTACGAGATCCTGCAGCCGGGGCAGCAGCCGCTGCCGGGCTTCAGCGCCGAGACCGTTTTCACCTTCGCCTCCGCGAGCGCCCTGGCGGCGGCGGTGAACGGCCACCGGATTCCGGCCGGCACCTACGGCGTCCTTTACGATCCGGAAGCCTGGGAATTCACCCCGCTCGCCGAGCAGGAGGATCCCGTGCAGGCCGCCACCCAGGCCGCGGCGGCGGCGCACGCTTATGGCCTGCGGCTGATCGTCACCCCGGCGCTTAACCTCACCACCGTCCTGGCACCCACCAGCCGGCTGCCGCGCTGGCAGCAGTTCCTCGACCTGAACCTGATCGGCGGCCTGGCCAAGGTCGCGGATGTCGTCGAACTCCAGGCGCAGAGCCTCGAGCGGGACACCGCCACCTATGCCTCCTTCGTCCAGGCTGCCGCGGAGCAGGCCCGCGCGTCGAAGTCCGGCATCAGCGTGCTGGCCGGACTGTCCACCAACCCGCCGGGCGAGCCGGTCGACAGCCAGCAGCTGACGGCGGCCATCCAGGCCACCAAGTCCATCGTCGACGGCTACTGGCTCAACATTCCCGGCCAGGGCCCGCAATGCCCGACGTGCAACGCCGCCCGCCCGGACATCGCCATCGAGACCCTGCTGGGCATCGGCTGACCCGATGGCGGTATTTCTCCTCATCGGGGCGGCATGCCGACTACTCGGCACTCCCGGTTGCGGGTAGCGTTCGGGTATGACGACGATGACGGCGCCGTTCGGCCAGATGATAACGGCGATGATTACCCCGATGACCCCCGACGGGGCCGTCGACTACGACGGGGCCGCTCGCCTGGCCGACTACCTCGTGACCGACATGCGGAACGACGGGCTGGTGGTGAACGGCACCACGGGTGAGGCGCCGACGACCACCGACGAGGAGAAGGACCGCCTGCTGCGGGTAGTGCTCGAGGCGGTGGGCTCGCGCGCCAAGGTGGTCGCAGGGGTCGGCACCAACGTCACCGCGCACACGATCGAGCTGGCCCGCGCGGCCGAGCGAGCCGGGGTACACGGCCTCCTCGTCGTCACCCCTTACTACAACAAGCCGCCGCAGCCGGCCCTCGAGGCCCACTTCACCGCGGTCGCCGACGCGACCGGCCTGCCGATGCTCATCTACGACATCCCCGCCCGCACCGGCGCGGCGGTGGCGACCGACACGCTCATAAGGCTGGCCGCGCATCCCAGGATCGTCGGCGTGAAGGACGCCAAGGACGACCCGGCCGCCACCTCGCAGGTGCTGGCGAGGACCGACTACGTCTACTACTGCGGCACCGACATGCTGAACCTGCCGTGGCTCGCCCTCGGCGCCGTCGGCTTCATCAGCGTGGTCGGTCACGTCGCGGGCGACCGGCTGCACGAGATGATCGACGCGTTCGGCGCCGGCGACACGCAGCGTGCCAGGCAGATCCACTACGAGCTGTTGCCGGTGTACGTCGGGACGTTCCGCAACCAGGGCGCGGTCATGACCAAGGCCTCCCTCGAGATGGTCGGCCAGCCAGGCGGGACGGTGCGCGCTCCACTGCTCGCCGCCACCGACGCCGAACGGCAACAGCTGGCGCTGGATCTCACCGCCGGCGGCGTGAAGCTGCCTGGGACGGCAGCGTGAGCTACCCGCACCCGGATCTCACTCCGCCCGCCGCGCTAGCGCCCGGCGGCCTGCGCATCGTCGCGCTTGGCGGGATCGGCGAGATCGGCAGGAACATGACCGTCTTCGAGTTCCGCGGCCGCCTGCTGGTCGTGGACTGCGGCGTGCTGTTCCCCGACTCCGACCAGCCGGGCGTGGACCTGATCCTGCCCGACTTCGGCTACCTGCGCGACAGGCTTGACCAGGTAGAGGCGGTCGTCCTGACGCACGCGCACGAGGACCACATCGGCGCGATCCCCTACCTGCTGCGGGAGCGGGCGGACATCCCGCTCGTCGGCTCGAAGCTGACCCTGGCCCTGGTCCGCAGCAAGCTGACCGAGCACCGCGTGGATCCGGTCACGATCGAAGTCGTGGAGAGCGAGCGCACCTCGTTCGGACCCTTCGAGTGCGAGTTCTTTGCCGTCAATCACTCGATCCCCGACGCGCTCGCCGTGGCCATCCGCACCCAGGCCGGCGTGGTGCTGCACACCGGCGACTTCAAGATGGACCAGCTGCCGCTTGACGGCAGGCTCACCGACCTGGCCGGGTTCGCGCGGCTCGGCAGCGAGGGCGTCGACCTGCTGATGTCCGACTCGACCAACGCTGAGGTGCCCGGCGTGGTCACCTCCGAGCGGGACATCGCGCCGGTACTCGACGAGATCTTCGCCAACACCAAGCAGCGCATCATCGTGGCCTGCTTCGCCTCGCACGTGCACCGGGTCCAGCAGGTGCTCGACGTCGCCGTGAAGCACCGGCGGAAGGTCGCCTTCGTCGGCCGGTCCATGGTGCGGAACATGGGCGTCGCCCGCGACCTCGGCTACCTGCGCGTCCCCGGCGGCCTGCTGGTCGATCTGCGCGAGGCCGAGGAGATGCCGCCCGGAGGCGTGGTGCTGATCTCCACCGGCTCGCAGGGCGAGCCGATGTCGGCGCTGACCCGGATGGCCGGGCGCGACCACCCGATCAGGATCGCCGCCGGCGACACAGTCATCCTCGCCTCCTCGCTGATCCCCGGCAACGAGACCTCCGTCTACCGGGTAATCAACGGCCTCACCCGGCTCGGCGCCCGCGTCGTGCACAAGGCCTCCGCCCTGGTTCACGTGTCGGGGCACGCGCCGGCCGGCGAGCTCCTGTATGTGCTGAACCTGGTCCGTCCGCGCAACTTCATGCCGGTACACGGCGAGTGGCGGCACCTGCGGGCGCACGCCCGGCTGGCCTCGCTGTCGGGCGTGCCCGACCGCAACATCGTGATCGCCGAGGACGGCGTGGTCGTGGACCTGGTGGCCGGGCAGGCCAAGGTGGCGGGCGCGGTGCCGTGCGGATACATCTACGTGGACGGCCTCACGGTCGGCGGAGTCACCGAGTCCCAGCTGAAGGACCGCCGGATCCTCGGCGAGGAAGGCTTCGTTTCCGTCGTGATCGTGGTCGACGCCAGCTCCGGCAAGACCGTGGCCGGTCCCGAGATCCACGCCCGCGGCTCGGGCATCGACGACGTCGCGTTCAGCGACGTGTTGCCCAAGATCGAGGAGGCCCTGACCCTGGCCGCCGCCGAAGGCATCACCGACGCCCACCAGATCAGCCAGCTAGTCCGCCGCATAGTAGGCAAATGGGTCAGCGACAACTACCGCCGCCGCCCCATGATCATCCCCGTAGTAATCCAAGCCTGACCCACCCAAAGCACCCATCCCGGCCCGGCCGGCCTGCACCTGCCCGGCCCGCCTCGCGCCCGCGCCTGCCCGCCCCGGCCTGACCGTGCCCGGCCTGACCGTGCCCGGCCCGCACCCCCGCCTGCCCGCCCCGGCCGTCC
>Ga0209169_10000363_pt1 | contig 27220 bp, 27 predicted proteins | sample HubBroMetageWRM4_FD_188346 | JGI IMG/M metagenome (GOLD analysis project Ga0209169, IMG submission 188346) | Warmed soil microbial communities from the Hubbard Brook experimental Forest, New Hampshire - Hubbard Brook CCASE Soil Metagenome WRM 4... | ecosystem: Environmental > Terrestrial > Soil...
TTTCAGGCCGTCGGCGGGCAAGATTACGACGTTCAATCCGCCCGGAGGGACGGGCGTACGCATTGACACAGCTGCCTATGCTGAAGGCACGATTCCTCCTTATTATGATTCGCTGATTGCCAAGCTGGTGGTGCGTGGCAAAGATCGCGGCGAAGCCATCTCACGTATGAGCCGCGCTTTGGGGATGTTTATCGTCGAAGGAATCTTCACCACAATTCCGCTGCACCGGCGCATTTTGGCTGATCCAGATTTCCGAGCGGGGAATTTCGATACCGGATTTATAGAGAGATTTCTGGCGAAGGGGAAATAAGCCCGATGTGTAAAGGAGAATCCTGATGTGTAAGCTGCTTGATGCAACTGTGGCGTTCGCGTTGCTTGCAGTTTGTACCTCTGCAAGCTTGGCTCAGGACCATCCGAGGGACTCCGAAATTTCTCAAGCGTTGTCCGCAGCGCCACCATCGATTGCTTCGGGAGCAGCGGTTGCGGTGATGGACGGCAAAGGCAACACGACGCAATTACGTCCAGGGTCAAACGGCTGGACATGCTTGGCACCTCAGGCCGGCCAGGCTCAGCACGACACGATCGAGCATCACCCCAGTTGCTTTGACAAGTACGGGCTGGAGTGGATCGAAGCCTATATTGCACACCGCAAGCCTGATGCAGAGCATGTTGGTTATTCCTACATGTTGCAGGGTGGATCGGCGTGGAGCAACACGGACCCGACCGCAAAAGAACTTGCGCCCGGAGAGAAGGAATACATCCATATGCCGCCTCACATCATGATCTTGAACGCACGGGTTGCGGAATCATCTGGTTTTCCTTCCGGGCAAGCCAGTCCTGACACCCACAAACCATTCGTCATGTTTGGGGGCACTGCTTACGCTCTAGTCATTATTCCTCTGAGCTAGCGGAGATAGCTCTCGATAGGGCTCCATTGCGATGCTTCCTCGCCTCTATCCCATCGTCGATGCCTCCTGTTTCCGTGAGTACGCCGCTCTGTTCGCCGCCTCTGAAGATCTCGCCGCCGCCGGATGCACCCTGCTCCAGTACCGCGACAAATCTGGCAACGCCCGGCAAATGCTCGACCAGGCGCGTGAACTTCGGGCGCGCCTCGGACCGAGCATCAAGCTCATCATGAACGACCGCGCTGACCTCTGCCTCGCCGCCGATTTCGATGGCTTGCACATCGGCCAGGATGATCTATCGCCTGAATCAGCTCGACGCATCATCGGTCCCGATCGCTGGCTAGGCCTATCAACCCACAATCCCGAGCAACTCGCAGAAGCCGATAAAACCTCCGCCGACTACCTTGCCATTGGTCCCGTCTTCGCGACCGCCAGCAAGGCGAATCCTGATCCCGTCGTTGGCCTCGAAGGCCTTCGTCGGGCAAGGGAATTGACGTGCAAACCGCTGGTTGCCATCGGCGGCATCACCCGCTCCAACGCTCGATCCGTCATCGATGCCGGTGCTGACTCCGTCGCAGTGATATCCGACTTGTTACGGGATCCACGCAAATCAGCAGAAGAATTTTTGAAGGTTCTGGGGTAAAGTTGGACAGCTCTTGCGAAGAAGAGTTTTCTGCAATCTTTTTTCAGCAATCTGTTAGGAGGTTCGTGAGCACGAACGTTCAACCCCCAACTTCCGCGTCGAAAGCCGCTTCGAACAATAGCGACTGGGCGCAGCACACCCATCAGGATAAAGAGCTAGTCAAAGGTCTCGGCCTCACCAGCGCAACCATGCTGGTAATGGGCTCCATGATTGGCTCGGGCATCTTTATCGTCTCTGCCGAGATTTCGCGCGAAGTCAGTTCTCCTGCGTTGCTCATTGGTGCGTGGCTCATTACCGGTTTTCTGACCATTGTTGGTGCGCTTACTTATGGCGAACTGGCTGCCATGATGCCGCGTGCTGGCGGCCAGTATGTGTATCTGCGCGAATCACTTGGCCCGCTTTGGGGATTTCTCTACGGATGGACCCTGTTTCTGGTGATTCAGACCGGCACGATTGCAGCCGTAGGCGTAGCATTCGGCAAATTTTTGGGGATCTTCTGGCCAGCCATCTCCTCCAGCAATTGGATAGTACACATCTGGAAAGTTCCAAAGTTTCAAGTCGGACCCATGCTGCTCGGTGGCATGGATGTTGGGCTGAATACGCAGAACTTCGTCGCTATCCTGGTAGTAATTTCGCTCTCGATCATCAATATTTTCGGAGTGAAGACCGGTGCTTTCATTCAGAATATCTTCACCGCCGCGAAAGTTTCGGCTTTGCTTGGGCTGGTCCTCTTCGGAATATTTCTCGGTCGAAATGCGCAGGCAGTGGCCGCGAATTTCGGCGCAAACTTTTGGCACAACGCAGGCCTTGGCACTTTGCATGACGTCGGTAGCGGCGGAGTGACCGTCCTGGTCTCAACACTAACGGTGCTCGCGATTGCGCAGGTCGGTTCGCTTTTTTCCGCCGATGCCTGGAACAACGTCACGTTTACTGCTGGTGAGGTGAAGAATCCCAGTCGGAATCTTCCGTTATCGCTGGCGCTCGGCACTGGTGTGGTGATTGCGCTTTATATTGCGTGCAACTTCATCTATCTGAGCGCGCTTCCGTTGGTGGGAAGCCCGACGGGCGCCACGCTTGCCGAGCGTGGTATTCAGTATGCCAGCGAAGATCGCGTCGCGACCGCCGTCATTACGCAGATGTTCGGTTCGATCGGCGGTAAGTTGATGGCCGTCGCCATCATGATTTCAGGATTCGGCTGCTGCAATGGTTTGATTCTGGCGGGTGCGCGCGTTTATTACGCGATGGCGAAGGATCGTCTGTTTTTTCGCAGCGTTGCCAGGCTCCATCCCGGATATAAGACGCCAGCCGTTTCGCTCATGGTGCAAATGGTTTGGACGTGCGTCCTCTGTATCTCCGGCAGTTATGGCCAGCTTCTCGACTACATTATTTTTGCGGTGCTGGTGTTTTATGTGCTCACCATCTTCGGACTTTTCGTCCTGCGCCGCACTCATCCCGAGGCCGAGCGTCCGTACAAAGCCATTGGATACCCAATTTTGCCTGCAATCTACATCGTAATGGCTTTGTTTATTGATATTGTGCTGTTACGCTACAAACCGCAATACACTTGGCCGGGATTGTGCATCGTGTTGCTCGGCATTCCGGTGTATTACATTTGGCGGCCGCGAGCGGAGACATCGTCACTTTAGAACCGTCACTTTAGAATCGACAGGAGAGACGCTATTCATGACTGACCTCTTTGCGAAAAAGCCGCTTGAGCTTCTACTTAAGGAAGCGCAAGAGACGGGCTCGCATAGCCTGAAGCGCACCTTGGGCGTATTTCAGTTGACGGCGCTCGGTGTCGGTGCCGTAATTGGAGCCGGAATTTTCGTGCTCTCTGGCCTGGGCGCGCACTATGCCGGTCCGGGACTGATGCTCTCTTTTGTGCTCTCTGGCCTGGGCTGCGCTTTCGCGGCGCTCTGCTATGCCGAGTTCGCGGCGATGATTCCGCTCGCGGGCAGCGCTTACACCTATGCGTATGCCACGCTCGGCGAGATATTTGCCTGGATCATCGGCTGGGATCTCACGCTCGAATACGCGATGGGCGCAAGCACTGTGTCGTCGGGTTGGTCTAACCACTTCATCGAATTGCTGAACATCTTCCACATCAAAATGCCGCTGTGGTTGGCCTATGATCACTGGACTGGACTCAGTACGGCGGAGAAGATCGTCGCTCGCCAGATGGCGCAAGTCTCCGATCCCACGCTCGTCCCCGGCACGCAAGTGTTTCTCGACAAAGTAACGGCGATCACGGCGGCTCGCTCGCCCGAGTTGATACTGCGAGCTCATACTTTGTTGAACGCACCGCACCTTTTCGGATATGAAATCGGCGTCAATCTACCGGCTTTCATCATCGCGCTGGTGATCACGGCGATTTTGGTTATCGGCATCAAGGAGAGCGCTCGCTTTAACGCAACCATTGTTGTGATCAAGGTCTCGGTCGTGCTTTTCGTAATTGGTCTCGGAATCCGCTATGTGAGCGCTAGCAACTGGGGAACAGACTGGGCGAGTTTCGCGCCCTTCGGATTTTCCGGGATCGGGGCCGGAGCCGCTTATATTTTCTTCGCCTACATTGGATTCGATGCCGTTTCGACGACCGCGCAAGAGGCGAAAAATCCACAGCGCGACCTGCCCATCGGGATCATTGCTTCGCTATTGATCTGTACCGCGCTGTACATAGCCGTGGCGGCTATTCTGACTGGAATGGTGCCGTGGAGGGACGTAAACATCGAAGCGCCCATCGCGCGCGCTTTCCTCGATCGCGGCCTTACCGGCGCATCGCACATCATTACCCTCGGCGCGTTGGCTGGCCTCACCAGCGTGATGCTCGTCATGCTGCTGGGGCAGACACGCGTTCTCTATTCGATGGCGAATGACGGTCTCTTGCCCAAGAAATTCTTCGCCGAAATCCATCCTCGCTTTCGCACGCCGTGGAAGAACACCATGCTGGTTGGCCTGCTCGCGGCAATCGTAGGCAGCCTGACGCCGATCGACGATATTGGAAAAATGGTGAATATCGGAACCTTGCTTGCCTTTGTAATTGTTTGCATCGCGGTCATGGCCCTGCGTCACACCAATCCTGGACAGCCGCGGCCTTTCCGGACACCATGGGTTCCGTTTGTGCCGGTCATGGGCATCCTTTTCAACGGCTACATGATGTACAAACTCGGTTGGATCAACTGGGCTCGATTGATTATCTGGCTGGTAATTGGCATGGTCGTGTATTTCACCTACAGCCGGAAGAACAGCAAGGTGCAGGCAGCGTTAGAAGGCCGAAAGAGTTCGTAATGTAATTCCGTTGTCGGCTAGCCTTTTGCTTCCTGCGTCTTCCGCGCAATTGCGGTTACTAATCGACGTGGGGAGAAGCGTACCGATTGCGCCAGTAGCCAATTTTTTAATCCTGAAATCACCACTGGCTTTCCAGCCATCAACGCGCGATAACCGTCTTCGGCAACGGTTCGTGCATCCATCGAGCCGAATCCTAAGAGGCGCATGTCGGTTGCATTCGCTCGCTTGTGGAACTCCGTGGCCGTTGCACCCGGACATAGGCAGGTTACGGTAACGCCGGTTCCGCTGAGTTCGTTGCCCAACGCTTCGGAAAAATGCAGGACGTAGGCTTTCGTCGCGAAATATACGGCCATCAGTGGTCCGGGCTGAAACGCCGCGGTGGACGCCACGTTCAGAATACCTTCGCTTTTTTTCTCGATCTTTGCTCTCTCGGTCATTGCCGGAAGATACAGCCGCGTCAGATGAGTGAGAGTTGTCACGTTCAGTTGAATCTGGCGCAGGCATTCTTCGATATCATTCTCGACAAACAAACCGTACTGTCCGAATCCCGCATTGTTCACCAGCACATCCACATGAATATCTGCGCGCGTAGTCTGATCCAGTACGTAGGCGGATGCTCCAGGTTCGGTAAGGTCGGTCGCAAGGATTAAAGATCGCGTGCCATGCGCCTTCTCCAGTTCGGATGCGAGTAGCCGAAGTTTGTCCGCGCTGCGGGCGACGAGAACCAGGTTGTAGCCTTCGCGCGCAAAAATGCGGGCGAGTTCCAATCCGATTCCGAATGAGGCGCCGGTGATCAGAGCGGTTTTGCGGTCAGGCATGGGACTCATATTTCATCTCACGAATTTATGACAGGGAAAATTTATGTCAGAAAGAAAGGCGGGTCCGCAGACCCGCCTGACTAAAGACCTGCCTAACAAACTAAGAGCTAGCTAGGTTTAAAGCGAAACCGCTAAACCAGCGCCGGTTCCACTTCGTAAATCGAGTGCCATGAAGTCGCGGTTTTCAGTTTGTCATTAACGTTGTTGATATTCTTCACGCCCTCGGTTTCCAGCCATTTGCGGAACGCCGCCGCACCTTGCTTGGCATAAATCGGGATACCATCTTTCCAGGTAGCGCGCCCGCAGAGCACGCCATTGAACTTCACACCTGATTCTCCGGCGAGTTCGAGGGTCTCGCTGAATTCCGCGTTGCTGACTCCAGCTGAAAGATAAATGAACGGTTTCGTTGCCGCGTTGGCAGCCTGGTGGAAGAAGTCGATAGCTTCTTTCTTCGTATAAGCCTTCTCGCCTGCAAACGATTTTGTGCCCTCGACATATTTCATGTTCACAGGCACTTCGACTTTGAGCACGTCGACACCATAGCGCGGTTTGGTGAACTCGCGCATGCTTTCGGTGACGATGTACGGTTTCTTCCTGGCATAATCGAGCCCTTTTTCGTCGATGCCTTCTTCGTAGCCGACAAACTCGAGAAAATAAGGGATATCATTCGCGCGGCATTCGTCGCCGATACGCTCGACCCAGGCGTGCTTTATGTCGTTCACATCCTTGGGATCGTGAGGACTGTAATAAAGCAAAATCTTGACGCAATCGGCGCCTGCTTCTTTCAGGCGGCGCGCGGACCAATGATCGAGCAGATCTCCGAGGCGTCCGGGACCGGTTTTGTCGTAACCAGTTTTTTCGTAGGCGAGCAGCAGTCCTGCGTTTTTGGCGCGGCGCTTCGAAGCCGGCAATCCCCATTCGGGATCGAGCAGGATCGCGCTGGCATGTGGCGTCAATACTTCCGTGACCAGCGTCTTGAACTCTTCCATCATTCCGTCGGAGACTGCCGAACCTTTTTCCTTGGCAAGTGATTTTTGCAGAGATCCGCGCTGGTCCATGGCGGCGGCAGCGATTACTCCGCGGTCGTTTGATACCGCTTTCATTCCGGCAAGTTTACCGGGAGTGAGCTTCATACATCCTCCTGTGATTTTGTTCGACACAATTCTAAACCACGGCGTGCGGCGTGAGAATACGCCGCAACTGTCGCCAATTCCGCTTGCCTCAAGCCTACGGGTTCGTGAAGTCTTTGTGCGGCTGATCAGCAACCCAAGCCAGACGCAAACTTACGCCTTGACATACCCGCGCAGACGAACAATGGCCGGGTGTTTCAAGAGGCAGGCCCATTACGCGCGAAAACGCAGCAAAGTCGTCGAACCAGCGATGGGTAGAACTGAAGGAATGCACAAGCATCAGTGCGTGGTGGCAGCGGTATCTCTTCGCTTCATAGATTGCCGATGCAGTTCTGTGAAGCAGTTGATAGCGGATATCTCCAATGCCGGCGACGTCTAATCCCAACGTATCGCAAAGTCCCTGGAGGCGACGTTGCTTGCCCGCAGTTGTGTTCCACTCTTTAATGAGTTCAGAAAACGATTCTTCGACTTTACCCTCAACGGCAATCACGCCCAGCTCATCGGCCAATCCTGCGATAACCATGAGATCGGTTTGACTATTGCGGCCAGGCGATCCAAGTTCGACTTCACGCTCGAAAAATCCGTCAAGTAGTTCGGCTAAAGCATACTCGGGAGCCGTTGTTAGGACTGCGCGTACGGACGCAGGGAAATCATTTTCGGAACCTGACCACGCTACAGCGAGTTCCTGGGCGGAATAACCTGCCCGCCAGTGGGAGTCTTGTCTGGCGAGATGAGGAATCACATCCTCCGGTTTCAACAGCGGTACATGTAGTCTGCGAATCATTGTTGTAATAGCACAAATCGACTCATACAAAAGTCTATTGCCGCAAAGCCAGCGTTCCGAGCAGGCTTTGCTGCTTGGCGATCAGCGACTGGATTCCTTGTCGCGCCATCGACATCATCTTTGCGAGCTGAGCGTCGTCGAATACCTGGTGTTCCGCCGTAGCTTGGAGTTCGACAATTTTGTTGCCGGCGGTCATTACGAAGTTCATATCCACATCGGCGCGCGAATCTTCTTCGTAGTTGAGATCCAGAAGAATTTCGCCATCGACGATGCCTATGCTGATGGCTGCCACAAAATCTTTGATCGGGGCCGCCGTCAATGTTCCCGCGTCGATCAGTCGTTGCAAAGCCAGGCCCAGCGCCACGAATGCTCCGGTGATCGAAGCAGTGCGCGTGCCTCCGTCGGCCTGAATCACGTCGCAATCGATCCAAATGGTGCGCTCACCAAGGCGCTTCAAGTCAGCCACGGCGCGGAGCGAGCGTCCAATCAGACGCTGAATCTCTTGCGTGCGTCCACTCTGCTTTCCCTTAGCCGCTTCGCGCGCGGTGCGCGTCAATGTTGAGCGCGGAAGCATTCCGTACTCACTGGAGATCCATCCCTTGCCGGAATTACGCATGAAGGCAGGGACCGTTTCCTCGACGGATGCGGTACAGATCACGCGAGTGTTCCCCATCTCAATCAGCGCCGAACCTTCGGCGGTGGAGATGAAGTCAGGAGTGATAGTTACGGGACGAATCTGCTCAGGAGTGCGGTTATCGCTGCGAAAGATCATTGACAGAATTCTAACAGCCATCAGGTTTCAGCTCTCAGCCTTCAGCCATCACCTCTTGCCCGTCTATGGAGTGAGGGGTTGCGTCCAACTGGGTTGGTTGGTGTTATGGCGATGTTTCGCGAATTGACCAGGGAGATTGCAAATCCAACCTCTTGACGACACTGCTGCAGGGTGTTGCAATGCCCCATGAAAAGGAGAACCGATGAGCCGATTTTTGGGTATTTGCTTGCTTGCAGGCTGCGGGATAGTCTCGGTCCTGGCGGCGTCCGACTCTCCTCCGAGAACTTCGATGGCAGGCGACCGGGCTAACGCTTCAGAAGCAACAATCGAGGGCTTGGTTCGGGACGTTGCCTGTCCTATTCAGAACCTGGACGGAACTGCGACTGACCTAAGCCTCAAATGTGTGAGGGAATGCGTGAGAGGTGGTTCGCCGCTGGTTATTCTGACCAAGGACGGTCACCTGTATTTTCCTATCTCCGACAAAATGCCCGACACGGATCAGCGGCAAAAACTGATGCCATTCGTCGGCAAATACGTGCGGGCTAGCGGGACCGTATTTGAGCGGACGGGGACGCATGCGATTGTGATCACGGAAATTAAGGAAATGAAAGAGATCCACTTGACGATAGATGGGCAGTGACTCAGGCTCACCGACAACAAACGACTAAATGCTATTGTGGGAGCAAGTCAATTGTTGTAAACAGCCACAGGCCATTTCAGCAACTAAGAGTTGGCCGCCGTCAATGAGTGCGATGGCGATGTTTCGCCAACAATTCCGAAACGTCCGGAGTTAGCTCAGGTACCGATGGTCCTGACAGCTTACACATTCAGAATGAAGCTGTATGCTTGTTGAATACAGCTGTCCGCATCTTAGCGACAGGGGTTGGTGTTTATGGTCGTCGGAACGAGAAACCATCCGGACGCAACAGTTCTTCCTCTCTGGAACGCAGTCTTCTGCCTGGATTGCGAGTGCATCAGCAGCAGCCAAGGTGACGAATGCTCCGCTTGCAACAGCCGGTCGCTCGTGAGTCTGGCGCGAATGCTCGGGGGTAGTTTGCTCGCACATAGGGCACAACACGTTCAAGAATGGGAAGGCGGGTTGTTCGACATCACAATTACGGTTGAGTTGCCGGAGATGCATGGCAAAGACTTGAGCACGACTGTGGAGAGGCTGACCGGTGTGATTGGTCCGAAGCTCGCACAAGATCGAGCGTCATTCCATGTCAGTGTGAAGCCGGTAGTGGATAAAGTCGATCTACAGCCTCCACTTTGCTTTCCGGAACGGGATGCCGCATAGAGTATTGCTGTATTGAATTACCTAACTCCGTAACGAATTGCATCGGTCAATGCGTGCCGATCATGCGATGGAGAATAATCAATAATCGATAATCAAGGTTTCATTTTCGCATCCCGTGCCGGCAGCTGACACTCATACAACTCCAATTCGATCCGGGCGTCTTCCCGGCTCGTGTGGTCTGAGGTGCGACCGCACACGGTACAGAACCATTCTTCAGTATGCGGATTCCATCTAATAGTTTTGTGTTCCACATAGACGACGCTATACGAAAGCGGTTAGTGGGAGCATCGCCACGAAGGTGCTAGAGGATCAACGGTATTGCACCGTGATGAACCAGTCAGTGCTTGTGCGACGGGAACGTTGACCAAGCCGTAAATTTTCTTTTTCTGATACTAGATAAAAAGGCATCTCGAAAGATGCCCTTGTGTTCCGCACTCGCTATTTGAAATTCAACAATAATCCCGAACGGGATTCGCCTATCTACTTCGTAAAAATACCCTGTTCTTCTTCATTCCGTTTCTGAACCTCCTGTGCCTTACCGGCCATTTCGTCGGCATCTTTTTCCAACTGCTCGTCGATGGCTTCTTCAGAACGACGTTGTTCCCTTGATGGCTGCTGCGGTGAATTCTTCTTGATATCGGGCATATGCACCTCTGACTCCATTATAGGTAGGAGTCGTAGGCTATCCACTACGGCGTTTACTGTAGGAGGGGCAGCGACCGGTTGCGCGGCTGGTGACGCGGTTGAGGTGCATGGGGTCCTTCGCTTCGCTCAGGATGACGACTACATATATTGCTCAGGCTGACAAATTTATAGTTAACGATGAAGGGCGCTTACTGATTGCTTGCCTGCTCGATGGTCAAGACATCGAATGATTGGGTTAGATCGGCGTGGCCGGCGAGGGTGTCGCGGGTCTGGCCTCCGACTAGGATATTGACTCGCAGAATTCCCGGAACGTTGACGGCTAGCGTCTCGATCAGCGAGTTCACAGTTAGTTGCTCGCTTAGAATGCCGGAGCGATGCTGGTCGGCGAAGGCCGCGTTTAGGTCGATTACGGCTGCTCCGGGATCGACGAGGTAGATGCTGCGAATGTCTGCGTCGGGCGAGAGAGGATGCGCGGCGCCGGGCTCCTGGTAGATGCGGAGCAGGGCGCGCAATAATTCTTCGGCTCGTTGCTGGCGTCCTCCGGGCAGAGGGATTTGGGCTGAGCGCGGGCGAAGCGTGCCGGCGGCGTCATCGGCTACGTATAGAGTTACGGTCTCCGTCGGGCCGGAGGTTGGAGGAGCTACAGGGGACAGGCTGGCTGCGGGCGGCTCCAATTTCTTCACTTGTTGCCGCATGTGGCGCAGGTAGATTCCCATCGACACCACCAGCAGCAGCAGCGCGGCTACTCCGATTAGAAGATGGCGCGGGATCATGCTTGTGACCTCATCCTTATAGCCATCATTGCTGTACTCCTAGACGGTCGCGGACGGAAGCGACCGCATCGGCTATGGCCGCGGCGGTGCGCTGTTGATAGTTGGCGGAGGTCAGGTCGGTGATGCCATTTGGGCCGGGTGCTAATTCCATCGCGATTGCTGGCATGAAAACATTGTTCAATGGGCGCAACGAGGCGGGAGACGCTTGCACTGGAAATTCTTGCTTGCGCATCGTAGCGACGATCGCCGCCGACACGATCTTGCTGACGGGCAGAGCGGGAGCTTGGGCGGAATTCCAGGGATGGAATGCTCCGTTGCTTGGGCCTTCGACTGGCAACAGGGAAGTATAGACTCGCGCGCCCCTGCCTAGAGAATCCGCGTGCAGGCTGATGTAGATTACGGCGCGCGCAACGTTGGCGGCTGCGGCGCGCTGATCTAAAGTCAAAGTGGTATCGGCATCGCGCAGGAGCAGGACGGAGAATCCGCGAAGCTCCAATTCGTGACGCAGGAGACGGGCAAAGCCCAGCGTGACGTCTTTTTCGGCGAGCGTATTGGTTAGGGCTGCTCCGCGTTCTTCGCCGCCGTGCGCAGGATCGACGACGGCCAGAGGGCGATGGAAAGTTTGGGCGGCGGGTGCGGGTGGTGGCGGCTGAGGCGAGGTCTGCGGGGGATTTTGTGAAGCGGTCGGTGATCCGGAATTTTGTGGTGTAGACATTTGCGCAGGATTTTGTGGGCCCGACTGCGACGTGGCTGTGCCTGGCGTCCCATTCGCAACCGTTCCGGGTTCAACGGCTGAGACAACGATCGTCTTACGATTGTTGCTGTAGCTTGCCATCAACGGCTCGTTCGCAATCACGTCCAATTCGGCGCTGCCATTGTTCTCGGAGTAGCTGGCCTGGGTGATGACCTTATTGGCAAACGAAATCGACTGGGTGCCGGGAGAGATGAGGGGATCGCGTTTGAAGATCATTCGCAACTTGCCCGGTTCGGTTGAGATCGTCGGATTCACCGGCGCGCTGAAATTCAGCGCCAGTCGTGGCGGGGAGCCGTTATCCAGCCGGAAGCTGATTTGTATGCCGACATCGCCGATGAATAAACGGCGCGCGCTTTCTCGGAAATTGACTGTTGTTCCCAGAAAGCGCGGCAGCAATGTGCTCAGCGAATTTAGAGGAACTAAGCCGCGCGAATTCTCAATCAAGAAAGGAGTGGAGAAATCAAAATCGCGTCCGCGAATCTTGGCCCGCGTCTTGCCGGCGGCGAACTCGGCATCCACCGCGTTATAACGAAGCTTCAAGCGCCGTCCGTCGGATTCGCTGCTAACGCGGCCGAGGGGTTCGAGAAGTTCGAGGAGGCCGACATACTCATGGCCCGCACGCTCCAGAACCGGGAGAGTGTAGGTCGCTACAGGAGAATAGACGGATATGTGTTTTTCGTCGGCAGAAGGTGCGGCTGACATGAGGGTTGCGCTGGCCAGTAGGACGGCAAAAATCTTACTGGTCAATCTCTTGCTGCCCAACGTCTTGCTGCCCAACCTCTTGCTGGCCAATGTCTTGCTCGTCGTCTTATTCGTCGACGTCTGGTTTGTCGTGGCGGAGGGCACCGCTATTAACTGTAGTTCTAAATTTGTTACTCCAGCGCATAAATCGTGAGGCCACTTAGTAATTTGGGGTAGAAGTCGGTGGATTTCTGGGGAAGGACTTCGTTGGCCAAGGCGATATCGCGAACCTGCTCCATGCGCACGGGATTCATGAGGAACGCAGCCTGGGCCTTTCCACTCCGCACCTGGAGCAGCGCTTCCGATGTTTCACGACAGTATGAAACATTGTCCTGATTACGAATGGCTTCCTCTGAGATCTTCAGCACGTTTTCGAGCAGACATTTGTGCAGTTGGACGACATCGAGCGACTGCTGGCGTAAGGAAAGATTCCCGAAAATGTTGGTGCCGATGGCTTTCGGCGAATGCAGCAGAAATGCTGCATCGACTGTGACGGCCAGGAGCGCTGTTCCCGCATGCCCTGCCTGCGCCAGAATGGTGGTGGCGCGCGCCGCGTCGATTCCGGGGTCGACCTCTTCCACGTTGAAGAATTTTCGGGCCTCCGACTGAAATTCTGCAGCCGAAAAAGAGGATATGCCGAATACGAGCCGGTGGGTGGGTAGGATCACCAGACCCGGGCGGTCCATATCGATGAAGGTCATCATTACATTGTCATAGGGAACAGGGAGGCCCGAGCTGGTATCGGCCGCGGCTCGTCGTTCATTGCGATAAGTGAGGGCTGTTTCGTAGCGATGATGGCCGTCGGCGATGATCAACTTTTTGTCCTTCATCTGTTCCTGCGCGGCGGCAATGATTGACGGGTCGGAGATCTTCCACACACGGTGAACCACACCGTATTCGTCGGTGACCTCGATATCTGGAGTTGTGCCTTGGGTAGCGGCCGAATCGAGCAAGGCATCGACTTTGCCGGCACCACTGTATACCACGAAGATTTGGCCGAAGTGCGCTCGACTCGCTCTCAGCAGGTCGAGCCGATCTGCTTTCGGCTTGGAGAGTGTCTGCTCGTGCCGGAAGACGACCCCTGCGGAATATTCCTCGATACGGCTCAGAGCGATGAAGCCACGCCGCTCGGCATGGGTTTTGCTTCCAGCGGCGCTGCCAGGAGCTTCGCCCGGAAGTGTGAATGTCTGCGAATAGCGGTAGATCGAAGGTTCCGGGTCCCGTCGTAGAACGCCTGTCTCGCGCCAGTTTTGGAAGGATGCTGCGGCCCTGGTATAGACATTTTCGGACGCGGTATCAACGGCCAGACGCTTTCCGAGGATTATCCGCACCAGGTTATAGGGACTGGCCTCGTAATATCCCTCCTGCATCGCGGGAGTGATCTTGTCATAGGGTTGGGTTACGGCGTGCTTCACCGGAACGCGCCCGGGGTCGTAGCGCCAAGCTCGAAATGGGGTAATCATTGCCATAAAGGGGAAGGCAGAATTGTAGCAGGCGCCGATCTGGCGGCGGGCACGCGGCCAGCCCCCTAAAGCGGCGTCGGATTTTAAAGAGCTTATGGAATCGCTCGAGCCATACCCTGACACGAAGCCCCGAAAACGTGGTGCGAAATGACATAAGCCTGATGCCAAATGACATAAGCCAGATGCGAAACTACATAATCCTGATGTGAAGCCAAGCTTCGGCAAACCGAAAAGCGCGCGAAAGCGGAAAAAAGATGCGCAGTGTCGGAAGCTACCTTAGAACCTTTTGTCGAATCTAAGATTTTCGTTACGAAAAAGTGACAACACTCTTTCGAGAGTGTGCTACCATGCCCGACTGTAGAGATTGTTGATCCGCCCGCGGAACGCGGATCGCCTCCTTTCACTGTGCGGATTTAGTGGGGCCTATGTTGTACGGCAGACAACTCTCGGCTCGCTTCCTGGCTGTATTTCTGATTGTTGCTGTGTCCTGTGCCCTCCCGGTTCTTGCGCAGAATTCCACCGAAGATGTTCACATCCAGCCCCGCGTCAAACCAGCGGCTCCTAAAGATCCTGACGTAGATCCGGCGCTGAAGACACACACCAAGCCATACAAAGTTGATGTGGACATGGTTCTGGTGCCGGTCACGATTACAGATCCTTTAAACCGACTCGTAACCGGACTTGACCGCGACAACTTTAACCTCTTCGAAGGCAAGGATCAGCAGGAGATCAAGACTTTTTCCAGCGAAGATGCTCCCGTTTCGATCGGGGTGATCTTTGATATGAGCGGGAGCATGGGGAGCAAGATCGATCGTGCTCGCGAGGCGGTAATTGAGTTCTTTAAGACTGCCAACCCGCAAGACGAATTTTTCATGATTACTTTTTCCGATAGACCGGAAGAGATCGCCGATTTTTCCACTTCGGTGGATGACATTCAGGGTCGGCTGCTGTATACCGTTCCCCGGGGCCGCACGGCGCTGCTGGATGCGATTTACCTGGGCGTGAGCAAAATGCGCGCGGCGAAGTATCCGAAGAAGGCGTTGCTGATTATCTCCGATGGCGGCGACAACCATAGCCGCTATACCGAAGGTGAGATCCGGTCGATGGTCAAGGAGGCCGATATTCTCATCTATGCCATCGGCATCTACGATCACTATTTTCCAACTGAAGAAGAACGGCTTGGTCCCACCCTGCTCAGTGATGTGACCGAACTGACCGGTGGCCGGGCATTTACGATTGATAACCCAAACGACTTGGCGGACGTTTCCACGAAAATTGGTATTGAGTTACGCAACCAATATGTCATCGGCTACCGTCCAAAAAATCCAATGCACGACGGCAAATGGCGTAAAATAAAAGTGAAGCTCTTACCGCCAAAAGGATTGCCGCCGCTCCGGGTTTACGCCAAGACGGGTTACTATGCGCCGACGGAATGATGCTCGTCTCCTGATTCTCCTGCTGGCGACAACCGCTTTGCTCGCTGCCGCTCAAGGCAACCAGTCGGCTTCAGCGCCCGCCACCGGTTCTCCTTCAGTTGTGTCGGCGAGTTCCCAACTTACACAGGCGAGTACGCCGCCGACTTCCACGGGACAGGCTGCGACTCCACCGCCCGCGCAGAATGCGGATTCTGACGACAGCGGCGTTTTCGTTTTCCATAAGCAGGTAGAGGAAGTTGTGCTGCATGCCACTGTCATCGACGACAAGCAACACATTGTTACGAGCCTCGATAAAGGCGATTTCGCGGTCTACGAGGATGGGCATCCGCAGACCATCACGTCATTCCGGCGCGAAGATATCCCGGTCGCCATGGGTATCGTAGTCGATAACTCTGGTTCCATGCGCGAGAAGCGCCAAAAGGTGAATGCCGCGGCACTGAATCTGGTGCGTTCGTCGAATCCTAATGATGAGGTGTTCATCGTCAATTTCAACGATGAGTATTACCTTGACCAGGATTTCACTTCCAACATCAATAAGCTAAAAGAGGGGCTGGAAAAAATTGAGGCTCGCGGCGGTACTGCGCTCTACGATGCCGTTGTGGCCTCCGCCGAACACTTAAAGAAGGATGCGAAGCTCGAAAAGAAAGTCATTCTTGTGGTTACGGACGGAGAAGACAACGAGAGCGCCGAAACTTTGGAGCAGGCGGTGCGGCGTCTGCAGGTCGATGGCGGTCCAACCGTTTACACCATCGGCATCCTGGAAAAGGAAGAGCATCCAAAGCATGCCAAACGTGCCCTGCAGATCATGTCTGAGAGGACGGGCGGTATTGCTTTCTTTCCCCAAACAACGGACGATGTGGACGCCATCAGCCGCACTGTGGCCCACGATATTCGCACCCAATACACGATTGGGTACAAGCCGACGACCCCGAAAAACCAAGGTGGCTATCGCCAGGTGAAAGTGGACGCTCACTCGCATAGCTTCGGCAAACTCATTGTTCGAACGAAGAGCGGTTATTATGCGGGTCCGGAGTCTGCGTCTGGGGCGCAGTAGGGCGGAACGGATAATTTTGAATTTTCCGGTTCTTTCGCTTCAAATTGCCACGTTACCAAATTGCAAAATTACAAAAGCCCCGCATTGACGCTGCCCCTCCCCGTTCCTTACTCTGTAGTGTGCCGTCAATTACTGAAAACTCCCGCCTGCGCGTTAGCGACGATATATCGAAGCTCGTCGGCGAAACGCCGATGCTGCAAATGAAAAAGCTGGCTCCTCCGGGATCGGCTGATATTTTTGCCAAGCTCGAATATCTGAATCCTGGCGGCAGCGTAAAAGACCGCGCCGCCATTGGGCTGATCAAGCGCGCCGAGAGCGAAGGCAAGCTGAAGCGTGGTGGTACCGTCATCGAAGCGACTGCTGGAAATACCGGCATCGGCCTGGCATTGATCGGAGCGAGCCGCGGTTATAAGGTTCGACTGTTTGTCCCTGAAAAATTCTCAGAAGAGAAGGTGATCATCATGCGAGCCCTCGGCGCTGAGGTGACTCGCACTCCAGAGGCCGAGGGCATGCAGGGCGCCATCCAGCGGGCTAAAGATCTGCTGGCCACAGATCCCACGGCATTCATGGCCGCGCAGTTCGACAATCCTGCCAATACTGATTACCACTACGACACTACCGCACGCGAAATTTTTGAACAGATGGATGGTCGCATCGATGCCATTACGGTCGGCTGCGGCACTGCTGGAACCTTTACCGGAGTTGCCCGTTTTCTGAAAGAGCGGCTGCCGAAAGTTCACGCTGTGGCGGTAGAAACGCAGGGCTCGATTCTGGGCGGGGGTAAGGCCGGTCCTCACAAGGTGGAAGGCATCGGCAACAGTTTTATTCCTGGAAATTTTGACGCCTCCGTTTGCGATGAAGTGATGATGGTGACCGATGATCAGGCGTTCGGCATGGTCAAAGAATTGGCTGCGCGCGAAGGCGTGCTTGGAGGATCGAGCTCCGGAGCCAATGTTTACGCGGCGGTTGAAATCGCCAAGCGGCTTGGGGCAGGGAAGCGCGTGGTTACGCTGATTCCCGATTCTGCGGAGCGATATTTGTCGAAGAAGATTTTTGAAGGCGGAATTTAGAGACGCCGTTCGTATGGAATTTAAACCGCGGATAATGAATAGCGGCAAGCCATCCAGGAGAATCCATTGATTCCTAAGCAATCGGGCTTCGCAACCAAAGCCATCCATGTTGGACAAGAGCCCGATCCGCTCACCGGTGCAGTCAGTCCTGCTATTTATCCAACGTCCACTTACGCGCAGGAAGAAATTGGGAAGAATAAAGGATACGAATATGCGCGGGTGTCGAATCCAACCCGCGACAGACTAGAGACGAATCTAGCTGCGCTCGAAGGCGGGACGGCATCACGCGTTTTCGGCAGTGGCATGGCGGCGATTAACGCCATTATGACGATGCTCAAGGCCGGCGATCACGTTGTTGCCGGCCACAATCTCTATGGGGGAACGCCGCGCCTGTTCAATCAGGTGCTTGCCAACTTCGGTCTGACATTTACCTACGTTGATACATCCGATGTGAACAATGTTGAACGCGCGTTTCAGAAGAACACGCGGCTGTTATTTTTGGAGACACCAACCAATCCTCTGATGGAGCTTTGCGATCTCCGTGCCATCAGCGAACTCAGCCATCGGCATGGGGTTGAGGTGGTCGTCGACAACACTTTCATGTCGCCATATTTTCAGCATCCGATTGAACTCGGCGCTGACATGGTTGTCCACTCGACTACGAAATTTCTTAATGGTCACAGCGATGGGTTGGGAGGTGTTGTGGTCTGCACCAAGCCGGAGCAGGCGGAGAAGCTTGCGTTCATTCAGAAATGTGCCGGAGCCATCTTGTCGCCGTTCGAATGCTGGCTGCTTCTGCGCGGCGTCAAGACTCTGGCCGTTCGCATGGAACAGCACGATCGCAGTGGCCGCAAAGTCGCTGACTATCTTTCGAAACACAAAAAAGTGCAGAAGGTTTTTTATCCAGGCCTCCCAGATCATCCGCAGCACGAACTAGCGAAACGACAGATGTCGGGCTTCGGGTCGATGATCTCTTTCGAAACCGGATCGCTGGACAACGCCAACAAGATGCTGCGCAAGGTGCGTGTTTGTTGCCTGGCCGAGTCTCTGGGCGGCGTCGAAACTCTGATCTCGCATCCCGCGACTATGACGCATGCTGGCATCGGTGAAGAAGGCCGTCGCAAAATTGGTATCACCGATGGGATGGTGCGCATCTCCGTCGGTATTGAAGACGTCGACGATATTCTTGGGGATCTCGAGCAGGCATTGGCTGCTATCTAACTGCTTTCTGGTTTCTGAAGCTAATGGCCGAACCACCAAACTCACGCGAATGGAATGCCGCTGACTACCATCGTCTTTCTGCGCCACAGTTTCAGTGGGGACAACGCGTTCTCAGTCAGCTCAAGTTGCGCGGCGATGAACGTTTGCTCGATGCCGGTTGCGGCACGGGAAAACTAACTCGTATTCTTTTGCAGAATCTTCCGAACGGCAGTGTGGTCGGGGTCGATCTCTCGCGGAACATGGTGCTGCACGCGCAGCAAGATCTTCGGCCAGACTTTGGGGACCGGGTTCGTTTCGTTGCGGCTGATTTCGTCGCACTTCCGTTTTGTAGCAGCTTTGATGGCATCTTTAGCACAGCTTCATTTCATTGGGTTCGAGATCACGACGCGTTGTTTCGTAGTCTGTACAAGGCGCTTCGGCCGGCGGGTTGGCTGCACGCACAGTGCGGCGGCGGTTCGAACCTCAAACAACTGCGGCAGCGCGTGCGGGCGCTCTCGGAGACGGTGGAGTTTTCGAGTTGGTTGGGAAACTTTTCCGAGCCGTGGTTTTTCTCCGACGCCCAAGGTGCGTCTGCTCGCTTATCGGCTGCGGGATTTGAGGATGTTCGGACGGAACTCGAGCCAGCGAGCTACGCGGCTTCTAGCAATGAGGAATTCCAGCAATATCTCCGCACATTTATTCTTCATCGCCACTTGGAGCTCCTCCCTGACGAGGCTCTACGCTCGTCATTTGTGCAGAAGCTCGCTGCCGCCGCGGCGCTGGATGATGTACCTTGGACGCTTGATTACTGTCGTTTGAATCTGCGGGCGCGCAAACCGGCGTAGATTGATCGAAGTTAACGTACGGACTCTCCAATCCACTGCAGGTACGCCGCGCTGCCGTCTTCAATGGCAATCTCGATACACTCAGGAAGCTCATACGAATGAAGTTCGCTCAAGGCCTGGCGCAGGTGCGTGAAGGCAGCCGTCGTGGTCTTGATTACGAGCAGCCACTCAGTCGCCGTCTCCACTTTGCCTTGCCAGCGATACACCGATTCAATCTGGGGAACGATATTGACGCAGGCTGCCAATTGACGCTCGACCAGCCCGTGCGCGATGCTCCGAGCCTCTTCGATGGATCCGCAAGTTGTGAGAACGAGTCTTTTGTCGGTCATATTAAGATTAAGCATCTTGAGATTGAACACCTAGCGGATTCGCGAAGCAGGTTTCACGAAGCATACGAGGCGGCTGATGGCAACGCAAATCAAGTTTGGCACATCCGGATGGCGGGCGGTAATCGCCGAAGAATTCACGTTCGCCAATGTGCAACGGGCTGTGCACGGCATCGCGCGTTACGTAGTGTCGCAGAAATCGACGCGCAATTCGAATGGGGCCGAGGTCGAAGTCATTATCGGACGCGATCCGCGATTTCTAGGTGAAAACTTCTGCTCGATGGCGGCCGATATTTTGTCCAGCTACGGGATAACGCCGCTCGTGATTGCCGAGCCTACGCCGACACCGACTATTTCCTACGCCGTGATTCAGTCCAAAGCCGATGGCGCTATCAACTTCACCGCCTCGCATAATCCGCCGGAATATAACGGTATCAAGTTCTCGACGCCGGACGGCGCGCCCTCACTTCCCGAGGTTACAAAAGCTATTGAGTCTGAGATCGCCGCTTTCGATGCGAATCCGCGGATGCCCGACCCGACGAAAGCTCGAGCGCAATCGAAAACGCAGATTATTGATCCTCGGCGTATGTATCTCTCTCATTTGCGGGAAATCGTCGATCTTGATGTGATCAAAAAAGCTGGCATCAAAATCGCGTTCGATCCCATGTGGGGCGCAGCGCGCGGTTATTCTGATGCGTTTCTGCGCGAGGCTGGTGTGACAGTGGCTACTGTCCACGACACGCGCGACGTTCTTTTTGGAGGCCACGCACCTGATCCTGGCGATCATCTTCTCGAAGATTTGCGGCACAAGATGCGTGAAACCGGTGCGGCGATTGGTATAGCGACCGACGGCGACGCCGATCGCTTTGGGATTCTCGATGAAGATGGCACGTTCACTCAACCGAACTACATCATTGCTTTGCTCTTTGACTACCTGGTTGAAACGCGCGGCTGGACAAATGGAGTTGGCAAATCGGTGGTCACCACTAATCTCATCAACGCGCTTGCGGAAAAACATAAGATCGAGCTCTACGAAACGCCAGTGGGCTTCAAATATATTGGCGAACTGATCAAGCAGGACAAGATTCTCATCGGTGGGGAAGAAAGTGCCGGGTTGTCGATAAGGAAGCACGTCCCGGAGAAAGATGGCGTGCTCGCCGGCTTGCTCTGCTGCGAGATGGTTGCTCGTCGAGGCGCTTCGCTGGGAAGCCAATTGGCTCAGGTATTTGCCAAAGTTGGTTCCTTTTATTCTTTAAGGGAGAACTTCCACTTGACGCCGGCAGTAAAACAGAAGTTTACTGATAAGTTACGTCTCGATCCGAGCGAGTTTCATGGCATTAAAGTTGCGCAGACAGTAAGAACCGACGGACTCAAACTGGTACTCGCTGACGGATCGTGGGTGTGCTACCGGCTTTCGGGCACGGAGCCAGTGGTGCGTGTATATAGCGAGGCACGCAGCAGGGAAGACCTCGCAAAGTTGAGCGCGGCAGCAAAAGCATGGATCTTCGATTAGGACGAGCACGATTAGGACGACTACGATTAGGACGACTACGACTAGGACCAGCGTCGACGGTACGCATTCTTCCGAGAAGAGAGGAAGGACTGCGTGCTGCCGTTAATCAGGCGATGGATCATGCTGTCAGTCAGGCCAAGGATCAGGCTCCGAAGGCGGAAGCATTCGCAGTTCGTTGCGTCGAAGGCACGCGCCCGGTCTGGTCGTGGTTAGCGATTGAGTGGCGCCGGCTGGGGACGGCAGCGGCCGTGCTTCTTATAGTCGGATTGATGTTGCACGCCATGTTCGGAGCGAATGGCATGGTCGTCTATCGGCAGAAGCGCGCGGAGATGCAAGTGCTGCAGACTGAAGTCGATCGGTTACAGAAGGAGAATAATCAGTACGCCGATCAGATCAAGTCGCTGAAATCAGATCCCGCGGCGATTGAAAAAGAAGCGCGCGAACAGCTTCATTACACTCGGCCGGGTGAAGTTATCTACGTTTCCCCTACGCCTCCGCAGAAAGCGCCTACCGGTCGCGCCAAGAACGACAAATAGGCGCCGCGTAATGTGTTAAAGTTCAGCTGTCACTTCACGTGTGGGAAATAATCTTAAGGAGGGTGACATGCGGAAACTTCTCTTGCTTTTACTTGCCGGCGCGTTGATTTTAATGGTTGCCTCGGTGTCGTTTGCCAGTCCTGCCCAAACCGTGAACGGCTGGGTTAGCGACTCCAAGTGTGGAGTTAAGGGCGCCAATGCTGGCGCGGAAGCGTGCACGAAAAAATGCATCGGTGCCGGCGCCGATCCGGTCGTCGTTACCGATAAGGACCAGAAGGTTCTGACGGTGGACAATCCCGATGCTCTCAAAGAGCACTACGGACATCATGTTGCTGTGACTGGACACATCGACGGGGATAAGATTCACGTTGACAGCGTCAAGATGCTGTAACCCTAACGAATCGAGTATTTGCAAATAAGGCGGCCCATTTGGCCGCCTTTTGTTTCTAGCGTGGCGACGCGAGACTCGTCACGTCAACCGAGTCTTCTACCGCACCACGCCTTCGAGCGGCGAACTCGCCGTAGCATAAAGTTTGCGCGGCATTCTTCCTGCGAGATATGCCTGTCGTCCCGCTAATACCGCGTGCTTCATGGCTTCGGCCATGAGCACCGGTTCCTGCGCTCCGGCGATACCCGTGTTCATTAGCACAGCGTCGTAGCCGAGTTCCATAGCGATGGCTGCGTCGGAAGCTGTGCCTACGCCGGCATCTACAATCAATGGGACTCCCGTGATCAGTTCGCGTAGGATTTGCAAGTTGGCGGTGTTCTGAATACCGAGCCCGCTGCCGATCGGCGCACCCAAGGGCATCACTGCCGCGGCACCTGCGTCTACGAGCCGTTTTGCAAACACAATGTCATCGGATGTGTAAGCCATAACGGTGAAACCTTCTTTTGCCAGCACACGCGTGGCTTCGAGCGTCGCTTGCACATCCGGATAGAGCGTTGCCTGATCGCCAATGACTTCAAGCTTGATCCAATCGGAGAGCCCAACTTCGCGCGCCAATCGCGCCGTGCGGATGGTGTCGTCGGCGGTATAGCAGCCGGCGGTGTTGGGCAGGAGGAAATATTTATTCAGATCGATGTAATCGAGTAGCGACTCTTTGCTGCGGTCAAGATTCACGCGGCGCACGGCCACGGTCACCATGTCGGCTCCGCTGGCCTCGAGGGCGCGCGCGGTTTCCTGAAAAGATTTGTATTTACCAGTTCCGACGATCAAGCGGGAACGGAACTGCCTGCCAGCGATAATGAGCGAGTCGGTCATAATATTATTGTACGGCGACGCAGAGCCAGCGGCCAGACAGTGAAGAGATGGGCGCTTCGCTCCTCCGAACTGGGCAAAAATGCCCGGCTCTCCGCTAGCTAGTCTCTGCCTTCGCGTACATTTCGTCTATCAGGGTCTTATATCTTTCTTCGATCCCCCGCCGTCGCACTTTAAAAGTGTGGGTCAGCGTTCCGTCTGCTGCCGAAAGCTCTTCGGGCACCACTAGTACGCGTTTCAGCTTTTCGAAGCGCGCCAGATTCTGGTTTAGTTCTTCGATGATGCCTTCGTAAAGAGCTTGTACCTTGGGGTTCGCGACCAGCGCTTGTCGCGAAGTGAGATCAACTTGATTCTCCCGTGCCCACTCTTCAAGAGCCGGGAAGTTTGGCGCAATCAACACGGCAGGAAACTTTCTCCTGTCGCCCAATACCACGGACGTTCCAATAAACGGATTTAGCTTGAGCGAATTCTCGATCGGTTGCGGCGCAATGAACTTTCCTCCCGAAGTTTTGATCAGATCCTTTTTGCGATCGGTGATTGAAAGATAACCGTCGCTATCGAGATGGCCGATATCGCCGGTCTTAAACCATCCGTCCACAAACGCGGCCTGAGTTTCCTCGGGACGATTCCAGTAGCCTTTGAATATTGACGGTCCGCGCGCCAACACCTCGCCGTCCTCGGCAATTTTTACTTCAACGTTCGCCAGCGGTCTGCCGACTGTTCCTAGTTTGTTGGCTGTGGGAGTGTTGACCGCGATCACCGGAGAAGTCTCCGTCAGTCCGTATCCCTCGTGAATCGGGATGCCGAGATCGGCATACCACTCTGCCAATTCGCGGCCCAGAGGCGCGCCTCCGGAGATAAATTCCTCTGCCTTGCCACCCATTCCGGCGCGTACTTTGGAGAAGACTAACTGGTCTGCGATTTTCCACGAGTGCGATGTAGGCTTTATTCCGGCCACAGTCTCAGAGCGGTGAGCGCGACCCACAGAGAGCGCCCAGCGATACACCTCGTTCTTCGGAAAACCCATGGTCTTCGAAATCACCTGTTGACGAATCTTCTCGTACACGCGCGGCACAGCCACAAAGATGTTGGGTTGCACTTCCGCCAGAGTTTGCGCCAGTTGCCCAATGTCGGGACAATAGGCCAGCACAACGCCGCGATAGAGCAGAGCGAAATCCACATGCCGCGCCGTTACATGCGAAAGCGGCAGGAAAGATACGCTCAGTTCATCCTTCGTGCCAAAGCCAAACGCCTCCATCGAACAAGAGATATTCGATGCCATGTTTCCGTGAGTCAGCATCGCTCCCTTGGGGGTACCCGTCGTGCCCGAGGTGTAAATGATGGTCGCCAAGTCGTCAGGGAGAATTGTTTGACAGCGGGCATCGAATTCTGGATCGAAGTCGGCAGGCCCTTGCAGCATCAACTCTCGCATTTGGACGGCGCGCGGATCTTCGACTGCGTCCATCACAAGGATCCGCTCCACCGGTGTGCGCGACTGGATGGCTAGTATTTTTTCCAACTGACCCTTCGTAGATGCCGCGATAATTCGCGCCCCAGAATCATTAAGGATGTATGAAGTCTGCTCCGTCGTCTGTGTGGCATAAATTGGAACCGTGACCGCGCCCAGGGAAAGCACAGCGAAATCGGTGATCGTCCACTCGGACCGATTTTCGCTGAGGATAGCGACGCGATCGCCTTTGCGAATTCCCCAGGATTCAAGTGTGCGAGCAAGAGCTACAACGCTGGAGTAAATTTCCGTGGAGGAGATCGGCATCCATACCGCAGCCCGTTTTTGCAGCATGACTCGGTCGCGGCGGCTGTTGCGGACCGCCAACAAAATATCATTTAGATTCTGAAGGCTCATCCGATCCGATCAAAGTCAGACAATCACTGTACAGGGTCATTGTACGCAGTCGTTGTGTCGGGTTCGAGATAACTGAATGGAGTCCATCGCCGATGATCGGCACATCGCAGAGCCACAGCCAGGCTCGACTCTGCTTCCTCACACTGTGTTATTCTTTTTATGCGGGGTGGAGCAGTCTGGTAGCTCGTTGGGCTCATAACCCAAAGGTCGGTGGTTCAAATCCACCCCCCGCAACCAACGCAATCATAGAGTTACGGGCCATTGGGCACTTGCAGCAACTGTCCAAAACTGTCCAATAAGGGGAACTGCCACACAGTTCCCCTTATTTATTGAATGGAGACCTCTTGATTGGCAGGCCTTTGCAAGAGGCGTTGCACAATGGGCCGATTGGCCTTGCGCTTGGCCAGGGCAGAGGCATTGCCGTACTGGTCCATTGTGGTTGAGACGTGCGCGTGTCGCATGAGTTTCTGCTGTACGCCCACGGGTGCTCCGGTCTCGTCCAGCCAAGCACGATATGTGTGACGGAACGTGTGAAACCCGATCCTGCCAAGTCCCAATTTCAGACCTGTAGGAACCAGGTAGTCGTTGCGCATCGAGTCGGCATGATACGGTCGACCCGTCACCGGGCTCGGGAAAAGCCAGTGCTCTTCGGTTTCGAGACAGAGCGCTTGCCATTTCTTGAGTTCGAGGATAAAGCCCCGTTCGATTGGAACCTCGTCCTGCGAATACTCCGTCTTCAACTTGTTGAGCCGCTTTCCGACCGCTGATCGTTGAACCAGAACCACCGATCGCTTGAAATCGAAATCCGTCCAGCGCAAACCCAGGATTTCGCTGATTCGCAATCCGAAACACAGGCCAATTAGTACGATGGTTCGAAAGGGCTGAACCAGCGCGTCGAGCATTTGCCAAGCATCCTTTACCTGAAGGACGCGAGGACGTTTCTTGCGCTTGCTGATGCCCTTCACTTCGACCAAGTCCATGGGATTTCGTTCCACATTCAGCAATTCCCAAAGCATCGCCTTGTCGAAAAGACGATACATCAGGGATCGAATATGTCCCTTGTACTTGGGCGAAAGGACGAGCTTGCGAAGCCATTCCTGTACCAAAGCGGGCCGAACGTCTTCGAGACAAACGTCGCCCCACTTGGGTCGGATGTGTTGGCAAATCATACTTCGGTAGGAGGCTAGAGTATTGTGAGTGATTTGTTCGGCATCCTCTTCCTGCTTTTGATCGAGCAGGAAACGGTCGAGGATGCCACAGAAGAGAACCGGATCTCGGCGCAACATCCCATCGTTGATCATCAGCCGCATGCCTTCTGCTGCTTTCAAGGCGTGGGCCTCCGTCTTGTACTTTTCGACGGTTCCGACGGTGAACCCTCTTCTGGTCCTGCGACCGTCTGAAGTCGGTTCCCACCAACGATAGAGCCATACGTCCGGTCCTGTTACGCGTTTGTTGATCTCAACACTACCGTACTGATACCGCGTTCGCTTAGCCAATGTAATCTCCTTGGGGTTGGCGACGCGGGTGGCTGCCTGAGATTACCTGAGAACGCAGCCAATGGTCTAGTTCCGAGAGATAGAAATGCCAGCGCTTCCGACATGTCCCAACCGGATGCGCGGGAAGCGAGCCCTCACGAGCCTTGCGGAGTACCGTCTTCGGATGAAGGTTGAGGAAACGTGCGGCGTATTGTTGGTTGACGGGTGCTTCCCGAACCGAGCGTAGCCGCTCGCGTGGGAGAATTCGAGTAGGCTGGGTCGACATAGAAGCCTCGCTACATTCCGATTACGCGCGCAATTGGATTTTGCGCGGAACCGACACTGTCAGCCAATTTGCTTCGTTTCCTCGACCGTGTCCAACAACTTCTCGTCCGCGTGTTATTCCCGCTGGGAATATCAGACAGCGATAATCCGATTTCTCGCGTCACATTTCATTGAGCAAATCGCTTCTCGGTTGCCGATCTGGCATCGCGGCAGAACCGAGTCATACGGTCGCGACAGCCTCATCTGCATCATCGCTAGGCACTTGGACGCAGATTTACAAGCAAAGTGACTACGGACGCGGCGCCACAATGGTATCTCGGGGACCAATGCTTAGGCGTAACCTTGTAT
>Ga0209169_10000364_pt1 | contig 27201 bp, 23 predicted proteins | sample HubBroMetageWRM4_FD_188346 | JGI IMG/M metagenome (GOLD analysis project Ga0209169, IMG submission 188346) | Warmed soil microbial communities from the Hubbard Brook experimental Forest, New Hampshire - Hubbard Brook CCASE Soil Metagenome WRM 4... | ecosystem: Environmental > Terrestrial > Soil...
TATAAACGGCGACGTTGCCGCGCAAACTGACCGTGCGCTCAAGAATCTCTCCGCGATCCTGCAGGCCGCGGGCAGTGGGTTGGAGAAAGCCGTACGCTCGACCGTATTCCTGAAGAACATGAGCGACTTCACCGCCATGAACGAAGTTTACGGACGCTATTTCACCTCGCACCCGCCCGCCAGATCGACGGTCGAAGTCGCGCGTCTGCCGAAAGATGTTCTAGTTGAAATTGATGTAATCGCTCTGGCATGATCGCGCCGGCACAGAGATAGCCAATTTGCGATTTTGCGTCGCCAAGTTAGAATTCAAGGTTCTACTTTCAATTGAAAATCAACTCGGAGAAAAAATTGATGCTGAAGAGCGCGTGTTTGCTCGCAATCCTTACCTTCGTGGCGACAGCCCTTTTTGCGCAGGGCGGCTCCGCGAAACCTGACACCAGCGCACCCACAAAAGTAACTGGAAAGCCTACGACGACCGTCGATGGTCTTGAGTTTTGGGACATCAAGGTCGGCACCGGTCCGACTGCGGCCCGAGGTCAAACGGTGAAGGTTCATTACACCGGATGGCTGACCACTGGCAAGAAGTTCGACAGCTCGGTCGATCGCGGCGAGCCGTTTAGCTTCGACTTGGGTAACGGCCAAGTCATCAAAGGTTGGGACGAGGGCGTCGCCGGTATGAAGGTCGGAGGCAAGCGGCAGCTGCGAATCCCGCCTGAACTCGGTTACGGAGCTCGCGGCGCCGGAGGCGTGATTCCGCCTAATGCGACCCTGATCTTCGACGTCGAACTGTTGGGGGTTCGCTAAAGCATTAACCGCCGAGGGCACAAGGATTCGCAGAAGAAATCTCGCCAAAGATTTCCTTTGTGAATCTTAGTGCCCTTTCTTGTTATAGCTCCTAGGCCTTGGCGACTTTGCCGCTGCGTAGGCAGGAAGTGCAGACGCGCATCCGCTTGGCTCCGCCCTTTACCTTGGCGCGGACCGGGCGCAGGTTTATATTCCAGCGCCGCCGGGACACGTTGTGGGCGTGGCTGATGGTATTTCCAAATTGCGGCCCTCGGCCGCAGATATCACATACTTGTGCCATGACAACTCCAGAGAAGTTCAGAACTTGCTGTGTAAAGATTAGATTTTACCGGACTTGAGCTGCTTTCGGCAACCCGGGACGGGCGCGCGGCGTCAGCGCTCCAGTATCCACTCCGCAACCGCATTCAGCATCTCGGGCGTTTCCGGGTCCCACAGCGTGGTGTGGGGCACGTCCGGATAAATTTTGAAAGACTTATCTGGCGATGCCGAGAGTTTATCGAAGGCGACGCATTCCCGGTGGCTCACCACTCGATCCTTGCCGCCCTTGATCAGCAGCGTAGGAGCATGCACGCGAGGCGCGATTTTCCATCTCCAGCCAAAGACGATGCGCTGCACGTCGAGCAAGTATCCGAAGCTGACATTTTTGTAAGCCAGCGGATCCGCGCGACGACGCGCGATGAACTCCGGGTCGCGAGAACTCTCCTCAAGACGTTTTCCCACAAGATTGATCACTGGCTCGCGGTGCGCGAGCGCGAAATAAGGCATCAGGCTCAAACTCTCCAGGCTGAGGAACTGGCTCATATCCAGATTCAGCGCCAAGGCCAGAAGGATCAACCCGGCAAGCTCGCGACTGTTTCGTTTGGCATAGTTCAGAGCAAGGCTGGCACCCATGCTGTCGCCCAGCAGAAAAATTCTGGCCGAAGGCCGCTGCTGCCGCACGAACCGGATCATGCTTTCAACATCGGCTTCGACTTCATCCGAAGTGCCCACGAATCCGCGGCGTCCCTGCGACAGTCCGTGCCCGCGGGAGTCCAAGCCGTAGACGTCGGTGCCATGAGGGTTCAGCGCGTCTGCGACAACCTTGTAGGGCGCGCTGTGATATCCAATACCGTGCAGCACCACAACCACGCGGCCGTTCCAGGGCGCGCTGGCGGGCCAGTGGCGATAGAAGAGCCGAGTTTCGTCGACCGACGTTACGTATCCGTGACGGTCGGGTATCTTGCCCGAGAGATGGGATACATCTTCGGCGCAAGTGACCTCGGGAGGCATTGCCGCCTCTAGTTGAGCGGAATCGAGCATTATGGGATTACGAACGGAGGCTAACGTCGCGCTTCCGGATATCGCTTTCGGGACCCTTTCGAGGTCGTCTGTACTCCCTATTGATATCACGCCGCGAGTGTTTCGGTCATCCATCCCGGTTACTTTCGATAGTCCGTGCACGCCGGAGGACTGCCCGGGAAAAATCTCAAGAGCCTCTGCGGCCTTCAATTGATGGCTCTTTGAGATGCCTCTTTGAAATGCTTCCATGACAAGGCTTATTTGAAAGGGCGCCGGCTTCAGCCGGGCCGCACAGAGCAACATCAACACCGGGCTTTAGCCCTGAGGGAACGGAGACGTTGTGGAAGACGCTCTACGAAAACACTGTGCGATACTGAATTCATGGCAGTCGTTGCTGACCCGAAATCGGTGAAAGTCAACCTCAGCACCGGCACGGGTCTGGACATCGAATGGAAAGACGGTCACCGGTCGCATTATTCTTTTCCCTTCCTGCGCGATGCTTGTCCCTGCGCGCTGTGCGACGAGGCGCGATCGAAGACGCACCAGCAACCCGGAGAGGCTCCGAAACTTGCGCCCGGAGCTCTACCCATGTACAAGCCCGCGGTTAAAGCGACTTCGGCGGAAGGTGTGGGCAAGTACGCCATCAAATTTCATTTCAATGATGACCACGAGCTGGGAATTTATTCCTGGCAGTTCCTGCGCGACTGGTGTCCGTGCGAGGAGTGTAAAACGGCGCGGACTAGTAAAGCGAGTGTCTAGAAATACGTCGGCCCCGATTTCTCGGGGCCAAAGATTTTTCGCGTAATTACAGCACCCTGCGACTCTTTCAGTATAGATCACCGTACCGCCTCATCAAGTTACTGCCGACTACCCCCTTTGTGGCACACTAACCCTGCCACATGATCAAAGCCGCAAAATTTGCGTCTGGCCTGGGGTGCTTGACTTCGCTTCTAGCACCTCTGTTGGCAATCCTGCTCTACCCGAAGGCCAATTGGTTATTTTCATTCGTGCTGCTCGGAATCGTGGTTCTCGTCTTGAATGATCGTTTTGCCAAAGATCCTACTCCCCAAGCCTTGGCCGACGAAATTGAACGACTACTAACCGGCGACTGGTGGGGCTGGGATGCTGATGATTTTGAGCACCACCGAATTCGCGACCCGCAACTGAAGGAACTTTGGCACAAAAGCATGCTGGTCGGCCTTCCCAAAGGCTGGGCATTGGATGAGGAACAGAAAGACAGATTGCGAAAGATCGTCGGAGAGCTCAGGGCGTTAGGGGAAGCGCGCGGTAGCGGACGGATCGGGCACTGATGGCCGACGGACTCTGGCGATCAGTTTCGACTCACCTCTAGTAAAATGACTCTAGGCTCCTTTGTCTTTTCTCGACCAACTCAATCCGCAGCAGCGTGAGGCTGTTGAAACTACCGATGGCCCCGTGCTCATCCTGGCGGGTGCCGGGAGCGGGAAGACTCGCGTCATTACTTACCGGATTGCGAATCTGATCGAGAACCTGGGCGTTATGCCGGAATCCATTCTGGCGATGACATTCACCAACAAAGCGGCTTCCGAGATGGTCGAACGCGTGGACAAGTTAGTCGGCGGATTGTCGATTGCCAAGCCGGTCATCTCTACGTTTCATTCTTTTTGCGTGCGCGTGTTGCGGCGGGACATTGAGGCGCTTCGCATTCCTTCGAGCGTCCCTGGCACGCCTCCGATCGGTCACACCAAGAGTTTTGTGATCTACGACGAAAATGACCAGCAGCAATTAGTCAAGTCGGTCATGCGGCGACTAGGGATTGACGACAAGCAGACTACGCCGCGCTCGGTGCTTGCCCATATTTCGTGGGCGAAGAATCACATGCTCGATCCGCAGGAAGTGTATTTGCAATCGGCCGATCCCAAGACCGAGCGGGTCGCGCAAATTTACGCCGAGTACAAAAAAGAACTGGCGAAAGCGAACGCGCTCGATTTCGACGATCTGCTGCTTGAAACCGTGCGCTTGCTGAAAGCCGCGTCCGAAGTTCGCGAATACTACAACCGGCGATTTCAATACATCTTGGTTGATGAGTATCAGGACACGAACCGTCCCCAGTACGAGCTGATGCGGCTGCTGGCGGGAACGCGGCACAACATCTGCGCGGTCGGCGATGAAGATCAGTCGATCTACTCGTGGCGCGGAGCGGACATCCGCAATATTTTGGAGTTTGAAAAAGACTTCCCTGAGGCGAAGATCATTCGTCTGGAGCAGAACTATCGCTCGACGCAGAACATTCTGCAGGCCGCGTCGGCCGTGGTCGCGAACAACCTCAAGCGCAAAGGAAAAAATCTGTGGACGTCACGGCAAGGCGGCACGAAACTCGGTTACTACGAAGCGCCCGATGGCGAGAATGAAGCGCTATTCGCCGCCGACTACATTGCGAAGTATCTGCGGGAAGCGGTTGACCAGGGAGAAAATGTGCGGGCAGCGGTGCTCTATCGCACCAACTCGCAATCGCGGCTGTTTGAAGAAGCCATGCGCCGCTATCAGTTGAAGTATCACGTGGTGGGAGGGTTTTCGTTCTATGAGCGCGCCGAAATCAAGGACATGATTTCGTATTTGAAAGTCATTCACAACGTGGATGACTCGATCTCGTTGCTGCGCGTCATTAACACGCCGGTGCGCGGCATTGGCAAGACCACGATCGAGACTTTGGAGCGGGTTGCGCTCGAGACGGGAGTCTCGCTGTGGGGTGCAATCAGCCAGGCAATCAAGCGTCAACTTCTGCCGCAGCGAGCCTTGGCCGCGCTTAAGACTTTTAGGCGTTTGATTGAAGATGGCCGCGCCATGTTGGCCGGAACTTATGTCGAGCGGTTGGAAGACACGGCACGGGAGGATCAGCAAGTAGACCTCCCGGCGGACGAGTCGCCGGAGGATGCCGACGTTTCCTTCGATCCAGGCGAAGACGAAAATATCTCATTCGACTTCGGCGCTGATGAGTTTGGCGCGTCCCCTGAGACTACTGTCCCGGTCGAAGCGGGCGATGGCACCCGCTCCACGCCGACTGCGGCAGAGCCGGGCTTTCGCGCTCCGGGCGAGGCGGCGAACACGGCCGAGATCCTCAAGTTCCTCATCGATCGCACCGGTTACATCAAGCAGCTTGAACAGGAAGATACACCCGAGGCTTATTCGCGGATTGAGAACTTGCGCGAACTCGTGAACGCGGCCATGGATTCGCGCGACCGGGGCGAGACTCTGGATCAGTTTCTCGATCACGCCGCGCTGGTCAGCGATGCCGACGCATATGACGAACGCGCGCAGATTACTCTGATGACTCTCCACGCCGCCAAGGGCTTGGAGTTTTCGCTGGTCTTTCTCTGTGGCTTGGAAGAAGGATTGTTTCCCCATTCGCGCACTTTCTTGCAGCCGGACGATATCGAAGAGGAACGCCGCTTGTGCTACGTGGGAATGACGCGCGCGATGGACACTTTAATCTTGACCCGCGCAGTGTATCGCCGGCGCTATGGAACGGATTTGCCGGAGGCCAGCGTGCCGTCACGATTTCTCGAGGAAGTACCGGCTGAGTTGCTTGAAGAGTTGGGAGGATCACGCCGCAAGCGGGAGTCTTCGCGGCCAGCGGCTCCGGCGCCACCTGAGCAAGTTCATTATGCCTACGAAGATGAAGATCAGAGCAGCGCGAATTGGGCGGCACGCAATCCGCAGCGCGCTCCGGCTTATTCTGGACGCAGCTACAATTCCATCGACAACATCGCGGAATTTTTTGCCTCACGGGGAAAGAAATTCAACATCCCGAAAACCATGGTGGAAGAGCCTAAAGGCAAGAAGGGTTTTAAGCCCGGCCAGAAAGTGCGGCATCCCAAGTACGGCGAAGGAACGGTGTACCATCGAGAAGGTGAGGGTGAAGAAGCCAAGATTACGGTACAATTCCCTCGCTTCGGTTTGAAGAAGCTGGTAGAGAAGTACGCCCAACTAGAACGGGCTTAGGACGATTTTGCAATTGGGTCATTGAGTGATTGTTTTCTGTTTCAAAAATTACTCAATTACGCGATTACCAAATTACAAATCTAATCAGGATGCATTCATGGCAAATACAAAAAAGCTGACTAAGGAAGAACGCAAGAAAGCGAAACGCACTTCCCGCAAACAAGTGAAGGCGGAAAAGCCGCTGAAGCCCCGGGAATATGCTCGTGGCTCGAAAAAGCGCAAGGTGAAGAAGATGGTGCGCGGCGCGGCCAAGCGGTAAGAACGGCGTTGGCATGAAGCACTTGGCACTTGGCCCGAACGCTCCTGGGCCAAGTGCTGAGGGCAATTGCTGAACGCAGCATTCCAGGAGACGACGTCTTTTGGCACAAACACCAATCCCCACTGACCGCACCACTCAGGGCAGTCCTCGAACTTCGGACAACCAGCTTTTCTGTTGCAAGTCGATCGACAAGCTGATCTCCGATTCCGAGGAACCAGAGCGAAAACTGAAAAAGACCCTCGGCCCGGTTTCCCTTACTGCGCTTGGCATCGGTGCGGTGATTGGGTCGGGCATTTTTACTGTCATCGGAACGGCGATTGGTGGACAGAGTTTCGACACTTCTTCCATTCTCAACGCGCCTCTCCTCGATTTTCTGATCACCCACCACGCCACGTTGGGACGGCCCGGCGCGGGTCCAGCTCTGGCACTGTCATTGGTTCTGGTCGCTATCGTTTGCGCATTCACCGGACTTTGCTACGCCGAACTGGCATCGATGATTCCAATCGCGGGCAGCGCCTACACCTATACCTACGCAACCATGGGCGAGTTGATTGCCTGGATCATTGGCTGGGATCTGATTCTGGAATATGCGGTGAGCAACATGGCCGTCAGCGTTGGCTTTTCAGCGCACTTGGTGGCCATGTTTGATTGGTTCGGATTTCATCCCGCCTTGCGTTGGATTTCACCCGCGTATCTTCCCGGTGGCCTTACCGACCTCAAAGGCAACGTGCTTTACACACCCGGTCTCCACTTTGGTTTCAATTTTCCGGCGTTTCTTGTGGTCATGATTTTGACTGTGATACTCGTTCGAGGCATCCGCGAATCGGCCGAGGCCAACAACGTAATGGTCATTCTCAAGATCGCCGCCATTCTGGCGTTCGTCATTGTTGGCGCACAGTATGTGCACCCCAGCAACTGGCACCCGTTCGCGCCCATGGGATGGTCGGGTATCCTGACCGGCGGCTCGATAATTTTTTTCACCTACATTGGATTTGATTCAGTCTCGACCGCTGCAGAAGAAGCGCGCAATCCGCAACGCGATTTGCCGATTGGCATTATTGCCACCTTGGTCGTGTGCACGGTTCTCTACATAGGCGTCGCGATCGTGCTTACGGGAATCGTGCCTTGGGCGTCCGTCCGAGACGATGCCGCCCCCGTGGTCAACGCGATGAAGTTGCTGACCGTGCAAACCGGTTCGCACACCCTGAATTGGGTTGATCTGGGTGTTCTCTTCGGCGCAATGATGGGCATGATTTCGTCCCTGCTGGTTTTCCAGTTGGGACAGGCGCGAGTGTGGTTTTCGATGTCCCGCGACGGCTTGCTGCCCCGGCTCTTCGGGCGCGTGCATCCGCGTTTTCGAACTCCAGCAACGGCCACCTGGATTGCTGGTTTTCTGGTTGGCATTCCGGCTGGCTTTCTGGATATTGGCACGCTCTCCGATCTTTCCAACATCGGTACGCTCTTTGCGTTCGTGCTGGTTTCGATCGGCGTAATCATCCTGCGTTATCGCGATCCCGGCCGCCATCGCGGGTTCCGCGCCCCGGGCGGCATTGCGGCGCCGGTACTCAGCGTGTTCTTCTGCGTTCTGCTGATGTCTGGCTTGCCCATTCTCACCTGGCTGCGATTCTTTGCCTGGCTGGCCATCGGCTTGAGCATCTACTACCTCTACAGCCGGCATCACAGTGAGTTCGCAGGAAAGCCGTAACCCGCGATTGCGTGGTGCAAATCTCCGTTAAGATTAATTTGCGTGGAGAACCCGATCCACACTCGCTGTTGCATCGCCGGCGGTGGTCCCGCCGGCGTAATGTTGGGCTTCCTGCTTGCGCGCCAGGGCGTTGACGTTTTCGTGCTTGAAAAACACGCGGACTTTCTGCGAGATTTTCGCGGCGATACGATCCATCCGTCGACCCTTGAAATCATGTACGAGCTCGGCATCCTGGATGAGTTCTTGAAACGCCCGCATCAGCAAGTAACCGAGCTTTCCGGCCAGATCGGCAGCGAAACCATTACAATCGCGGACTTCACTCACTTGCCGACTCACTGCCATTTTCTGGCATTGATGCCGCAGTCGGACTTTCTGAATTTCATCGCTGAGCAGGCCAGCTGTTATCCCACATTCCACTTGCGAATGCAGGCCGAGGTCACCGATCTCATCGAAGTAAACGACACTGTAGCAGGGCTTCGCGCAAAGACGCCGCAAGGTGCTCTCGAAATTCGCGCCTCATTAACCGTCGGCGCCGACGGCCGCCACTCTGTGGTCCGGGAGCGGGCAGGCCTGCAGGTCATCGATCTCGGCGCGCCAATGGATGTCATGTGGATGCGGCTTAGCCGTCGCCTCTCCGATCCAGCGCAGACTCTTGGCCATTTTGATCGTGGCAGGATTTTGTTTCTGATTAATCGCGAGGATTATTGGCAATGCGCTTTCGTTATCCCGAAAGGTACAGCTGATGAAATCCGGCAACGGGGGCTGGAAACGTTTCGGCAAGAAATCGCCACGCTCAATCCCTTCTTGCAGGACCGCGTGGAAGAGCTGCGTGATTGGAAAGATATTAGCCTTTTGACCGTTGCTGTCGATCGGTTGGCACGATGGTTCCGGCCTGGACTTTTGTGTATCGGGGATGCCGCGCATGCCATGTCGCCGATCGGCGGCGTGGGAATTAATCTGGCAATTCAGGACGCAGTCGCGGCATCAAACCTACTTGGCCCAAAACTTCAGCAAAACAATCTCACTGAAAGCGATCTTGAGGCGGTTCAACGACGCAGGAGTTTCCCGACTCGAGCCACGCAACGGTTCCAAATCCTGATCCAGAACAATGTGATCCGGAAAGTTCTTGGCAGCGACAAAACTCTTTCGGCCCCGTGGGTTTTAAAGCTCCTGCAGCGCTGGCCGATTCTGCGACGCATTCCGGCTCGGGTCCTCGGCCTCGGTTTCCGACCTGAGCATGTCAGGGCCCGCTAAATCGGATTGCATTTCACAAATCGGGCCTTGCTCCTTTCGGGTGTTAGCAAATCTGCCGTTTGGAATCTACAATCCTAAGTGTGAGTGCTCAGCCCAACCTCTTCATCCTGTCCCTGCCTAAAGCTGAGCTGCACCTGCATCTCGAGGGTTCGATCGACCCTCACAGTTTGCTCGAATTGAAGAAGCGTCACGGCCGAAGGGGCACTGCCGCAGAAGTGGAGCAGCTTTACCGGTATAAAGATTTCACCGGGTTTCTAATGGCCTTCAAATCCGTAACCGAGGAGTTGCAGGCTCCCGAGGATTACGAGCTCATCACTTATCGATTGATGCAAAAGCTGAAAGCGGAAAACGTGCTGCATGCGGAAGTCTACGTTTCGGTTGGAGTCTGTTTATGGCGAAAGCAGGATTTTGATTCGATCTTCGCTGGTCTCGAACGCGGACGCGAACGTGGGGAACGCGAATTCGGTGTATCGTTGCTCTGGATCTTCGATGCGGTACGCCAGTTCGGAGTGGAGAAGGCGCAGCAGGTGGCCGAGTTGACCGCTCGCTATAGAAGCGCGAGCGTGGTCGGTTTCGGCATCGGCGGCGACGAGCGCCAGGCTGCTCCTGAATTGTTTCGCGATGTCTATGCCTACGCCGCCGCAAACGGCCTTCGACTTACGGCTCACGCAGGCGAAACCGCCGGACCGGGATCAGTTTGGGGCGCGCTAAATCTTCCGGCCGAGCGCATCGGTCACGGCTTTACCGCCTCGCAAGATCCCGAACTGGTGGAAGCACTTTCGACCCGTCAGATTCCAGTGGAGGTTTGCATTACGAGCAACCTGCGCACCGGTATTTGCGCCACGATAGCCGAGCATCCAGTACGCAATTATTTTGATCAAGGGGTAATGATTACTCTCAACACTGATGATCCCGCAATGTTCGGAACTTCGCTAAGCCGGGAATATCAGTTAGCTCAAGATTCGTTCGGTTTCACCGATGAGCACTTGCGCGAACTGGCGCGCAATTCGTTTGAAGCGTCGTTCTTACCGGCCGAAAAGAAGCTGGCGTTCCTGAATTTATTTGACGCAGCCGCCGCAAGGTCTTAGTTGTGCAGTGGAGGAGGGGTCCCCGCCGTCCAGTCGAGCGCGGCTCGACGATAATGATCGACTAAGACAAACACCGCATGCCCCCGATCTCAGGCGAAGCCGACAGTGCATCTCGAAAGCGAATCCATCTCAGGTTCAGCCGAATCCCTGGGCAATTTGCGGTTTGCCGATTGCCGGCCAATGCCCCAGTGCCCGATTGGGCCTGGCGCGGGCCGTTTACCTCGGTGACTCGGACCGCGGATGAGCTGTCGATCGTGTGCTTAGCTGATAATCTTCCCGCGGAAGTTGAATCCAAACGTCAGTGGATTTGCTTCACGCTCGAAGGACCGTTTGCATTCTCGGAGGTGGGGATTCTGGCGTCATTCATCGATCCCCTCGCTCAGAGCGGCGTGCCCATCTTCGCCATCTCCACATTCGACACAGACTATCTTCTCGTAAATGAGGAATACGCCGAAATCAGTCTGGCAGCTTTGAAAGATGCCGGACACGAGCTGTTGCCCTAGAACCTCAAGAACCTGCGCCGAGCGCTTGGACGCGCGAAGTCGCCCCGTCCTCCAGCGTATGACCTAACCGTTTGACCCTCGAAAATCCCTGATCGATGGTTGATGCACGAACTCGGCGGCTCAATATGGTCTAATAGAAATATCGCAAATTTCATGCCTGCCCGTCTCACAACTCTGCGCCGTCGCATGCTCGCGCTGCACCGCAATCTTCGCGGAGCGGGCATGATTGCTCGCGCCTTCGTGTCCACGGACCATCCGTTGCTGGCGCATATCATTCCCGTTCGCCGCTGCAACCTGGCTTGTGAATATTGCAACGAGTACGACGACTTCTCGAAACCCGTTCCCATCGAAACCATGTTCCAGCGGGTGGACAAATTGGCCGCGCTGGGTACATCGGTGATCACGATCAGCGGCGGTGAGCCGCTGCTGCATCCTGAGTTGGACGAGATCGTTCGCCGTATTCGCAAGCGCGGCATGATTGCCGGGCTGATTACCAACGGCTATCTCCTCGTTGCCGATCGCATTCAACGGCTGAATCGCGCGGGACTTGAATGGCTGCAAATCTCGATTGATAACGTCACGCCGGATGACGTATCCAAAAAGAGCCTCAAGGTTCTGGACAAGAAGCTCGAACTGCTGGCCGAGCATGCCGATTTTCACGTGAATATCAATTCCGTGGTGGGCGGCGGCGTGTGCAATCCGCAGGATGCGCTGACTATCGGCAAACGAGCCCTGCAACTGGGTTTCAGTTCGACCGTTGGCATTATTCATGACGGGAGTGGACAACTGCAGCCGCTCGCCGAGGAAGAAAAACGCGTCTATCACGAGATGAAGGCGATGGAGAAGAGCAGCTTCACCCGCATCAACGGCTTCCAGGACAACATCGCCCAAGGAAGGCCGAACCAGTGGCGCTGCCGCGCTGGCGCGCGTTATCTATATATCTGCGAAGACGGGCTTGTGCACTACTGCTCCCAGCAGCGTGGCTATCCTGGAATTCCGCTGGAAAATTACAGCGTGCACGACATTCGCCGCGAGTATGTCAGCGAGAAATCCTGCGCGCCGCACTGCACGGTTTCCTGTGTGCACCAGGTATCAATCTTCGATTCCTGGCGTGCCCCGCAATATCCCGCGCAGCCGGCCGCGCACGACTTAGTACAAATATTGTGAGACGTAGATTGCTACGTCTCCCCTCACTGTCAAACCGGAAACACCCGCAATCGAGATTTACGCGAGCCCGCGTCCACGCCGCAAATTGTGAAACCTGCTATTTCTTATCCTGCGCCGTGGGCGGCAACAAACTATTCAAGCGCAGATAAATCGCAGCAGCGCTGTAATGATCAGCCCAATCATTGGTGAGCCCGATCAACGCCGATGCTACCGTGCCGTCCCTTCCGTTAAATAGCACAACCGGGTTTGCCAGTTTCGAATCGTCCACTCTGCCCAAGGCAGCTTCACAGAATAGAAACGATTTTGCCAGCCCGGCCTGCAGCTTCTCTTTGTCGGTCTCAGGGGCATGTTTCATCGGCGGAGGCGGCATGTTCGCAGCCTTGCTGCACAATTCGATATTGGACATCGTGATGTGCATCACCAAATGGCCAAACGTCATTTGCGCGGGCGTTGGACTGTAGCCGAACTTATCGGCCGGCATCTCATCTACTGCCTCCGTCAAATTATTCTTCTGGCGCGCCAGTATGTCTTTCACCGTGTCGGATACCGGATTCTTACTCGACGGCGCGCTCACCGCCGCAGGCTTGGCCGGCTCGGTCTTAGGTGCGTCTGTCTTATCTTGCCCAAACAGCAGGGCTGTAAACGCGAGCAGTGTGAATAAACAAAGAATTGTTTTCATGATGCCTCCATTTCTGCTTTTTAAGGATACTTCCGGGCAAGCTGGCCTCGTCCGACTCGTCGTATACTCGACGACGTTTCCCTTAATATTTACTCTACGAAACCGCAGCAGTCAGCCCCGCGCTGACCAGTTTGTAGAATAGATACAGCCCTGCGACCATGGCGATTGCCGTCGACCGCTTCACTTTGCTGTTGCTCGCAAAACCAATACCCATCAGCACGATACTCCAAATGATGAAAACGTCCAGAGCCGAAGCCATGCCGTAGAGGAATTTATTTCCCGCGGGATCCATAAAGTGCGCCGGGTTCGTGGCCACGGGATTTTGTGCATTGAATCCAGCCGGATCCACTCCAGCAAACATGGAAACGATTCCCAGCGCGGCGCCAATGATACTCGGAAGGCTGCTATAAGCCACGATCGCCAGCGAAGTCTTATAGGGTACGCTGGCCCCGGCGCCAAAATTGAATGCAGCCATCAACACGGCTGCGATCACCACGAAAACAATAAGGTTCACCACGGGAAGACTGTAAGAAATATACCGCGCAAACGCGGTCGACATCTGGATTTGCTTGGCCTGCTGATCCGGCGGAAGTTTTTCGAACTGCTCGGCGCGTGAAGACTGCGCGACCGCATTCTTGGTGATCTGCTCGAATCCAATTTGCCTGCCCATCACGAAAACAAACAACAGCGTTACAGCGGAGATCAGCAGCCATGGCGCCCACCAATTGGGGTTACGCCGCACATCGGCGAACGTCTTGCTGGGTGCAATGAAGGTGTCGACAATGCGCGCCCCTTCAGAAAGCGATGGCTCTTCGGGCTGGGGCGTGGGCATAGGGGTTACAGGTAATGCAGCCATACGAACCTCCTTAAATGCCGGCTGAAGAATTCCGGCGTGAATTGTAATGCGCCACGAAGAAACGGACAAGCGCTTCCGTAAACGTGGGACGCCGCCTTTTCCGTCGTGCTATTCGCTTCCTTCGGGATCGGTGGATTCATAATCCGTTTAGGACTTCATGGAGGCCGTCCGTCCCCGCCCGGCTCGCGGAAATCACGCCATCACCTCTGGCGTTGCCTCTAACAGGCTGCGGGTATAGGGATGCTTGGGCCTTTCCGTGATCTGTTCCGTGGTCCCGACCTCGACAATCTTGCCGCGATACATCACCGCAATGCGCGTCGCCAGATAACGCACCACCGGCATCGAATGCGAGATGAACAAGTAGGTCAAGCCGAACTCTCGTTGCAGTTGGGCCATAAGATTCACGATCTGAGCCCCGACGCTGACGTCGAGAGCGGAAACCGGCTCATCGGCCACAATGAATTTTGGACGCAGCGCCAATGCCCGCGCAATTCCGATTCGTTGGCGCTGGCCTCCACTGAATTCGTGCGGGAAACGGAGCATCGCCGACTGATCAAGACCCACCGCGCGAAGCAATTCCGCAACCCGGGCGCACCGTGCCGAAGAACCCATGCGTTCGTGGATGATCAGTGGTTCGCTGATCACATCTTCCACCCGCATGCGAGGATCAAGCGACCCGAACGGATCCTGAAAAATGATCTGCATATCGCGTCGCAGGCGTCGCATCTCGCCGCGGCTGGCCGCGAACAGATCACGCCCTTCAAACACAATCTTGCCCGAGGTCGCCTCAATCAAACGAAGCACTAATCGGCCAAGCGTGCTCTTGCCCGACCCCGACTCACCAACCAATCCCAGAGTTTCACCGGATTGAATATCCAGCGACACATCATCAACAGCACGAACCTCGCCGCTTGCCCCGCCGCCAAAAACAGATTCGCCCAAGGGAAAGATTTTGGTCAGGTTATGTATTTCAACAAGAGGCACGAGAAAGATGGTACCAGCAAGCCACGGATCAGACAGATAATCTCTGGGTTTCCATTCGGAAAAAAATCCGCGTTAATCCGTGGAAATCCGTGGCCGCTTTTCTCACCGCCAAGCGATCATCGGCACTGCAAGCAACGCCGATACCATACCCAGAGCCTTCCAGCGGGTGAAATGCTCTTTCAGGATCAAGCGCGCGAGCAGTACTGTGACTGCAGGATAAAGAGAACTCAATACCACCGCTGCATCGAGGCGGCCACTCTGGCTGGCCCGAATGAATAAAACGCTGCCAATAACATCAAGGCAACCTGCCAGGATGCCGACTACGATCCCGCTGCGATCAATCGCGCGAGTTCCGCGGCCCAGCAGAACGATCAAGCCGGTTAGAGTAAACGACGCCACCTTCGACGTCGCTGCCAGCCAAAATGCAGAGCCATCACCGGCTTGTTTCATGCAAAGATAAAATCCTGCAAAGCCGACGCCCGCCAACGCGGCCACGCCAACCCCTTCGGCAGGGCTCCCGTCTTCAGTCCGCGAGATGAGCCAGATACCCACCGCGGCCAGCGCGAAACCAACCATCTGTGCAGGTTGCGGCAGCCCTTCGCGGAACATTCCGAACGCAGTCGGAATCGCGGCACCGAGCACTGCCGCCACCGGTGCGGTTAACCCCATCCTGCCCGTCGCCAGTGCTCGATAGAAAATGGCTAACGCACCGCCGCCAGACAGGCCTCCCAGCAAGGCCCACGCGACTGCGATTTCCGAAGGAAATGGTAAATGAGTGGCCAGTGCTACTGCTGCCATCAGCACCAAGCCGCTGAGATGCGCGATTGCAGTCAGGAGGAATGCATTCGCGCGTCGCGCGCCGTATCCGCCAAGAAAATCGCTCGTGCCCCAGGCGAAGACTGCGGCCAAGCTGAAATCCGTGGGCACAGATAGAAATGACAGCGTCATTTGTTATTCAACGAAGCAGGAGGAAATGAGACTAACTGACTTTTTCTGACGCGGAAGCCGCTTCGGGAACCTCCGCCGCCAGTTTTTCCAGCAGGCTTTCGAGATGTTCCAACACTTCTTCGGCTAATGTCGCTTTCAATATGAATTTCAACATTCCGTCAGGGGTGAATTGCGCGCCGCGTTGCGAGGACACGAATCGTGCCAGCTTCCCCGGATCGATCACCGCATTTTGCCGAAATTTAATTGTCACCAGATCGCGTTTGCGCTCGATGGCGTTCACGCCCACGCGCACTGCCAGCAATTTGAGCGAGGCATAGTCAAGCAGGTTTCGCACCGGAGCGGGAGGCTCGCCGTAGCGGTCTTCAAGTTCAGCCCCGACGTCATTTAGTTGCTGTTCCGTTTCAACTCCGGCAACCCGTTTGTACATGCGCAGCCGCTGGTTCTCTTCCGGAATGTAATTCACCGGGATGCGAATATTCAGACCAAGATTGAGCTGCGTCTCAGCCTCATCGGGTCCAGCTTCGCCCTTCATCTCGCGAACAGCGCGGTCGAGCATCTGCGTGTAGAGCTCGAATCCGATGGCTTCGATATGCCCACTCTGTTCTCCGCCGAGCAGGTTGCCAGCACCGCGCAGCTCCAAATCCAAGGCCGCGATTTTGAATCCCGCGCCGAGATCAGAAAATTCCTTCAACGCAGCCAGGCGTCTGCGCGCAATCGGAGTGAGCTCAATATCGGCAGGAATCAACAAATACGCATACGCTCTCCGGTTCGACCGGCCCACGCGTCCGCGCAGCTGATAAAGTTCAGACAGACCAAAGCGATCGGCACGATTGATGACGATCGTATTGCACAGCGGGATATCGAGACCGTTTTCGATGATCGTCGTCGCCACCAGAATATCGGCTTCGTGATGCATGAACTTCAGCATCACCTTTTCCAGTTCGCCTTCCGACATCTGCCCGTGACCCACCATAATGCGCGCCCGCGGCACCATTTCCTGCAGTTTTGCCGCAATCTCCCAAATGCTTTCCACGCGATTGTGGACGAAATATACTTGCCCGCCGCGATCGAGTTCCTGCTCGAGCGATGACTGGATCAGCTTCTCATCCCAGCTTGCCACCACAGTTTGAATCGCCATGCGATCCTTGGGTGGCGTCTCAATCACACTCATATCGCGCATTCCGACGAGAGACATATGTAACGTTCGCGGAATCGGCGTCGCGGACATGGTAAGAACATCGACTTCTTTCCGCATCTGTTTCAGCCGTTCTTTGTGGCGCACTCCGAAGCGCTGTTCTTCATCCACGATCAACAGGCCGAGGTCCGTAAACTTGATGTCCTTCGACAGCAGGCGGTGGGTGCCGATGAGAATGTCGATCTTCCCGCCTTCCACCTTTTGCAGAATTTCCTTCTGCTGTTTCGCACTTCGAAAACGGCTGATCATTTCGATCTTGACCGGAAACGCCGCGAAACGTTGCTTGAAAGTTTCGAAGTGTTGAAACGCAAGCACGGTCGTAGGCGCGAGCACAGCGACTTGTTTATTGTCGTTGACCGCCTTGAAAGCGGCGCGCATGGCGATTTCCGTTTTGCCGTAGCCCACATCGCCACAGAGCAAGCGGTCCATGGGTTGCCCCGACTCCATGTCACGCTTGACATCGGTAATTGCGAGGTCCTGATCTTCCGTCTCGGTAAACTCGAAAGCGTCTTCGAACTCGCGCATCCATTGATTGTCTGGCGAGAATGCGAACCCCTTGGCTGCCCGGCGCTCCGCATAAAGTTTCAGCAGTTCGTCGGTCATGTCCTTCATGGCCTTGCGGACACGAGCTTTTGTCTTCGCCCAGGCTGCCGTTCCCAGATGGTTCAGCGGCGGCTTTGCGCCTTCCGATGATCGGTATTTCTGAATCAGGTCAAGCCGCGTCAGTGGAACATAAAGTCGCGCACCTTCCGCATACTCCAGCAGCATGAACTCTGCGTTCCCATCTCCCTGATTGATTTCCTTCAGCCCCTGATATTGCCCAATCCCGTGTTCGACGTGGACCACGTAATCGCCCACTTGCAAATCGCGAAAATCCGAAAGAAACGCCGACACTTTCGACTTCGAGCGCTGCGGCCGCGAAACCACCGACTCCGACTCATCGAACAAATCACGCGAGCCGAAGATCGCCAGGTGAGCCTCGGGCAATACAACTCCATCCGGCACATATGCCTTGGCCAGCGTGCTGGTGAGAATCTCGCCCGCGAAATATGCGGTTTCGTCGGCATAACTTTCACCGCCGCGAGTTCGGCTGCCCAAGCGAAACGAAAGCCCGTACTCGCTGAACACATCGGCCAGGCGCTCGACCTCGCCGATATTCGGGACCGCGATCAGTACGCGATTCTGTTCCGCGAGCTGCTTTTTCACATCTTCGAGCATCGCCGGAACCGCGCCATGAAAGCGCTGCGACGGCTGCGAATGAAAGCTGACAGTTTCGCCTTCGTCAGGACGCGCGATTTCAAGATGCTCAACCGATACTCCAGGAAGGCTCGCCACTTTGCGCCACCAGTCCTCGGGAGCAAGATACAAATCTGTTGGCCGCACGAGGTTCCCGACTTCGCTGCGCTCATGCGCCTCTTCAATTCGCGACCAGGTATGATCAAACTCCCGCTTCAGACTTTCCGGTTCGTCGGTGAGAACCACAGCGTTAGGGAGAAGATCGAAGATACTGCGGTCCGCCCCGGCCACTGGCGCGTAAAATTCCCATCCCGGAAACACGCTCACGCCGCCTGCACGCACGGCTTGCTCGACGACCTCCTCAGCGCCCGTGATCCGTTTTCCCGACAAGCGCACATGAATCGCGCCCAGCAGATCGTCGCTGATTGGCGTCTCAGTAAGCGGGAGCAGCAACGCTTCGTCAACCGGAGTGGACGACCGCTGCGTCGCCGGATCGAACTTGCGGATGGATTCGACCTCGTCGCCGAACAACTCGATGCGCAGCGGGCGATCGGCCTCCGGCGAATACACATCGAGGATGCCCCCGCGTATGGCGTACTCGCCGGGCATTTCCACGACATCAGTCGACGCGTAACCAACAGTGTTCAGGTGCCGCAGCAACGGCTCGGTTTCAAGCGTCTCGCCCCGCCGCACCATTCGTGCGAGATCCGCGTAGTATTCCGCGGAACGCAGACGAAGTGCAGTCGCCGCAATTGGCGAAACCAGAATGGAGACAGCGCCGGTCGCAATTCTCCAAAGCGCGACCGCACGTTCTTCCTGAATCTCAGGATGCGGCGAAAGATTCTGAAACGGCAGCACGTCACGCGTTGGCAGCGAGACGATGGAATCCGGATCACTCCCGCCGATCAATTCGTGGAAAGCCTGCAACACCGGGACCAACTCCTCGGCCGCGCGGTTGTCGGGAACAACTACGATGAATGAGCGTCCAGCGGACTTCTGCAACAAAACTAAAAGCAGCGCTTTTCCGGTCGGAGTGAGCCCAGAAACACGGATCCGCCCCGCGCCCTCCCGGAGGTGGGAGGCTACGCGCAAAAAGGCAGGCAACTTTTCCACGTCCGCGAACAAATCACGGACGAAAGGCAAGACCATCGCCCTTCAATTCTAACAGGAGAAAAATGATGGAGGACACGCGTCCCCGCCCGTCCAGCCAAATGGATCCCGACAGACCCGAAGCTGACCCTAGAGAGTTGTGTCATGCCGAGCGACCTGTTGTCATCCCTGAAAGTCGTTGTCATCCACAGCGCTCCTAGGGATCTGCAATGCTCTAACATTCAGATAGTTGGCGGTGCGAGCGGTGTCCAATCTCAGCTGTCGAACTCAGGCCCTCGCGCTCAAAATGCCGCTGCTACCCCCTCTCCCACCGACATTTGGATTCCGCAACCCACGAAGGCTAAAATGCTTTTCCGCTTCTTCGTGCGATATGAACCTACGCTTCGCCAAATTCCATCGTCTGTGCGCCGTCCTGCTCAGCCTCTCCCTCGTCGCCGCAGGGACCAAAGAAAATGTCGACCCCAAAAAAGGTCGCGTCACCACTAACCCAACTTCCGGCAATCGCTACACCATCGAACAGGAAATTCAAATCGGACGCCAAAGTGTTCCGCAGGTCGAACGCGCTCTGCCGCTCCTTCCCGCCGACCATCCCATGTCGAAGTACGTCGCGTCGCTTGGACAGAAGCTCGCGGCCAGTGCTCCCGGATACAAGTTTCCTTACACGTTCAAAGTCGTCCGCGAGAAATCGATAAACGCTTTCGCTCTTCCCGGCGGTCCGATTTACGTGCATACCGGCTTGATTGAACTGGCAACCGAGTCCGAACTGGCCGGCGTTATGGGACACGAAATCTCGCACGTGGTCATGCGCCATTCCACGCGCCAGGCCAGCCGTCAAATGAAGGCTCAGCTACCGCTCGCCATTCTGGGCGGCGTGCTGGGCGCAGCCGTAGGCGGCGCCGTCGGCTCGCTGGCGCAAATGGGCATGTCGATCACCGCCGGCTCCGTTTTTATGAAATATTCGCGCGACGCGGAAACCGAAGCCGACATGGTTGGCGCGCAAATCATGTACGACGCCGGTTACGATCCGCAGGCCGTTGTTAGTTTTTTTAATAAAATGAAAGCGCAAGGCGAGAGCCGCGGCGGGCCGCAGTTTCTGAGCTCGCATCCCGATCCCGGCAACCGCGCGAAAAATATCTCCAGCATTCTTTCCCGGTTCCCGCCCAAGCAGTTTCAGGACACGGATAGTCCTGAATTTATTGCGGCCAAGCAAGCTCTCTCGAACGTCGACCAAGAATCTGTTTTCCAGGTCAGTGCTGCGCAAAAGGCTGTCGTGATGCCTCGACTGCTGCTGCAGAACATTGCCAGCGCCGGCCTCCACGACTTTCGGCACGCAGCCTACTCCATTCGCTATCCCGAGAACTGGCAGATCGAGGGCAACGCGGACTCGACCAGCGTAACCATCTATCCAGACGGAGGATCTGCGAACGGCACGCTCGCCTACGGAGTGATGATCAGCGGCTTTCAGCCGAAAGGAAAAGGTACGATAGAACTCGACGCCGCTCTGCGTGAACTGATGGCCGATATCGAACAAGCCAATCCTGATCTTCAGATTGCCAACAGCCCGCAAGCCTTCACGCTTCACAATCGCGAGGCTCGAAAGCTGGATTGGTTTGGCAAATCAGCCGTGCAGGAAAACGGCCAACCCCTGCGCGAGCGCGTCCGCTTAGTCGCAATGCTGGGCCGCTCCAACATCGTGTTGTACCTGGCGTTTGTCTCTCCCGACGCCGACTTTGAAGGCTTGTGGCCAACTTACGAGCGCATGCTGGACAGTCTGCAAGTCCGCTAGGCAGCCTTACGCGCGCAGCAGAGGCCGGGTCAAACAGGTGGGGCCGCCGCTGCCATTGATGCATAGCTCCGAGCCAGGGAAGGTTCGCACATCGAATCCGGCAGCACGCAGCTTTTGATTCGTCTTCGCATTCTCTTCTAATGCCAGCACCCGCTTTTCCCCCAATGAAAGTACGTTGCAAGCCAGCGTTTCGCGCTCGGAATAATCGATCTCAATCAGATTGTGTCCACGCGCGCGAAGCCGGTCGAGGGTTTCGACCGCGAGCCAGGGCAAGTCGACGAGAACAGTTTTCTCATCGAGCAGACTGATTAGCGACATCAAATGCAAGCATGCCGAAGGACCCTGTCCATGCGGCAGTGGTGCCGAGAGCACTTCGACTCCCTTGGGCTTTAGCAGGGCCCGCATCTGCTGAATGCCTTGCGCGTTGGTGCGATAGCCGTGGCCAATCAGCAACGTCTTGGCGTCAAGCCATACCATGTCCCCGGCTTCCGCGGTTGCCGGAGGCGTAATTTTTGCCAGCATAGGAACGCCCATGATCTGGCAGAACGACCCATGATGTCGTCCTTCAAGAACGCGGTTCGCTTTGCCGGGGCGCATCAGGATTAATCCGAAATCTGTCGGCAACGATGCATCGTGGGCATAAACAGCATCGAGCGACAGCTCCATCGCCGGAGGAATATCTTCGACTTCGGCGCCGCACGCTTCCAGTTCTCGACACAGTGCCTCGTGTTGCGCCTGAGCCAGTTCGAAATCCGGCGAATGAATAAAGCCAAGTTCTCGCCAGCGCGCCGCCCGCTCGGGTTGATGCCAGCAGGCTGTGCGCGGCGAACACACCAGCACCCGTTTCAATGCGCCCACCATGGAGTGACCATTGAACAGAGGCTGGGCATTCGTTGGGGCGATCGCATCCACCACTAATTTTTCGAAACCGCTGGCCATAAGAGAAATCTAAACTGACCATATGGCAAAAGCAATATGGGAAGGCGCAGTTCTCGCTGAATCCGATCGATCCGTCGAGGTGGAGGGCAATCAGTATTTCCCGCCCGACGCCATCAAAGCGGAATACTTCAAACCCAGTGCGGCGCACACGATTTGTCCGTGGAAAGGGACAGCCAGCTACTACGACCTCGAGGTGAACGGCAAGCGCAACCCGGGCGCAGCCTGGTACTATCCCGAACCGAAACCGGCGGCGAATCAAATTAAAGATTACGTCGCGTTCTGGAAGGGCGTGAAGGTCGAGAAGTAGAGAACTGGGCGGGCCGTGCAAATCTTCCATCAGTACCCCGAAGGCCTCTGCGACCTGCTTCCCGCCTGCAGCAGAGAGTTATCCCACTACCCCCAAAAACGCCCCTGCGGCCGCAGCGCTTTACTTTGTGATAGAATGTAAAGTAATGACAGAAGCGACGGTTTCTTCGAAGAATCAAATCGTAATTCCGCGAGAGGCGCGGGAGGCTCTCGGCTTAAAGGCCGGCGATAAGGTGCTGGTGGTGGTCCGAGGCAAGAGAGTATTGGTGCTGCAAAAGCCCAGGTCTCATAGGGTGGCAATTCGAGGTTTGGCCGGTACCACCTACCCATCCCAGCATCTCCAAGCGGAGCGAGAGAGTTGGGAGTAGAACGCCTTCGGCTATTTCTCCGGCGTCACCGCCGGATCGCTCTCGACACCAGCATCTTCATTTATCAGATGGAAGCGAATGCCCGGTACCTCGCGCTCACAGATTCTGTCTTTTCGTGGGTGGAACGAGAAGGCCACGAAGCCGTAACCTCCACCATCACAATGACGGAGCTTCTGGTCCCATCGTATCGCGACAACGACGAGCAGAGAGTTGACGCATTTTACGGCTTGCTCTCCACCTATCCTAACTTTCGATGGATGCCGCCTGACCTGGAAACGGCGGACCTGGCAGCACGAATGCGCGCCACGCATCGCCTCCGGACGCCGGATGCGCTGCAATCAGCCGCTGCCCTTCGAGCGCAGGCGACGGGGTTCATCACAAACGACCCAGTTTTCGCGCGAATCGGAGACTTCGAGACGGCAATTCTAGATCGGCTCCTCTGATGCCCGGCAGCCAGTCCCTAAGCATTTGGGGATCATTGCGAAGCCGGTCGATCCCTAGAACTCCATATGTGCGCGAAACGACGGCACAATCACCGGCCCGCGATCGCGGTTGTATCCCGGATCATTGATGTGCTGCACGCCCGGAGCCACGTAAATACCGCGCCACACGTGGACCGTGTAATACGACTCGACGATATTCTCCCGTCCATAGTTCAGCCCGCCGTCGCCAAGGAGAAATCCCAGGCCACCATCGGCAAGGTAGGTCTGGTGATATTTGCAAATTGCGTTGCTCACGAACGCGACTCCCGCCCGGTCCTGTTTGCGATGCCACCACGCGCCTTTCGCTCCCACTCCCCCAAGAAAAGTCTGATCGACCTCCGTATACGCGAACGATTCGGTCTTTCCATTATTCCAGCCGAAGCGTCCGAAGGCAGTTAGATATCGCGTGAGATTTTGCTCCAGGTTCACACCGAATCCGTACTTGCGCGTGATGTGCCAGGGATGGTCGGTGATTTCTGGAGTGGGCGTGAGCCCCGCTTCAAAGTTGGCGATGGCCTCGCGATAAATCCCCATGTTGGCGTAGTTGGTATAAGCCAATAGACGAACCACTCCGCCTTTTTTCGGTATGATGCCTTGCCGCAATTCGTATTCAAAGTTTTCCGCGTGGGCTTCCCACGGTTTCCAGACCAGATCGATTCCGTTCGCTATCTTGGGCATCAACGCCTCGGCGAAGCGAAAGCCCCAATTGCGATCTTCATAATCCGCGGTGGCGCCCACGGTATAGCCGCGCGTGTCGGCGGCATAGTCCCAGGCGCCGTTATTATCGACCGTCCAGTTGGTGAATTGAAGGTGGGTGTCCGAGCCGACCGAATTGATGTCGAAAAAATCCGGCAAACTGAACTTTCCGAAGCGTACCTCCAGCCGGCGGCGTGGCAGTTCGTCGAAAAGCGAAAAAACGCTGCGATCACTTTCGATTTTATCCTTGCTCAACGCAAACACTTTGTGAATCATGCCTCGCGCCAGATATGGCGCTTTGCTCAACAACGGATTGCGTACGATATCGAGGTCCGTGTTTCCCGCCAGCCCAAAGCCCTGACTCAAAGCCGACCCGCCGGCTTCTTCGACATCCGCCAGAATCTCGGTCGAATTGTTGAGGCGCACGCCGGTGTAGAGGGTCAGCACGCGCGACGTAGCTTTCTGGTAATTCGGGCTCAAGCTGTGCGGTCCACTGTAGAGCGCGGGGAATGGTGGATGGGTCTGAAAAATGAAATTCATCTGCCCCGAAAGCCAGAAGCGAGTGTCCTTGAAATGGGGAAACATCGTTTCCACGCTGTCGTCCGGGGGGGGATCGGCCGTATCCCCCGCAGCCGCCTGGGATTCGGTCTCCACTTTCGCGGTAACAGGTGCATCGGGTTGCTGCGCAAACACAGGAAGAGAAACGGTAAGCGCAATCATGAGCCAGCGAGCAACGTCCCGCGCCGCGCCGGACCATGCGATATTGACAATGAATCTCAATCTCATCGTTGCAGTTAGTTTGCTGGCTCCGCTCAAACCCCGTTGTCACCTTAATCGTGGCTTTCATCCAGTTGGTTAACCTGACTATATCATAGAAGGTTAACTACAGTTAACTGTCAAAGCACCAAAAGCGTGTGGGCTGGCCAAATCTCCGACCCTTCGGCCGGGGGACGAACCGTCCCAGCCTACGCAAGGTTGGTTAAAGGAATGTTACACGTGAGGACTCGATTGGACTTGTTCCGGCCTATTTAAAGTAATTAAGACTGCGGGCCAAAATAAATCAGGACAGCTCGGAGCCCCCCGAAGCTGTCCTTAAAACCCTCCCGGTTAGAAGGGCGTGTACTGAACGAAGACTACCCAGAACTTGTTTCAGGACTGTTGCGAGATTGTAAATATCCTGTGAATTCAGCCACGCCCACGTAGAGCGAACACTACCCGTGATGGTGAAATCTAATCGCCAGATCGGATGGCGGATGGTTCGCGCAGGCGTTTGTCTTTCTCTTCCAATAGCCGCAGGATTTCTGCCGTCAGTTTCATCAGCGTCTCCGGATCCTGTTCGGTCGAAGCTTGCTTGCATAGCTCAAGCCACTTCTCTGTGTGTTCCTGCACATAGCCCCAATTCCTGTTAACGCCACGGTTATACCACAAATGTTAGCGCATTGTATGTCAGGGCTCGAACACAGGACTTGCAGGCCCGCCTGTCCGGCCTGATAAAGTCCCTCGCTGTTACGATATTATGTCCAGTTCCTTTTCGGAGACCGATGGCCCGCAAGACCGAGGTGTCGCGCAAACTGCAGCAACGCGCCGAGCAGATGATCCCCGGCGGCGTGAATTCGCCGGTTCGCGCTTTTCGTTCCGTAGGCGGCGATGCCCCCTTCATCCTGCGCGGCCAGGGCTCGCATATTTTCGACGCCGACGCCAACGAATACATCGACTACGTCGGTTCCTGGGGTCCGCTCATTCTCGGGCATGCGCCCTCCAAAGTTATCGAAGCCATCATGGATGCCGCCTGCAACGGCACCAGCTTCGGCGCATCCACTCCATCCGAGGCCGACCTTGCGGAGATTGTGCTCTCTGCATTCCCTCATATGCAGAAAGTCCGCTTCGTCAGTTCGGGTACGGAAGCGACTATGTCGGCCATCCGCTTGGCGCGCGCCTACACCAAGCGCAAGTACATTGTGAAATTCGAAGGCTGCTATCACGGGCACTCCGACGCGCTTTTGGTAAAGGCTGGTTCAGGAATTGCCACGCTCGGAATCCCGGGCTCTGCCGGCGTTCCCGAAGAATTCATCCAGTTCACGCTGGCCTTACCCTTCAATGACACCGATGCCCTCGAACACGCGTTCAGGAAATTCAAGCACGAGATCGCCTGCGTAATCGTCGAACCCGTCGTGGGCAACATGGGATGCGTCCCAGCTCCCGGCGGATATTTGGCGGCCCTGCGACTACTCACACAGCGCGAAAACAGTGTCCTCATTTTCGACGAAGTTATGACCGGATTCCGCGTTGCCTTCGGCGGCGCGCAGGAACTTTACGGAGTGACTCCGGATTTAACCACGATGGGCAAAATCATTGGTGGCGGCCTTCCCGTGGGAGCCTACGGCGGTCCCTCGGAGATCATGAATCTCGTCGCGCCGCTGGGTCCCATGTATCAAGCCGGCACACTCTCGGGAAATCCTTTGGCTATGGCTGCCGGTTTGGCCACATTGCGTCACTTGCGCGACAACAAACAGGAAATTTATCCACGTCTCGACAAACTCAGCGGCGAACTGGTCGACGGAGTAGCCGCCGCCGCGAAAGACGCCGGCGTATCCCTCTGCCATAACCGCGTGGGCTCCATGTTCACCTGGTTCTTTACTCCAGGCCCAGTAACGGATTGGGATTCGGCCGCGAAGTCCGACTCCGAAGCTTTCGGCCGCTTCTTCCGTGCCATGCTCGACAACGGAATCTATCTGCCGCCGTCGCAGTTCGAAGCAGCGTTTTTAAGCACTGCGCATACCGAGGAAGACATTCAGAAAACCATCAGCGCAGCCAAGCAAGCCTTCGCGTCAGTGCACGCCTAGCGATTTTTAGCCTGTGTGGGACCCTGCCAGGTGCGAAGCACCCGACGGCTTTAGCTGAGAGCTGACAGCTGATAGCTGATAGCTTGCTTTACCATCATCTGCGGAACAGTCACGAATTCATATCCCTCAGACTTGTATCGTGCAATAAGTCGATCGGTCGCAATCACGGTTTGGGAACGGTCCGCTCCAAACCTTTGATGGCTGCCATCATGCAACAGAATCACATCGCCTCCGCGAATCTGCTGGCTAACTTTTTTTTCAATGTACTCCGTCGGCTTTCCTTTCCAGTCCCAACCCGTCACATTCCACATCACCGGCTCCAGACCAAGCGAACGCACGATTTTCAAAGTGCCGGGCCGACGCCCGCCAAACGGCGGACGAAACAGCCGCGAATGCTCTCCCACCGCATCCGTCAGAGCCTGCTCGCAATCGCGCAATTGCGTCGCCGTCTCGCGCGCCGAAGCGACAATCAAATTAGGATGGCCAAAAGTATGATTGCCAATAACGTGTCCAGCCCGCACCACCTCGCGCGCGATATCCGGCCTTTGCTTTACGTAGCGCCCAATGAGAAAAAAAGTTGCCTTCACCTTGTGTCGCGCCAGCACGTCGAGCAGATGCAGCGTGTGCGGATCGTTCGGACCGTCGTCGAAAGTCAGGGCCAGTTGGCGGGTTCCACGCTTAAGCCCGGTGAAAGTCCGGCCATACCACTGCCCGGTTGCAGCCATGGATTGGTA
>Ga0209169_10000365_pt1 | contig 27170 bp, 27 predicted proteins | sample HubBroMetageWRM4_FD_188346 | JGI IMG/M metagenome (GOLD analysis project Ga0209169, IMG submission 188346) | Warmed soil microbial communities from the Hubbard Brook experimental Forest, New Hampshire - Hubbard Brook CCASE Soil Metagenome WRM 4... | ecosystem: Environmental > Terrestrial > Soil...
CAGTCAGGTTGCCGTGCTCATCGTCCCGACCACGCAGCCGGAGGAGATCGAACAGTACGGCATCCGCGTCGCGGAGGCGTGGAAGCTCGGCCGCAAGGGCGTTGATGACGGCGCGATTCTGCTCGTGGCGAAGGACGACCGCCGGGTACGCATTGAGGTGGGACAAGGTTTGGAAGGCGCGCTGCCGGATGCGATTGCGAATCGAATCATTACCGAGACCATCACCCCGCACTTCAAACAGGCCGACTACGACGGCGGCGTCGAGGCCGGCGTCAATCAAATCATTTCGGTGGTCAATGGTGAGCCTTTGCCCGCGCCGGATAGGAAATGGGAACGGCACGGCGGTTTGGGGAATTTGCTTCCGGTGCTGTTGATCGTGGTGGTCGTCGCCGGCGGCGTGCTGCGTGCCATGTTCGGCCGATTGTTTGGATCCATCGCCACGGGCGGTTTGGCCGGCGGCATCGTCTGGCTGTTGAGCCACCTAATTCCCATTGGTATCGGCGCGGGTTTGCTCGCGTTCCTGTTCGCCATGCTCACCGGGGGTTCGCGCTCGGGTTGGACCAACGGTGGCGGCTTCGGCGGGGGGCTCGGCGGTTTTGGCGGTGGTTTTGGAGGGGGTCTTGGCGGCGGTGGGCGTGGAGGCTTCGGCGGCGGAGGCGGCTTCAGCGGCGGGGGCGGGGGATTCAGCGGCGGCGGCGCCTCGGGTAGTTGGTGATGCAGATTGGGCGCTTGATTCGGCACGCGACGGCGACGCATTGGCGCACGCGAATGCTATTCCCTGAGGCTACGCTCGATGCCATCGAGCAGGCAATCAAGCGAGTCGAGCTGACGCATGGCGGCGAGATTCGCTTCGCCATCGAAACTTCGTTGACGCCGCGACACATCTTGAACGACATCGTGCCGCGCGCTCATGCCTTGGATGTGTTCTCGCAATTGCGCGTCTGGGATACCGAGGCCAACAATGGCGTCCTGATCTACGTCCAGCTGGCGGACCGCAATGTCGAAATCGTCGCCGATCGGGGCTTTCAAGGACGCGTCAGTCCGGCCGAGTGGGAGGCGGTGTGCCGTCTCATGGAAGAGCACTTTCGGGCCGGCCGGTTTCAGGTTGGAGCCATTGCGGGCGTCGAAGCGATCGGCAACTTATTGGCACGTCACTTCCCGCAGGCCTCCGGTAGGGCGAATCATTCTAATCAATTGCCTGACCGCCCGACTTTGTTGTAGATAGAACCCATGTCCGCTCCATTCGTCACTGTGTTTCGCAGGGTTACCGGCTTGGCTGTTTGCGCCGCCTTGGGCGCGCTCGGCATCGCCGGCTGTTCGTTGTTTCACCCGGTTCCAAAGGAACCGCCGGTCGTGGCTCAAGCATCGCCGCCGCCGAAGCCCGTGCTGCCAAAGCCCAAGGCTACCCATCTTTTCGATGTGGAACAGGGCAGCGACATCGTCGGCTACGTGCAGAAGACCACCATCGGCAAGGACGACACGCTGCCTGACATTGCGCGGCGCTTTGATGTGGGCTACGAGGAAATGCTCACGGCGAATCCCGGTGTCGATCCCTGGCTGCCCGGCGTCGGCCGCGAGGTTGTCGTTCCCACGCAGTTCATCCTGCCTGCGGCGCCGCACGAAGGCGTTGTGGTCAATGTCGCTGCGATGCGGATTTTTTATTACCCGCCTCACAAGAAAGGGCAACCTGAGACGGTCTACACGCATCCCATCGGCATCGGCAAAGTGGGCTGGAAGACCCCGGAGGGGACGACCAAGATCGTCAGCCGGCAAAAGGATCCGGTTTGGGTGGTACCAAAGTCCGTGCGCGAAGAACACCAGGAAAATGGTGAGCAACTGCCGGCAAAAGTGCCCGCGGGACCGGACAATCCGCTGGGCGCGTACGAGTTCCGCTTGGGCTGGCCGAGCTACCTGATTCATGGAACGAACAAGCCTTACGGGGTCGGCATGCGTTCCAGCCACGGCTGCATGCGTTTGTATCCGGAGGATATCGCAGTGTTTTTCGATCTCATTCCGATCGGTACGAAAGTAACCGTGGTCAACCAGCCCTACTTGTTCGGCTGGCGCGACGGCACCTTGTATATGCAGGCCTACGCGGTCATGGAAGACGACTCGCGCAATTGGACCAAGGACCGCAAGAGCCTGCTCGCAAAATTGCTGCGCCCTCAGCAGCGCGGCAAGATCGCGGAGCACGACGATGAAATCGATTGGCAGCGCGTCGGCGATCTGGCGCATACGCCGCGCGCCGTGCCGGTACCGGTGACCGGCGCTCACGACGGCGTCGATGCCGTGATCGCCCAAAGTGTGCTGGTTGAAAACACCTTGCCCGAGGGTTCCAACTGGGATGGCCAGTCCGGTCTCTTGGTGGATGAGAAGACCTTTAACGATTTGCTCAATGGACGTGACAAGGCGCCAGTAGGCGTCCCTTGACAGCTTTTCTCTCCCGCAAAGCAGGGGCCGAGCGTTTTCGGCGGGGAAATGGGCTGAGGCGTTGCATGCTGACGGGCGCCCTCGCGATCTCCGGCGCCCTCAGTGGCCACGCATCGCCCAACGATTCAGGTCCCATTGACCCCGCGTTTGATTATCACTCCTACGCCAATGTGGATCAGTTCCGAACCACTCATCTGGACCTCGAGCTGCGGGTCGATTTCAAGTTCAAGACCCTGGCCGGCTCGGTCACATTGGAGTTAAAGCGCTTGGATCCGCGCTCGACGCAATTGGTGCTCGACACCAAGGGCCTCATGATCCTGGATGTCACCCAGAAGGCTACCGATGTCTTGGGCGCCACAAACAAGAATCAAGCACCCTGGGTCAGTCGTCCGTTCCATTTGGAGAAACCGGATCCGATTCTCGGCAGCGCGTTGGTGATCGACCTGCCGCCGTCGAAGCGGGGCACGGAGTCCATCAAGATCGACTACGAAACCACGGAAGCCTCAACCGCGCTGCAGTGGCTGACGGAGAAGCAAACTTCCAGCCACAAGCCATTCCTCTATACCGAATCGGAGCCGATCGGCGCACGCACCTGGATTCCGCTGCAGGACACTCCTCAGGTCCGGGCCACGTACAAAGCCAAGATCTTTACAGACAAGGTATATGCAGAGGGCCGCCTGCGTGCCGTCATGAGCGCGGAAAATGACCCGAAGGCCAAGCCCGACTTCGGCGTTCCCTACAGTTTTGTCATGCCGCAAGCCGTGCCGTCCTACCTGATCGCACTTGCCGTGGGCGCTCTGGAATATCAGGAAACCGGACCGCGCACCGGTGTGTATGCCGAGAAATCCATGATCAAGGCGGCGGCCAAGGAATTCGCCGATACCGAGTCCATGATCCAGGCCAATGAAAAGATGTTCGGGCCCTATCGCTGGTCGCGGTACGACATTTTGGTGATGCCGCCGAGTTTTCCCGAAGGCGGCATGGAGAATCCGCGGCTGTCCTTCATCACGCCCACGGTGATCGTGGGGGACAAGAGCTTGGTGTCCGTGATCGCGCATGAACTGGCGCATTCCTGGGCGGGAAATCTGGTCGGCAATGCGACCTGGCGGGATTTCTGGCTCAACGAGGGATTCACCGACTACATGGAAAGCCGCATCATGGCCGCGGTCTATGGCGAGCCGCGCGCCTCCATGGAGGCGGTGCTGGGAGTCAAGTCCCTGCAGGCCGATCTTCAGAAGCTCAAACCCGCCGATCAAATCCTGGCGATCGACCTACGTGACCGCGATCCGGGCGATGGCCTCACGAATATTCCGTACGAGAAAGGCCGATTGTTCTTGAATTATCTCGACGCCAAATTCGGCCGCGAACGCTTCGATGCCTTCCTGCGCGGCTATTTCGACCACTTCGCATTCAAGAGCGTCAATACGGAACAGTTCATCTCATACCTACAAGAGAATCTGCTCGACCGCTTCCCCGGCATCGTCACGCGTGCACAGGTGAATACGTGGATCCTCTCCCCCGGCCTGCCGGCGGACGCGGTGCTGCCTGTCACGACCCTGTTTCAGCCGGTGGACGCGGCGCGGGACGCGTGGCTCGCGGGCAAACTTCAGTCAAAAAAGATCGGCACGGACTGGGTGGCCCAGCAGTGGCTGTATTTTCTCGACGGCATGCCGCCCTTGACCGCGGCGCAGTTGGCAGACCTCGACAAGACCTTCGCATTGAGCAAGAGCCCCAATGCGGAAATCGGGCACAGCTGGTTCAAGCTGGTCATCCTCAACGACTATCAGCCCGCCTTTCCGCGTCTCGAGGAATATTTGAAGACCATCGGGCGGCGCAAGCTGATCGAGCCGTTGTACGAGGCGTTGATGAAAACGCCGTCGGGGACTGAAGTGGCCAAGCGCGTCTTCGCCAAGGCTCGGCCTGGATATCATCCGGAAACCGTCCAGGCGATCGAAGCCATCGTCACTCCGAAAGAGGAGACCAGCGAGTGACGGCCGAGGCGTCGGTCAGCGAGTGGATGAAGATCATGCTCGAGGAAATCGCGCGCAAGAAAGCCGAAGAAGAGCAAATACGCGCCGAAGAACAGCGGCGCCGCGACGAGGACTCGAGCGCGTGATCGATCGAGGGTGTGTTACAGTTCGCGACAGTGCCAAGATGACTGGAATTTGGTGACGCCAAGCAAACAAGCGCTACAGGTCGCCGAAGAACGCGGCCCCGATCAGTCCATCTCGCGTCTGGCTACGGCGCGCACCGCCTTCGTCGGCCGCACATTACGCGGACCGGTCAACCGTCCGGTATTCATCAAAAGCTTCGCTGAGTTCCAACTTGTATTCGGCGGCCTCTGGCAGCCCAGCCTGTTGGGCTATGCCGTCGAGCAATTCTTCGACAACGGCGGGCGCGAGGCCCTCATCGTGCGGGTGGCGAACGGCGCGCGCTCCGCGACACTAACCTTGAAAGCGGGTGAGCAAGCGCTGCACTTGCAAGCGCTTCGGCCGGGGACACGCGAATTTTTACGGGCCAGCGTCGACTTCGACAATATCGCGCCAGATGAGCTTGAAGTGTTCAACCTGACCGTGCAGCGAGTGCGAGCTCAGGGGACCGGTCAAGTGGACGATCAGGAGATATTCCACCGCCTTTCGGTAACGCAGACGGATGAGCGCTACTTCCCGACCGCGATTGCGCGCTCCGCGCTGATTCGTCTGGTCGGCGAGATGCCGGCGCGACGACCGGATCGAACCTTGGATCCGGCCAGCGGACTGGCCACCGCCTATGTGAACTCGAATTCGGACGGCGATGACGGCGCGCCGCTCACCGACTACGACCTGATCGGCTCGAGCCTGGAGCACACCGGCGTGTTCGCTCTGCAGCAGGCTGATTACTTCAATTTTCTGTGCATACCGCCGTTGTCTCGGGATCGGGACGTGGGACCGAGCGCTTTGCTGGTCGCGGCGCGCTATTGCAAGGAACGGCGGGCACTGCTGATCGTCGATCCGCCGTCCATGTGGCAAACCGCGGACGATGCCTTGAACGGTTTGCGTGATTGGAATTTATCCAACGAAAACGCCTTGATGTACTTTCCGCGGGTCCTGGCGCATGACAAGCTGCGCGGGCACTTCGAGTCCTTTGCGCCGTGCGGCGTGGTTGCCGGCATGCTGGCGCGCTGCGACGAGGCCTCCCCGGTTTGGCTGTCTGCGGAACGTGAAGAGCCGATTCTGCGCCCGGGTTTTCGGCCGGCTTGCTTGGTCGGCGAGGATCGGCGCCTCCGGCTGGCGAGCTTGGGCGTCAACACTCTGCAGGCAGTCCGCTCAGCGGCCCGCATGAACGTGCGCCTGCGCACCTTGGCGGCCGGCAACACGGCCAATGCCGATTGGCGCTATTTGTCGGCGCGGCGCTTCGCGCTGTTCATTTTGGGCAGCATCGAACAGGGTACGCGCTGGGTTGTCGCGGCCGGTTCCAGCGCAGAGGTTGCCGATCATGTGACAGCGCAAGTGCGCGCATTCTTCGAAGGATTGCACGCATCCGGCAGCTTCGGCACCCGGCGGTTGGAAGAGGCGTTCTTCGTCATTTGCGACGAGCGGGTGAATAACTCATCGGCCCTAAGCTGCGGTGAGGTCCGATTCGTGATCGGTTTTGCCGCGAGCCGCGAGAATGAATTTCACTGCTTCCGCATTTCGCATTCGGCGGCCGGGAGCAAGGTTCAACCCGTCAGTCTCAATCGGCTCAACATTTCCCAGTACAGCCCGGCGGAGCTCGAGTGGGTGGACAGCCTCGCGAGCCAGCTGCACTCGTAGCAAGCCGGCGGCCGCCAACCCGATCAACCCGCGGCTCTCGTCGCCGCGATACGTCTTTCCAGCTCGATCACGGCAGAGTTGGCTTTGGCGTTGCCGGCGGCCGGCGGGATGAGGCGCGGTATGTGCGGCAGCTCATCGAGAGCGAGGCGCGCGTAGTCATACCCGGCCTGGATCGCGCGATCGAATGCCTGCCAGTTCAAAAGATCAATATTCGCGAGCGGCGGTTTCATCAATACATCCGCCAGTTCGCGGTGCGCTCGCTCGCTTGCCGTGCTGTTGATCATGCCGGCATGCATCAATACCTCAATGATATTGACGCGGCGTTCGCCGAAATTGCGGTCGGCGCCGACATCGCAGCCGATCACGAAGCCCGGCGCGTGGCCTTGCATGACATCGACCGGCAAGTTGTTGATGGCCGCGCCATCCACCAACACGCCGTCGTCGTGAAACACCGGCGGCAGGACGCCGGGAATGGCTACGGACGCGCGCAGCGCATGCGCCAGGGGCCCCGAACGATGTTCAAATAACCGGCCCGTGGTGAGATTGGCGCTCACGCAGAAATAGGGGCAGCGTAAATCCTCAATCAGCGTGCCGCCATACTCGCGCTCGAGCAACCGCGACACTTTCTTGCCGCGCGTCAGGGCAAGAAACGGGAAGGTATAGTCGTTGACGGGATTGGTGTCGACGAAGCTTCTGCGGTAGCGCAGCTCCATCTCCTCATCGTTCCAACCCATCGCCACACCGGCTGCGATGATCGAGCCGATACTGGCACCGCCGAGAAAATCGATCGGTACCTTGGCTTCGCGCAGCGCACGGATGATGCCGAGGTGCGCAAAGCCGCGCGCGCCGCCGCCCGATAGCACCAATCCCACGCCGCGGCGCATCAGCAAGCGGGCTACCCGGCTGAGATCCGCGGGCTCAACAATGTGATGGTGGAGCAGGGCCGGCAGGGCCTTCAGCCACGGAGCGCTCGAGCCGGGATCGATGGCACCCTGATGCACCAACGCCAGTTCAACCCGTGCGCCGCGCGCCACTGCCGCCTCGACGATACCGGCAGGCCAGGGCATGGCGGCGCCGCCGGCCGGGGCTGCCATGAGTATCACATCAGCTTGCCGGCAACATTGGCGAGTCCAACCGGAGGCAGCCCAATTCGCGACATACACCACGAAGTCGTTGACCTCCTCGATGCGGTTGAACCAGGTCGCGGTATGGGTGGTCGCACGAGCATCCCACACCAGTTCGGTGCGGCCCGTCTTGCTCAGTTCATCCACCAAGCGCGTCGCCAAATCGGCCACGTCGAGCTCGATGCTGTTGGGAACCAGGGCAAAGACGTGCGCTCGCTTGGGTCGATATTCCTGGCGATTACTGAATCTGAGGCGCCGCGCGCAGAGGCGGGCGAGCGCCAGAGAAAAGTGAGTGGATCGCGCCGCGATGCGGTCCAATTCCGCATTTGGGATCAGCAGCAGCTCGCTATCCCGCAGTGCAACAACGGTCGCGCTGCGCGGCGTTTCCAACAGCCAGCCTGCCTCGCCCACGAGTTCGCCGCGCTCGATCTCGGCCGTCAGACCGGACTTGAGCGGGGTTTTGACGCCCAACCGCCCACTGGCCAGCAGATATACTCCATCCGGGTCCGAACCGGCTTCAAAAAGTAGGTAGCCGGCCGGCAGCGAGAAGTGTACGGCGCCGGCCGCCAAAGACTCGAGACTAAAGGCATCGACGCCGGCAAGATCGGCGCAATCGCGCAACCAGTCGATTGCACGTGGCATCTCGTGCGTCGCACTCGACTGTTCTTCATCCAATGCCATGCGTCTGTAGCGGCTGCGAGGGGGCGTTTCTTGAGTCGAACCGTCAATACTGTGGTGTTTTCGCATGGCAAGGAGAGCGGCCCCTGGGGCAGCAAAATCACCGCCATGGCTGCGGTCGCCCGCGATCTGAAATTGCAGGTGGAATCGGTGGATTACCGCGGGATCGACGATCCCGACCAGCGGGTCGACAAACTCCTCGCCGTGGGCCGCGAACTGCCGGGGCCCATGGTGCTGGTGGGTTCGAGTATGGGCGGTCATGTGGCCGCTGCGGCTGCAAACCGCCTCGATACCGCGGGCCTTTTTTTACTGGCGCCGGCCTTTTACATGGCTGGCTTTGAAAAATACACGCCGCAAGTGGTGGCCGTGCCCACTGCCATCGTGCATGGCTGGCACGATGCTGTCGTGCCCGTGGACAACGTCATCCGATGGGCGAGGGAGCATCGGGCGACGTTGCACCTACTCGATTCCGATCATCGATTGGAAGATCAAATCGAGCAGATCTGCGTCCTGCTACGCCGTTTCTTGAGCGCGCTCACGCGCCAAGAGACGCCTTAAGTCGCGGCCTGTTTAAGGGTGCGGTTTCGGAGCGGGTTGCGCTTGCTCGGCGCTTTCAGTCGCGAGCTGCGCCATCGCCAATTCGCGCAGACTTTCGCCGAGCTGCTCGCCGCAGCGCCTGCCCATGGCATAGAAACCGGCGCCCAAGGAGGCAAGATACGCAGAGATGTATTGCTTGCCGGCGCTCGATTGCAGAAATGACAACACCTGCTTCAGGTCAGCGTCGCTCAAGTCGCGGTAGCCGTAGGCCAGGTAGCGCCGCATCGGCTCGCGCAGGTTCTCTTGCATGGTTTGACGGCCGGCTTCCCCGGACTTGCGAGCGCGTTGTTCCACCGGCACGGGATCGATTCCGGAACCGACTGCAGTTCCGGCCGCCACGGCTGTGCCCATGGTCAAAAGAATCTGCACCGTGGATTCGGCTGAGCGCTCCGCGCGCTCCAGCTTTTCGAACAGCACAATGCGTTGCGGCGTGCTGGGCGCGGAGATGTCGCCGTTCATGACTTTGTCGGCATCCGCATCGCTGAGCGATGCGAGCCTAAGATCCGCTGCCACCATTCGTTTGCCGACATCGGTTTCCAAAAATGCCTCGGCCTTCTTCAACGTGTCGGAGTCCAGATTTGCCGCGAACGCGTTCAATGCCGGTGCGTCGAATACATCGATGCGAAACGCCCGGGTCGCGGCCAGATTCACCGCGTCCAACTGCGCGTCCGTGAGCGGCGTTGAAGTGTTTCCTTGAAAGAGTTTGCGAATCTGCCCCGGCATCGAGCCCAACGATGCGCGCACCTGCTCGCGGATGGCCGCCTCCTGATAGAGCTGTGCCGCGGTGTCCATGTCGACCGGCGGTACGCCGGCCTGGACGAGACTGCCGAGACCTACCAGACCGACGAGGAGTGCAAAGCGAAGCATATTGGTATTGTACACTCAAGCTCCTGAAGGGCCGGCATACCTGGGTGCAGCATGGGTTACGTTAAATGTTGGACAATGGCGCTGTCGGTTTTGTTCATTGCAAGTTGCTCGTCGCAAGAAGCGCCTCCGCCGCCGAAAACGGTGTTCGATCCGCTGACCCGGCAAGTCGATAAGGCTCGCGAGGTGCAGAAGACGGTGGATGAAAACGCGGAAAAAACTCGAAAAGCGATCGATGACCAAGAACGCGGCGCACCTACTCCGTAACCACTAAGCGGCCATGAACCCCCTTGTCGGCTTGGGCCAGGCGTGGCGTTGGAGTGTTCGCAAGATTTTGGGCCTGTGGGTGCGCGTCACCATCAAGCCCGAGGATGCGGTTGCGGCCATTGTCGCGCGGCCCCGTCCCGTGTGTTATGTGTTGGAACTCGAGAGCCACACCGACTTCGCCGTGCTCAACGGCGTGTGCGCGAAGCATAATCTGCCGCGGCCCACGCGGCGCTTGATGATGGGGGGCAAGCGCGCAGATCGCGCCTACTTCGAGTTGACGCGGCGTCCCAGCCTGTTCGGCGGGCGCAATGCGGCCCGTGCGCCGCGTTATCTCGAGCAGCTGATCGATGCGGCGACGGCGCATCCCCAATTTGACGTCGATCTCGTGCCGGTGGCGATTTTCTGGGGCCGCGCGCCGCACAAGGAAATCAGCTGGTGGCGGCTGCCGTTCACCGAAGATTGGATTTTGGTCGGACGCTTTCGAAAAATCCTGAGCGTGATATTCAATGGCCGAAATACCTTGGTGTATTTCGGCGAGCCGATCCGCCTGCGCGAGGTCATGGACGAGGGTTTGAGCGAGCCGCGCAGCGTGCGGCGCGTGCTGCGCTCGCTGCGCACGATCCTGCGCGCGCAGCGGGCCTCGAGCATCGGTCCCGACCTCTCGCACCGGCGCACGATGGTGCTGCAGGTCTTGAAGACTCAAGCCGTACGCCAGGCCGTGCGCAATGAGATGCAGTCGCGCCAGCTGCAGCGGCGCCCGGCGTTGCTGCTGGCGCGCAAGTATGCGCTGGAAATCGCCGCGAATTACTCCCAGGCCTTCGTCACCTTCATGGCCATGGCATTGGGGCGTCTGTGGAATTCGCTGTACGATGGCGTGCAACTCGAACACCTCGAGAATTTGAGCGCCGTCGGCGATGGCGTGGAAATCATCTATGTGCCCTGTCACCGCAGCCACATGGATTATTTGCTGTTGTCGTACATCATTTATCGCAAAGGATTTGCGGTTCCGCACGTGGCGGCCGGCGCGAATCTCAACATGCCGTTGATCGGGCGTTTTCTGCGCAAAGGCGGCGCATTCTTCCTGCGCCGCAGCTTCAAGGGCGACGCTCTGTATGCGGCCGTGTTCGCCAAATATCTCGGCTTCATGATGGCGCGCGGCCATCCGCTCGAGTACTTCATCGAGGGCGGGCGGAGCCGAACCGGACGGCTGCTTTCGCCGCGCACCGGGATGCTGTCCATGACGCTGCGCAGCTACCTGCGCGACCCGAAACGGCCGGTGAAATTCATGCCGGTGTACTTCGGCTACGAACGCATCGTCGAGGGCAGGACCTATATCGGAGAACTGTCGGGACAACCGAAGCAAAAGGAAAGCGTCTTCGTTTTGTTTCGGTCGATTGTCGCGGTCCTGCGCAGCAAATTCGGCACAGTCCACGTGAATTTGGGGCAGCCCATCGACCTCGACGAGCTGCTGCAAAAGCACAACCCGCAGTGGCGCTCCGAGCCCTCAGAGGACGGCAATTCCCGGGCCGGCTGGATCGGTCATGCGATCGCGGAGCTCGCGGTGCGCATCAACACGGAGATCAATGCGGCCGCCGCGGTGACGCCGATCAATTTGGTGGCCATGGCGATCTTGGCGACGCCCCGCCAGGCACTCCCCGAAGTGGACTTGGTGGGCCAAGTCGAGCTGTATCAGCGCCTGCTGCGCGATGCTCCATATTCACCCCTGGTCACGGTGACGCCCGACAGCGGACAGCAAATCGTGGCCTATACGGAAGCCTTCGGCTTGCTGGAGCGCCAGAGGCATCCTCTCGGGGACATCATGCGGATGAGCGCGGAAAACGCAGTGTTGGCCACCTACTACCGGAACAACATCCTACATTTGTTCGCGATGCCCTCGCTCCTGGCTTGCGCCTTCGTGAGCAACGCTCGCATGCGCACGGTGGATATTCAACGGCTGGTGTGGCGAGTGTATCCGTACATTTCCGCGGAACTGTTCCTGCGCTGGGATGAGGCGCAAATCGCCGCGGTGGCGAACTCCTTGCTCGAAACGTTTGCACAGCTCAATCTTTTGCAGGGCAACTCTGATCGCAGTGAGTGGCAGCGTCCGCCCCCCACCTCGCTCGAGGCGATCCGCCTGTCGCTGCTCGCGCAGGCGACCATACAAACGCTCGAGCGCTACTACCTGGCCATCGCGCTGCTGCTGCAGGCAGGGAGCGGCGCCATCACGCCTGACGCGTTGGAGGAGCGCTGCCATTTGATGGCGCAACGCATGACGGTGCTGTATGGGTTGAATTCGCCGGAATTCGTGGACAAGAGTCTGTTCCGCAATTTCATCGATCTATTGATCCGGCGCAACGTGATTCAAATGTCGGAGGATAAGAAGCTCATGTTCGGCGAGCCCCTGCTCGGCGTCGCCGCGGATGCGCAGGTGGTGCTGTCGGAACAGATTCGCCACAGCATTTTGCAGGTGACATTGGGGTAGTGAGTTCGGCACTGTGAGTTTGACCGGGACCGCCTGGATGGGCTACGGGGATGGTCGGCTTCAAGGTCCGAAGATCCAGGACCTTGAAGCCGACCATCCCAGTAGGCCTTTCAAGCTCCACGGTCAAACTCGCGGTGCCGGAGGACGAGTTTCGTGTGGTGCCATCGGTCCGGTGGCCCCGTGCGTACTCATGGGCCGTACAACACACGTCGCCCAACACTCACCGCTAGCGCCGGCGCGGTGATATTGACCGGCACAAGCCCTCGTCAGGGATGGTCAGAAGACGCGAGGTCCTGTTGCCTTCGGACCCCGCGTCTTCTGACCATCCCTAACAAATGTGATCCCGCCGGTCAAAATCACCACCCCAGCTAATCCCACCCCTGCCGGCCGCGCTGTGATTTTGTGGCGCCACGCCGTTTCTTCGACTCGATGCGCCGCTCCTGCGAGCCTTTGGTGGGGCGCGTCTTCTTGCGGATCTTCGGCTCGATCAGCGCGGTGCGGATCAGCGCCGCCAGGCGCTCGGCTGCGGCGCGCCGATTCTGTTCCTGGCTGCGTTCGCTGCGCGCGGTGAACAAGATGCTGCCGTCGTCGACGATTTTCTGCCCCGCGATGGCGCGCAGCCGATTTCTGGCCGCTACCGGCACGCTCGAATTGAGCGGCAGCAGAAAACGCAGCTGCACGGCGCTCGAGACCTTATTGACGTTCTGACCGCCGGGACCTGAGGCGCGGATGAATTTCCATTCCAGTTCCTCATCGGGGATGGCGATGTGCGGTGTGATTTGGATCGGCACGAAATCAGTCGAGTTCCGAGGCGGCATTGCGCACGATGATTTCGCGTTGCGCCATCGGAATGGTGATCTGATGCTCCTTGAAAAGGCGCCAGATCGCGCGGTTGACTTCCGAGCGCACGTTGTTGACGCCCTCCTGCGGATCGGAGATCCAAAAACGCAGTTCAAGCTCGATGCCGCTGTCGCTGAAGTGCATCAAGCGCGACACCGCCGCGGGCTCGCGCAGGACCCGCACCTGACCCTCGCAGGCCTCGAGCAACACTTTCAGCGCCAGCTCCGGATCATCGCGGTAGCTGATGCGGATGGGCAGCTTCAGACGGATGCGCGGATCGGTGTAGCTCCAATTGATCACGGCATTGGAGATCAGCTGTTGATTGGGGACCAGCATTTCCACCCCGTCGCGATCGCGCACCACCACGTAGCGCCCGCGCAGTTCCTGCACCCAGCCGAAGTTTTCGGTGCTGGTGCCGGATTGTCCCGAGAGACTGATGACATCGCCCGGCTTGATCGAACGATCCATGAGGAGTACGAAGCCGCTGACGAAATTGGCGGCGATGGATTGCAGGCCGAAACCGAGCCCTAAGCCGACGGCGCCGGTGAGCACCGTGAGTGCGGTCAGGTCGACGCCCGCCGCATTCAAGCCGATGAGTATGCTCAGGGCGATCAAGAATGCATTGGCGAACTTCGAGATGCCGATGCGTGTCGACATCGCGACGCTGGTGAGTCGTTTGACCCGCCGTTCGACCCAACGGCTGATCCAGGCTGCGACCAGCATGAACAGCGTCAGCGTGAACAGCAGCTTCAGGACCGACCAGACGGTGATGCGGGTCTTGCCCGCGGCGACCCCGAGGCTGTCGAGCGTGGCAATGATCGGATCGAGCCATCCCAGGTATTCCGCGGCAATCGCCAGCCAGATGAGCAGCGCGAAGCGCGTTTCCCAGTTTTGGATCCAGGATTTGTTGCCGAGGCTGGCGGCGAACACCAGCACGGCGCTGCGCACAACGATATATGCCAAGATCAGGCGCGCCGCGTCGCCGAGTATGGTCACGTCGAAATGCGCTGCCAGCAGCGTGCTGTTGGCGATCAGCACCAGCACCAGCACTACGATGATGGGTGTGATCACCACGTTGCCCTGCGTGCCGAAATACCGCCACGACAATGCCATCGGCGCTTTGTTGACCTGCCGCTGATGGCGCCGGCTCAACTCCAAGGCGACCATGCCGCCCAGCAGCAAACTCACGGCGAGCACGCCGACTTCGATCAAAACGTTGCGCGTCGACAGAATTTCGAAGAACGCTTGAGTGCGCAGCCAGATCTCTTTCATCCTATTTCCCCGCGAGAAACGCCGGCTTTCAGGCTGGCGAGGGATAGCGACACAGGTAACCGCGCGTGGCCAACGGTGCGATCTTCGTTGGCAACGTGAATGCCTCCGCTCTTGCAAAGACTCGACTGGCCAAGTCGGTGCTCGATGCGGGTTGGAGTACATTCCGAACGATGCTGCTGTACAAGTGCGTAGACGCAGGCGTGTGGTTTGATGAAGTCGATGAAGCGTTTTCCACCCAGACCTGCAGCCGGTGTAACAGCCGCGCCGGCCCTAAAGGCCGGAAAGATCTTGGAATAAGCGGATGGCAGTGCACTGTGTGCGGAACGGTCCATGATCGTAACGTCAATGCAGCTCACATGATCCTCGCGGCGGGACATCGCCGTCTTGCAGAAGGAATCCTCGGCTCTTGAGGTTGAGGGGGATGTCAAGCGTTCAGATCCGGTATGAGCTGACTCTCGAGTCTCGCGATTTGATCCTTGAGCATCAGCTTGCGCCGCTTGAGTCTTTTCATTTGCAGCTCGTCCACCTTGAAATCCATGCTGAGTCGGGAAATGACGTCGTCGAGATCGCGATGCTCGATGCGCAGCTGCCGTAGGCGCTCGATGTTCTTGAACAAATCGGTATTGACGTTGTTCTTTTCGTCACTCACGTTTATAGACCGAAGCTGCGCCACACCGGGGTGACGCAATCCGGTAGCTTAAGGGACCGGCCCAGGGGATTCCAGGCAGCTTGCGGGCTGTGAAAATCCGAGCCCACCGATCCGAATAATCCATGCTTCAGCGCAAGTGCCGCGCAAGTATCCACGTGCTGATCGCCATTGCCGCCGGTCACCACTTCGAGCGACGTGCCGCCGGCAGCGGTGAAATCCGCGAGCAGTTGGCGGCGTGCGCCGGCCGAGAGGGCGTAGCGTGCGGGATGGGCGAGGGAGGCGACGCCGCCGGCGGCACGGATCCAACCGACCACCGTCTCGAGCGCGGGCCATTGCGCGGCAATATGCGCGGCCTTGCCCTTGCTCAGGTATTTGCGAAATGCTGCCTCGTGCGTCTGCACGTGGCCACCGGCCACCAGCGCCGCGGCGAGATGAGCACGCGTCGGCAGCCCGGGATTTTTCTCCACCGCGGCGAGCAATTCCGCGCCTGGAAGCCGCAATTTTTCGAGACGCGCGCAGATTTTGCGCATGCGCACCCGTCGCAGCTCCCCTTGGGCGTGCAGCATGTCGCGCAGTGCAGGCGAGGCGGGATCGATCCAAAGGCCGAGCACATGGATCGCCTGCGCACGCCAAGCTGCGGAAATTTCCACGCCCGGAACCAATCTTAAGCCCCGTTCCTTCGCCGCCTGCTGCGCTTCCTCCAGGCCGGCGACGGTGTCGTGGTCGGTAAGGGCCAGTACCTCCACGCCGGCCGCGGCGGCGCGCTCAATGAGCGCGGCGGGGCTCAAGGAGCCATCGGAATAATTCGAATGGGTGTGAAGATCAATGTTCAGGATCGGCCTCATGGGCTGCCCGCAAGTCCGACCGCCTCGAGCCGGTTTCCGGCCAGCACGATGAACCCCTGCGCTCGTTCGAAACCGTCGTTGGTGTAGTCAAACGTGTAGGTGCGCAGCAGCCGCCGTTTGCCCCGGGAGTCGCGGCTCAACCGAAAGCCGGCGAAGGCGACCGTACCGTCCAAAAACTGCACCACGGCGCGGGAGCATGTGTCCTTGGCGATGCGATTCGCCGCCTCTCGAGCATCCAGGGAAATCTCCCAGACCTTGTAGGCGCCCGCTAAGGCGCCGGCGATGGCCACGGGCATAATGAAGCTGTCATCCATGGCCCGAATCTTAACCCTTCGCGGTTCAGGCTGCCGCCCCTTGGTTTTTCGGGTTTGACCCCAAACTACCACTCCCAGGAGGCCTCACGCTATGACACAAGTTCACGAACCGTCGCTGGCAGTGCGGGTAGATCCCAACGAGATGGTGCGCTATGTGCACGACCTGATGACCCGTGCACCGTCCCCATCCGGCGATATGTCAATCGCCATCGCCCAGCGTCAATGGGGCGGCGATACACCCCAGGCTCGTGCAGCACACTTGCGTTGGAGCGCCCTGAATCGCGCCTTCGGCGATGCGCGGGTGAGTTCCTGGACCACGCCGCAGCGGCGCGATCAGATTCACGTGCCGGCAGCGCTCATCGCCGCCGCAGGCGTCGCCAAACTGACCATCGCCGAAGACGAAGTCGTATTCGACATTCCGACCTTGTTGGATGCCACGCTGCAATTGTGCGAGCCCGTCGGGCACGCCTAAGACGGCAATACCGTGGGATCGCTGAAGGCGACGAAGTCGCCGTTGATCAGGCTTTCGCGGCAGTTGTAGCGCAACCGATGGCCGTCCATGCGGGTGACGTGGCCGCCGGCCGCCTCGAGCACCGCCTGTCCCGCTGCTGTATCCCACTCCGAAGTGGCGCCGAAGCGTACATATAATTCGGCTTTGCCTTCCGCGAGCAGGCAGAATTTCAGGGAGCTGCCCATGCCGCTCACGACGTGCGGGCCGAGACGCGCCAAGTACGCCGCCGTCTGCGGACTTTCATGCGAGCGGCTGCCGAGAACGCGAACCGGATGTTGCGGCGGCACGGTATGAATGGTGCGTGTCTGGGCGTCGTGCGCGCGTGTGAATGCGCCGATTCCGCGCGAGCCCCAATACATGACTTTTTGGGCCGGCGCGCACACCACGCCAAGCACCGGTTCATGCTCCACGACCAGTGCGATATTGATGGTGAATTCGCCGTTGCGCTTGACGAACTCGCGCGTGCCGTCGAGCGGGTCGACGACCCACAACTCGCGCCAAGTCTGCCGTTCCGCCCAGGGTGCCGCCGCGGTTTCTTCCGACAAAATCGGGATCTCCGGCGCGATGCGCTTGAGTCCCTCGATGATGACCCGCTGCGATTCCAAATCCGCCAGCGTGAGCGGTGAGTTGTCATCCTTGCGCTGCACCGCGAAGGCGCCATCGTAGATTTGCATGATGGCGGTGCTCGCGCGCCCGACGACGGGCATCAGAGCATCGGCCAGGCTGGCTAGGTCTCGCATCGCGGTATCATACCCACATGCATGCATCCTCTGCAGTCGACTGGGAAAGTATCGATACCGTATTGCTCGACATGGACGGCACCTTGCTGGATTTGCGTTTCGACAATTGGTTCTGGCTGACATTTGTTCCGAGCCGGTATGCGGCGGCCCACGGCATCAGCGAGGTCGAGGCGCAACGCCGCCTGGCTCCCAAGTTCCAAGACGTTGCACACACCTTGCAATGGTATTGCATCGAATATTGGACGCGCGAACTTCAGCTCGATATCCCCGCCCTGAAACGCGAGACCTTGCCGCGGGTGGGATTCTTGCCGGGTGCCCAAGCATTTCTGAAAAAATTGCGCGCCAGCGGCAAACGCGTGGTGTTGGTCACCAACTCGCACCCCACGACGCTCGCCATCAAGAACGAGCGCGTGGCGTTGACGCAGTACTTTGATGCTTGCTACTCCTCGCAGCCCTTCGATGCGCCGAAAGAGGATGCCGCGTTTTGGCCCCGGCTGGCCGCACGCGAAGAGTTCTCGAGGCAGCGTACCCTGTTCATTGACGACAGCCTAAGGGTGCTTCAGTGCGCTCGCGACTACGGCATTGCGCATTTGCGCGCGGTGCGCCGCCCCGATAGCGGCGCGCCGCCGCAAGCGACCGCGGACTTTGCCGCCATCGACGGCGTGGCCGAACTGCTTTAGGAGTTCGAATTGATTTGGGGAGCTCGAATTGCCTTAAGAGCCTGCTGCGCCGGGATTCGGTGCGCCGCCGGCGGGACCGCCGCCACCGCGTCCGCGGCGACGCCTGCGCCGGTTAGGATCCTGTGCCGGTGCATCGCCGGTCCCTGCCGCGTTCCCGGAGTTCGGTGCGGATGCCGGGGGTCGGGGAGCACTGGAGTGCGAGGGCCGGGTAGGCGGCCCACGGCGCGGAGGACCACCACCCGAGCGCCCGCCGCCGGACCGATTCGGACCGCCGGAACGGCCACCGCCGGAACGGCCGCCGCCGCGGGGTTGTCCCTGTCGGGGCGCACGCTCGCGCCACACGGCAGGAGGCGGTGCGGTGACCGCCGCCAAATCCACCGATTCGATGGCGGCGCGCGGAATTTGATGGCCGATGTAACGCTCGATATCGGGCAGCGAAATGGCGTATTCCTCGCAACCGAAACTGATGGCATCGCCTTCGGCGCCCGCGCGCGCCGTGCGTCCAATGCGATGCACGTAGTCTTCCGCGTCGTTCGGCAGATCGAAATTGAACACGTGGCTGACGTCCGGAATGTGCAAGCCGCGCGACGCCACATCGGTTGCGATCAGCACCGCAATGTCGCCATTGTGAAAGTCGCGCATCATTTTTAGCCGTTTATTTTGCGGGACGTCTCCAGACAGGGCCTGGGCCACGAAGCCATTCGCCGTCAGGGTCCTTTCCAGCACCTCGGCCACGCGCTTGGTATTCACGAACACCATGGTGCGGCGCGCATCGATCCGGCGCAGCAGACCCATCAGCAGCGGGATCTTTTCCTCGGTCGAGGGGAAATAGAGCACCTGCGTGACCCGGTCAACCGTCATTTTGTCCGGTTCGATGCGGATGAGTTCCGGGTTGTTCATGTGCTCGTAGGCGAGCTCCATGACCCGATGCGACAGAGTGGCCGAAAACATCATCGTGAGGCGCAGCGTCGGATGCGGCATGCGCCGCAATATGAAGCGAATGTCCTTGATAAACCCAAGATCGAACATACGATCTGCTTCATCCAAGACCGCGACTTGGATGTGCCGCAAATCAAACACATGTTGCTTGAAGTAGTCGATGATGCGTCCGGGCGTCCCGATCAGCACGTCGACGCCTTCCTCGAGAATACGCCGCTGCTTCTCGTAGTCGACACCGCCGAATACGATCGCGATCTTCAATCCGGTGTACTTGCCGATGGCCAACGCATCGGAATGGATTTGAACGGCAAGTTCGCGCGTCGGTGCAATGACAATGGCGAGCGGCGCGTTCGCCGGGCGGTTGGGTGCCGCCGGGATCGTGAGCAGGCGATTGAACAGCGCGATGAGAAACGCCGCCGTTTTACCCGTCCCGGTTTGCGCCTGACCCGCCACATCACGGCCCGCCAGGGCAATCGGCAGCGTTTGCGCCTGAATGGGCGTGGCACGGGTGAAGCCTTGTTCGGCGATACCACGCTTAACGGATTCGGGGATAGTTAAGGAATCAAAAGTAAGCTGACTGAGATGGGCGTCTGACATTTTCGCTTTGTGAATTGCATAAACTTGCAAAATGATGGGGACCGGATAACAATATGGCCAACCAGGAGCTGGTCTATCCGCTCCCCAACCGTATCATCGGTACCCTTTTAAGGTAATCAAGACCGCTAAACCCGCTGTATTGTGCCCGAACGGCCGCGCATCGTCACTTCGCGGTAACGGTTTGGGTTCTAGCTTCCCCAAAATAACTCGTTTTAACTTCATATGAATCTCCAAAAGGAGCTGTATCCGCAGTGAGTAACCCAAGTATCGTTCACACCAGCGACGCAACGTTCGACAAGGACGTATTGAAGTCGGACAAGCCCGTATTGTTGGATTTTTGGGCAGAATGGTGCGGTCCGTGCAAAATGATCGCGCCCATCCTCGATGAGATCGCCGACACGTATAAAGATAAGATCCGCATCGCCAAGCTCAACATCGACGAAAATCCCAACACCCCCCCTAAATTCAACATCCGCGGCATCCCCACCCTGATCCTGTTCAAGAACGGGACGGTTGAGGCCCAAAAGGTCGGTGCCGTGACCAAGTCGCAGCTGGCCGCTTTTCTGGACAGCAACCTGTGAGAGGCTACTTAGGGAATCAATCGCGCGGCGGGGGCCAGGGCGGCGGTCAGCAGGGTGGCGGCCAAGGGGGTGGCGGCCGATCCAATCGTAACCGCGGACCACGCAACGACAATCGCAACGGCAACTCCAATGGCGGCCGGCCGATGCACGAGGACTACGGCGATCTGCCGGAGGGCGGCGATGACCTAGAGATCATTGCGCCGACCGATCTTGCCCGTAGCCGCAGCTCGATGAACCTGACGGAGCTGAAAAAGCGTCCGATCAGCGATCTGGTCAAACTGGCCGAGACCATGGGTCTCGAGAACATGGGCCGCTCGCGCAAGCAGGACATCATTTTCGGTGTGCTCAAGGCACACGCGCGCAAGGGCGAGGATATTTACGGCGACGGCGTCCTGGAAATCCTGCAGGATGGATTTGGTTTCCTGCGCTCCTCGGACTCCAGTTATTTGGCCGGACCGGATGACATTTACGTCTCCCCGAGCCAGATCCGCCGCTTCAATCTGCGCACCGGCGATTCCATCTCCGGCCTGATCCGGCCACCCAAGGACGGCGAGCGCTACTTCGCGCTGCTGAAAGTCGGCGAAATCAATTACGATTCTCCGGAGAGTTCGCGCGGCAAGGTGTTGTTCGAAAACTTGACGCCGCTGCATCCGACCGAAAGGCTGAAGTTGGAGCGCGGCAACGGCTCAACCGAGGACCTGACGGCGCGCGCCATCGATTTGGTGGCGCCCATCGGCAAGGGCCAGCGCGGACTGATCGTCTCGCCGCCGAAAGCCGGCAAGACCATGCTGCTGCAAAACATCGCGACGGCGATTACGGCGAATCACCCCGAGGTGTACCTCATCGTCCTGCTCATCGATGAGCGGCCCGAAGAGGTGACGGAAATGGCGCGCACGGTGAAGGGCGAAGTCGTTTCCTCGACCTTCGATGAACCTGCCAGCCGGCACGTGCAAGTGGCCGAAATGGTGATCGAAAAAGCCAAGCGTCTGGTCGAGCACAAGAAAGACGTGGTCATTCTGCTCGATTCCATCACGCGCCTGGCGCGCGCGTATAACACGGTGGTGCCGAGTTCGGGCAAGGTGCTGACGGGCGGCGTCGATGCGAATGCCCTGCAGCGGCCGAAGCGCTTCTTCGGCGCGGCGCGCAATATCGAAGAGGGCGGCAGCCTGACGATTCTAGCCACCGCACTGGTCGATACGGGCTCGAAAATGGACGACGTCATTTTCGAGGAATTCAAAGGCACCGGCAATTCGGAAATCCATTTGGATCGCCGCATCTCGGAAAAGCGTGTGTTCCCGTCGATCAACATCAACCGTTCGGGTACGCGCAAGGAGGAACTCATCACCGAGCCTTCGGAACTGTCCAAGATGTGGATCTTGCGCAAGCTGTTGCATCCGATGGACGAGCTGGCGGCAATCGAGTTTCTGCTCGACAAGATGAAGGACACCAAAACCAACACGGATTTCTTCGACGCGATGAAGCGCTAGTGCGGCGCTAATCCTTAGGAGTTGAGACATGGAGTGGTGGGCGTGGATTGCGGTCGGCGCCATCCTTTTGGGATCTGAGTTGGGTTTCGTCGATGCCCAGTTCTATCTGGTGTTCGTCGGCGGCTCCGCTCTGGTCGTTGGATTCTTGGATCTGGGCGGATTGCTGCCCGCGGTTTGGATGCAATGGCTGCTGTTCGCGCTTCTGGCCGTATTTTCCATGGTTACGTTTCGGCGGCGAATCTACGAACGTATGCGCCGCAAACTGCCCGCGATGAAGCAGGGGCCCGCCGGCGAAACCGTCGTGCTGCCGGCCGAATTGCAGCCGGGTGAAACCTGCCGGCTCGAGTACTGCGGCAGTTCGTGGAACGCCGTCAACGGCGGACATTCCGCCATCGCGGCCGGCGAGCGCGCGCGTATCGATCGGGTCAGCGGCCTGACTCTCGTAGTCCGTGGAGAACACTCGTGAGCATGACCCTAGGCTACGCATTCATCGCCATCGCCATTTTGGTGGTGGTCGTGATTGCCAAAACCGCGACGGTGGTGCCGCAGCAAAGCGCCTATGTAATCGAACACCTGGGCAAGTACAGCCGCACCCTGTCGGCTGGCTTTCACATTCTCGTGCCGTTCTTTGAAGTAATCGCCTACAAGCACAGCCTCAAGGAAATCGCCATCGACATCGCCGAGCAGATCTGCATCACCCGCGACAACGTGCAGGTCGGCGTCGACGCGGTGCTCTATATGCAGGTGATGGATCCGCACCTGGCTTCCTACGGGATCATGAACTATGGCTTTGCGATTTCGCAGCTGGCGCAAACCACCCTGCGCAGCGAAATCGGCAAAATCGAGCTGGACCGCACCTTCGAGGCGCGCGGCCAGATCAACACCAACGTGGTGAGCGAATTGGACAAGGCCTCATCGCCCTGGGGCGTCAAAGTTCTGCGCTACGAAATCAAGAACATTACCCCGCCCAAGGACGTGCTCTCGGCGATGGAAAAGCAAATGCGCGCCGAGCGCGAAAAGCGCGCCGTCATTTTGACCTCGGAGGGCGAGCGCGACGCGAAGATCAACGCCGCCGAGGGCGACAAGCAGCGCGTGATCAAGCAGTCCGAGGCCAACAAGCAGCAGCAAATCAATGAGGCGGAGGGCCAAGCCCAGGCGATCCTTGCGGTCGCCACGGCCACGGCAGAAGGCTTGCGCCAGGTGGGCATCGCCTTGTCCGACCGCGGCGGCATCGAAGCCATGCAGCTGCGCATCGGCGAGGAGTACGTGAAGCAGTTCGGCAGGCTCGCGCAAGCGGGCACAACGCTGGTCGTGCCGGCGAATCTGACCGATCTGGCCTCCATCGTCACCATGGCCACCAGCATCGCGCGCAAGCCCCAGCCGGGCTCGCAGCCGCCTGCCGGCGCGCCCGTCATTTCAAAGAGCTAAGCGGCATTCATGGTAGAGAGGCGCAGCGCCCATTCAATTGGGTTTCTCGAGTTTGTGGTGTTGGCGGCGGCTACCATGTCGACTCAGGCCATCGCCATCGACGCGATGCTGCCGGCATTCCCAACGATCGTCAGTGCACTGAATGTCGGCGATCCGAATCACGGTCAATGGATCGTCACCGCCTACATGACGGGCATGGGACTCGGGCAATTGTTTTGGGGCATGTTGTCCGATCGATTCGGCCGCAGGCCGATCCTGCTCGGCGGCTTGACGCTCTACGTCATTGCCGCGCTGTTGTGCAGTTTGAGCGGCAGTTTCGAGGCGCTGCTCGCATGGCGATTCGTGCATGGCCTGGCGGCTGCCTGCGTCACCGTGACTCGCTCAGTCGTGCGGGATCTATATTCCGGGCGGCAGATGGCACGGGTCATGTCGCTGACCTTCGTGGTATTCCTGACCGTGCCGATTCTCGCGCCGAGCCTGGGGCAGCTGATCCTATTGGTCGCTCCTTGGCGCTCTATCTTCGTGGTGTTTGCGCTTTTCGCCGCCATGGTCGCAACGTGGGGGTTCTTGCGGCTGCCGGAAACGCTGCACCCTGAATACCGTATGACGCTGACGCGCAAGCACGTGCTGAACGCCGCCAAGCTCGTGCTCGGCACCCGCGCGTCGATTTTCTACACGCTCGCCATGATGGTGATGTTCGGAAGCATCATGGCTTACGTCGGCATGGTGGCGCAGATTTTCTCCGAGGTGTTCCACCGGCCCACGTTGATGCCAAGCATGTTCGCGCTGTGCGCCATCTTCATGGGCATGGCGGCCTACTTGAACTCGCGCATCGTAGAGCGCTTAGGGATGCGGCTGATCTCGCATACCGCATTGCTTTTGTTTATTGCCGTCACGGGGTTGCATGTGCTCATCGCGGCGCTGGGCCTGGAGCAAATCTGGACCTTCGTGGTGCTGCAATCGTTGAGCATGGCGACCTTCAGCTTGTCGGTATCCAACTTCGGCGCCATGGCGATGGAGCCGATGGGCGCGATCGCGGGAATCGCCGCATCGCTGCAAGGCTTCATCTCTACGTTTAGCGGCGCCTTGGTGGGCATTCTCATCGGCGAGCAATTCAACGGCACGACCGTGCCGTTGGCGGCGGGATGCCTGTGCTGCGGGCTCGTCAGCCTGGGATTTGTCCTATTGGCCGAGAAAGGCCGCCTGTTCAGGGCACACCATACGAGCTGCGATCCCAAGATCACCCAGAGCGCGCGCGTCGAGGTGGCGAGGTCTCAATAACTGCAATGCGACCGGACGGGGAGAGCGCGATGCTAAATACAGAACAATCCGCGCGAAACGAAACGAGGCAGCTATTCCTGGCGTCGGCGCTGGCCATTGCGGCGATCATGTTCCTCGGGTTCGCCAAGAACTACTACCTTCGGGCGTGGCTGGGGACGCGCGCGATTTCCCCCATGGTCCATGTACACGGAATGGTGATGACCGCCTGGGTGGTCCTGTTCCTGACGCAAACGCTGCTGGTCGCGAGGCGGCGCACGGATCTGCATCGTAGGCTGGGAATCGGCGGCGCATTCCTCGCAATCGTGGTGGTGGCGCTTGGCGCGTACACGATCCACAACTCGATCTTGCGGCACCATCTCGCCGGCAGCGCCGAACTCTATGCACTGACCTTCGTCGCATTCGACGGTCTCAGCCTGCTGTTGTTCGGCGGCCTGATATTCGTCGCGCTCCGCTTGAGATCGCGGCCGCCAATCCATAAGCGGCTGATGCTGATGGCGACGATCAGCCTTTTGCCGCCGGCATATGGCAGGGCTGTGGCGTACCTGACGCATCGGCATGTCCAGATCTTGGTGCTGGCTTTGATGGCTCTCAGCGTGCTCGTTTGCGTCTCCATTGACACGCTTCGGCATCGGCGTCTGCACCCGGCATTCGGTTGGGGCGGCGGCCTTGTCCTGATCTCGAATCTGTTCACTTATCTGGCGCAGATCGCCGACTGAGCCTTCTGCCCGCCTGCGCATGCGTTTGACGCGTCAGATGCTCTATGGCATACAAGACGGCATCTACAGGGAGCCTTGGAAAATGAAAATAGCAGCCTGTCTTTTGGCGCTGTCTGCCGGCGTGTATTCTGCGGCGCCGGCCGACGAGCCGCCATCGCCGGTGCAACCTGCCGTCGCCCAACCGCCCAGCGTGCAAGCGCCCGCAGCCGGCACAGCGTCTGGCGCCGGCGAGGCGAACCCGGTCGAGGCGAAGCCGGCCGATCCGAAACCAGCCGATGTGAAATCACCGGATGTGAGATCAGCGCCCGCCACGACCGCCGGACCCGCTGCGAAACCCGATAAGACCGAGGTGACTGCCGGGGTTCCCACGGAGGCGGAGATCAAGCAAATGCGCGGCCGCGGATTCAAGCCGGTCACGCGCAACGGCACAACGGTCTTTTGCCGCGCCGAGGGCGAGATCGGCACGCATTTCCAGCGCACCCGCTGCAGCACGCTCGATGAATTGCGGGCGGCGGAATTGACCGGCAAAGAGTACGTCAATTCCATCCAGCAACAGGGCTCGGCGGTTCCGTTCAAGGGCCCGTGACGGACCGACCACCCCTCATTAGAACCGTCACCGCGAGCCGCTACGTCACGCCATTGCGTGAGGGCGGTTCATTGCCGGCCATCATCGAAGCCGACGATGATGGCTTGTACGTCCTCAAGTTTCGCGGCGCGGGCCAGGGCCCGAAAGCATTGATCGCCGAACTGCTAGCCGGTGAGATCGGGCGGCTCGCGGGCCTGCCCGTCCCTGAGATCGTCTTCGTCATGCTTCCGCCGGATCTTGCGCGCACCGAGCCCGATGCGGAAATTCAAAGCCTCATCGGTGCAAGCAGCGGACTGAATATTGCCCTGGACTATCTGCCCGGCTCGGTCACCTTCGATCCGTTGGTGCATCAGCCCGATGCGAATCTGGCGTCGGCCGTCGTCTGGTTCGATGCCTTCGTCTGTAATGTCGATCGAACCACGCGCAACGTCAATATGCTGATGTGGCATCGCCGGCTCTGGCTCATCGATCATGGCGCTGCCTTGTATTTTCATCATGCTTGGAAGCAACACGACCAGCACGCGCTGACGCCGTTCTCGCTGATCAGGGATCATGTATTGTTGAAGTTCGCCAGCACGCTCGAGGAGGTGGACGCCGAAATGAGGGCGCGCGTCGGCATCGACAAGATCGCGGGCCTCGTCGAGCTGATTCCGGATGCCTGGCTCGCGAATGATCCCGGCTTCGAGAGCCAGGCGCAACAACGGAATGCATATTTGAACTACTTTAGGGCGAGACTGGCCGCATCGGAGATTTTTCTCATGGAGGCCCTGCGTGCACGCGCTGCGCACCTATGATTATGCGGTCGTGCGAGTCGTACCGCGTGTCGAGCGCGGCGAGTTCGTGAATGCCGGCATCATTCTTTCTTGCGATATCGAGCGCATTTTGCTGGCGAGTATCGAGCTGGACGAGAGGGCGCTGCTCGCCATCGATGCACACGTGGATTTGGAACTCGTTAGGAGTGTACTGCAGAGCATCCCGGCCATATGCGCGGGCGGAGAGGCGGCGGGCGACATTGGAAAGTTGTCGGCGCGCGAGCGCTTTCATTGGCTGGTCGCGCCGCGAAGCACGATCGTGCAAACCTCGCCCGTGCACACGGGCCAATGCGCCGATCCCGTGGCGGCGCTGGAGCATCTCATGCAGACGATGGTCAGGCGCTAGTTGCCGCCGGAACGCAGGGCCGCCGCGGCATCGGCAAGTCCGAAGCCGTAGCTGGGATCCCACGCCGCTGCCCCGAGCGGCACGGCGGTGCTGCGCAGCGCCTTGAGTACCTGGGCGCGATTAAATCCCGCACTCTGGAGCAGCGCCACCGCGCCGGCAATCGAAGGGACGGCGGCGGAAGTCCCGCAGAATTGATTGTTGACGAGCGTCTTGCCGTCGCTGAAGGGAACGGTGACGCAGTCCGGGGCAACCAAATCGGGTTTTGCAATCTGCAGCGGAGCGGCGAGCCGCGTGTAATCGAAACCGTCCGGCG
>Ga0209169_10000366_pt1 | contig 27153 bp, 21 predicted proteins | sample HubBroMetageWRM4_FD_188346 | JGI IMG/M metagenome (GOLD analysis project Ga0209169, IMG submission 188346) | Warmed soil microbial communities from the Hubbard Brook experimental Forest, New Hampshire - Hubbard Brook CCASE Soil Metagenome WRM 4... | ecosystem: Environmental > Terrestrial > Soil...
ATCGTTAATGGCATTTCCATCTAAGAATAAGTACGCTTGAGGCGGCGTTACCTTAATCTTCAGCTTCCCGTCTTGCGCGAAGCTGGCGCTCGCCAACATTGCGAAGGCCACCGCGAGGGTGAAGACATATCCAATTCGTCGCATCTGTCTATCTCCTGACGATTTCTGTAGGCGAAGTGAAAGACCGCTTGTTCGCGCCCAGTTCGAACAAGCGCTGGCTGGGACTGCTAAGTTATATTCCTAACCCCACTTGTGTCAACAACATTGAAAGAAAAAAAGCGAAACAATTGCAAACTTCCTTGACTGTCGCTCTATCAACTATTCATTCTTGAAGCCGCAGCATTATACTGAATGCTGCCCACGAGCCATCGTGAATCGTTACTAAGGAGCTGATGCTTGGCCACGGCACAAGGTGCCATGTTCAACGAAATTGTCCTTGATCACTTCCGCGCGCCACACAACGCCGGCGACTTGCCCGACGCTACGGCCATCGTCGAAGTGACAAATCCTGTCTGCGGAGACGTTCTGCGCCTCGCCGTCCGCGTCGAAGCCGGCCGCATCACCGCAGCCCGTTTCAAAACCCAAGGCTGCGTAGCCGCCATAGCCTGCAGCTCACTGCTAACCGACATGGTCATCGGTAAATCCGCGCCAGAACTTTCCGCCATCACCGCGCAGCAAATCTCCGAAAGCCTAGCCAACTTACCTCCCGCCACATTCCACGCTGCCCAACTCTGCACCGACGCCGTCGCCGCCCTCCGGAAAAGGGTAAGTTAACCCCTCGCTCCATCAATCCCGGATTGCCTTCCGCACCGTCTCCGGATCATTCAAATTCAAAATCACTCCCTCCTCCTCCGTCTCCACCTCCAGCACTTCTGCCGCGTGATTCCAAACCACCTGCCGCGCACCCACTGCCAGAGGCGCCGCCAGCAATTCGTCATACACCGCGGCCCCAAACAGAACCGGATGCCCCCGCCGCCCGCGATGTTTCGGCAATACGATCAATTTCCCGCCAGCATCAAACGCGGCAATCAACTGCCCCACCAAATGCGCTGAAATCAAAGGATGATCCACAGGACAAACCAGGATCCCCTCCGTCGCCCCCGCTGGCAAACTCCTTATCGCCGCATGAATCGAGGAGAGCTGCCCCGTGGGCCATTCCGCGTTCACCACAATCCAGGAGGGCTCCACTTTCAAATTCGCGCGAATCCTGTCAGCCCCAGCGCCCAGCACTACGCGTGTGATCCCCACACGCGCATGCCGCGTAGCAGCAACCAAATGATCAACGAAGGTCGAACCTTGGAAGGGAACTAGCGCCTTGGGCTGGCCCATCCGCTTGGATTCTCCGGCAGCGAGGATCGCGACGGCGAGCATGGCAGTTCAGTCACCCAGCAGATGCGCGGCTTCGGAAAGTTTTATGGATTTGTTCGGCAACCCGACCGCATTACGCCGCACCGCAATCAATTCCGCCGTAATGCTCACCGCAATCTCTTCCGGAGTCATCGCTCCGATATCCAATCCCACCGGCGCGTGCACGCGCTCAAACTGCGTCGCGGAAAACCCTTCCTTTTCCAGCGCCTTATACACCGCGATCACCTTCCGCTTGCTGCCCATCATCCCGATGTAACGCGGCGTGCATCCTCGCGCTTCCGTCCCCGCCGCCCAGGCGAGCACGCGCATGTCGCCGCTATGCCCGCGCGTCACAATCAACAAGTAACTCGAAGAGTTCGGCTGGATTTTTTCGAACGCTTCATCGTAAGAGGTGTAAATCTCCGTCGCCATCGGAAAACGCTCAACATTCGCGAAAGCCTCGCGATCCTCCACGATCACAATCTTGAATCCCGCCTGATGCGCCAGCGGCGCCACCGCCGTCGAAACGTGCCCGCCGCCAAAAATATACAGCACCGGCTGCGGCAATATTGGCTCGACAAAAATTTCCAAAGTACCGCCGCAAATCAACCCCGCGTCGTAGTGCGCGTCCTGGTTTAAATTGAAAATCATCTTCCGCGGCTGCTCCGCCACAATCACTTCCTTCGCCGCCGCCCAAACCTCCGCCTCCACGCATCCTCCGCCCACCGTTCCCACAATCGATCCATCGTCCCGCACCAGCATGCGCGAACTTTCGTAGCTTGGTATCGACCCATTCGTATGCACAATCGTAGCCAGCGCCCCGCGCTCGCCCGCCTGCCGCATCCTCACCACTTCTTCAAATATATCCATCACCCTCTCGCAATCTCCAATCGCCGAGTGCCGTCATCTTGATCCCGCGGAAGCGGGAGAAGGATCGCTGTTTCCCTCCGCTGCGTCTCCGTGGCGAATCCGTTTTTCCGAACGCAACCGCCCGCCCAAGCAACATAAAGATACCGCACACACCAATAACCAGGGTATCCAAAGTTTCCGGGATTTGTGTTCCGCGCGGGCGCAGGACTACCTGCCCGTCGCAAACTTCCGAGATTAAAAAAGCAGCCGAACGCGCCGCCACTAGAGCCTTGCCAAACTCGACAAAATCAAGCCCCGCGCAAACCCAGCCTCACGCCGTCTTCGCGACCAATCCCTGCCCGCCGCCTGCTCGTTCGACGATTCCTACACCGCCGGCTGCGCGCACAAAGTCACCGCTTCGGAAATCCGCAACACTTCGTGTTGCATCGCCGTCTGCCATTTTTGAAACGCTTCTTTCTCCTGCTGCACTTCCGTCAAATTCCGGTTCATGCGCTCCACATATTGCCGCGTCACCCGTTCCATCTCGGTCTGCAGCGCAGAATTTTCCTCCGCGCGACGCGTCCTGCAAAATATCCCCTAGCGGAACCCCCCGCGGCGTTCAGCGCCATCAGCACCGAAGCGCGCTTCACCTCGTCTCCCAGTCCCCGCAGGTGATCGTTGCTCAGCTTCTCTACCACTTTCGTGATGCTGTAACCCATCCGCGGTTCCATGATCCCTGCCGTGCGGTAAATATCCTCGAGCAGCAGCAGATCTCCCCGCGGCGGCGCCAGCGTGGTGTCACCAGCCATCCCCGGCGATAGGTGCGCCGCGCCGATCCCTCCGCCTCCGTTCGCACCCTCTTTTTGTTGGTCGTTGGATCCCAGATTGAGCCATTTGTTTGGCATTTCAGTCCTCTCTTCAAAAATCGATGTTGTGCGCTTCCGATACTGTGCGCTTGAATCTTTGGACTCCTGTGTCGTCGCCTCGTCCCGCGAATAATCGAGGGCAATCTCCTAGCCACGCAACGGCTTTGGGATCACCGCCGGTGGAAATGTGATCCGCAGCAACCGCAGCGGCTTCGGTCGCGGAATCGGAGTCAGCGTTGCTCTGCGAATCACTTGCCGACGCGCCGGCCGATAACTCTGGAACACTGGCGGCACGGGCAGTAGGGCGCTGCGCATTTCCATTTCCTGCAATTCTTCTCGCACTTCCTCCTGCACTTCTTCTTGCTCTTCCGGCTCCATTTCGTGAAGACTGGGCCTCTCCAATTCGCGCACGATGGGCCGGTCCACTGGACGCACTCTCGGCGCATCCGCTTGCCGCACGTCAGGAATATCCACTTGGCGCACACTGGGCGCCTGCATCTTGGGTAGGATTCGCGCCCGACCCCTGCTCGCAAGCCTGTCTCGCTGCATCCCTACTAGATATTCGCCGTGGTCCCCCCGGCACCATTTGGTCATCTCGGAAAACCCGTCCCGGCACGAGCTCACCTCCACTCTCGTCTTGGGCTCAATCGGCACTTTGAGCCGAAAACATGCACCGGAAGGGGACGTATCCTCAATCCTCGCGGGTGCCGCATGCACCGTCTCCTCCTGGTCCTCCCACGTCGCCTTGACGACCGCCATCATCGCCCTTCTCGGCTCCAATAGCCCCCGGGTCGTGCTCTCCCTACCAAGCATATCGGCAGCATGGAAAACCGGCTCAACCCCTTTATCGCCTCAACAAAATTCAATTTTCTAATGCTTTCACCTCAGCGGTAGCCGCTTGCCTTTCCCCTCAACTCTTAACTGTCAACTCTCAACTGTTGGCTCCGCTTGTGTACCACCCCGGAACTCTGTAGCATGGCCGTCGCTCGCCCAGAGCCCTCCATGCCCAGCCGACGCACCCAGCCCGTCGCAACATGGCTAGTAGGAAGCCTCACCTCGTGCGAACTAGTCGTAAACGATCCCACCGTTTCCTCTCGTCACTGCAACCTTAGCCAATATCCCGACGGCCATTTCGAACTCGAAGACCTCGGCTCAACCAACGGCACCTATGTAAACGGTCAACCACTCATCGCCCACAATCCGGTTGACGTCTCCCCAGAACAACGCATCACCCTAGGCCCAAACGTCATCTTTCCCTGGCCCGCAAAATCCTCTGCCGAAGCCCAAGCCGCGCCGCATCCATCAGCAGACACCGCTCCTGGCGCGCGCATCATCCGCATTGGCCGCGCGCAGGAATGCGACGTCATCCTCGACTACGGCGTGGTCTCCCGCGAACACGCACGCATCATCGAAAGCGCCGGCCACTACGCCATCGAAGATCTGCATTCCACCAACGGCACCGCGCTCAACCGACTCCACAATCGCATCTCTACGCGCGTCGCCATCCGTCCCGAAGACGAAGTCTATTTCGGCTCCTTCAAAATAAAAGCCTCCCGCCTCCTCTCCGAGCGCGGCGCTATCGTCGGCGAAGCCGTCTGCGAATCGGTCGGCTTCCAGAGCGGCTCGATCACGCTCGGCCGTGATCCGCAATGCGATCAACCCCTCAGCAGCCCGCTGATTTCCTGGCATCACGCGCAAATCACCCGCAGCCCGCAGGGAATTTTTGTGGAAGATCTCGGCTCGCTCAACGGCACCTTCGTCAATGGCGAGCGCATTCAAGGCAAAGTGCAAGTCGCCTCCGGCAAGGAAATCAGCCTCGCCAGTTTTCGTTTCCAAGTCCGCGCCGACGGCCGCCTCGAACGCCGCGAAAACCACGGCAACGTTTCCATCGAAGCCGCACAAATCACCGTGAATGCCCCCGACGGCACACGCCTCCTCGATCCCATCTCCCTCACCGTCTATCCATCCGAACTCGTCGCCCTCATGGGCCCTGCCGGCTCCGGAAAGACCACGCTCCTCAAAGCGCTCAACGGCTACACCCCGCCCGCATCCGGCAAAGTCCTCTTCAACGGCGCCAATCTCTATCGCTATTACGATTTGTTCCGCCAGCAAATGGGCTACGTTCCGCAGGACGACATCGTTCACCCCGAGCTCACCGTCCGCGAAGCTCTCTATTTTTCCGCCAAGCTGCGCACCGACCTCTCCGACGCCGAAATCGAAAAGCGCATTGACAGCCTTCTCGAAGAACTCGGCATCCGCGACAAAAAGAATTCCCGCATCGGCTCGCCCGAACGCAAAGTCCTCAGCGGTGGCCAGCGCAAGCGCGTCAACATCGCCATGGAACTCATCACCGACACTCCGGTCCTCTTCCTCGACGAGCCTACCTCCGGCCTCTCCTCCTACGACGCCGAAGGCGTGATCGAACTCCTCAAACGCCTCGCACGCGACGGAAAAACCATCATCACGACCATCCACCAGCCCAGCATCAACATCTTCCGCAAATTCGACGACCTCATCATGATCTCCCGCGATTCCGGCGGCCCCGGCGCCATGGCGTACTTCGGCCCTGCGTATCCCGATTCCATCCAATTTTTTCGCCCGCGCCCCGCTGGCGACACCGCAGCCGCCGACGGCCACGACCTCAGCCCCGAAATGCTTCTCACCGGACTCAACAGCGCGCCCACCCCCGAATGGTGCGGCCGCTTCGCCAAATCCGAATACCACAAACAATTCATCGTGGATCGCGCCGGAAAAGTTCCCGAAGGCGCCAGCCAAGCGCAACCGATCACCACCCGCCGCTTCAGCACCAAACAATGGGTCCAACTCGTCCGCCGCAACCTGATCCTAAAATTCCGGGACCGCGCCCAGTTCGTCATCCTCGCCCTGCAAGCTCCGCTCTTCGCGTGTCTAATCGTCCTGATTTTTGGCGCGCTGCAAGAACCGCCAAATCTAAACGCGCCCGGCATCGTCTCCACCATGGCCGCCGCCAAAGCCTTCAGCGAACTAGGCGGCAGCATCGCCGAAATCGAATTCCTCATGGTCGTCGCCGCCATCTGGTTCGGCTGTAACAACGCCGCCCGCGACATCGTCGGCGAATGGAGCATCTACCAGCGCGAGCGCATGGTAAATCTCAAACTCCCGTCCTACGCCTTTTCGAAATTTGCAGTTCTGTGCGGGCTTTGCGTCTTTCAATGCCTAACTCTACTGGGGATCGTCACGATCTTCTGCGGTCTGAAAGGGAACTTCGTAGAAACGCTCGCGGTCCTTACTCTGTCTTCGTTGGTCGGCGCCGCGCTAGGTCTCGCAATTTCAGCCCGCAGCAGCACCACAGAAAGCGCCATCGCTCTTCTACCGATCGTCCTGCTGCCAATCCTCGCTCTCGGCGGAGGAGTCCGCGCCGCCTACAAAATGCCCACCCCAGCCCGCTGGATCAGCACGCTAGTCCCTTCACGCTGGGCCTTCGAACGAAACGTAGTAAACGAAGCCCGCGCCCACAACTGCGGCTACCCACCCGGCGCAGAAATGTGGGACGCCTGCCCCACCGGCGGCAAAGGCGTAGACGCCGCCACCATGGTAGTCCCAGAAGCCGTCCGAGGCGACTCAAACGATCGCGAGCCAGCCCCACTCAGCAGCGGTGGAGAGAATCTCCGCTACTCATTCACCGAAACAATCGCCGCCCTAAGCGCCATGCTGGTGGCGCTGCTAGTCGCAGTACTCGTATCCTTGAAGTCCCGCGACGTCCACTGATCGCAGCGAGGCGTGCTCGGTCATCGTTGCGTAGGCGATCCCGACTGTGCTCCTCGCCTTTCCGACGCTGCAACAAACATCGTCATCCCGATCCCGCGGAAGCGGGAAAAGGATCTCTCCCGTCTTCCTCCGCAGATCCTCTATGCGCTCTGTGTTAAGTCTTTAAAACCATCAACGAACACCATCCAAAAAAACACTGAAACGTTTCGCCCTCCTCCATCACTACTAAATTAGCCACAAGGTCAAGGAGCCAAAGTGTTCTGGATCATCGCAACCGTAGTCCTGGCAGCAGCCGTAACCTACGAATTCCTGCAATCCCTAAACCGCTTCAACACCCTAACTCGCGACGACGCCCCCAACTCCTCGAAGCCCGCACCAGCGCCCCGCGCGAACCTGACTACGCCGCTACTCCTGTAGCCCGCCGCTTGCCTCAAAATAAAATCGATAGTGCTTCCGGCACCCCGGATTAAACCCCGCTCCACACCCCGGACAACGCGACTCACACCCCATATACTCCCGAATCGTCAACTCCAGCCCGCACGCCCCGCAAAGTACTGCGACAGAATCCCACTCGCCCACAGGCCACACCGAGATCCCATGACCCGCCAACTCCACATGACAATCCTTGCAAGCCCAATATTCCCCGCAGCACTTCATCTTGATCGCGATAATATCTGTCGCCCCGTGATAATGTCCGCATCGCGTCTGCGCATCCAGCCTCACCCCGCGCACCTGTGGTAAATTCATAATCCTGTCACCGTAAGCCGACGGGGTTGTCGCATCCAAGCAAAGCAATCCAATCGGCCCCATGCAAACGTACTATATTCAGGTGGCCCTGCACTCTCGCGCCACCGCAACCGTGCGCCCACACAACCAATGTTAATCTATCTATTAGCTTTCGCAGGCGGCATCCTGACGATCCTCAGCCCCTGCATCCTCCCGGTGCTGCCGTTCGTCTTCGCCCAAGCCGACCGCCCCTTCCGCCGTGCCGGGCTCCCGCTACTTCTCGGCATGGCGCTAACATTTTCCGTAGTCGCGACAGCCGCAGCCTACGGAGGCCACTGGGTCGTGCGCCTTAATCAGGGCGGACGCTACGTTGCCATGTTCGTCTTCCTGATCCTCGGGCTCACGCTGCTTTTTCCCGAGCTAGCCGAAATCTTCACACGCCCGCTGGTCCGCGCGGGCAGCCGTCTGCAAGGTGGCCCCTCCGCGCAAGAGCAAAGCATCGCTAAATCATTTGTCCTAGGAATTTCCATCGGCCTGCTCTGGGCGCCCTGCGCCGGACCCATCCTCGGCCTCATCTTAACCGGAGCCGCCATCCAGGGCCCCGGCGCGCGCTCCTCATTCTTGCTATTATCCTACGCGCTAGGCGCCGCCACTTCGCTCGGCATCGCGCTCTTCGCCGGGAAAAAGGTCTTTGCCACCATGAAAAATTCTCTGCGCTTCGACGTCTGGATCCGCCGCACCCTGGGAGCAGGGGTAATCCTCGGCGTAATCGCCATCGCGCTCGGTTGGGACACCAACTTCCTTGCGAAAATTTCTTTCGTCAACACCGCCACAGCCGAAGAACACCTGATCCACGCGTTCGGCGCGCCAAAGCCATCTGTCGAAAATGTCAGCGCCCCCGAGCCACCGCCCCTCGCCGACGAAGGCCCCATGCCCGAACTATCCGGCGCCGTCGCCTGGATAAATTCCGCACCACTAACCCGCGACCAACTCCGCGGCAAAGTAGTCATAATAGATTTCTGGACCTACTCCTGCATCAACTGTCTCCGCGCCCTCCCCTACGTAGAAGGCTGGGCGGCAAAATACAAAGATGTAGCTCTCGTCGTCATCGGCGTCCACACCCCCGAATTCGCATTCGAAAAGGAACGCTCCAACGTCGAGCAAGCCGTCCGCGACCTGAAAATCACCTATCCGGTCGCCATCGACAGCAACTACAAAATTTGGCAAGCCTTCCACAACGAATACTGGCCCGCGCACTATTTCATCGATGGCCAAGGCCGCATCCGCTATCACCACTTCGGCGAAGGCGAATACGATCAGTCCGAACGCGTAATCCAGGAACTCTTGAAAGACAACGGCGCAAAATCCCTAGCCGACGGCACCATCAACGTCTCCGCCAGCGGCGCAGAAGCTGCCCCCGACCTGCAAAACACGCGCTCGCCCGAAACCTATATAGGTTACAAACGCGCCGAGCACTTCGCCTCAGCCCAACTTTTCGCGCAAGACACGCGCATGAACTACACTCCGCAACCCAGGCTCACGCTAAATCAGTGGGCTCTAGGCGGCGCGTGGAAAGTAGGCCCCGAAAGCGCCGTCCTCGAAGGAGCGCCAGGCGAAGTAGTCTTCCGCTTTCACGCCCGCGACCTGCACCTGGTCCTCGGCCGCACAAAAAACGGCAAGCCCATTCGCTTCAAAGTCACACTCGACGGCACAGCTCCAGGTGACGACCACGGCAGCGATACCGACGCCAGCGGAGCCGGCACAGTCCAAGGCCATCGCCTCTACCAACTAATCCGCCAAAAAGGCGCAGTCGAAGACCGCACTTTCGAAATCGAATTCCTAGATCCCGGCGTGCAAGCCTTCGCCTTCACCTTCGGCTGATAAATAAGAGGGACCAAAATGTTTTCACATCAGCACCACAATGACGTCTCAGGCCCGATCAGCCGTCGCACATTCTTCGCCGCAATCGGAGGCGCCGCCGCTGCCGCAGTAGCTTGGTCATATTTTCGACGGCGTGAGCCAGTGCACGCCGCAACAGCATCCGCAGGCTCGCCGAAGGTCGTCAAGATCGTTCAATTCACCGACGCCGGCCAGCGCCAGGACACCGTCACCGCCCCCAAGATCGTCAAGACAGACGAAGAGTGGCGCAAACAGCTCTCGCCCGATTCTTTCGAAATTACGCGCCACGCCGGGACCGAGCGCCCCTACACCAACGAAAATCCCAATAATCGCGCCAAAGGAATTTTCCGCTGCATCTGCTGCGACACCGCGCTCTTCGACGCCAGCACCAAATTCGACTCTGGCACCGGCTGGCCAAGTTTCTGGGCCCCCATCGCCAAAGAAAATGTCTCGGAAACTTCCGACATCAGCCTTGGCATGATTCGCACCGCAGTCTCCTGCCGCCTCTGCGACGCGCATCTGGGCCACGTCTTCGACGACGGCCCCCGCCCCACGGGCCTGCGCTACTGCATGAACTCAGTAGCCATGAAGTTCGCCAAAGCGACGTAAACGTTGTTCAACACATCCAATCACCAGGATTCGGGTCGGCAATGGCCCAGAGGAAACAAAAAATGAATCGCTCCGTGAAAATAACTGTCGCTCTCGCCACTGCGCTGCTCCTCTTCGCCGCGCTCCACCACGGTTCAGCCAGCGCCGCCACAGCCCTGCCCGATCCCACCGTGGACGAATCTTTGGCGACGCAGAAAGGCCAACAAACATTCGTAGTGGCCGGAGGCTGTTTCTGGGGCGTTCAAGCCGTCTTCCAACACGTAAAAGGCGTCAAAACCGCCACCTCAGGATACGCCGGCGGCACCGTAAAAAATCCCGACTACGAAGAAGTCAGCAGCGGCTCGACAGGGCACGCCGAATCCGTACAAATCATCTACGATCCGTCGCAAATCACTTTAGGCCAACTCCTCAAAGTCTTTTTCTCCGTAGCCCACGACCCCACAGAGCTAAATCGCCAAGGGCCGGACTCCGGCACACAATACCGCTCAGCAGTTTTCTTCTCAACGCCGGATCAACAACGCATCGCGCAAGCCTACGTTGACCAGCTCAATCAAGCCAAAGTTTTCGGCAGCCCCATCGTCACCCAAATCGCTCCACTAAAATCCTTCTACCGGGCCGAAGACTACCACCAGAATTACGCCACCATGCATCCCGACAACCCCTACATAGCCACCTTCGACCTCCCCAAGGTCCAACATCTCCGACAACAATTTCCCAACCTCTATCACTGACGATGCGACAAGCATCGTCATCGTGCCTGCCCTGAGTGATTTTGCGGAGGGAGGCCGGCGCCTTTGCCGTTCGTTCCCGTATTTTGACTCTTGAGTATCAACTTTCAACCGTTCACTGCCTCGCGATTCAGCCAAACCAATCCCCGTGATAATGTTTCCCCATGGAAAAAGTCGAATCCAATCGCGGCGCCGCCCTTCTCCAAGCCCAAAACAACGCGAACGAACTTTTCCGTGCCGTCGAAACCCAAGGAATCATCCGTCCCAACGTCACGGAATCCCAAATCAACCAGGACATCTACGACCTGGCCGAGAAAATGTTCGGCATCTCCACCTACTGGCACAAACGCATCGTCCGCGCCGGCAGCAACACTCTAAAGCCCTACGACGAAAATCCCCCCGACCTAACCCTCGCCGAGGACGACATCCTCTTCCTGGACCTCGGCCCAGTCTTCGAAGCCTGGGAAGCCGATTTCGGCCGCACCTTCGTCCTGGGCTCCGATCCCGACAAACTGAAACTCCGCGACGACATCGCCAAAGCCTTCGCCCAAGGCAAACAATATTTTCACTCCCATCCCGAAATCAAAGCGGACGAACTCTACCGTCACGCCCAGAAAATGGCCCGCGATTACGGCTGGGAATACGGCGGCCCCATCGCCGGTCACCTCATTGGCCAATTTCCCCACGAACGCATCCCCAACGATAAAATCTCGCTCTACGTCCACCCCGAAAATCCCATGAAAATGCGCGGCCAAGACGCCGACGGTCAGCAGCGCCACTGGATCCTGGAAATCCATTTCATAGACCGCGCCAAAAAAATCGGCGGCTTCTATGAAGAACTCCTGACCCTTGGCTGAAGCCTCTCGCTCCCACCGCCGAAATTCGCCACTCACAAGTCACCAATCACTACGCACGCCTCACACGTCCCTCATCTGCATACTTGACTCAAGTGCACTGCCGTTGTTAATTGTGGGCCTTAATCCAACTCTGGAGCACTCATGAAAGCGATCGTTTACGCCACGCACGGCGGCCCGGAAGTTCTGCAGTACAAGGATGTTGCGGAACCACAGATCGGTTCCTACGAAGTCCTGGTGCGCGTGCGCGCCTGCGCCCTGAATCACCTCGACCTCTGGCTACGCATGGGCCTGCCCGGAACGCACGTCCCGCTCCCTCACATCCCCGGCAGCGACATCGCCGGCGAAGTCGCCAAGATCGGCGATAAAGTAACCAACGTCAAAGTCGGCGAGCGGGTCCTGTTGCAGCCGGGAATCTCCTGCGGCCAATGCGCGAGTTGCCTCTGCGGTCAGGACAGCATGTGTCCGGCCTACACCTTATTTGGCCAGGGCGTTGACGGCGGCTGCGCCGAGTTCGTGAAATCCCCAGCAGTAAATTGCGTCCCAATTCCAGAGAAACTTTCCTTCGAAGAAGCCGCCGCGTTTCCATTGGTTTCACTTACCGCTTGGCACATGCTAATCGGCCGCGCAAAGCTGCAGCCTGCGGAAACCGTGCTTGTCCTTGGCGCGGGCAGCGGCGTCGGAAGCGCCGCAATTCAAATCGCCAAAGCCGCGGGTGCGCGCGTGATTGCCACTGCCGGCTCCGACGAAAAACTTGAGAAGGCCAGGGAACTCGGCGCCGACGCCGTGATCAATCACTCGACGCAGAAAATTGCCGACGAGGTGAAGCGCCTCACCAATCGCCGCGGCGTCGAAGTCGTTTTCGAACACGTCGGGCAAGCCACATGGGAGAACAGCATCCGCAGCCTCGCCGTCGGCGGACGCCTGGTCACCTGCGGCGCCACCACCGGTCTCGACGGTGCAATCAACATTGCGTATCTTTTCACACGCCACCTGAGCATCCTCGGCTCCTTCATGGGCAGCAAAGCCGAACTGTTCTCCGCGCTCGAGCTCTTACGCCGCGGCCTACTGAAACCAGTAATTGACGTGGTCTTGCCGCTGGAAAAATGCGCCGAAGCCCACAAGCGCATGGAAAATCGCGAGCTGTTCGGCAAAATCGTGTTGAAAGTGGCATAGGCAATTCCGCCTGTGCTCTTCGGGTTTCTGACGATGCGAAGGGCATCGTCATCCTGAGGTCGGCGCCTTTGCCTTAAGCCAGCCCCGTCGCAGCCGGGGATCTCTCTTCCGGTTTTCTCTGCGCCCTCGCCGTCTCTGCGGTAAAATCTCTGAAGCGAATCCGAGGAGCCTCGCCGCAATGCTCGAGCAGCCGGAACAAAAAGCCCCGCGCACGCTGCGCAACATGTGGATGGGGTTCGGCGTGCTCGCCGCCATCGTCATCGGCTACACGGCTTTCGTTTTCTGGTCTCGCTGGCAGGAAAATCAGGACCTCGTGGCAAAAGAAAAAGCCGCGCAGGCCGCCAAGGAGCGTGACGAAGCCGCGAAATCCTTTGAAGTGCTCGGCGGCGCTGATTTCAAAATCATCAGTTTCTACGCCGTGCCTGGGACAATTCATCGCGGCGACGACGTGGACATGTGCTACGGGGTTTCCAACGCCAAATCCGTGAAACTCGATCCGCCGGATGTAGCCAGCATGTTTCCGTCGCTCGATCGTTGCGTGAAGGTCGCGCCGAAAAAGACGACCACATACACGTTCACCGCCGACGACGGCAAAGGCAACACTAAAACCGCGCAACTTACGATCGAGGTGCAGTGATGAACTTGCGTATTGGCGATGACGAAGTGCTCGCGATCGCCGTAAGAACAGCGCCCGCCCGACGCGTTGCAAAGCACGGCGCAAACAGGCAAAATGAGCACAGTCGGCGCCGGCAGTTGCGCCGCTACGGAGTCACCTAGGCCATGGCTGTGGAACTCGCAAAGGGCGTCACACTCGAAGCGCCAGGACAAGATGCGAACTTCCTGAAAGACGAAGGAATTTTGTTCGCCTCGCTGGACAAAGTGGTGAACTGGGCGCGCCGCAGCTCGATCTGGCCGATGTCCTTCGGCCTCGCATGCTGCGCGATTGAAATGATGTCCATGGCTTCGTCGCGTTACGACATCGCCCGCTTCGGCGCCGAAGTTTTTCGCGGCTCACCCCGCCAATCCGATTTGATGATCATCGCCGGCCGCGTCTCCGTAAAAATGGCCCCGGTAATCAAACAGCTCTACGAACAAATGCCCGAACCCAAGTGGGCCATTTCCATGGGCGCCTGCGCCACCTCCGGCGGCGTATTCAATAATTACGCGGTAGTGCAAGGCGTCAATCAAGTGATCCCGATCGACGTCTACGTCCCAGGCTGCCCGCCGCGCCCCGAAGCTCTCCTCTACGCCATCTTCCAGCTGCAGAAGAAAATCGACAACGATCGCGGCAGCTTCCTGCGTTCCATGAATTTCAGCAAAGGCTGAATATTCAGTCCACGGTCAAAAGTTGAAAGTTAGGATTTAAAAGTGGCGAGTGCGAAGTTGAAAGCTGGAAGTTAGCGACCGACTTTCCTCAGCATCTTTTGCCCGCATTTCATTTGTTGCCTGAAAAATGCCTGCAGCGTGCTAAGTCGTCGAAAGAATTTCCGCAGTGCCGCCGTTGAAATCGAGGACCGCGCCCGGGGAATTGAATTCGCGGCGCACGTAGGCCATTCCGATCGCAGTGTCCAAAGCAGGTGAGAATGCGGAGCTAGTTACGATGCCAACTTCTTTGGGCTCGGTGGTTTTGTCCTCGGCGTTCGCGGCGTAGAGGCGCGTCAACGGGGCGGGTGGCTCAGCCATAGCAAACTTTAGTTGCACGCGGCGGCGATTCACTTGGCCGCGTGAGCGGACGCGCTCAACGATCTCCTGACCCGTGTAGCAGCCTTTGCTGAAGCTGATGTGCGTGGCTTCCAGCGCGGCTTCGTGCGGAATCACGGTGTCGTTGAAGTCGTCAGGGAACCACGGAATGCCGGCTTCCAGGCGCAGTGCGTTCAGCGCGCGCATTCCAATCGCGGCGCCGTGCTGCGTCAGAACGCTGGCGCGCAAATTCTTCCACAGCAATCCCAAATGCTCGCGCGGAGCGATTATTTCCGCGCCTGGCAAACCAAAATGCGAGTGGCGGATCAAATGGCACGCAACTCCGTCGATTTCCACTTCCGCGACAGCGTGCTCGGAAAATCCTTCGAGTGCCAAACCGCAAGCTTCGGCGACCACTGACCCAGCGCGCGGCCCTTCGATGGCCAAGCTGCCGAATTGCTCGGTCACGTCGCTTAACGTGACGTCGTCCATGATGATGAATTTATCGAGCGTCGCGACAGTACGTTCGCGCACCGAAGCGTCTGAAAGCACCAGGAGTTTTTCCTGCAGCGCGTAAATCTCCAGCTCGGCCAAAATGCGTCCCTGCGGATTCAGAAGCAACGCCAGCGTGCCGCGGCCCTCGCCCAGGCTTTTCACGTCGTTTGAGACGACGGCGTTCAGATAGCGCACGCGGTCCGGGCCGGAAAGCTCGATGATGGTGTGCCAGTTGGTGTCGAAAATCGCGACAGCTTCGCGCGCGGCGCGGTGCTCTTCCGCAAAAGCAGTGAAAGTCTCCGGCAAAACGCAGCCGTGGAACGACGCGAGAGTCGCGCCAACCAACTTGTGCTCGTTGAGTAGAGGCGTATCCATAATTTCTAGTAATTTTCAGTTCGCCCGCGCCAACCACCAGCAGCGGCGCGCTGTACATTAATACTATCAGATGCCGTTCCGACGGGACCGCACGCTGAAGAGCGTTGACTGCAAGTCACAGTCGCGCCACGGAACGCCCCAAATTCGCAGATTTAGCCGAAGTAGATATCTTGGCGATGGTGCAAATCCGGTTCAGACTACGCGCCAGCGAGTGAATCGATCTCAATCCTGGCGACGTTCACCCGCGTTTGCAATCCAGGCACATTTCACTTATGGCATTTCCATTCCATGCGTTGGCAACCTGGATTCAACGATCGGTCTCACACGCAAGACCTCTAGCAAGCCTGGAAATCGAAATGCAGCGGAACGATCCGCATGCCGCGCTCGCACCCAGCGGTGACGATGCGCAGGTTGATCCTTCCATCAGCGACAGATTCCGCGAGTTCGAAGCGGTCGTGGAGAATGTCGAAGAGATGATTGCGGTGGTGGATCGCGACTACCGCTACCTGATGGCGAACCGCACTTTCTTGAATCATCGCGGAGCGCTGCGCGAACAAATCGTGGGCCGCCTTATTTCAGAAGTGCTGAATCCCGGAGTGTTTGAGAATGTGGCGAAGGCAAAAATAGATGAATGTTTTCAGAATCGCGTCGTTCGGTACGAGCTGAAGTACACGTACGCGCATTTAGGCGAGAGAAGCATTTGCATATCGTACTTTCCTGTCAGCGGGCCCAGCGGAGTGGAGCGGGTGGTCTGCCTGCTGCGAGACATCACCGAGCGCAAACGCGCGCACGAATTAATGCGCCAGGAGCGCAATCGCGCGCAAAGTTATCTTGATATTGCCGACGTGGTCTTGCTGGCTCTGGACCTGGAAGGGCGGATCACGCTGATCAACCGTAAGGGTTGCGTCATGCTGGGAAGGGAAGAACACGAGCTGCTGGGCCGCCACTGGATCGAAAATTGCTTGCCTCCCAGGACACAGCGCGAGATCAGGTCGTTCTTCCACGCCCTGCTGGAGGGAGGTGTCACGCACCTCGAGAACCCGGTGCTCACCAGTTCTGGCGAGGAAAGAATGATCAGTTGGCGCAATTCATTGTTGCGCAACGGCGAAGGCGTGTGATCGGCACGCTCAGCTCGGGCGAGGACATCACCGAGCGCAAACAGTTTGAATCCGCCCTGCGGCATCTGTCGGGCACGCTGCTGCACGCGCAAGACGAAGAGGGGCACAAGGTCGCCACCGAGCTCCATGACGGCGTCGGCACCTACGTGAGCGGACTAAGCCTGGCGCTGCGCAAGATGCGGACGTTTCTGGACGAAAATAATCCCGAGCATCAAAAAGTTGTGGCCGAATGCAGGGATTTGACCCACGCCGCCGCGGGAGAGATTCGCTCCATTTCCTATCTGCTCCATCCGCCGACCATGGAGGAGATGGGCCTGCGATCCACGCTGGGATGGCTGGCGCGCGGTTTCTCCAGCCGCAGAGGAATTACGATCTCGTTGCAGCTCGCGACGGACATCGGCCGCCTGGAAGCTGAAACCGAATTGTAGATATTTCGTGTCACGCAAGAAGCGCTGGACAGTGTCTACAGGCACTCCGGCAGCAGCACCGCTGCCGTGCGCTTGTTCCGGGAATCCGCAACGGTGGTGCTGGAGGTTGCCGATCAAGGCCGCGGTATGAAGCCACCTTCGGTGGGATCCGTTCCAGAGTTCACGGTGGGAATTTCGGGAATGCGTGAACGCGTGGAGGGTTTGGGCGGGAAGTTCAGCATCGAGAGCGTCAGCGGCGAAGGATGCACGGTGCGCGCGGCTCTGCCACTAGCGAACAGGCCGTGACGCCTCAACGCCAAATAAATTTATCACAGTATGTGCTGCGATTCAGTTCTTACCGGACTTCAGCAAGATGATGTCACTCGTAACCGAACCACGCGCAATAAACAGGATCTTGCCGTCAGGCGACCATTTGAACGAGCGAAGATAGCCGTTGGGGAAGTTGGTGATTTGCTTGACGGTGCCGCTAGGAACAGGTTGCCGCCAAATGTTGCTAGCGCCGCCGCGCGTGAGAGCGAAGTCCACAGCGTGGCCGTCCGGCGACCATTGCGGGATACCTTGTCCCACGATTGCCCCGAGTGGAAGGTCGAAACTAAAAACAGGTGCGCCGCCTTCCACCGGCACAGCGAGCAATTGATCACGCGACTGCGGTGAATCGGGGTGCCCCTTGCGGTACAGCACGAGTTTGTTATCTGGAGATAAAAATGCGAACGGACTCGATTGATTGGGCAAGGGCAGCTCCGAGAGGCTTGTGCCGTCGATCCCCATACGCCACGTTTTGAATCCATCCGCATAGTCGAACAGTAGTGATAAGCCATCCGGAGCGCATATCGGAAGAAGCGCGGGCCTTTGGTGGGTCAGCTGGACTGGGTTTGAGCCGTCCGCGTCCATCCGCCAGATGTCGGACTCCGCGCCGCGTGTGCTGGAATAGACGATGTGTTTCCCGTCTTGGCAGCCGGTGGCGAACTGAATGTTGCGTTCGCTGCTGGCTACCAGAGTGCGATTGCCGCCGTCGAAATCCGCGGAATAGAGTTCACGATTCCGATCAGCGATCAGAATGCGATCCTTGCTCAAAATCGAGACGCCCGCTACGGACGGGCCGCCGGAGGTGATCTGTGTGGCATGCGCGGAATCGCCGCCGGGCGCGGCCCAGATGTCCAACGCAAACGTCGTCTCAACTGTGACGACAGACGAGCCGTCGGTCGTTAAATCGACCCACGGAAAACTGTAATCGGTGAGGTCGTTGGTCAGGCGCTGCGCCTCGCCCGAGGGGTAAGAAACTTTCCAAAGTTGGCCCTGAGCGCCGGCGCCTTCTTCGCGTACAGGAAGTAAGAGAGCTTCTCCATCGGGCAACCAGCGGGGGCGGCCAATACTGCCGCGAGTTGAGTAAAGCGTGCGAACGGCTCCCGTGCCGACGGTGTATTCGTTCAGCTGGCCTCCGGCGGTGGGCATCAGAGAGGTGAAGATAATTGCCTTTCCGTCTGGTGACCAGGACGGAGACAGCAGCCCCGCCGTGGATATGTCGCCGACTTTCGAGGCGAGGACTTTTTCGCCCGAGCCATCTGCATTGGCGACCAGCAGAGTGAGCGTGCCCTTGTCGGGAATGCCGCGCATGAACGCGAATTGTTTGCCGTCAGGCGAGAAGCTGATGGAAGTGTCTATATCGCGCAGGACCTGCATGGGATTTCCGCCGAGTACCGGCATTCTGTAGAGCGAGCTGAAAAGCTGATTTTCCTTGGACGCTTCGGTGTAATAGATGTAGTTGCCATCGGGCGAGAACGTGAGGCCGTAGAAAATGCTGACGGCGGGCGGGAGAATTTGCACATCGCTGCCGGTGGCGACCTGCCGGACCATGAGGCTTTGCATCTCGCCGTTGCGCAGAACGTAGACGACGTATTGGCCGTTGGGGGATATCGCAACGCCGGCGGCCTTGCCGGTTTCTGTGAGCCTTACGATGCGCATGTTTTGCGCATTGAAACTATTTTCATGGCCGCGCGACTTGAAGACGGCGAAGGCGATGGCTGCGGCGGCGATCAGCGCGAGCACCGCGACAGCGGCGATCAGTTTGCCTTTGTGCTTCTTGGCTTCGCCCAGAACGATGGCTGCGCTGCCGGAGCCGCTGGCGGAAGTTTTTGCGGAACCGGCGCTTTGGGTCGGCGGCGGTGGTGGCGGCGGTGCGGTGGCGGCGGAATTGGCGCCGGACGAGCCGGCTGCTGCGGTCGCTACGTTTGTCGAGCTGAAATTTTCTGCTGTGCTGACCTGGGTTTTGCTGGAGCCGGAATCACGTTGCAGGCGCTTCAGGTCGGTGCGCAGGTCGGCGGCCGTCTGGTAACGCATGGTGCGATCTTTTTCCAGCGATTTATTAATGATCCGCTCGAGCTCCTGCGGGACTTCGGGATTGATGCGCACGGGCGCGACCGGCGCGCGATTCAGAATGGCGTCAAAAACGGCGGCGGAAGTGGAGCCTGAAAACGCCTGCCGGCCAGTAGCCATTTCGTACAACACCACGCCAAGCGAAAAAATATCCGTGCGCGAATCCAGATCCTTGCCCAGCGTCTGTTCCGGCGACATGTACGCAACCGTGCCCACGGCGATGCCGGGGCTGGTGAGGTTAGCGTCGTCGAGCGTGGCCGTACCCGAAGTGGTGTGGCCTTCGCTGCCCGGCGCGGCCATCATCTTGGCCAGGCCGAAATCCAGAATCTTTGTCTGCCCGCGGTCCGTCAGAAAAATATTCGCGGGCTTGATGTCGCGATGGATGATGCTTTCCGAATGCGCGGCGTCCAGCGCATCGGCGGATTGGATGCCGGATTCGAGCAGGGAATCGAACGCCATCGGCCCGCCGGTGATGCGATGCTTTAGCGTGGCGCCTTTCAGCAATTCCATGGCGATGTAACTGCGGCCCTGGTATTCGCCAATTTCAAAGATGGTGCAGATATTGGGATGGCTGAGCGCGGCAGCGGCGCGCGCTTCGCGGAGGAAACGATCGAGAGCGAGTTTGTCCTGCGAAACTTCGTCGGGTAGAAATTTCAGGGCGACCATGCGGCCGAGCTTGGTGTCCTCGGCCTTGTACACCACGCCCATGCCGCCGCCACCGAGCCGTTCGATAACGCGATATTGGGAAATAATTTGCCCGATCAGGGGCTGCGAGTCTGTCATTGGCTGCACATATTAGATTCGCAGCCGAGACAAGTCAACGCGGGCGAGAGGCCAGCCGCACTCGGATTCAGCCGTACCAGCATCGGCGCCAATTCGTTCAATGCAATTTTTTCGTCGTCGCGCTTGCTTTTGCCGGTATTGCGATAACTGAGCCAAGCGGGACTCCAATATCGGTCGCGTTACCGGACATCTCTAACAACGCCGGCGTTACGAAGCGGGAGCTTTAAACGCGGCAGGGATCGGGCTGACCGTTGGAGAAGTAACACGGCTTGCGTAGATTTAGATGCTGCAAGGTTAGAAAAACTTGCACCGAATGCCAGCCGCGAAAACCCGTGGCGAGCAGCAAGTCTTGCTGACTCTTATGACGCCAGCAGCTGGCTAAGTGTTCTTTGAGGTTTCCAGTCCTGCTTGTTATGGCGGAATGATCTCGTGTCGGCATCAATCAGTCCAACAAGGACCTCGGCCACAATCCTGCCACCAACGGGTCCGAGGAGTTTACCCCCGGTGCATGCGTCGGCTTCCCGCAGAATGTAGAACCAGAGAGGAGTTTCGCCACGCCAGCCCGTGGAAGCGATGCCAACCTGCTCCGGCGTGAGCGCCGTGATTCCCATCTGACGCGCGAGTGACTCACCAGATGGCAGCCCGACGCCCTGTCCCCGCTGCAGATCCCGAACGGCAAGCGAGTGATAGTCTTCGATCTCGCACTCGCCAGTCACCGCAACCGGCAGTTCGATCAGTGCGCGCACCAGCTTTCCGTCTATCTTCTTGCACCGTTGCGCGGTTGTTTTTCCAGGCGCATCGAACAACAGGGTCCAATCAATCGCGTGTTCACGCGGTACGGGGCGGAACCCCAAAAGATTAGGAAACAGCGGCACGGGATCCGTCTGCAAATTCAGTCGATAGCGGTGGCGAATTTGAGCGTGGCCATACCGATAGGCCGCGTCGGCAAATTCGAGTGGTATAAACGCGCCCTGGTTCGGGCGAAACCATCGCGGCCCTTCTTGGAGCACTTGATCCGCAAGCGGCTGTCCCACCAGGGCGGGCAGAAACTCGTCGAGAACGATCGATTGATGGTGCCACCGCAAGTTCCGCGCCGCTACTTCGAACACCTCATCGGCCGGCGTTCCGTTGAGCCGCGCTACATCCACGAACATGTTGTGAGCCTTGAGCATTGCAAGGTGCAATTGCGAGATCAGCATGTGCGAATCGTTGCGCGGATCGCCAATGATCGCGATGCCGTCTGCGTTGCGTTGCACGTCGAGTCCGCCGGAACCAAGCAGGAACTTCGCTGGATCATCGCGTTGGTAGAGGAACGGATGGCCGGTGGGTCCGTCGCCGTACAGACATTCAAGGTTGATTTGCGGGCTGCGCGCGTTGCGCAATTCCGCCGTATCGGTATGGCTCCGCAAAATAGAGCGGTCGGCCGTAATATCGTGGGCCACGAACTGACCGAAGATCGGCCATCCAGCCGCGGCATTGCCTAGCGAGTCGGGAGTGTCACCGGTATCTCCGCAATCACAGATTCCACCCGCGCGGCCCAGTGCGTGCAAGAACTCCTCGTCTGCCTGAAACGACGGTAACTCGGGAAACATCCGGGCGTATGCAGTGGGGACAAGGGGCGCGTCGATTGCCACGTGGGCCGCCACTTTGGCTCGCGCCGGTGACAAGCAATGGCTTCGTACGGATGCGTTAGGACGATTCATGAGCTATCCATTTTAACGTAATCCTGGGCAGACCCGTCTGCGGCATTTTCTTAACGCTGATGGAAATTCGCTTCGCTGTTCTTGCGAGGCTTTTCGTCGTATTGCGCCGACGCGCCAGCGGCGTCCGACCTCAAACCCTGTTGCATGGCAAGACGTTTCTCGATGCGAGTGTCCGGTATAAACCAGATCAGTGCAGCGATCACAAGAATTGTCTCGCCGACCCACGAGGAACGCAGCGTTGCAAGGATTGCCGCCAGATAGAGCACCGGCGAAAGCTTGCCTTTCCAATCGCGCCCGATCGCTTCTTTCAGGATTGAGCCTTCACCTTGCGAACGGATGATCGTCTGCTGAAGGATGTAGTACGCGATCGCGGCCATCAACAAAACCCCACTGTAGAGTGCGGTGGGCGCCGCACTGAAATGGTTCTCTCCCATCCATGCGGTGGTCACTGGAAATAACGAGAGCCAAAACAACAAGTGGAGATTGGCCCAGAGTATCCCGCCCGTCACTGCGTTGCAGGCATGCAGCATATGATGATGATTGTTCCAGTAAATTCCGACATACACAAAAGTGAGGACATAACTGAGAAACACCGGAACCAAAGGCAGGAGTTCGTGGAAACCGCCGCCCTTCGGCGGCGTCATCTCCAACACCATGATGGTGATGATGATCGCGATCACGCCATCACTAAATGCCTCTAACCTTCCCGTAGTCATCCACTCTCCATCTCATCCCGAGCGTGATCGAGTTTCCTTCTTGTTTCTCGATTTTAGGACGATTCGGGCTATGCCGTCGGGATAAATGCCACCCGCCTTGCATGTGCTATTCGTATCGCAGGGCGATCATGGGATCAACGCGAGTGGCGCGCCGGGCCGGGAAATAGGACGCCGCGATCGCAACGAGCGTCAGGAGAAGCGAAACCACGATAAACGTAAGGGGATCGTACGGGCTGATGCCGAAGAGAAAGCTTTGCAGCAGGCGTGTGAGAGCAAGAGCCGCTACGAGGCCAACGCCCACGCCAAGCAGCGCGAGCCGCAACCCTTGGCCAACGATGATGCGGAAGACATCCTGCGACTGCGCGCCCAGCGCCACACGAACGCCAATCTCACTGGTGCGCTGGGTTACGGTATAAGACATCACGCCGTAAACGCCGATCGCCGCGAGCACCGAAGCGAGCAGTGCTAGGATTCCGATGAGCCATGTACGAAAACGGGGCTGCGCCACCGTGGTCGACATGTTTTCTTCCATGGTGCGAACTTTTACGAGCGGCTGATTAGGGTCGATCTCCGCGAGTGCGCTGCGCAATGCCGCCGTCTGCAGCGAGGGATCGCCCGCTGTGCGCATCACCACCGAAAGCTGGAACACCGGCAAAATCAAATCCGCCTGCCGATAGGGCAAGTACATTTCCGCCTGCGGGTCAGTGCCCAGGCCGAAATGAACATCGCCGACTACGCCGACGATTTCCATCGTCGGTACATCCCGGTCGGGCAGCGCGCCAATCTGCAGCCGCTTTCCGAGCGGATTCTCATTGTGGAAAAAAGTGCGAGCCATCGTGGAGTTAATCAGCACCACCGCAGGCGTCTTTTCATTGTCCGCGCGCGTGAAAAATCTGCCTTGCAGCAGCGGCACGCCTAATGTCTCCAGATAATTCGGAGTTATGGTGCGGTACCCTGCGGCGACAAACTCATGCGGCGATTTCGGAGGACGTCCCGTGATATTGAAGTGGATGATGGAACCGCCGCCGCTGACGGGAAGAAAAGAAGCCGCAGCGGCTGATCGCACACCAGGGAGCGTCCTCGCGCGCTCGACGAGACGGTCGAAAAACTGGTAGCGATCTTGCGGCTTGGCATACGCCGTGGGCGATAGCGGAATATCAGCGACCAGAAGATGATCAGGCTGAAAACCCGGCGGAACTTCCTGCAATCGAGAAAAGCTTCGCAAGAGCAGGCCCGATCCAACGAGCAGCAGCAGCGCCAGCGCAATTTCCATGGCGACCAGCGCACCGCGCAGCACATGCTGGCCGGGCCCGGCCGTCGAGCCACGCGAACCCTCATTGAGTGCCTCGCGCAAATCCAGCTTCGCCGTGCGTAGTGCCGGCACAATGCCGAACAGTAATCCGGTTAACAGCGAAACTACCGCAGTAAAAGCCAGGACCCACGGGTCCAATCCAATCGGCGCGCCTTGCGGGATGCTGTCGCCCGCAATCTTAGGCAAGAGTCCGACTGCAGCCCACGCGACAATCACACCCAGCAGGCCGCCGCCCACGGAAAGAAGCACGCTCTCGGTGAGAAGTTGCTGGATAACCCGGCCACGGCTTGCGCCCATCGCCGTGCGGATCGCGACTTCTCTACCGCGAGTAGCCGCACGGGCTAGCAAGAGGTTGGCGACGTTGGCGCAGGCGATCAAGAGAACAAAACTCACCGCGCCCAGCAGAAGCAGCAGCGCGGGACGCGAGTTTTGCACAATCTGCTCCTGCAGCCCCACAACGTCTGCGCTGGTTCCCGTGTTGTAATCAGGATACTGCTGCTCCAGCCGCTTCGTAATTCCGATCATCTCAACACGGGCTTGCTCTCGAGACACGCCCTGCTTCAGCCTGGCGAGCGGAATGATGCCGGGATGCCAGTTGCGATCGTCAGGAAGCGTTTTCGCCCAAGGCATAAAAGGCAAGTACACATCCGCGGGCTGCAGAATCTGGAAGCCGTTCGGCAAAATGCCCACGACGGTGTAGGGCTGCAAGTCAACGTTGATGGTCTTACCGATGATGTCCGCAGAGCCGCCGAAGCGCCGCTGCCACAAACCGTAGCTGAGCAACGCAACCGGCGTGCCGCCGGAGCGATCCTCCTCTGCGAGAAAAGTCCGGCCGATCTGCGCCTTGATTCCAAGCATTGCAAAAAGGCCCGCGGTGGCCATACGAGCATTCAGGCGCTCGGGCTCTGCGGCGCCAGTCAGCGTGATCGAGCCGCTGCGGGTCGCTTCCATTGCTTCAAAGCTGTGGCTCTGGTCGCGCCAATCCAGATAATTTTCGCGGGAGGTGGAAATCACGGGAAAGGAACTTTTTTCCGCTATCAAAACCAACCGGGATGGATCGCGAAAAGGAAGCGGACGAAGCAGCACGCCGTTCACCACGCTGAATATGGCGGTGTTCGCGCCGATCCCGAGTGCCAACGTGAGTACGGCGACTGCGGTGAAGGCAGGATTCTTGCGTAGCGTCCGCATCCCGTACCGCAGGTCCTGAATCAGCGTCCGCATGCCACCTCCGTTGCCTCAGCCCGGGTGCAGAGTGCAGTGATCGTACCGCAGCCAGGATGTGTCATTCCAATTCATTAGACTGCTCTGCGCGACTCGCCGATAGCATCCTCGTACGCAATTCTCTTGTGTTGGGCAGGTGCGTCAGTGGGTAGCGGTTGGGCAAGTGTTGGTTCTCAAGGTGGGTAGAAAGTCGGACGGGACAAGCTCTTTCCCGGTGGAGTTGGGGAGAATGTCCCATGCTGCGAAGGTGACGATCAGGCCTTCGTTTGGAAACACCTCCAGGTTCTGCCCGCCGAACCCGCGGGCCATCCAGACGTACTCTGTGGAATCCGGCAGTTTGGACAACCACCACTTGAAGCCGTACTTGAATCCGTCCTTGAACTGCTCCTCGGCGTCGGTTTGGAAATAAGGCGTCACAGACTTTTTCACCCAATCACTCGAGACGATCCGCTGGCCGTCCCACATACCATCGCGCAAATACAAGTAACCGATTTTTGCCAGGTCGCTGCCGTTCAGATACAGGCCGCCCTCGGTGTCTACCACTCCCAGATACGTGCGCTTCCACTCATGGCTGATGCCTAACGCTGCGAACAGATATTGTTGGCCATAGTCGTCAATGTCCCGACCGGTTTCTTTTTGAAATATATAGGCGAGCAGCTCCGTAGCGCCGCTGTTGTAGTTCCACACCTTGCCGGGTTCGGCGACCATGGGCTTGTCGATCGCGTACTGCACCCAGTCGTCACTGGCTTCCATCGAGCTCGTGTCGTTTCGTGGATCGCCGGTGACGAAACCCTCGTCATTCCACTCGAAACCCGCGGTCATGGTCAGGAGGTCGCGCAAGGTCATGCGGCGCTTGCGGTCGTCCACATTTTTCACTTTGGAGGTGTCGAAATATTTCAAGACTCGTGTATCGAGGCCGGCTTTGAAGTCGCCGCGTTGGATGGCCGTGCCGATAGCCACCGCAGTGACCGTCTTGCTGACCGATTGCATCGTGTGTAGATCGGTGCCGTGATAATAGGGGAACCAGTATGGATCGAAATAGTTGTACCGGCCCGTAAGGCGCTCGTTGTACGGCCCTCGTTCCCCGGCTTCCTTGCCATAGAGCTTTGCGTAGTCGTGCGGGTAGGTGCGTTCAAAAACTTTCTTGCCACAGCGGAAGACCGCGAAGCTGTCCATCATCTGCGAGTATCTCCCCGAGGCCATGTCTTTATCCAGCCTCAGGAGAACCTGCTCATCCAGGCCGACACTGCTTGGATGGGCGGTTGCCCAGCCTTTGGTCGGCCACAAGTCGTCACCCACTGGAAGGGCAGCGGAGTTCCTGGCGAGCAGAACCGCCGCGGAAATCAAAAGCAGGCACACAATGAATGCTGCGAAGAGAGTCGGCCTGTTCATTGGGTCTCCGTCGCAGACCTTATAACACGACGTGCGGCGCCCATAGGCTTGTTTAACGCGGATAATCGGAGTGCGCCGTGAAAAGCCGCTGATCCTCAGCGGGAGAATCCCGCCCGGGAACTGGTTCGCTCCACCCGGTAGCAATCAGAGCAGTAGTGGAGGCGACGAAGCTGCTGAAGCCTTCGGTGTAGAAGGTCGCATAGGCGACTCGGTGAGCATACAGGCCGTAACGTGAGTAAACGCTGAGCAGACCTCGAAAAGCGTAATGCAGAGGCCGACCCGCCTCCGATTCGCGGAAGGCCGAAGACGATGGAAAGGTACGAGCGAATCAGTTTCCATCGGACCTGCCGGGGTATGGGCGACGGCAGGCAGGCAAAGGGGATCAGACGCAACACGGGAAGTCCCAGCGGTAATTGCGGTATGAATCAACTGGCAGCTCGTGAGAAAAAGGCCGGGCCGACTGGGATGGCGGAGAGGCTCGTAGTACTGGTGAAGCCGGGTAACTCCGGTGGAGGGAAGGAGCCTCAGTTGAAGGCGGACGCCAGAAGCGACGACGGAAAGGGAGATTGGCGATGAGCCTGACAACCCCGAGTTGTTTTCAGAAGTTGCAGACGGCGTCACATGCCATGGCTACGGCGATTGCGTGAGTCTTCTCCGCGAGCCGGATGCGGCAAATCCGCACGTCCGGTTCGATGAGCGGGGTGTGGAAACGGAAGCAGGGCGGAGCTAGTGAGGCACCGACCAACGAAAGGGTCG